>Ga0193707_1000954_pt1 | contig 10473 bp, 9 predicted proteins | sample U3c2metaG_FD_143043 | JGI IMG/M metagenome (GOLD analysis project Ga0193707, IMG submission 143043) | Soil microbial communities from a riparian zone of the East river system, Colorado, United States - U3c2 | ecosystem: Environmental > Terrestrial > Soil > Riparian zone | place: USA: East River...
GTTTCTCGTCCAGGGCCAAGGGCTGGCGCCGACGACCGCTGCGGCGATGCTGATCCTCCCAGTGCTGGCAGGGCTCTGTTACGGCCCGCTGGTCGGGCGGTACGCGGCTCGGTTCCCGTTCTACCGGTCCTGGATCGTGCTGGCGGTGATCTCGGGCTCGGTGCTCATGTGGACCGTCGTGCTGCTCTGGCCGGGTCGGGCGCCGATGCCGGTGCTCCTGCTGCTGATCGTCGTACAGGCTGCTGGTGGGCCGGGGTCGATGCTCGGGCTGGACTACGCGCGGACCTTCAACCCGTCCACCCGGTTCGGTGCGGCCAACGGGATGGTCAACACCGGTGGGTTCATCGCGACGCTGATCTGCATCGGCATGGTCGGCATCGTGCTCGACGCTTCGTCGGGTGGGGCACCGCAGACCATCATCGACTTCAAGTGGGCGCTGGCCTTCCAGTACGTGCTCTGGGCGATCGGTACCCGCCAGATCCTCAAGTACCGCCGCAAGGCCCGCGGCCACCTGGCCCGCTACAACCCCGAGGCGTACCAGGCACTGATCGCCAACCAGATCGTCCCGGTGAAAGGTTAGGTCGTGTCTGCTAGGCCCCCGCCTACTGCGCGGGGCCAGCAGACACGACCTGATACCAGCGGCCTGGCTGGGCTGTCACGGGCTGTCAGCCAAGTGCCAGGGCGGTGCCAGTGCGTCGATGGATGGTAGTCCCAGTGCAGTGATTCCACTGGGAGGAACCGATGACCACAACGAACCAGGTCGCCATCGAGGCAACCGGCTTGGTCAAGAAATATGGCAATACCACCGCCCTGGCCGGCGTCGACCTGAGTGTGCCGACCGGCACGGTCCTCGGCGTCCTCGGCCCGAACGGTGCCGGCAAGACCACCGCGGTCCGCATCCTCGGCACCCTGCTCCGGCCCGACGCCGGGCACGCCACGGTTGGCGGGTACGACGTCGTCCGGGAGGCCGGCAAGGTCCGCAGCATCATCGGGCTGACCGGGCAGTACGCCTCAGTCGACGAGGACATGTCCGGACGCCGGAACCTGACCTTGGTCGGCCGGCTGCTCGGGACCCCGCGGGAGCAGGCCAGAGCCCGTGCGGACGAGTTGCTGGAGCGGTTCGAGCTGACCGACGCCGGTGACCGGATCGCCAAGACCTATTCGGGCGGCATGCGCCGGCGCCTCGACCTCGCGGCCAGCCTGGTCGGGCGTCCGAGCATCCTGTACCTGGACGAACCCACCACCGGTCTCGACCCGCACGCCCGCAACGGTGTCTGGGAGACGATCCGCGATCTGGTGCTCGACGGGACCACGGTGCTCCTGACCACGCAGTACCTGGACGAGGCCGACGCGCTGGCCGACTCGATCATGGTCTTCGACAAGGGTTCGGTGGTCGCTTCCGGCCGGCCGGCCGAGCTGAAGGCACAGGCGGGCAAGCAGTCGCTGGACGTCCGCCCGTCCGAGCCGGCGCACCTCGAACGCGTCGCCGCGATCGTCGCCGAGTCGGTCGGCGCCCGGCCGACCGTCGACGTGGTGAACGCCGTGGTCAGCGTGCCGGTGAACGATGGTACGTCGATGCCGGTCGTGGTCCGCCGCCTCGAGGAGGAGGGCATCGGTGTCACCGAGCTGTCCCTGCGGCTGCCCAGCCTGGACGAGGTCTTCCTCGCCCTGACCGGGCACACCGCCGAAGAGAAGAAGTCCGACAACATTCTGGAAGGAGCGAGCCGATGACCACCGCAACGCTTGAAACACCGGCCCACGCGGCGCACCGCTCCCGGCCCTTCGCCTGGGTGCAGCAGAGCCTGACGCTGGCCTGGCGCAACATCGTCCGGATCCGGCAGAACCCGGAAGCCCTGGCGGACGTGACGTTCCAGCCGATCATCTTCCTGGTGCTGTTCCTGTTCGTCTTCGGCGGCGCGATCGCCAACGGCGGGACCTGGCACGACTACCTGCCCTACCTGTTGCCCGGTCTGCTGGTGCAGACCGTGGTGTTCTCCACGATGGGTACGGGCGTCGCACTGAACGACGACTTCGCCAAGGGCGTGTTCGACCGCTTCCGCAGCCTGCCGATCGCCCGGATCGCGCCACTGATCGGTGCTGTCCTCGGTGACGCGGTGCGGTACACGCTGTCGATCGTGATCTTGATGACCACCGGGTTCGTGCTCGGGTTCCGGTTCCAGAACGGGGTCGGGAACGGCTTGCTGGCGCTGGTGATCGTGCTGCTGTTCGCGCTCTCGATGTGCTGGATCTGGGTCTGGCTCGGGCTGACCCTGAAGACCGCCCAGGGTGTGCAGGGCGTCGCCTTCCTGGTGATGTTCCCGCTCACCTTCGGCAGCAACGTGTTCGTCCAGACAGACACCCTGCCGGGCTTCCTGCGGGCGTTCGTGAACGTGAACCCGGTCAAGTACCTGGTCGACACGATGCGGGCCCTGATGCTGGGCGGCGATCTGCAGAAGCCACTGCTGATCACGCTCGCCTGGATGGTCGGCCTGATCGCAGTCTTCGCCCCGCTGGCGATCCGCGCCTACCGCCGCCGTACCTGAGGCCGATGCGACCGAAGGGGCCCGGGGAATCTCCCCGGCCGCTTCGGCTGTCCTGCTCGAGGTGTGGGTGGTGCTGGCGAGCTCGGTGACCGCGCACGTCGCCGAGTCGTGGATTTGGGTGTGGATCGGCGGAGTGGCGACCAGATTCCACGACTCGCTGCCATGCCCGAGGCGAGTGGGCGGGGTGCGGACAGTGAATGCGGACCTGGGACATCTGGCCGGATGTCCCGGGTCCCGGTTTGATGTCCCCGGCCTGAGGTGTGGGTGCGATTCGAGGGGATATCCCCTCGAACCCAGCCCACATCTCGGCCCGGGAGAACCCCATTTCGGGGCCACCGTCTCGGCGTGTGGTTTGACACCCCGTATCCCGGGAAGGCGAGCCCAGCTCGGACGTCAACCCCTGAAGTGGAGGGTTGCCCATCGAGAATCTGAGGGGGCAACCCACCAGTTGAGGGGTTCACCCTCAAATGGTCCGTGCCGTCCGTCAGAGTGGGCGGCATGACGACGAAGTGGACGATGACGATCGACTGCGCCGACCCCGCGCTGGTGGCGCGCTTCTGGTGTACGGCGCTCGGCTATGTGGAGGCGGATCCACCGAAGGGCTGGGACAGCTGGCACGCGTTCCTCACCGACCAGAACGTCCCCGAGGACGAGTGGAACGACTGCGCCGGCATCTCCGACCCGAACGGCGAACTCCCCGGCCTCTCCTTCCTGAAGGTCCCCGAGCCGCGGACGGTGAAGAACCGCCTCCACCTCGACCTCCAGGTCAGCGGTGGCCGCTCCGAACCCCAGCACCTGCGCGAACAACGCATCCGCACCTGCGCCGAAACCCTCCTGGCCGCCGGCGCTGCCCTCGTCCGCGAAGTCCCCGTCGACAACACCACCACCCTCGACCACCTCTGGATGGCCGACCCCGAAGGCAACGCCTTCTGCGTTGTCTGACATCGGGGCATCCGCCCCCCGCCCATCGAAGCCACCGTGCAGATCACCGGCTGGTAGGAGTCGAGTGAAAGCAGTCTGCCGCAGGCGAGCGCTTGCCTGCGGCAGACTGCTTTCACTCGATCAGGGGCATGACCAATGGCGTAAGCCGGAGGCTCAGGGCTGGAGGTCGGCGAAAGCCAGGGGTTGGCGGGTGCAGAGATAGGTTGCCCAATGCAACTTCTCGGGAGTGCCGTCGGCGGCGCGGGTGATGCGGAGGAGCTCGCCGCGTTCGCGGCCGGAGATGGTGCGGTAGACATCGGAGGAGATGCGTTCGAAGACGGCGGGCGCCAGGTGCTCGGGGGCGATCGGGGCCCTGGCCTGGAGTACGCCGTTCTTGACCGAGAAGTCGAAGGGGTGTCCCTCGGAGAACCAGGTGCCGAGGACCCCGGTCAACTCGGGCGGGACGGCCGAGCCTGGGACCCACGCCTCGGTCGGCAGCGGGTCGTCCTCGAGGACCTGGATGACCAGGTCGGTGGCCAGCGCGCTCGGTGCCGGCGACGAGGTCGCGCCGAACAGCGCGATGCCCGCCGTACCGGACTCGCGGTGCACGAACGTCGACGTGATGTGGCCCGGCATCCCGCCGTCGTGACCGACGAAGACGCGGTCGCCGCGGCGGAGCAGCATGAAGCCGAGGCCGAACGCGAGCTGCCAGCGGTCCACGTCGGCCATGATCTGCACGTGGCACATCTCGTCCAGGGTGTCCTTCGTCAGCACCTCGTCGACCGGGTTCGCCACGAACATGGCCCACTTCGCGAGGTCTTCCGCCGTACTCGCGAGCCCGCCGCAGGCGTCCATCGCACCGAGGTCCAGCAGCGGCTCCCGCACCGGTACGTCGGAGAACGGCGGGACGTAGTACCCGGTGGTCGCCGGACCGCCGTCCATCCCGACCGTGGTCCGGCGCATCTCCAGCGGGTCGAGGATCCGGGCCTTGATCGCGTCGTACCAGGGCCGTCCGTCCAGCCGGGCGACGATCTCACCGAGCAGCGAGAAGGCCAGGTTCGAGTAGTGGAACCGGTGGTGCGGCCTGCCGATCCGCTCGGCCTCGTTCCAGCCCGAGACAAGCTCGGCGCGGTCCGGGAACTTCATCAGGTCCCAGACGTCGCCGACCGGCTCGCGCTGCATGCCGCTGGCGTGGCTGAGCATCTGCCGCACGGTGATGCCCTCGTGCTTGCTCTCCGGGATCAGCTTCTCGACGGTGTCGTCCAGGCTGAGCTTGCCCTCGTCGCGCAGCGCCATCACCGCGACCGCGGTCAGCGTCTTGCTCTGCGAGGCGATCAGGAACTGCGAGTCGGCGGTCGGTGGCACGCCTGGGTTCTCCAGATCGGCCGATCCGACGCCGGACGACCAGGCCGGCGACCCCGCGCGGGCGACAGCGCCCACAACTCCAGGGACCCGGCCTTTGGCCTGCCGTTCGGCGACGATGCGAGTGAGAGCGGTCTGCGTCTGCGCGGCGATATCTGTCACGAACCCTGACCCTAAACGAACCGAATGACAAAAGGCAGGGGCGTTCGGGACGGGTCATGTGCGACGCTGGTGGAGTGCGCATAGCGGTGCTTGGGCCTCTCGCGATGTGGGCGGCTGACGGGACTCCGCTGGACGTTCGCGGCGTTCGGCTGCGCGGCTTGCTCGCCCGGCTCGCGTTGAGTGCCGGCCGGCCCGTGAGTGTCGAGACCCTGGTCGACGGACTGTGGGGCAGCGAGGCACCGAGTGCGAACGCTCTGCAGTCACTCGTCTCCCGTCTGCGCGCGGGCCTCCCGGTGACCGAGTCGAGCGTCTCGGTCCAGTCCGGCCCGGCCGGCTACACACTGACCATCGGCCCGGACTGTGTCGACGCCCTCCAGTTCGAGGATCTGGTACGGCGAGGCCACGGGCTGCTCGCGTCCGACCCCGAGCAGGCGCACAAACTCCTCACCCAGGCCGAGAAGCTCTGGCGTGGTGAGGCCCTCACCGACCTGCGCGACCTGCCGTTCGCCGCGATCGAAGCGGACCGCCTGGCCGAGCTGAAGCTCGCCGCCACCGAGGACCTGGCCGAGGCCGCGGTCACCTGTGGCCACGCCAGCGACCTGATCACCGACCTCGAACACCTCGCCGCCGCCCACCCGCTCCGCGAGCGCCTCCACGAACTCCTGATCAGAGGCCTGTACGCCGATGGCCGGCAGGCCGAGGCACTGTCGGCGTACGAACGGGTCCGGACCACTCTCGCCGACGAGCTCGGCGCGGATCCGGGCACCCGGCTGCGCGACCTGCATGTCTGTGTACTCCGTGGGGAGTCGGTCGACCCGGCCGCGAAGACGACCGGCGTACCCATCGCACCGCCGTCGGCGCCGCGCAGCAACCTCCGGGCGCCGATGACGAGCTTCGTCGGGCGCCGCGACGACGTGGCCGAGCTGACGCGGCTCCTCAGCGACGGGACCCGCCTGGTGACGATGGTCGGCCCGGGGGGCGCCGGGAAGACCAGACTGGCGACGGAGACCGGACGGTCGCTGGTGGACCACAGCGGCGACGGCATCTGGTTCGTCGAGCTCGCGCCACTCGGTGACGCCGCCGACGTGGCGCCGGCAGTGCTGTCCGCGCTGGGCGCGAGCGAGTACGTCGACCTGCCGCCGACGACGTTCACCAAGCCCTTGCCGACCAGCCGGGCCGCGACCCAGCGGCTGGTCGAGGTGATCGGCGACCGCCGGATCCTGCTCGTCCTCGACAACTGCGAGCACCTGGTCCAGGAGGTCGCCGGACTCGTCGACTCACTGCTCGCCGCCTGCCCCCGGCTGCGGGTGCTGACGACCAGTCGCGAGCCGCTGAGCATTCCCGGCGAGCACCTGCATCCGGTCGGCCCGCTGGGCATGCCACCCGAGGACAGCGTGGACGGCGAGTACCCGGCGATGCAGTTGTTCGTCGACCGGGCTCGCGCCGTACGCCCGGACTTCGTCCTGACCGATGCCAACCGCGAGGCGGTCGGCGAGATCTGCCGGCGGCTGGACGGGATGCCGTTGGCGATCGAGCTGGCGGCGGCACGGTTGCGGGCGCTCACGCCGCCGGCGATCGTCGACCGGCTGGCCGACCGGTTCCGGCTGCTGACCAGCGGTTCGCGGACCGCGTTGCCCCGGCACCAGACCCTGCGTGCGGTGGTGGAGTGGAGCTGGGAGTTGCTCGATCCGGAGGAGCAGGCGGTCGCCCGGCGGCTGTCGATGTTTTCCGGCGGCGCCACACTCGACGCGGCCGAGCAGATCTGCAGCAACGACGAGCTCCCGGCCGAGTCCGTGCTCGGCGTCCTGGCGTCGCTTGTCGACAAATCGCTCGTCGAGGCCGCGGCCGACGACCGGTCGGTGCGGTACCGGATGCTCGAGACCGTCCGCGCGTACGCCGCTGAGCAGTTGAAGGCCTCGGGGGAGTACGACCGGTTCCGGCGCGCGCACACGACGTACTTCAGCCGGATGCTGCGACAGGCGCGGCCGAAGCTGTTCACCGGCGAACAGATCCAGTGGATCGCCCGGCTGACCGCCGACAACGAGAACCTGCTCGACGCGCTCCGGACCGCGATCGACACCGGCTCGGCCCGGAGCGCGGTGCAGATGGTCGCCGCGCTCGGTGAGTATTGGAACATGAGCGGCCGCCCGGCCGAGGCAGTCAGCTGGATGCAGGCGGCACTCGCCGTGCCTGGTCCGAGTTCACCGCCCGACCGGGCGATGGCGGTGATGCTGTTCTCGCTCGGCACCCTGTCCACCGGCGAGGATCCGACCGGGTCGCTCCCGCAGGCGATCCGCGGACTGGCCGAGGTCCGCTGGATCAGCCGGCGGCATCCGCAGGTCGCGGAGTCCGGTGTCGGCCTGTTCACCAACGCGGTGTGGGCGGCGTTCCGGCGGGACAAGGCCGGGTGCTTCCGGGCGCTCGAGGCGGCCCGCGAGCACGACGACCCGTGGACCCGGAACATGGGCGTGATGATGACGGCGATGTTCCGCGAGAACGACGGCGAGGTCGAGCAGATGGCGGCCGACCTGGCCATCGCGCTCGACGGATTCCGGGCGATCGGTGACCGGTTCGGTACGTCGCTGGCGCTGCGGGGGCAGGCCGGCTACCTGGGCAACCTCGGCGATCACGAGGGCGCGCTCGCCTCGCTGCACGAGGCGATCCGGCTGATCGAGGAGCTCGGCACCACCGAAGGCCTCGCGCAGCTGCTCGGCTCCTGCGCGGTCAGCCGGATCGAGCTCGGCGACTTCGACGGCGCCCGCGCGGATCTGCAGCGCGCTCTCCAGCTGTCCGAGGAGACCGGCTCCCGCGGCGGGCAGGGGATGAGCTATCTGGGGATGTCGCGGATCGCCCGCCGGACCGGCCGGCTGGACGAGGCCCAGGAGCTGGCCGAACGCGCGTACTCGATGCTCGACCTCGAGGCGGAGCGGATGGCGCCGCACGGCCAGGCGATGATGCTGTCCAACCTCAGCCGGGTGCACGTCGCCAAGAACGAACTCGAAGCGGCTCAGCGTTACGACCGTGAGTCGGTCGAGCTCGCGCTCAAGACCGCGGACATGCCACTGGCCTCGGTTGTCGTCGAGGCCTCCGCGGACGTGAGCCTGCTGGCGGGAGAGACCGAGCAGGCCGTTCGGACGCTCGGACTGGCGGCCGCGATGCGCGGCATGCGGACGGTCCCGGACGCCGACGTCCGGAGCACCAACGACCGGCTGCACGATGCCTTGGGCAACAAAGCGTTCGACGCCGCGTACGACGCCGGCGCGGCCCTGACCCCGGACGAGGCGGCCGCCGAGCTCCGCAAACGCCTCAGCTCGTGATGAGCTGGACCGCCAGCTCGCGCAGCGACACCTGCACCTTCTGCTCCGGCGGACGCGGATCGGTCAGCATCCAGTCGTAGACCACGGTGTTGACCGCACCGAAGAACGCCAGTCCGAGGAAGCGGAAGTCCTTGCGCTTGATCTCGCCCCGCGCGACCGCGGTGTCGCCGAGATCGCGCACGTTCCCGATCAGCAGCTCCCGGAACGCGATCCGCTGCTCCTCGACCGCGGGACTCGTGCCGACCACCTCGACGTACGAGATCCGGGCCCGGCGCAGGTCCGTCATGATCGTCCGCAGGTACCCGTCGACGGCGGCCGTGATCCGCTCCCGGACGGGCCGGTCCGCGGTCCGGCGGAGCGCGTCGCCGGTGCTCCGGACGGCCAGCTCGATCACCTGCGCGTGCACCGCGAGCAGCACGGCCTCCTTGTTCTGGAACTCGTGGTAGAAGTGCCGCGTGGACACTTTCGCCTGTGTGCACAGGCGTTCCACGGAGGTCGCCGGATAGCCGTCGGTCCCGAACAACTCCAGTGCGGCGCCCAGCAACCGTTCCCGGCGCGCTGCCTTCCACTCCTCGACGGATCGCCCGGAATAACGGCGTACGGAGGGTTCCCTCATCACACCTCTTGTCGCTACCCCGTGCCAGATGCCGGACATCCTATCCACCCTTCGGCGCTGGTGAAACCGGGCTAGCCGATCAGGCGGTTCAGGGTCCGGGTGAGGGTCGTGCTGTTGACCGGCGTGAAGAAGTCCGCGTCCACCGCCTCGACCGCGGCGACCGCCTTCCCGGCCAGCGAGCGGCCGGCGGAGGTGGGGTGCACGGTCTTGGCGCGGGCGTCGGTGGGTGACGCCTGGCGTTCGAGTAGTCCCTTGTATTCCAGGGTTTTGAGCACCTGTGAGGTCATCTTGATGTCCGTACCGGCCTGGGCCGCAACGTCGACCTGGGTGGGGGTGTGACCCTGTTCGGTCAGCCACCAGGTGCAGGCGAGCAACACGAACTGGACATGCGTCAGGTCGAGCGGAGCCAGTGCGGCGGTGACCGCTCGCTGCCACCGCAGCGTCACGTGCCAGAGCAGGAACCCCGGGCTCTCGGCCGGCCCACCGGCGAACCGCGTCCCGGTCATCCGAGCTTGTCCGCGTACGCGATCAGTTTGTCCATCTCCTGGGGGAAGTCCTCGGTGATCATCGGACCGGCCTCGGGGCCGGCCTCACCGGTGATCTCGAGCCGATGCACGATCCGCGTGCGGCCGTCGTCCAGTCCACTCAACGTGTGGCTGAACCGCAGCACGGCGCCGCCGAACTCGGTCTCGTCGGCGTACGTCGTCCCGTCCTCGATCGCGACGATCGTCGAACGGATCGGATCCTGCCCGACCGGCGTCATCACGACCGAGCTGCCGACCGCGAACGGACCGTCCAGCCGGATCTCCGCCATCGACGTGTCCCACGCGGTCCAGCTGTCGATGTCGGCCAGCGCGGCCCAGATCTTCGCCCGCGGCACGGCGGTGTCCTGCGTGTGCTCGTGAACCCACATGACGACCCCTACCGAATAGTCTTCGCAGAGCCTATCTCCGCGAAGACTATTCAGGCAAGGGTCAGTTCATCCACTCGTAGCCGGTCGCGCCGTCCAGGAGTTCCCGGATGATGTCGAGGTGGCCGAGATGACGGGCGGTCTCCTCGATCATGTGACACAGGATGTAGCGCGTCGACGCCGCGCCGGAGTCCCGGACAACGGTCCGCTCCACATCGTCGAGTGAGAAGCCGGCCACGATCTCGTTGGATCGCGCGCATTCGGCGTCGTACTCGTCGAGTAGTTGGGCGAGCGGCACGTCGTCCACGAACATCTCCGCGTCCACATGGCCGCCCTCGGTCCACGGTGTCTCGCCGTGGTCCGGCGTACCCAGGAGGTTCTGGCTGAACCAGGAGTACTCGACCCAGCGCAGGTGGGAGACCAGCCCGGCCGCCGTCATCAGTGGCGAGGTCGGCAGCACCTTCCGGTGGGCGTCGGCTTCGCTCAGGCCTTCGCACTTCGTCCGGACGAGCGACCGGAGGTGGTCGAGCCAGCCGGTCAACTGGGTCCGCTCGTCGGCGGTCAGCGGCGGCCTCATGCTTGGCTCATCGTCGTGTAGCCGGTCTTGCCGTCGACGAGCTCCCGGATGACGTCCATGTGCCC
>Ga0193707_1000955_pt1 | contig 10470 bp, 7 predicted proteins | sample U3c2metaG_FD_143043 | JGI IMG/M metagenome (GOLD analysis project Ga0193707, IMG submission 143043) | Soil microbial communities from a riparian zone of the East river system, Colorado, United States - U3c2 | ecosystem: Environmental > Terrestrial > Soil > Riparian zone | place: USA: East River...
GTTCCACTGTCGTTAAGCACGCCGCAGGCGATGTTGTTTACCTGAATATCAGGGTAAGTCGCCGACTTGGTAGTCCAGCTGTTAGTGGCAGGATCGTACTCGAACGGATGGGTAAACTCGTTGCCTGCCGTATCGGAGCTACGCCCGCCCATGGCGTAAAACTTCCCGTTGTCCGGGAAAAATGCGCCAGCGAAGCGAGTCCCGACACTTGGCAGGTCGGCACCTGGCCCCCAACTGCAGCTGCCCGGAGTTGGCGTGGCCGTAGGAGTGGGTGTACTAGTTGGACTTGGCGTGGGCGTTGCTCCTCCTCCAGCCAGATTAAAAGCGCCGATTCGCAGTCGCCATCCAATGCCACTAGTCGTGGGCACGTACTCGTTGATGAACCAGAAAGTGGTGTCGTCGGTCGGATCGGGCACGAGTGCCGTATAGTCGCCCCAGCGAGGACTGCCGGTTTGCGAACCGGTCCCATCCTTGATGGATCCTTCGCCGAGGGTCATCTGGCCAGACGGATCGCCATCGTGCCGTGCCGTGTAAAAAACACTCGGAAACACTGTAGCATTGGAAGCACTGTAACCCAGGGCGATGTCTCCCAGTGAATTCATTGCGATGCTGCCCATCCACCGATGAATCCCATCGGTAAGGCCCGGCGCATAAGTGCCCTCCTGGAAGATAACAGGGCTACCATTGGGATCACGCAGCTCCCACCAACGAATCCCCGATACTTCACCGCTGGGACCCGTGCCAGCAGACACCGATTGGTTGGTCACCAGCGATTCGTGGTCGCCAAAGTTGCGATACGCAAATCGAAACAGCGGTCGTTGCCGATAGCCCAGATGGTCGATCTTATTGGCGGTGCTGGGTTGCGGAATACAATTACGAGTGCCGCCGCATAGGCCCAGGATCGAATTAAAGGGCTGCGTCGCCAGCGTGGTAGTCATCATGAAGGTCGAGTTCCCGGGCGTGCCGGGATCATAATGGAATTTCCAGAAGGTCAACCCATCCGATGGCGCGCCATACGGGCCGTTGTCATCTTGTGAACCAACGAAGAAGTTAGGGCTCCCAGCAGGCGGAGGTGTCTGTCCATCCAGACTGCTCGGCAAGAGACCGTCGCCGACCACGTATGCAGGAGTTGGTGGTGCCAGAAACCCAACGATTGTTGGATTAGGATTGCCAGCCAGCGCCTGGGCTCGATCCAGCGCATACGCGCCCGCACCGGCGAAATTGCCATTGGGCAGGAACTCGCGCGTGCTAAAGTAGTAGGCGTCGGGCCACACGCCACCTTTTGGATAATCCGGGAAATTAGCTCCGGTCGAAATAGCATATCGGAAATAGGATCCAGTCGGGTCACTGGTCTGCGAAACCGCGACACACTCGAAAAACGCCGGCCCGGCGCCAGTAAATTGCGTAAGAATCCAACGATCGGCCAACTGATCGTATAACACTACCGGATCCCCCGCATTCTCCGTCTGGCAAGGGCCGCCAAATCCAGACCATAGCGTGTTGTTCGCGGCCGGACCAAAGAGCGAATTGCCGCTCTTGTCGAAGATTTGAAAATGCAGGTTGGCCATCGTCACCACGTTATTAGGACCGACTGCTCCATTAGGATCAGGAGGGGAACAGCCGCAAAGGTTGCTGTTCCCATCGAAACTGATAATCGGAGCCGGTATTCCAATCTTGCCGAGTACTCGCTGCACGACAGGGTCCGGAACAACTCGACCGACAGGCCCGAGGGGAATCGGGCCTTCCTCTTCGTTCTCGCGCAGAGTGCACCCCTTTGGAAGCAATGGCTTGATGGTACGCAATGGCGGCGAGATATCGAACTTCACCACCGGCATCACCCCGCGATACTGGGCGCGGATGGGCGGCTGCTGATTCGGCGCCGGTGGTCTGGGCTGCGCGGATGCTTTGCCAAATGCAAAAAGCACGAGCGTGATTGCGCCAAAACACAGAAACACGGCAACTAAAACACGGAGCTTAAAAAACGCTGACTGAGAAGCAGATTTCTTTTTCATGAAGTGGAGCTTGGACTACGTGTCCCTTTTGTTGAAACGCCCGGCGCGTTTCAACGCTATTTTCTCTGTTTTTATTTTCTCGGAGGTCCGGGAGTGGACTGCCCTTTTAGTGGAATGTAGGGAAGTGTGTCAATACTATTTTTCGATTTTTGAAATCGCGGATTACATGAATGGCGGAACAATACGGTCCTGCGGTGGCCGCTGAAAAGAGCACGCCGGGGGTGTGCCTTCCCAAAAAGCAAGGAACTCGCGAGTTGCCTCGCGAGTTCCCGCTTTACTTTTTTCTAACTTTTTAACCTACCATCAGGGCGTCGGCCGAGGATGCGGAGTCGGGCGCGGCCTGGGCGTGGGATGGTGCGGCGGAGTAGCTGTTGGTGTCGCACTCGGCGTCACACTCGGCGTAACAGTCGGCGTTGCGCTTGGAGTCGCGGTCGGCGTCGCACTCGGCGTCACCGTTGGACTTGGCGTTGGCGAGGCACATGGTGGTATCTCGTAATTGCGCGAGACATTCATAGGCGGGGTGCCACCGGCAGGAATGCAGAAGTCCTGTGTGAAGAACCCGGCGCCACTGTCGCCTTGTACGCCTGACACCCACGTCTGATCGGCGTTGAGCGGATTTAACGTGCCGATGATGACCTCGAACTTCAGGTTGGGATCGTTCTCGTACAGGCGAACCTCGTGATTCTGCGTCGCATTGTTGTCGTTGAACAGCACTGTGCGCCATTCAATGTTAAAGATACGATTAGGAGCGCTGCCCGAGACCGACGTGAAGATACCGCAGTTTCCACCAGGGAAACTGGCGCAGCCACTCAGGCCGAAATCAGTGCGCTGGTCCTCCCAAACACCGAAGATGGTGAAGTCATAAGGCCCGACGTTAGGCGCAGGAGGCAGACAGGCTGTCTGGAAGCCGCCCGGCTCGTTTGCCACTACGAAGTCGAGGCGTCCGTTCGAGCTGACGTTCACGCTGGTGTAGGTCTGATCATACAACGTGAATGAGAATGGCAACGTGACTGGCGTAGAGACGTCGTCGCCATGATTACCCGTATCGGTGTCACCCGGCACGATCGTGTCAACGCCCTCAGCTATGACGTATTGGCTTGGAGGACAACCCCCGACCGTGTAATTGCCTGAGAAGTCCTCGTTAGGATTGCCGTCACTGTCAGTGATCGCCCCAGCGGCAATGTGCGCCGTCAAGCTCCCACCAAAGGGAATATTCAGCGTGAATGTCGTGGTCAGGTTGTCGCCGCTTACGCTGACTGCAGTCACACTAGCGCCAGTATTGCCGCTCAGTTGCAGATCGCCGGTCTGGACTGAACTTGGGTCAACGGGGTTATTCCAGTTCACGTCATATGTATAGCTGCCCGGTGCTGGCGGGGTAAACGTGCCGCCAACAGGTGGGTCGGTGTCAGTCACCGCCAGCTGCTCTTCAGCAAAACGGAACGTGCAGTTGAATTCCAAGACCGGGTCGTTATTGGAGGCCTGGTTAAAGGCGCCAGCATCAATATGCATCGTGTTCTCGCCCGATGTCACCGGTGACGTGTTGAAGTCGAACTCGATCGTGGCGTTACCGTTCGATAAGCTAAAGTTGTCTGCCGGCGTTCCGTTAACAGTGAAATCGCTCGCCTGAACAGTGCTCGGATCCACCGGGTCGCTTAAGTCGATCGTGAACACAGTTGGGCCAGTGCCAATAACCAGGCTGCCGCAGGCGGGGTCAGCGGTGGTGACAGAAAAACCAACCAGATCTCTGTCGGTAAAGGCATCCTGTTGCGATTGGCTATTGATGGCTACTCGCCCGTCTGCCCACGAAGTGACATGTTTGGTGGCTATCGCGGAGCCGTAGTCGTAGTCGCCCACGTAGACCGACACGATGCCCGGATCAGGTTGCGCCGGCAACGGACTAACCACGTCCGAGAGCATATCGTCAGGTAGCCAGCTCTGGCCGTTGTCGTTGGACTTGCGCGACCACATCCTGTAACACGGCGTGTTCTCGTCACCAACGACGCAGTCCGTGCTTTCGCGCGCGTCATACCATGTCGCCAGGAGGGTGCCAGTCGGGCTGACCGAGATGTTAGCCTGCCACTGAGGACGAAGCGTTGAATCGGTGTTTAACTTGAACGGCGCAGCAAAGGTTACACCACCGTCAGTAGAACGGATGTAAAAGACGTCGCCAGGGTCACCGGGAGCGCCCTGCTGGGAATAAACCAGGTGAACGATATCGTTGAACGCGGCAGGCTCACCCCAGCCCTCGTGCCGCCAGTAGGCCCCTATCGCATTATCGTTAAACATGCAAGCAAAGTACCCTGCAGAGGTCACGCCTGGGCCAGGGAACGGTGTGCCGGTGTAAGTGTTGGCCCACGTAGCACCGCCGTCGGTCGATTTATAGATCAGATTGGTGTCGTTGTGGGGGAAACCACCGCCGCCTTCGTCCATGCCCGCGATGTAGATGGTCCCGTTGCCAGACATGTCACCGGTGATCTGCGTGTTGCGGATGAAGGTACCTACGTTGGCCACCGTTATCGCGCTGCTCCACGTGCTGCCGTTGTCAGTGGAGCGACTGACGACCAAGGCGCCTTGACCCACGTTAAAGTCGTTCCAGGAAATATACATGTTCCCGAAGAAGGGAGAGCTCGGGTTGTTGTCTGCCCAGCCAGATTCGCGGTCGTCGCCGCCGCTCGGGTGAACGCAAAAATGGGTCCAGCCATTTGGATCCGTGGGATCGGTGGTCTTGTACCCGCCCAGGGTGCAGCCCGGGTTGCCATCGAGCCAGACAGTAAACCAAGTCTGGGTGGGCTTGTTGTACAGAACAACCGGATCACCAAAGGTATTTTCGAAAGGGCTTGGAGTGAGGCGGGTGAAGGTGATGCCGCCGTCGGTAGAGAACGATATGCTGGAAATATTGATCGGGTTCGCGTTGACGCCTCGCGAGTCGTTGTAGGCAACTACGACCTCGTTGGGGTCATCCGGGTTGGCGGTACTGAATGTCTCCGATTGAGTGACATTGGGAAAACTTTCGGTGCCGGTAATCAAATCCACGTCCGTGCCGCCAAACACCAGGGGCGCCGTAAGGTTTTGCACAAGCTTCGAGAACGCACTGGAATTCGCCAGACCTGTTTCAGGGTCGCCACCCTTTGCCTGGCCGCAGTGAATCATGATCGCGCCGGCCCGGAAGTTCTCCATCCTATCGATGCCCAACTGGCGGATCCTGGAGCAGTCGAACATGGCAGGAACGAGCGGGTTAATGGAGGACTTGGTCGTAACCTTATATTTGCCCGGCGATGGGGCGACAACGCGCTTGGCAGGTCCGCCGCGCCCGGCTGGATTCGCCGTGGCCAGCAGCGCCAGCGACACTCCGGCGAGGCCTATAAACAGACCGACTAAGACACGCAGATTAAAGAATGCGGATTGTGAAGTGGATTTCTTTTTCATGAATGGTTATGAAGTGGATGGAATTTGAATGTGAACCGCCGCTTCTAGCGGAAATGCCCGAAACGCGTCAACACTTTTTTCTATTTTCCCGATTTTTTATTTTTACCCGTAGTTATTCGCCTGCAGCACTACGTGCCAACGCGAGAGTAGGCGCACCTTTTAGCTGAACGTGCAGAAGTATGTCAATACTTTTTTAAAGATTTTCTCGAAATTTTCTCGGAGCCACGGATTGCTCGGATGAAATCTTCCGATTCGTGTGCTGCAACATGCAGGGCGGAGCTCTGCGACGCCGAAGGCACGTCCCCGCGATCCCACAGGCTCGCGGAGCTCACCCGTCCATTTTCACGGAGTCAAACGTGGTGAGCTTCGTGTGATTCGGGTCGCTGGTTTTTGGCAGAAATGGTAACAACGCTGTTACCATTTGTGGGCGGGCTCGAGAGATGATGTGTCTACGAAACACACAAAAAGACAAAAGATCCCCCGTCTAGAAATTTTCGGGGGTTTAGCGAGCAGAATTATTGCGGGTGGCCTTAAACGTGCCGTGTTTCGAGGGCCTGTCCCCGACAAGTGGAGCGAATTCCACCTCGCCACTGATCGAGTCCGGCGTTTCGAACTTTCCCTTAAACATCAATGTTCCCACGTCGCGGCCCACGTTCCCGAGCGGAAATTCCACCGCGCCGGAAAACGTCACTGAGTTTTGGTCGCCTGGAGTCCACTTCGCTTCCGACGGTTTCGCGGGGCCCCAGCGGCTCAACATTGGATCCAGTAGCAAAAAAGTGCCTTTCCCGTCGGCTTGAACGTCGAAGCGCAGCGAACGCTTGTTCCCGTCCGCGAAATTAATCTCCACATTCCATCTGCCGATCATGTTTGAAGATTGTCCCTGAGCTAGGGCGCCACAAAACATTTGAGCGATCAAGATGACAACAAAGGCACGTGTTGCTCGCACGTCTTTTCGTAATCCCGGTTTCGTTTCAGCGCAAGGGGCGAGCCCAGGCTTCCCTGTAGCCGCGTGTCGCTGACCGCGGCGAATTTGTGACAAAACGCACCCATCGGCCGGGGGCAACGACCCCGGCTACAGCGGATCACCGATCACCAATCTTTCATCACGGCCGAGGATGCGGCGTCGGACGAGGCCTTGGTGTTGCCCTGGGCGGAGGCGTGGGCGATATCGGGGGCGAACTTGGCGTCGGTGTCGCGGTAGGTGGTGGCGTCTGTGTCGCTGTAGGTGTCGGCGTTACCGGCGGCACTGTAGCAGTAGCTGTGGCCGAAGCCGTCGGAGTAGCTGTTGGAGGGATGCTTGCGGTAGGCGTTGGCGTTGACAGCCCGCACGGCGTAGCGCTTGACACAGGTGTTGGCGAAACAGTTGGCGTTGGTGCCGGCGTCCCTACAGCCGTCGCGATATTGACGCGTCCCCAGCCGTAAACGTTATTTGGCGGTGTCGGGTCGCCGCACTGGTTATCTTGGATCTGAACAGTCGTGCTATTCAAGGCGTCGCGACTTGTCTGGATCTGGTGCTGCAAGCCGGGAATAGCAGACCACAACAGCGCCATGGCACCGGCAATATGCGGAGTGGCCATAGATGTGCCGCTGGCAGTCGTATAACAACTGTCGCAGGTATTATCGCACGAGCGAGTGTTGGTTCCTGGAGCCGTGATATCCGGCTTTGTACGATTGCTTCCATCTCTCGTAACCGGGCCGCGGCTGCTAAAGCCAGCAATCGTGTCCGTTCCGGTGTTCAAAGCTCCAACCGTATAGGACGCCGCATAAAACGACGGAGCATCGGATACCGTGGAACAACTGGAGCCCGAGTTGCCCGCAGCGACTACCATTTGGATACCAGCAGCTTCTTGAGCTTCAACAGCAGCTTGCAACTCATCGCCGACGACGCAACCCTCGGAAGCGGGACAACCCCAGGAGTTAGTCGTTATATCAGGTGCCTTGGTCGGATCGCCTTCGTTGGGCGTGCAGCCGAGCGGGTAAGGCGCCAGGAAAAATTCCATGCACTCGATGTACCTGGCTGGTGTGCCATTGCCCTGGTCCATGTTACGGCAACCGATCCACTTCGCACCGGGAGCCATTCCAATCTGGTTGGTGCCGCCATCGTCGCCAATTGCCGTGCCAATGGTGTGACTTCCATGGAAGAAATCGTCGCAAGGCTCAGGCGAATCATTCCCGCATGGGTTCCCCACGCTGTCATGAATGGAATCGTGCCAGTTTTGATTGTGATTCGCATTTGCTCCGTCCCAACCGCGGTAGTGAGGCTTGAGCGCGTTATGTGTCCAACGAATCCCGGTATCAGCTCCTGCAACAACAATAGTCTCGCCGCGAAATCCGAGCGCCCAGACATCGGGCGCATGGGTATAAGTAATCCCCGGCTCGATCGTCGCCGGCGCTCCGGGTTGCAAAGGCGATTCCTCGATCGGGCCGCGTTGAGGAAGATCATTGTGAATAATCGGGTTGCCTGTCACATGCGCCACGTCCGGACGGGCAGCCAGCATTTCAGCGAGTTGGCGGTCTCCTTTCACCAAAATCGCGTTAACGATATAGAAAGATTGATGCTCGACGTGGCGATCGCGCAGCAATTGCAAGATCGGCTCCTGCGTGCTCTGCGCTTTCTGCAGCAGGGTTTGATACACGAAGCTCCCCTTTTCGGTTTTGGTTGGCAAATGAGCGGCCGGGCTTAGATCGGCCTGGTCCGCCAGCACGACAAAAAATTGAGCCTGCTGTCCGTTGGCTGTGTGTTCCATTACCCATGGCGCGATCTTTAGCGCAGGCGCAGGATGAAACGCACGTTGCGAGGGGAGTTCAACGCGTTGGCCGACAGCGTCGGAGGAAGCGACAGCAGCAACCAGCGCTACAGCAGCTGCCACGAGAACCAATGAACAAAAAATACGCCGCCATGACGTGAATGAAGGTGTTGGTTTTGGATTTGTAATCATAGAATACTGGTACGTTATAGCCCGCCGAGGCGGGTTTTCTTATTTGGCTTGCAAATCGACGACGGAAACGACGCTTCTAAACCAAAGCGCATTGCCGTGTCAACATCAAAGAAACGACGAAGCGCGAATCACCAATGACCACGGTAGGTTTATTTGATCGACCGTCCAACGATTCGCGTCAGAGCGTGGATCGCGGAGCTCGCCCCTCCATTTAACTGCACGTCTCCTTAAAGAAAAGAACTCGCGAGTTCTCGATTACCTCTTCTTTTAACCTTTTAACCTATTTTCAGGGCCGAGGATGTGGTGTCGGCCGGAGCCTTGATGGCGGAGTACCTCTGGGGGTTGGAGTGGGCCGCGGCGTCGTAGTCGGAGTAGCTGTGGGCGGAGGAAAATCAGTCGGTGTAGGCGACGGGCTCGGAGGCGGAGTCGTAGTGGCAGTTGCCGTCGCCGTGGGTGTAGGCGATGGGGCACCGCCCACCGCTGCAAAGATATCCACCCGGCCCCAGCCATAGACGTTATTTGGCGGGCCGGCGTCGCCGCATTGGGCGGAACTGATATGCACAGCGGAGTTGTTCAACGCATCGCGACTGGCCGTAAGCTGGTGGCGCAGACTCGGAATTGCATTCCACAACAAGGCCATGGCTCCGGCAATATGCGGAGTAGCCATGGATGTACCGCTAAAAGCGGCATAAGAACTATCGCTGTCATTGGTGGATGAGCGCGTGTTTGTGCCGGGAGCGCTGATATCAGGCTTAATCCGGTTGCTCCCATCGGCTGTAACCGGACCACGGCTGCTAAAGCCAGCTATGGTATCGGTGCCCGTGTTCAGCGCACCGACCGAGTAGGTCGCCTCGTAAATTCCGGGCGGATTTTCCACGGTGGAACATCCCGGCCCCGCGTTTTGTGCGGCGGACGCCATCATGATACCAGCAGCAGCTTGTGCTTCGACAGCAGCTTGCAACGTATCAAACGAACAACCTTCATCCGGCGGACAATGCCACGAGTTATTGGTAATATCAGGCGCCTTGGTTGGGTCTGGGTCGCCGCCGCCGATCCGGGTAGGCGCCAGGAACCATTGCATGCACTCGATGTAGCGGGCTGGCGTGCCTACGCCCCCGTCCATGTTACGGCAACCAACGAACTTTGCGCCGGGCGCCATGCCGATCTGGTTACCCGCGCCGTCGTCGCCGACCATGGTGCCAACGGTGTGAGTGCCGTGACCGCTGTCGTCGCAAGGCTCAGTCGAATCGTTCCCACACGGATTGCCGACGCTGTCATGAATGGAATCGTGCCAGTTATAGTCGTGATCGGCGTTCTGGCCGTCCCAGCCGCGATAGTGCGCTTTGAGGGCGTTATGCGTCCAGCGAATCCCGGTGTCCGCACCCGCAACGACAATGCCCTCCCCGGTGAATCCGAGTCCCCAGACATCAGGGGCATGCGTATATTGGATCCCAGGCTCGATAGCCGCCGGACGTCCGCCCGAGGCGGTGCGCGATTCATCGACAGCCTCCGGCTGGGGAAGATCATTTTGGATGCGCGGATTGCCTTCGACGCGCGCCACGTCCGGCCGGGCCGCGAGCGTGTCGGCGATTTGTCGCGTGCCTTTCACCAGGATCACATTAACGATATAGAAAGATTGATGCTCGATGTTGCGTTCGCGCAGCCATTGCAGGATTGGCCCCTGTGTTCTTTGCGCCTTTTCTGACAGGGTTTGATAAACGAAGCGGCCCTTTTCGGTCTTGGTTGGCAGATTAGCAGCTGCGCTCAGGTCAGCTCGGTCGGCTAGCACAACAAAAAACTCAACCTGCTGTCCATAGGCCGTGTGTTCGACCACCCATGGCGCGATTTTGTTCGCGATGTTGACTGCGTTGCCGCCAACTCGCTGGCCGACAGCGTCCGAAGAGGAAACAGCAGCAACGAGCGCTGCAATAGCTGCGACCAGGAACAATGAACAAAAGATACGCCGCCATGGCGACGCGGTGAATGTGCGATGGGCATTTTTAATCATAGGATTGCGGTAGGTTAGTTGACCGGGCTGCGGAATTAATGTCGGAGCGACGCTTTTAATCAAAAGCCGGGCAGGATGTCAACAT
>Ga0193707_1000956_pt1 | contig 10466 bp, 9 predicted proteins | sample U3c2metaG_FD_143043 | JGI IMG/M metagenome (GOLD analysis project Ga0193707, IMG submission 143043) | Soil microbial communities from a riparian zone of the East river system, Colorado, United States - U3c2 | ecosystem: Environmental > Terrestrial > Soil > Riparian zone | place: USA: East River...
TTCGCACAGCACGTATTACTACCCGTCGAAGACCCGATCGGTGCAGACTGAGAAAGAGGAGGCGGATCTTCGGGATCGGATCGAACAGATCGTAGTGGAGCATGCTCGGTATGGGTACCGGCGGGTGACGTGGCAGCTTAAGCGGGAGGGATGGGAGGTCAACCACAAGCGGGTGGCCCGGATCATGCGGGAGGAGAGTCTTCAGTGTCAGGTCAAGCGGCGCTGGGTGAAGACGACCGATAGCGATCATGGGTATCGGGTTTATCCGAATCGGTTGAAGGGATTGGAAGTAGTGAGGCCCAATCAGGTATGGGTAGCCGATATCACTTACATTCGGATCGTGGTGGGATTTTTGTATTTGGCGGTGGTGTTGGATTTGTATTCGCGCAAAGTGATTGGGTGGGCGTTATCGGACAAGATTGATGCTGAGCTCAGCGTTGAGGCTCTTCGGATGGCGTTAGAGCAAAGAGGGACGGTGAAGGGTTGTATCCATCATTCGGATCGCGGCGTTCAATACGCGTGTAAGGATTACGTGGAGGAGTTACAAGCAGCGGGGCTAGAGATCAGCATGTCACGCAAGGGCAATCCGTACGACAACGCGGCGGCAGAGAGTTTCATGAAGACGCTCAAGTATGAAGAAGTGTATCTGTGGGATTACCAGACAGTGGAGGATGTGAAAAACAGGATTCCGTACTTTCTAGAAGAGGTCTACAACCAGAAACGGTTGCACTCGGCTTTGGGATATTGTCCTCCCAATGAGTATGAGAAGGCGTGGCAGCGGGGGGACTCCGCTATCCACCCAGCATGAGATCGTTGCTTATAGGGCATTTATGAAAGCCATTTTTGAGAGCAACAGTGACTGAAAACAAAAAATACCCCAAACCGGTGCTCTAACTTTAGCCCCCGTGACTGTCCAAATGATGGGGGTCACTCCAGTCCACTCAGAACCATCTCGTTTAGTTTGGCAATTAGTTTCGATTTCCGTATCAATTAGAATTTCGGTTTGATCTTCACTTATTCTATACTGCCCTTGTTTTGCATTCTGAATTAAATAGTCACCTTCAATTTGGATTTCTACGGTTTGCCCGTTTGATGGATGCTTCCAAAATCTTGGTATAGGACCCGCCAGGCTCATACTAGGTTTAGGATTGTCACGCTGCCAATGGTCTGCGAGGATCGTAAACACACGATCTAAGGACCGTTGAATCGCCACTTTAATAGTCTGACGCGACCCACTGAAGTAGTGAACTATGCCATGCTCTTCACTCTGCTCGTGCGGTGTAGGAATTTTACCCCGCCAGGGATTTTTGTTCCAAATTGATTTTGAGCGTGCAACGAGCACTGAAACTACGCCGAAGAATTGCGTGTTTCCATTCTGAACAGTAGAGCCAACGTAAACTGAAACGGGAATCCAATCTTGTTGGTTTGCGTCCTTAGGAACATATCCTCTTCCGATTCCAACCAACTCTGGTTCATCTATAGCCACACTTGGCAGCTTTTCGTGAAACACATCTAATATCATCGATTTTAATTCTTTGATTTCCATAAAGAGGGCTTCACCATTTTGGCACAAACCACTGGGCTTTATGGGTTTCCACTCCGGGTTGGCACATGTCATTAGCGCGTCGTTACCATTAATTGTGAGTGTCACTTTGCGCAGATTAGACAAGAAGCCTTTTTGTCCGACGTAAGGATTCCCTTCGTTACCCCAATCCCCGAGCATGCTTCTAACTTTGATGACTTCTTCGGACTGTGGATAGTTATTAAGCAGAATCGCAATGTAATTGAGAGCTTCAAATTTGCCAACAAAAATATACGCAAGCGAAGCGGCCGCCATGCGCCACGACGCAGGCACAACTTCGCTGTTGGGGTATTGGCCGGCAACTTTGAGAAAAGCGGCATGGGCTTGTAAGTATTCGCCTAAGGCGTAGTGAGCCTCCCCGATCGAGTATTGGGCATTAGCCGAATATTTGTTGTTGGGATTTTCCTTGAGAAACTCGGTAAGAGCTTTCAGCGCAGCTCGGTAATCTTTCCGTCTTAAGAATTCTAGGCCCTCTGCATAGGCTCCCGCAGTCCAAAAAGCCAGGGATTTTTCCTCTCCGGCTGTCATCCTAAATATCCGCTCGGCAGAAATAGCGAAATTCAGGTTTTGACCTTCTCTAAACTGCAACGTCGCTATACCAATAACTTCACCCTTTACGTTAACAACCGGGCTTCCGCTTGACCCCGGTGATATTGGAGCGGTGATTTGAATCAGTCGACCGGAACCACGGATCGCAGAAACTATTCCCTCCGAAACAGTTTGCTCCAAGCCTAATGGACTTCCTATAACTAGTACACGCTCACCCACTTCCAGTCGACTGCGATTTACGCGAAGAGGTTTCGCTGTAGCTTTTCCAAGATCCACCGATAGGCGTATAAGATCCCCCTCTTTGTCTTCCGCAATCACTCTTGAAACAGAATAGACATTTCCTTCCGCTGTTTTAACCTCCCCTCGAATACCGCCGTTAACAACATGGCGATTCGTGATCACGTGACCGGTCCCGTTTATAAAGAAGCCGCTGCCCTGCCCGATTGCTTTGCCACCCTCATCGTAAATCGTGATCGTGACTACGGACGGTTGGATCTGTTTGATTACTGACGAGAGCCGTTCCTGGGCAAAACCTGAAGGCGGGACAAGCAGAAGAAAAATAAGAATTATTACTCCTAGAACCCCGACATTCCTTAATCGACACAAGCTCTGCCAAATCACTGGACTTTCAGGATCCCGTTTTGCTGGAGCGTACTCCGCGCTGTCAACCCGAGTTCTCAACTAGATTTATCTAGGCCTACCACAGTGCTAGGCGAGTGCTGCTCGGCGTTCCAGAACTCACGCAATGTAGAAAGAGTCGCGTAGCGACCGACGTTTCACGTTTTCGTTAGCTCCTAATTCACGATGGAAACAAACCATAAAATCTCACGGAGACATCGATAACAGAAACACTTACACACTCTTCGCCACCGCTCACTAACTTTAAGAAAATCGAGAATCTTGTAAGGCACACTTACTCGGTCGAATATGATGTCGCAGCGAAAATCATCTCCGGTAGACTTTTGTCCTACTTTCAACGAGATCTCGCAGACCTGCTTCGTCAATCGCAGATCACTGGTCTCGCGGTATTGATCAACAAAGCCGTAGAAAACGTTGAATGTCGGATTGATCATCGGTGTACCATGTGCTTGGCCGAATCAAGGCATCAAGAACCTCTCCGTATCGTGTTTAAGCTGCATAATAAAATCCTCCTCGATTTGGCTTCGTTACACGTGCAAGCTCGGTCTTCCTCATTCAGGGTGGTAATTCAATCGGAATGCATTAACATGATTCTCCCTTCCGTGAAAAGCCCAACGCTATTCATGAGCCATGGCATGATTGGTCACTCGCTGGTTGCCGTGTTTACGCAGACAGCGTGTCAGCCAGATTTATTGGTTGCACCCTGCGATACGATCAAAGATTCGCTCAGAGGGAGCAACGCGTAAAATTTCTAGCGATGCATTGAACTCGACAACATTGCCTACCCAGATAAAATTGGCTTCATTGTGCCAGCCAAATACCGGTGCTCCGCTGATTCCACCGGGTTGTTTCGCATAACTCTCAATTTCATCACCGGGCATTGGCGTAATAAAGTCGTTCGGATCAAACTTCAAAATCAGGTGACCAGAGAGCGAAACGTCGCTCTTCCAAGGTATGGAGGATCCTTTGCGCCTCGCTCGTTGTACGCGTTTGCACTCGGAAAATGCCTGGGAAACCGTAAAGAATAACACACTAGGCCACCGTTTTAAGCTTTGTGCTTCGCCTCTCTCGTTTGCGGGCCAGAGCCTTGCCCCGGCCGCGATGCCTCCGATCTCTGAGGTTTTAAGCCAAAACCCGCAACATCAAGGCTTGCATCTCTGAAGACAAGTCGGTCTGCTGGATCAAATCTAAGCTCGCCAATCTGCACCCAGGACAGAGTTTGTCGCGCCTGAGCAGCTCTTCAGCAACATGGTCGTTTGTAATGAATAGCGAGCCGCCGTCGCACTCCAGCAGTAGCGTCGATCCAGCACACTTCACAAAAGGTCCCTTGCTCTCATCTACGATTACGCCGACCGGTTGAGCGCTAGGAAGCAACACCCTCTTGCAGGTTTCTATAAAAGCTGTCTGCTTTTCCGCAAAATGCACTTTAATACCTTTCGCAGGGTCAGAACACTTATCACTTCTTATAAAGCCCTTTGATAAACCCACTCTGTTCGATACGCTTCATGATGGTCGGGTCGACGATCAGGTTCGGATCGGTCTCTTTCGCTTGCGGGTACTGATAGGACAAAATTTCCAGAGCCGTTTTGGTTATGTCCAACGATGGGGTAGGCACCTCTTCCACGGCGCTTTTGGCGTATTGATACGTCTCTTCCAAGATATCGTCGGATGTTCCTTTCATATATTTTTTCAACACGGCCAAGCTTTTTTCTTTATCGGTTTTGGAGAGGTAAATTCCTTCGATCATTGTCTTCAAAAACTTCTCCGTTAAGTCGGGGCTCTTGGCCGGCGTTTGGCGCAGCGTCGTGACGGTGTTGTACGGATAGACGACGCCGGCCTTATCGTAATCGATTAATTCCCGATAACCCATTTTCTTGGCGATCAACGTGAACGGAATCGTCAGCGACGCCGCTTGCACGACGCCGCGCTCCAGCGCGGGAAATGCCAGCTGCGCTTCGCCGATCGCCAGCAACTTCACGTCGCGGTCCGGAACGAGCCCGAGCTTCGCTCTCAACACATACCGAACCATCATCTCGCCGAACGCGCCGGGACGCCCGGTCGCTATGGTTTTACCGCGCAATTCTTCCGCGCTTTTGATGTCGCTGCGGCTGAAGATAGCGGAATTGACCTTGTTCATGGTGGTCATGACGATCACTTGGTCTTTCACGCCGAGAATGTGTGAAGTAAGGGCACCCGTACCGCTCGCCATGACGAACGGGACTTCGCCGCTCGCGAGCAGCTGTTGCGGCCGTATTCTGCCGGCATAGATCGCTTTCAAATCGAGACCGTATTTTCTCCCTAAACGCTCTTCGACGGCGATCCATAGCGGCAGGTAGGCTCCGGAGAACGTCGAGTAACCGATGGTGACCGGTTCGAGAGGAGCGGCGGCGAAACAGAACGAGGTAACCACCAGCGACGCACAGCCGATAGAAAGCGCAATGAGCGATGTTATCAGTGTCATTTGAAATCCCTTCTTCCAATGACTCAGCGGCGACTTGAATTCCCGAATGGCTTGGCCTGAACCTCTTGCCCGACGTCGATTTGCAGCAGATCTTCTCCGACAATCAACGGGCCGGCATATTTCTGCCGCGTTGCCGGAATCAAATCCTCCGGAGTTGCCCTGCCAAACAAGAGCAGATGATTATAAACGGCGAGCTTCGGCTGCGCCCGCGCGAAAACTGTGCCTGCTTGCTCCGGCGTCGTATGGTTCGAGCCGATTCGTTTCAGCTGCTGCTGGTTTTCCGCCGCGCTACCGACAGCGGCGGTGACTTCGTGCACCAAAAGATCGACGGCGTGCGAGTGTTCAATCAGGTTTTCATTGAACGTCGTATCGCCCGACAACACGGCGGCGCGACCTTGATAATCGATCCGATAGCCGTAAGCCGGCAGATCCTCACCGCCATGATCGACTTCAAATGCGCTGATCTGGACGCCATCACTTTCGAGCACGACTCCTTCGGCGATCTCTTGCGCTATGAGTTTTACCCCTTCTGCCGGATAACTTTTGCTGCGCACACGGATGTCGACGTGGAACGCTTTCGGCAGGTGTTCCATCATCTGCTTCGTCCCCTCCGGCCCCCAAACTTGCAAAGGCGTATTTCGTTTGCCCCATGGCCGGCCAATCCAACCGGTCAGCCAGAGATCGGGAAAGCCGACGACATGGTCGGAATGATGGTGCGTCAAAAACATCCGGGTGATATCGCCAAATGGAATTCCCAACTGGTGAAGTCGCTGCATAGCGCCGCGCCCGGCATCGAAGATGAACTTCTGCGCGCCGACTTCGACCAGCGTGCTCGGACCGAAACGCTCCAAGCTCGGCGGCGGCGCGCCGGTGCCGAGCAACGTAACCCTAAATAGATCTTGCGAGGATTGAGTCATAGGTCACTGCCTTCGCGTCTGCTGCCTCCCTTTTTAGGCCAGGAATGAAGCCAGGCTGATTCTTTTACCGCGATAGCACGGCTCGTCATATACGTGATAAATTATCCGCCGACATCCGGGACTACCAATCTGATCTTGTCCGCGGCCTGCCCCAAGTTCCGCCTCCCCGATGTTTTTGGGCTTTATTTATTGAGGATTAGCGGCCGGCGAGTAGCGACTTGATAAAACCGTTCTGATCCAACTCGCGCACCAGCCGGCCGTCGGCGAAATCTTCCGGCTTCGCGCCTTTGGCTTTTGGAAACGGCTTTTCCAGCTCCTGCAACAGGCCCGCGATGCCCGCCGGATAGGGCGGCACGCTAAAGCCGGTTTTTATGATCATCTCGTAGGTTTCTTCGAGAACATCTTGGTCATCCGTACGGAAATACTTTCCCATCGTTTTCATGGCAAAGGCCTTGTCCTTCATTCCACGCACCGCGCCCTCGATGTACGCCCTGAGATAACGTCGAACGGTATCCTCATTGGACTTTAAAAACTTGCGCGTCGTCACCACGCCGTTGACGTGATACTCGACGTCGAGCTTGGAAAGGTCCACCAGATCTTTGAGTTTCATTTTCCGCGCCTGTAGGGTCGCCGGCGGCGTCACTGCTGCAGCCTGAATCTTGCCGGCGACCATTGCGCTGATGGTTTCCGCCGGCCCGCCCGTCTGGACCATGGTGATGTCGCGCTCCGGATCGATGCCGGCGCGCCGTAACGCGATGCGGGAGGCAAGGTCGGACTGGGTCCCAAAGCGAGTCGTGCCGAATATTTTGCCGCGCAGATCTTCGACGCGGTTGATGTTGGGCTGGGCGAAGATCCACCAGTTGAATTTTTTCGCAATGGTCGCGATGATCACGGTGTCCGTGCCGGAGAGCGCGGCTTGAATCGGTCCCGCGCCGCCGGCTTGGATGATCGGCAGCTCTCCCGAAAGCATCGCCTGCAGTGCCAGCGAGCTTCCCGGAATGCTGATTACCTCCATATTGAGACCGTTCTTCTCGTAGAAATTACCTTCCTTGGCGAGCCAAATCGACATCTGCGCACCTGACGCGGAGCCGCCGCCGGTGCGAAGTTTTTCCAGCTTTTTCTCCTGGGCCGGTGCGGTCAGCGGACAACAGATTACCGCAATGAGCGCGGCGCAAAATAAAACTCGACGCATCATCCCCTCTCCTTTTATCAATGGCGCTTCGCGCGCCCGCGGCCGCCGGCCACCATCTGCGAATACCTGGCGCGATTCTGATATAGCACAATCTGCCGGAGTAATTCGACGCGCTGCATCGACAAATCAACCCGATCAAGTCGGTTGAAATATTTAGCAGGCAAACCTGCCATTGCGACCCTACAGCGCAAGTCCTTGCACGCGGGTTTAACTTCTCTAAAGTCGGCAAGCTCGCGGCGATAAATCGGGGCACAACGTTTGCTCAGTAGGCCTACGCCGGGGATAGGAAACAACAACTGGATACGACACCAGGCTTTCTATACCCCGGCGCCAGGCTGCGGTTAATCAAGAGATCTGACGACCCCGCGCAGAGATCGAAAATCGCGCGGCTGAGTCGGCCCGCCAGTAAACCGAAAACCACGACAAACACGTTTTAAATAAACGATCCCGCAGCGAGCTGATGGTTGATCATTACGCTCGCCACGAGGACCTGAGCTACGGGTTGTGTCAATCCCGGTACCCAGTCTTTCATTGACATCAGACAAAGTAATCAGATACGTTCTGGTCAAAGATCGTGCCGATCACGATAGAAAATCAAAATGACGTTGACCGGACTGCGCGCGCTGCCGCGCGTGAAATCCTAAAGGAGGCGTTACTTATGCCGACGATTAAAGGTCTCAGCCACGTGGTGCTTTATGTAAATGACTTGGACAAGATGGTTGCGTTTTACAAGGATGTATTGGGCCTCGTGAAATACCGCGAGCACCCCGGCCGGATGGTATTTCTCACGGCTGACCCCAATATCGAAGACCACCAACTCGCTCTCGCCAAGGGACGCGAGGGCAACGCCAAAATCATTGCGCACATCGCCTGGCGCGCCGACACGCCGGCCGACGTCAAGGCGTATTACGAACGTTTCAAGGCGCTGGGCGTGCCGATCGACCACTGTGTGAGCCATGCTTACGAGGAAATGGGCAATACCGTGTCATGCTATTTTCTCGATCCGGAAGGTAACCGGCTGGAAATTTACGCGCTCGTCGCCGAGCGCGACAGCGCGCGCGTCAACCGCCCGCTAGATCTGGACAAGAGCGTCAAGGAAATCGTCGCTCAGGCGAGCGGTTTGAGCGCGGGTTCACACTAGCATTCAACGGTTCTACATCGACCCACAATCGGCAGGCCCAATCGATCAACGGCTTGCCGAGTCCATGCGCAGCAACTCAACCAGGATAAGTGCATGGCCAGCAAGATCAAATACCCATGGCTTTGCCTTAACGCGCGTAGATCTTTTTGAAGAATCCTTCCTTCTCCAGCTCTCGCACCAGGCTGTCGTCAAAAAACTGTTCCGGTTTGGCCTTGGCCGCTTCGGGCCGCGTGCGTGCCCGCTCTTCGATCACGAGTTTAAACATTTCCGGGTCCAGGTTGGGAATGCGCTCGATAACGTCGATGCCGAATTGCCAACTCGCTTCAATACTTTCCGGATCCTCGGAATGGAGGAACTTAGCGATCGCTTTTTTACTCGCCTCCTTGTCTTTGTGAAGCATGGCGACTCCTTCGGAGTAGCCCGCGATGAAATTTTTGACGGTCTGACGGCGCCCGGCGAGAAATGATTTGCGCACGACGATGCCGACGTGGGGAAAACTTAGCCCGATGGTTTTGGGCGAGATCTGGATTCGTGCTCCCGCTTTAAGTGTCTTTTGCAGCGCCGGCGGCGTCATCGGCGCGGCAAAGATGCGCCTCGTCTCGATGGCAGCGGCCAGCTCGGGCTGACCGCCGAGCTGCAACAAGGGCACATCTTTGTCGGGATCCAGACCGGCTTTGCGCAAAATATAGCGCATCGTAAAATCAGTGGACGAGCCGAAGCGGGTGATGCCCACCGCCCGTCCGCGCAGGTCCTGAATCGATTTGATCTCAGGTTGAACGACAATATAGAAGGCCGGCATGTTGACCATTCCCGCCACTGCCACCAAATCCGCGCCGCCGAAATCCGCATCCACGACGCCGCTGCCGCCCGCCGTGGCGATCTGATTTTCGCCCGCCATCATGGTTTGGATCACCTGAGCCGCGCCCGCGATATAGCTGAGATTCACGTCCAAACCATATTTGCGAAACAACCCCATCTCTTGAGCCACATAGAGGGCGGCGTGATCTCCCGCGATCGAAGCATAAATCGCATTGATCCGCTCCGGCGTAGGCTGGGCACAAGCCATCCCGTCGAACAAAAACAAACTCATGACCCATGCACACAAAAATATTTTAGTTCGCATGCCCAGCTCCATGGCGGTTTAATTTTTCGGCCTCGCTTCGTTCAGGTTCGACGTGTGCTTCGGCGCGAAAGCTTTCACTTCGCGCCGAGCCCGCTTTGACTTTCTTAGCAGAGGCGCGTGTCGTTTGTCCAAGAGCCCGTATTCAGGTCTGCTAAACGTTCTCTCTCTACGGGTGTTGGTTAATCGATCCGGCGCTCTTGGTGGAATAAATGCACTCGGTCAGGATCGACGTTCAGGTCAAGATGTTGACCTAGTTTGATCGGATCTTGTGCGGACAAGCGCGCTACGAGTTTGAGCCCGCCACAGCTTAGATGAACGAAACAGTCCGAGCCCAGGTCTTCGACGAACTCCGCGGTTCCACCAAACCATGCGTCCGCGGCGGCGCAGCGGCGCAGATCTTCGGGACGAATGCCGACGGTCAGCTTCGAATCCGGAGCGGCGCGCCCGCCTAGGATGCCGGATAGATCGAATTCTACGCCGGCTTTACTGTGCAATTTCCAATGGCCGTCCAACCGGCCTTCGATAAGATTCATCTGCGGCTGACCAACGAAGCCGGCGACAAACAAGTTGCTCGGCCGATGATAAATCTCCGATGCCGTGCCGATCTGTTGAATGCGCCCCTGGTCTAACACGATAATTTTTTCGCCAAGAGTCATCGCTTCGGCTTGATCATGGGTAACGTAGAGCATCGTCGAACCTAACCGAGTGTGCAGCCTACCGAGCTCAACGCGCATGTTTGCCCGCAGCGTCGCATCGAGATTGGACAGAGGCTCGTCGAAAAGAAAAAGCTTCGGCCGGCGCACAATCGCCCGCCCCAAGGCAACCCGCTGTCTTTGCCCACCACTCAATTGTTGAGGTTTGT
>Ga0193707_1000958_pt1 | contig 10461 bp, 7 predicted proteins | sample U3c2metaG_FD_143043 | JGI IMG/M metagenome (GOLD analysis project Ga0193707, IMG submission 143043) | Soil microbial communities from a riparian zone of the East river system, Colorado, United States - U3c2 | ecosystem: Environmental > Terrestrial > Soil > Riparian zone | place: USA: East River...
GCCGAGCTCGTTCATGCGCTTAATGGCTTTCTTGCCGATGGAAGTCAGGCCGGTGTCGACTTCGGAGGCATAGCCGCAGCCATAGTAGCTGTTCTCGTTGAAAGCGAGCGCGAGACAGCGCAAGCCGAGATCGAAGAACGCATCCAACAAGCCCAAGCTATCGGCGAGTGGCTTGGGATTTTGCAGACCGAGCAACACCCCGACTTTGCCTCGATTCTCTTCACGATCCAGATCGGCGGCGCTCCGCAGAATATAAGCATGGGGATGATCGCGTACGATCGATTTGACTGCCTCGAAGTTTTCGATGCTTTCCAGAGTATCGTCCCAGGTCAGATTGGCGGTGCAGCCGACCACTTTGACGCCTTGACCGCGCAGTTGATCGAGAAACGACGACGAGAGATCCTCCGGCCACGGCGCGCCGAGGCAATTGACGATGGTTTGCTGTGACGTAACTGGATTCATATCCCCTCCAGATTTCAAGCGAGCAGTCACTCCGACGCCTAATGGAATTTCACACCGCTTGCAAGTTGATCAAGTCTTCTTCGAAAATTGAAGTTGGGTCGTGCATTGACCACTCGTGAAAAGACCGACGACGACAGCGTCCTCATCCTTCCCCTTGACGGGGAAGAGCCTGTCCTGAGCGAAGTCGAAGGAACAAAGGTAGGGGTGATGGCCTGATCGGTTCCCGAGCACCCCTATCCCGGCCTTTCCCCATCAAGGGGAAAGGTGTCCCCACAGAAATACAGCGATACGCCACATTTTCATTCTCTGTGGGTGAGCGTGAGCTCATGACTCACTTCAGAGCAAATCTTTGACTTGTTTCGATCGCGTGTGATAACCGGAGGGCATGTCGAAATCATCTTCACAGTTCACCGGCGAGCTCGGTATTCACTATCCTCTTCACGTGCTCAATCGTTACTCGCTTCCGGAGCTGCTCGATCTTGCCGAGCGCGCCCGGCAATCTCTCGAACCGTTCGGTTTCACTCGGGTTTGGACCAATGACAATTTGGAATATCGCAGCGTGTTGGCAAGTTCGGCAGCCATCTTGGCGCGCTTACCGGTAAAGCTCGGCACCGCCGTCACCGTTCCTTACTTTCGCAATCCCATCGATCTGGCGATGGCGTTCGCAACGATGGCGGAGCTTTCCGACGGGCGAGAAATTTCCCTTGGGTTGGGACCTGGCTCGCGATCCATCCTGACCCGCCACGTGGTGCGGACGAAGCCATTGACGGTGATGGCGGAACTGGCGGTGGCGCTGCGCACGCTCTTTGCCGGCGATACTCTAAAGCGCGATGACATCCCAACTCTGGCCGAGTATTTCCACTTGAACGCGCAACACTATGCGCTGCGCTTCAGGGCGCCGGCACCGATCCATCTTTACTACGGTCCGAGCCTGCTCAAGCCCGCCGTGCTCGATCTTGTCGCGCGCCATTTCGACGGCGTTATTCTGCAAACGCTCTATGGGATCGATGATATGGAAACTTCGCTGGCGCGTCTCGATTCGGCTCGGTCGCGATTCCATCCCAATGCTCCGTTGCGTAAAACTATGCTCGTTAACGCGTCTGTCTCGCGCGATGCTCAAGCCGCCCGACAGCACGCCAAACGTTTTGTCTCCCACATCGTTTCGGGTTGGCCCGATGAAACCCTCAAGGAAAAGGGCATCGATCCAAAGGCGATTCAAGCCGTGCGCCAGGCGTACGCGGATAATCGCGGCGTCGACGACGCCTCGTCATTGACGCCCGACGAAGCGGTGGATCGTTTGATCATCGCCGGCAACGCCGAACAGTGCGTCGAACGGCTGCGCGAGTTGTTTTCTTTCGCGATGCGGCATGAATTCAGCGAGATCGTGATCGGCGTGCCGCTCGGTCCTGACATACCGGAAGTCATCGATCTATGGGGAAGAGAAATCCTGCCCGCGCTCCGCTAAGCACGAGCCGAATACCGAGCGCGCCGGATCATTCCGATCCCGGTTCGATTCGATAAACCCGCGTGGCCGTGTCGTGAAACAACGCCGCGCGCTCGGCGGCGGAATATTTTTCTGTGATCAACTTAAATGCGTTCCAGAGGGTGCCATAGCTATTCGAAAGTTTTTCCACCGGAAAATTGCTTTCGAACATGCAGCGAGAAGCGCCGAGTTTTTCAATACACCACTCGAAGTAAGGTTTCACAGCTTGCGCGAGCTCTTTCGATGAAGGCTTAGTGACGCGCCGATGCCAATCATAGCCGGAGCGCACCGAGCCGACGCCGCCGAGCTTCACCGCGATATTCGGACAGGCGGCAAGCGCCGCAATGCCGCGACTCCAAACTTGATACACTTCATCGCGTTTGCCGGCGTAAGGCCCCACCCCCAACGGCGCGCCGATGTGATTGAGAATAATCGTCACTTCAGGAAACGCGCGCGCCAAATCGGCCAACTCGGTCAGTTGTGGATGATAGAGCCATGCATCGAAGCTTAAATTGAATTTTTTGAGCCAGTCAAAACCCTGGCAGAACTTGCGATCAGCGAGCATTCCCGGTGGCGCCTCGCGCCGCAACGCGTCGCTCGCGTCCCAGGTCGTCGAATGACGAATACCGCGGAAACGGCTTGGGCTCGCCGCTAGATGGGCTTCGAGCACCGGCGCCACGGCATCGCCCAAAGCGAGATCGGCGAAGGCGACGATAGCGGCGGCGATGCGCGGCTTGATCGCAAGATTGCCAGCAGCTTGAGCCGCGACATTCTCGAGAAATTCGCTTTCGCCAACCGGATTCATTTCAACGGGACCGTCGTGACGATAGCCGTAACCACATTCGATGGCGACCGTCGCCACGATGTTGTGGCCGCCGGCGAGATCGGCGAGCAGCTCATTCAACAAGTAAACATCGGGCGCGCGCTCCCATAGATGATGATGCGCATCGCAGATCGGCAGGTCCGGCTCCAAAGGAGTCTCGGTCTGCGCGCGTAAATCTGGCTTTGACATCGACATTTTTCCGATTCGTCGGGCTAACGAATGCGCCAGGCACGCGGCACGATGATGTGAACCGCCAGCATGGCCAGCGCGCCGGCGCTGCCCATGACCCCCACCGACCAAGCCGTGCCGAACATGGCGGCCAAGGACCCGATCAGCATGCTACCCACCGTCATGACGACTTGACCCATATGAAACAGCGCGATGGCGCGGCCGCGGAATTCCGGCGGCGAATAGGTTTGGATGACGGTCTGCACCAGCGCGTGAGAGCAGACGTTGGCGAAGCCGACGATCACCATCAGCATCATGGAGATCTGAAACCAGGGCGAGGCGGCAAAAGCAACCACGCTGACGCCGTAGAGAGCGACGCCGCCGAGCATGCACAATCCCCTTGGCATGCGGTCGCCGAAAGTCGCGATAATCACGGCGCTGCCGAGGGCGCCGATCCCCATGGAGGTCAGGAGCAAACCTTGTCCGGTGGCGCCGACGTTTAGAATATCGCGGGCAAAAACCGGCAACAGCGTGGTGAATGGCACGATGAAGAGCGAGGCAAGCATGGTGATCAGCAGTCCCGTGCGCACGGTCTCGTTGCGCCAGCTGAACTTCCAACCTTCGACGATGCTTTGGCCGAACGACACGGCGCCGTGACCCCCATGACCAGCGCCCGACGCGCGCGTCGCAGCAGCGCGCAGGCGCAGTGTCCAGAACGTCGCCAGTAGGTAAAACAGCGCTTGCATGCCATAGGCGCCGCCCGTGCCGAGCGAAGCGATCAAGACGCCGGCAAGCGCGGGCCCGGTGCTGCGCGCGACGTTAAATATGATCGAGTTCAGTCCGATCGCATTGGTCAGGTTTTTTGTCGGCACCACGTCGCTGATGATCGCCGCGCGCGCCGGCTGCTGAAACGTCTGAACTGCAGCCATGCCGAAGGCGGTGACATAAACATGCCAGGGTTGGATTTGACCGGTCACAATCAGCAGCGCCAAGGCGGCAAACATGGAACCGTCGATCACCTGGGAGATCAGAATCTGAGTTCTGCGCGAGTAGCGGTCGGCGGCGCTGCCGGCGATCGGTGACAAAAGGAGAATCGGAATCGCCTGCGCGCCGCGCACCAGACCGAGCTGAACCGTGGAGTCGGTGAGCTCGTAAATGAGCCAGCCGCGGGTCACCTGATCCATCCAAAAAGCCATCGACGTGAACACATGGCCGAACCAGAGCAGACGGTAGTCGCGGTGTTGCAGCGACGTCAGGGCGCGCAGCCGGGTGAGCCCGCGCAGCGAGCCCCAAACGCTTCGCGCCGGCTCTGCTGAATCGCCATCCAAGATCTCGGGCGGGTTTTTTTCAGTGGATGGGGTGCTCAGATCAAACTCCGTAGCGACAGCTCTGGAAACTTTTTTTTTGATTTGCGCCGCTCTAACACGCGCCCTCATCGCCGTCCGGCTGCGCGGCGGCGCTGCGCTGATGGCAGGATTTCCAAAGCGCGTGTCCTCGATCGAGCCTTACTTGAAAACGCCGTCTCTTTCGAGCTTGCGCACGATCCGCTCGTCGATCAGCTCCTCGGCTTTGAGCTTGCTGAATTTAGCATCGATGCGGCTGAGAATCCGCACGGTGTTGCGCACGCCTTCGACGGTCGGAAAAATCCGCTTGCTGTAAAGCGTGCGCATCGCTTCCTGCCCCGCTACGGCGTCGTCCACTTGCGGCAAACGCAGCCATCTCATCAAAATGTTGACGACGCTCTGCTTGTTGGCCGGATCCTGAAAATAGGCGACTGACTTGGCAATCGCCTTGAGCGCGCGCTCGGCGACGTCGGGCAACTGATCGACAAAGCTCTTGCGCGCGACGATGCCGACGCCTTGGTACGGAATATCGACCTTGGCGAGATCCTGCAAAACTCGGAATCCCTGGCGCTGCGCCACCTTGCTGAACGTATAACCGAGGTAAGCGGCATCGACGACGCCGCTGATCAAACCTTGGGTGAGCACGGCTTGATCGCCGACGATTCTGAATTGAATCTTATCGCGCTCCGGCACCAGCCCCCAGTGATCAAGAGCAAGCATCGTGAATGTCCACACGCCGCCACCGATGCTCTGAACGCCGATAAATTTTCCTTTGAGATCCGCAGGCGCGCTGATTTTCGGCGCAACCACGAAGTCGCCATCCGAGCTTATTGACGATCCCCGCGATGAAAGCGAGATCGAGCCCGGCGGCCATCGCACCGAGGCTCGCGCCGGTCGCGGACACGGAGTAGAACTGCGCCTCGCTGGCAGCCAGCGCAGACACTGCTACCTGGCCGTTACGGACTTGCACGATCTGCGCATCCAAGCCCTGTTCCTCGAAAAATCGCAGGTCCTTGGCGACGAAGATATAACCGGTGCGTTCGTTGAAACCGGCAAACACGAAGACAACTTTATGCAGTGGCGCGGCTGCGCCGACGATAGCCGCGTGACACACGCTCAAGGCTAAAATTAGCGCTGCGAGCAACCGACAAAAAGAATGCCGCCTAAACATAGTCAAGTTCCCCTCTGCAGGAGCGTTAACCCAACGTTCCATCACGCCAACTTGCCACTGCCGTTGTTCTGTCACCGTATTTCGCGCGCGCCCGGCGCTGCCACGTACAACACCAACATGCACAGCGTGCCGACGATACTCATCGACGCCGCGGCTAAGGGCGCGCCGAACAGCGCAGACAATGCGCCAATCAACATGCCGCCGAGCAGCAACAAGACCTGCGTCATATGAAAAATGGCGATCGTGCGGCCGCGAAACTCAGGCGGCGAATAGGTTTGAATCACGGTTTGCACGAGTGCATGGGAGCTGACGTGACAGATTCCGATGATCGCCATCAAAGCCATCGACAGTGGAAACCACGGCGACGCCGAAAAAATCACCACGAGGACGCCGTATAACGCCACGCCGCCCACCATGAGCAAGCCGCGCGGCATGCGATCGCCAATGGAAGCAATGATGAGCGAGCTGCACAGCGCGCCGATTCCCATCGAAGTCAGGAGCAAGCCCTGCCCCCGGGCACCGACGTGAAGCAGATCGCGGGCAAATACCGGCAATAGCGTGCTGAATGGAATCATGAACAGCGCCGCGATGATGACAACGAGGATGCCGCTGCGCACTTCCACTTTGCGCCAACTGAACTTCCATCCTTCGATGATGCTCTGGCCGAAAGATTCTTCGTGGCCCCCCTGACCGCGCGCTGACGGCGCCTTATAGCGCGCGGAACTCATCCGCATGGTCCACACCGTCGCCAAAAGAAAAAACACCGCTTGCACGGCGTAGGAAAACCCCGTGCCGAAAAGCGAGATGAGCACGCCGGACAACGCGGGTCCCGTGCTGCGCGCCATGTTAAACACCACGGCGTTCAGTCCGATGGCGTTGGTCAGGTTTTTGGCCGGAACCGAATCGGAGATCATCGCCGCCCGCGACGGCTGCAGAAATACTTGCACGCACGCCATCAAAAATGCCGTCACATAAACATGCCACGGCTTGATGAGCGCGGTAAAGATCAGCACCGCGGTCACTGCATACAAGAACCCATTGGCGAACTGCGCGCTGACAACCTGAAACTTTCGGGAGTAACGATCGGCCGTGCTGCCGGCGATCGGCGAGAGCAGCAGAAAAGGGATCGCTTGAATGCCGCGCACCAATCCCAGCTGCAAGGCGGAATTGGTGAGATCGTAAATCAACCAGCCACGGGTTACCTGGTCCATCCAGGTGCCCATCGATGAGAAGACTTGGCCGTACCAGAGTAAGCGGTATTCCCGGTGGCGCAGCGCTTCAAAAGCGCGCAGGCGCACTAGAAGCTCAATCGGATACCAGAGCTTTTCATCCAGCGTTGTTTCGGCGGTCTCGTCGGCGAGCGCAGCGATTTTTTCGGGTTTTGGCGACGTTGATTGCAGAAAACTCTCCACGACTGGCGAGAGGAGGCGAGCGTTCTCGTTGTCCTAATGCCGCGGCACGAAAATACCTCTTCGCTATATCACGCGCTGATGTTGAGCGTCCAGCGAGCTGATTGGAGGATGAATGTGGAAAAAAATAACCTATTTAGAATTATCCGTCTCGTCCGCCGGAGCTGTCGCGATTTGACGCGCCAAACGATAAGCCATCAAACCCAAAACCAGAACGCCGAGAATCAAGCTTCCCCAAAGCGTCCATGTTTTGTAATCTGTCTGGGCGCGCAGCCGTGCCGCCCCGGCCAACGTAACCTGTTCCCCTAGCGAGACAGTTCTGACTTTGAATTCCGCCTCAGTTTTGTAACCGGGAATCAAGGAATCGATCGGAAGCGCTGCTGCCTTTGCGGCACTGTTGCCGTAAGCAAGTTGAAACGGACCGGCGCCGCGCGCCGCAAAGACCAATTTCTGTGGCGGCCAACCGATTTGAAGAATCGGCACGCCCTCACCGACACCACCGCCTTTTTGATCGACGCGCAGCAACCAATAGCGTTCACCGACGTTCGTCAGCGCGATTTCCGGACTACTCACTTCAGTCTCATCGCGGCGCAAGCGATAGGCCGTCGCGCGTGTCTTGAGGCGCCATGGCTCGTCGCTTTTGGCGCGAGAGAGAATTTGCAGCTGCACCAGACTATTCAATTGCGGCAGGTCGACGCGCAAGCGGTCGAAGGGAAACGGTCCGCCGAGATCGTAACGATATTCGCCCGCTTGTCCGGCGACCGCCTCGCCGCTGATTTTCTGCCAGACCCGTCGCGGCGAAATTAAGCCTGCAGCGGACTCGGCGACAACACTCAAGGATTCGAGAGGCTGCTGATTCTCCGGCCATGAAACACGCAGGTATTTGAATCTTACGCCGCCCAGTTCCACTCGATTCTGCTCTAACTGATGGCCGCCGAACGTGAGCCGGACCAACGCGGCGCGATTCGCGATGGTGTTCCAGGCTGAAAGATCGTCGCTGCCTTCGACCCGTACACTGCCGAGGAACCCATCGGCTCCACTCTGCCACTCGAAACGCAGGGCCCGGACGGCTTGTTTCAAAGCGCTAGTGTCCAGCAAGTAACCGCGCTGCTTCTTCTTCGACGCGCTTGCCTTGGCCTGCCCGCGCACGGAGACAATCGTCCCGTCAGCGCGCTTTTCGACACGCACGTTAAGATCTTCGATCCTATCGGTGACGTAGATCGGGAAAACCGGCAGGCTCATCACCGGTCCGCTTTCACTACTCGCCGCCGCCCGCGGTCGCAAACTGTGCGGCACCACTTCGCCTTGCCCGTTGAACACTCGGACATCACCAAGGTCGGCGCGAGTCACGCCACGATACACCGCCGCAGGAATCTCTATTTCATAGAGCGCGTCCTGGGCGTCGGCGCGAATCGCCATTCCATAGGCAAAATCCTCCGGTCGCTCGGCGCCGAATGCACTGCTTTGCGACAACAGCAACAGGAAGATCAACGTTTTCATTTTGCCTCCCCGGCCGCTGCCGGTGGCACCGGTGAAACATAACCGATCACCAGCATCAAGACACCAACACCGATAAAAGACACGATGCGCTCGATGCCGCCGACGTTGGACAAATCCACGAAGAATAATTTTATGACGACGACCGCCATCAGACCGGCGCCGGCGAGCCAGAGGGGTCGCATCCCCAGCCGTGTCGCCGTCAGCATGGCGCAGAGCGCCAACACGGACCAAAAGATCGACAACGAAGCTTGAACAATCATCGAACCCATGAGCGAATCAAGATTGAACGGCACGCCGGCCCAGTGGTGCAGCGAACGCAAGAGGACGCCGTTCAGCCAGACAAATGCCGCGCTGCCCATACCAATGTATGCGAGCCCCTCCGTGCGAAACAGCTCCGGCACAAGAGCCGCGGAACGAACGCGGCGAAACCATGCGAACAGCGCCAAAAGAGCGGCAATTTGCACGAGATCGAGGGGATTCAACAGCGGCAAGTACGGCAACGGCGTGGGATCGCCGCGACTGGTGAAATTGGCATGCAACATCCAGAGCCAGATGAATCCAACCAGTGGAATCAGGGCATCGACCTGATAGGCCTTTGGATGACGGGCGACCGGCCAACCGATGCGCTCGCCTCGATCCGACAACCAAATCACCAGCGCCAGCGGCACCAGCGGCCAGCCGATCAGCCGCCAAACGTCGCCGCCGCGCACCAGTTCGCCGATCCACCAGCCCACTTCCCATGCCGCCAACGCGGCGAAGAGCCAGATGCCCGCGGCGTGCCACCAATGGACGAATGGAATCTCGTTCTCGTGGCGGCGCAGCAGCCACAGATGGGCAACGAAGGCCAGCGGCCAGATGATATATCCAAAGTATTCAAGCGGGTGCACTGCCCGTGTCGCGTCTCCCAGCGCCAATGCGTACATGAGCGGCAAGAGCGCGATCACGGGGTAACGGGCGTCATCCCAACTCAAGCGGCGCCGCAGAACGCTAAACAGCGCGCAGGACGCGGTGACAAACAAAAGAACGATATGAACGCGGGAGAAACGCAGCTCGAGGGGACGGACTCCGACATAGGCCGTGATCTCTTCGAATCCGCCGCCGAACCACCAAAGCACTCCCCAACAAAACAGCGCCGTGGCGACGTACGATACTTCTTGGCTCAAGCGCTGGCGCTGCTGTTTGAGATACCAGGCGGAAAAAAGGCCTCCTACGCTGATCATGACGCAACCGAGATAGAAGCTATTGAATACCGGCACCGCGCGGAGCGGTTCCTGTGCGCTGAAAAAAAACGCCACGCCGGCGGCAAACTGCAAAAAAATGCCGAAGCCGCGCGCCAAAATTTTATCCTGGCGCACGCCGACCCAAACAATCGCGGCGCCTTCCAATGCCCAGGCCGACGCGGTCCAGCGACCGTCGAAGGCGAGCGGAACCGCCAGCGTTCCAAACACGACGCCTAGAGCTAGGAATGATTCGACGAGGAGACGGACGTTATTGGTGATACGCGCGAAGAGGATCTTGGCGAGCACGAGATAGAAAAAACTTAACGCGAGCGCGCTGTAGGCGGCGCCGTATTCCATCTCCTGCACCAGCACGGTCTGTAAGCCGAAGGCGACCAGCGGCACACCAAACACCAGCGTGCCGTCGACGGGGTCTTTGATACTCGCCTCCTGGCGGAGCGCGAACAATACGGCGATAGCGACATAGAATAGAAAAAACAGAATGAGGAAAGGCTCCGTGCTGACGAAGAACTCGGATCTGTAAAAGCGATCGCCCCAGATAAGGCCGATGAAGAAAGTAAAAGCGAAACCGAGCAGGTTGAGCGACCGCCACGCTTTGAACCAAGCGATCAGAAGAATGCCCAAATTGAGCAGCGCATAGAAACTGAACAGCGCGACGTGGCTGCCGCCTCCCGTAGACGCCAGGATCGGCGCGAGAAATCCACCGCTCACGCCCATCGCCGCCAGCGAGCGAGAATCTTGCAGCACCGCGAGCATCGCCGAGAACACCGCCATCGCCGCGAGCAAGGCGAAAACCAAGCCGGCCGGCAATAATTGATACAACCTGAAGGCGGCAAACACCGTGATATAGAGCACGCCGATGCC
>Ga0193707_1000959_pt1 | contig 10453 bp, 7 predicted proteins | sample U3c2metaG_FD_143043 | JGI IMG/M metagenome (GOLD analysis project Ga0193707, IMG submission 143043) | Soil microbial communities from a riparian zone of the East river system, Colorado, United States - U3c2 | ecosystem: Environmental > Terrestrial > Soil > Riparian zone | place: USA: East River...
TGGCTCAAGTCGACGTCGGTCATGAGCAGTTTGTGTTGCTTCAAAATTTTGCCGTACTTGGAGTCGATGTCGTCTCGAATCGGCACTCGGCCATATTGATTGATCACTTCCTGGCCTTCCTTGGTCAGCAGCCACTCGATGAAGAGCTTGGCCGCAAACGGGTGGGGCGGCTGTGACGGTAAGGAAGCGGCGACCGTGTAGGTGATCACAGGTTCAAGGCCGATCCAGTCTACCGGCGCGCCCTTGGTTTTCAGATTGTCGACCGAATATTCATAAACGCCCGCCATGATCGCGAATTCACCGGCGGCGAGTAAGTTCAAAAGATTGGTATTGCCGGCCATGACCTCCGCGTTTTGGGCCGCAAGCTTTTCCATGAACGGGCGGCCTTTGAGCTTGAGCAGCATGGAGAACCATTCGATCTTGGTGTTGTCGATGCCCATGACGTTTTTCCACTTGGGATTCAACAGATCTTCGTAGGTCTTAGGCGCTTCGCCGCGTTTGACCTGACGGCTGTTGAACCCCATCAGAGTGCCGCTGGCGTATACGGACGTCCAAAAGCCTTCCGGGTCTTTGTACTGGCTGGGATAGGAAGCGGATTCCATCGGCACGTAGCGGCTCAAGGCGCCGCGCTTTTTCAGAATATGCGTTTCGATGACGCTCGTGTGCACAACATCGGCCAGGCGTTGCTTGGCCTGTTCCTCCAGCAGCACGCGGGTGACGAGTTTCTGTTTGTCGGTGCGAAAGTACTCGGTCTTGAGAAAAGGGTAACGCTTGTTAAACGCGGCAAGATACATCTGCAACTGCTGGACGGCAGCGGAGGCATAGATGACCAGCTTGCCTTCACTCTTTGCGCCGGTGATGAGCTGGTCTTGGGTTTGGGCGTTGGCTGCGACTACGAACAAATGTAGGAATAAAATGGCGATCAGCGATGATTTCATTCATTCTCCCGTCCGGGGAAGGTAATCGACGGATATGCGTCGTGTCAACCGCAGGCCGAATTTAGCGCATCGACAAAGCCGAGATTTTCCACTAGAATTAAAAAGGCGTGAGGTTTTAACCCATGGTAGCTCCAGCGTTCGTTTATCAAGATCCGTTACCGGTTGAGAAAGACACTACTCAGTACCGGCTCCTGAGCAAAGACTATGTCAGTGTGTCCGAGTTCGAAGGGAAAGAGATTCTCAAGGTCGCGCCCGAGGCGCTGACGCTGCTGGCGAGTGTGGCGGTACGCGACGTGTCGTTCTTGTTGCGCACGGCTCATCTGGAAAAAGTCGCGGCCATCCTGAAAGACCCCAAGGCATCGGATAACGACCACTACGTCGCCTTAGCGATGTTGCGTAATGCCGACACGGCGGCGAAAGGCATCCTGCCATTTTGCCAGGATACCGGTACGGCGACGATCTTTGGCAAAAAGGGCCAGCAGGTCTGGACCGGCGTGAAAGACGAAGAACACCTTGCCAAGGGAGTCTACAAAACTTACACAGAAGAAAACTTGCGCTATTCGCAAACGGCGCCGCTCAACATGTTCGACGAAGTCGATACCGGCACCAATCTGCCGGCGCAGATCGATCTCATGGCGACTGAGGGTATGGAATATCAATTCCTCTTTGTCACCAAGGGCGGAGGTTCGGCGAACAAGACGACGCTGTATCAAGAAACCAAAGCGCTGCTAAATCCGGCGAGCTTGGAGAAATTCCTCACGGAAAAGATGAATACGCTCGGAACCGCAGGCTGCCCGCCGTATCATTTGGCGTTTGTCATCGGCGGAACTTCGGCCGAAGCTTGTTTGAAGACGGTGAAACTTGCAACGACCGGCTATCTCGATCACCTCCCGACAACGGGCAACGCGCATGGGCGGGCGTTCCGCGACGTCGAGACAGAAAATAGGATGCTGGAGCAAGCTTACAAGTCCGGCTACGGCGCGCAGTTCGGTGGCAAATATTTTGCCCTCGACGTGCGGATCATTCGCTTGCCACGCCACGGCGCTTCGTGTCCGGTCGGCATGGGCGTTTCTTGCTCTGCCGATCGCAACGCTAAAGCGAAGATCAACAAAGATGGAATCTGGCTCGAAGAGCTCGAGCGAGATCCGGGGCGGCTGATTCCTGAGGAATATCGGGGCAAGGTTGCCAGTAACGTCGTCAAAGTCGATCTCAACCGACCGATGGCGGAGATCTTGGCGCAATTGACGAAATATCCGGTGACGACGCAGTTATCATTGACCGGTACGATGATCGTCGCGCGCGATATCGCGCACGCGAAGTTGAAAGAAAGATTGGATCGGGGTGAGGGCATGCCGCAGTACATGAAAGATCATCCGGTTTATTACGCTGGGCCGGCGAAAACTCCCGAAGGTATGCCGTCGGGCTCTTTCGGGCCGACGACGGCGGGACGGATGGACTCCTACGTTGATTTGTTCCAGTCGCACGGCGGCGCGATGATCACGCTCGCAAAAGGCAATCGGAGCCAGCAAGTCACTGACGCTTGCAAAAAGTACGGCGGCTTCTATCTCGGCTCGATCGGCGGGCCGGCGGCGATCTTGGCGAAGGAGAACATTAAAAAAGTGGAAGTGCTCGAATATCCCGAGCTGGGCATGGAAGCGATCTGGAAGATCGAGGTGGAAGATTTTCCGGCGTTTATTCTAGTCGATGATAAGGGCAACGATTTTTTCAAGCAGATTCTGCATTAGCGGGATTGCCCCGGCGTCCTGGACCGGCGCCGAGGCAATCCACGATCCCCGCCGCTACATGAAGTTTGCCAATTCGAAACGGTCTGAGCTTACCGACTTTCCTTCGATGCGTACGTAGTCGCCATTTCGTAGCCGATTAAACTGATCGATCACCGGGCCCGGCGCGTTGAAGGCGACCGAAACAATGATCAAGCGATTGCGCTGGTCGCGGAGCTCGAATGTTCCGCGCCGTTGGTCGACATATTCGATGCGTCCCTCGGTGCGGTCCAATCGTCCGCCACCGCGTTGGTTGCCACGATCTTGTACGCTCTCTCTGACGGTTATCGTAGTGGTGTAGTCCCGGCCATCGCGGTCTTGTTGGACTCGCGCCGCGATGTAGTCGCCGGGTTCCAGGCTGGCGACAGAGTAGTTGCGCTGCTGATAAACAACCTGAGTTCTGTCGTCGTAACGGACGACCGATGTGCGGCCCGAGTCCGTGCGGATTTCGATTTCGCGCGCTCGGGTATCGACATATTCAACTTCGCCGACGACATCACCGCCCGCACCGCCATAATTGCCCAAACCGTCCACATGGCCCAATTCATGACAGCTGGTTAACGCCAATGCCGTTAGGGACAGAAAACGTAATAGCCGCGATTTCATATGGCCTCCATAAGTCGGCTCCTTGTATTTTCGCCTCCTTTTGTCCGGTTGTCGAGCAGCCCTTTTTATTTGACGCTCAACGGTCAATAGAGTTACGTTGCCTGAGTAATCGATTTTTTCGCAAAGGCAAGCAGGAGGAAGATTTATGCCGACCATCGATGCCGATGCTCATGTGATCGAGAGCGAGCAGACCTGGAGCTACATTTCGGATGAGAAGTTAAAGCCTTTCTCGATTCAACCGGGCGGTGGTCGACCACAAAATTGGCTGATCGATGGCCGTGTCTTCAATCGCGGCGTGAACGTCAATCGTGAATTGCCTGAGGCGATACGTGAGATGCGCGACATCGAAGGCAGGCTCAAGCATATGGACGAACTCGCCATCGACGTTCAGGTGCTTTATCCATCGCTGTTTCTTCGTCCATTGACGAGCAAGGCGGAAGTCGAACTGGCGATTTGTCAGAGCTACAATCGATGGCTCACGGACATTTGCGGTAAGAGCAGGGGGCGGCTCCGCTGGGTCGCGGTGGTGCCGGTGATCGATATGGCCAGCGCCGTTGCCGAGGTCCAGTTCGCTAAGGCCAACGGGGCATGCGGTGTCTTCATGCGCGGTTTGATCGATGACATGCGCCTAAGCCATCCGTTCTTTTTCCCTTTATATGAGGCGGCCGAAAAGGCAGACATCCCCATCTGCGTGCATGCGTCGACCGGAAATTTCGACTGGGTGCAGCTCTTTGATGGCGAGAACGGTTTCATGCGATTTAAGGTTCCCGTGCTTTCGGCGTTTCATTCCATTGTTCATGACGGTATTCCGAAGAAGTTTCCAAAGCTGCGCTTTGGCTTCATCGAGGTGCGCGCACAATGGGTTCCTTACATGGCGGTTGAAATCGCCAAGCGATTCGAGCGCGATAACAAGGCGGTCGCGCGAAACATCATCCGCGACAACCGTATCTATGTGGCATGCCAGACCGACGACGATCTGCCCTATGTGCTCAAATATTCGGGCGAAGACAACATCGTGATCGGCTCGGACTATGGCCATAATGACACGTCGTCGGAGATCGAAGCTTTGCGCACGATCAAGGAAAAGGGAGAAGTCGAGCCAAGAATTATCGACAAGATTCTCTACGACAATGCCAAGGCGCTCTATGGGTTATAGCGGTTTCGCGTTCCGGGTTTCACTTTTTGGATTGACCGTGGACCGCAGACGGGAGACGGGTATCGGTGTCTTGCGAAGATGCCCTCAAGCTAGCATCGTCATATTGTTTCTCTCGCATTTATTCTTCCAACTCCCTTTCGCTGGAGCACAAGAGCGTATCCGCATCGCGCCGTCGTCGCCGGGCTTGGCGGCATGGCCGATGCATCTGGCCGCCAAGGAGGGATTTTTTGCGCGCGAAGGATTGAGTCCAGAGATCATCGTCATGCGCACCAACACCGGCATCGCCGCGCTAGTGACCGGCAGCGTCGATTTCACCACCGCCGGCGGCTCGGCGATGCGCGCGGCCGTGAACGGTGCGCCGCTCAAGATGGTTTTGAACATAAATAAGAAAGCCGATCTATGGATTCTCGCGCAGAAGAATATTCAGCGCGTCGAAGATTTGCGCGGCAAGATGATCGGCGTGGGCGGTAACTGGGGCACGCAATTCTATCAAGTCCTCGAAGCCTTGAAGCCTTCCGGGGTCGACAAAGACGTTCAGCTCGTTTCCACCGGCGATGTGGCGAACGGCTATTTGTCCTTACAACAGGGCAGCATGCCGGCCGTGGCTTTGACGCCACCCTATAGCATCCTTGCCAAGCGACAGGGTTATCGCGATCTGATTCGGACGGGTGAGATCATCAGCGTGTCACCGACGACGGGATTGGTTACAACCAAAGAGAAACTCGATCGGGAGTCGCAAAAGGTTCGCGGTGCGATCCGCGCCGTGATGCGGGCCGTCCAATTCGCAAAAGCTCGTAAGACGGACATGGTGCAATTCATTTCGCGCCAGTACAACATGGAACGCGAAGTATCAGACGCGGTCTATGACGCGCTCATGGATACGCTCAATCCGACGCTCTGGCTCACAGATCAAGAAATACAGATCGAGCTCAACCGCATCGCCGAGCAGAGTAAAATGAAAATAGCCGTGAAACCGACGGATGTAGCGGATTTCAGCTTTGTCAGGCAAATCGCGCAGGAAGCTGGTCGCTAGCGCGCCACTTTCCCGATTCCGACCCGGCGCAACGGATTCACTGCAAATTGTAGAGCTTCGCCGCGTTCTCGCCCATGATCTTCGCTTTCAGGGTGTCCGAGAGATCTTTGCGTTCCATCACTTCTTCGACGGTGTGGGGAAACTTCGAGTCGCTGTGGTTGTAGTCGGTGGCGAATACTAAGCGCTCTGCGCCGACGAACTCGGCGACGTAGGGCAACATCTTTTCCTCCATCTCGAAGGAGTAAAACATCTGCCCGCTTTTCATGTATTCACTCGGGGGCTTCTTGAGCCACGGGACAGTCGGCTGGAGAATTTCATAATGCTCATCGAGCCGCTCCATCCAGTAGGGCACCCAGCCGCAGCCCGCTTCCATGAAAGCGAATTTCAGCCTTGGAAATCGCTCGAGCAAGCCGCCCGCGACGACGCAGAGCGACGCGATCATCTGCTCGAACGGATGTGCCATCGCATGGGTAAAGAACGGATGGTCGAAGCGCTCGGTGGCGGCCGGCACGCCATCGCCGGCGCCGACGTGGATACACACCGGCACGTTGAGGCGTTCCGCCTCGGCAAAAAAGGGAAAGAGTTCGGGATCGTCGAGATTTTTTCTCGACGCCGATATCGGCGGAGCGGCGACGGCCACGAACTTCAGCTTCTCAACCGCGCGTCGAAGCTCATTCACTGACTCGACCGGATCTTGAATGGCGACTGCCGCTACGCCCTTGAGGCGCCGCGGATCCGCGCCGCAATATTGCGCCAGCCAGTCGTTGTAGACGCGTGCAACGGCACTGGCGAGATCTTTGTCTTCGACGAATGGCAGGCTGAGAAAAGGCGAAGTGCCGAATAACACCGCGGTATCGATGCCTTCGAGATCCATGTCCTTCAAACGCTGCTTGGGATCGACCATGCCTGTGGTCGGCTGCGGCGAATGACTGCGCGGCGCGCCGACGAAGCTGCAACCTTTGCCGACCGGTTTTGGCGTGAGTTTTCCGTCGATCATAATGAAAGTATAGCCGCGGTTGTCCTGCACAGCGCGTGGCGCGCGGGACCGGTACGGAGCGTCGATCAAATCCGCCAACGGAATATCTCGTTCTAAGACGTGGCCATCGGCGTCGATAATTCTCATGTACGTGACTCCTCGCCTGATATTTGATTCCGTTTTAATCAGTATCAGAAACCGCCAAGCACGCTCAAGAGATTAAGCTGGCTCGTCAGCTATTTACTCCGACTGGGAGGATCATTTGACAAGCTCCGAGCTGACGGACTAGCTTCAGCGGCGGGGGAATATTTATGATCGCGCGCAAATATATTTACCTGGCAGCAATTGTGTTTTTTATCCCGAGCGCTGCGGCTCAAGAGCGCGGCCGGTCTGCGAAAATCGTCAAAGATGCGGTATCGTGCAACGAATTCGCGCCGGTTGTAAAACAGGTGATCGGCCAGCCGGTCGGGGTGGAGCAGTGCAGCATTATTTCCGAGGAAACGGTTTTCAATATTAAAGGGCAGAAATTTCGCCGTATCGAAGTGCGCCTGGGCGGCGCGGTCGACGGCTGGGCGTCGCGAGAAAAAGGTTCGCGCGCGATTTATTTCACTGATGGGCCGGACTTCGTCCTGGCGCAATCGGGTCTCACCGGTCCGCGCTCCCGCGGCGTCGGTAAATACGAAGCCGCAACCGGACACGGGTTGACGATTTTCTATCCCGAAGACGCGCGCAACTGGAACGGCAAGCTTTTTATCACCGCGCACGGCGCGGGTTCTTACGCCGCCGTCGGAACGTTGGTCCCGCGTGATCCCAAGAGCAAGTTCAATGCGCTCGCCGACGTCAATCGCTACGTGGGCTTGATGATCGACAAGGGATATGCGGTGGCGCACACCATGCGTTCCGCCGACCGCGCGCGCGGGGATATCTCGATCACGCTCGAGGACGGCACTAAACTCACCAATTACAATCTTAGTTCGCATGCCGGCTTGATCACTTCGTGGGGACAGCTGGCGCGGGCGTTGATCACAAAAAGACTGGGCTCCAAGCCGAAAAGAATTTATTTTTACGGTCACTCCGCCGGCGGCTTTTTGGGCCGTCAGATTAACTACCAACCAGGCGCGAATCAGGACGACGACGGCAAACCGTTCTTCGCTGGTTTCTTAGTCGACGATGCTGGCAGCGGCCTGTGGTTGCCGAAATTGATCGTCGACGGCAAGGATGTGTTATTCACGACGAAAGAGGGGCGGGAGCGCTTCGCCAAGCAAATTGATATTACGCATATGTTGTATGCCGGCGACACGGGTGATTATTTGCAAAACAAGCGCGAGAACGCGCGGCTGCTTAGCGAGAAGGGCTTGTCAGCGGCGCACCGTTTATACGAGATCCGCGGCGTGAGTCATTTCGACGCGGGGCAGGTTTCCCGCCCCGATCTCGTGAACCAAACCCTCGACCTCGGTGGGGTTTTTGATGCGCTGATCGATCGCCTCGATGAGTGGGTGGAAAGAAATGTTGCGCCGACGCCCAGTAAGATCGACGCGGCCGGGTTGGCAGATAAAAAAAATAACGGCGCGAATCAACATGGCGCCGTCGCCTTGCCGGAAGTCGCCTGCCCACTAGGAGTCTATTTCGCTTACCCGCCCGAGGTAGATCCGGGACGGCGCGGCGGTCAGGAGACGGCTTTTGCCGCGTTCGACGGGACCAATCAAGAGCCATTGGATGCGCGTGGTATTCTCATCGACATGAATGCTAACGGGGTGCGCGACAAACGAGAAACGGTGACAGAGGCGTGGCAGAGATTGGGACTGCTCAAGGCAGGACAAAAGCTGACTTCTGCTGCTTATCAGAGTTGCATTAAAGACGCGGCCGCGCAGTTGGTCAAACAAGGACTCCTGCCGCCAAAAGTCGGCGAATACTACGTCGAGAAGGCGTCGAAGGTACGCTTGCTGAATTGACGCTTTGTGTTGGTGATCGCGAACCTCTGCGTTACTTCACCTGCCCGGGAAACAACTTCGAGCCATAATCGCGATTGACTTCGCGGATCAGCGTGTTGTCGTAAAACCGCTTGGGATCTAATTCTGCCGCTTTAGGCACCGTCGACTGTTCCAGCACCAACTTGATCGCTTCGGGATCGACGGTCATGTCTTTGTTCCAAACCTTGACGCCTTCCTGATAACTATCTTCGACAAGTTTCTGATCGGTGATTTTGCTGCTCTGGGCCAGAACGTTTTTCGCGTAGGCCGGATCGTCGAGAGATCGCTTCACGCCGTCGAGATAGCCCATCAGAAAAATTTTCAGCGTGTTGGGGTTTTTTTGCACGAAAGCGCGTGCTACTCCGGTGCCGGGACCGATGATTTTTAGTCCTTTTTCGTAATAGTCGATGATCACGGGAAAACCTTTGCTGCGCGCCATTTCCGTCTGCGGCGGCGTAACGATCAACCCATCCGCGTTGCCGACCAAAAAAGTCGAAAACGCATCAGCCGGACCCTTGTGGTAGAGGAGCTTAATGTCTTTGCCGATTTCCATGCCGCGCTCTTTCGCGGTTTTGCGCATGGCGATCTCACCGAAGGCGCCCACCGACGTCGTTGCCACCGACTTGCCGCGCAAATTTTCAAACGTCGTCAAGCCTTTTTGACCGAACAAGGCCAGCGTGCTGCGGTCGACGCTGGCGGCGATGTAGATCAAATCCGAACCCGCCACGTTAGCATGGATCGTCGCGGTGCCGCCCTGGTAAATGTTCACCTGGCCGGACAACAGCGCTTGCGCCGAGGCCGTAGCGCTGAGCGTGCTGAGATTCACGGTCACGCCGCGCTTGCTGAAGTAACCGGCTTCGTTCGCCAGAATGATCGGCAAATAGAGCGGGCCGGTCGCCGCAATAGCGACTTCGAGGCGAGTTTTTTCCGGTTTCAGCTCCGGCGCCTGGGCGGCGTTCAAGGCGACATTCGTCGCAATACAAAGTCCACACGCGATTAGAATTGATCCGAGTTGTAATTTGATGTGTGCAGCTAGCATTTTGTGGTCTCCTAAATTACTTTCGATGCGACTCACTTCGGCGCAAGGATGCCGGCCAGTTTTGTTCGCATTGAAGGCGTCAGTTTGAAGAGTTCGTCGACGATTTTTTTAACTTCTTCGCCCGTGAGCGGATTGATATCCAAGGTGGCCTTTTTGGCTTCCGCAATAAATTCCGCATCAGTTAATGTCTTGGCGAAGGCGCTCCGCAAGGTCTGCAACCGGTCTTTCGGCGTGCGCGGGCTAGTCACGTAAACCCGCACGATGGCTGCCGGGTCGATGGCGCCGGCTCTCAGGATTTGCCGCGCCTCGTCGGTTTTCGCCAGGTCGAGCGACATCGGCACGTTGGGCAACTCGGGAATCTTTTTAGCGGTCACCTGTAGCACTACGTTGACCTCTCCGGCCGGGATCGCTTTGCTCCACGCGGTTCTCAGCGTCTCCCAAGCCCAGCAGGCGCCGTGCAATTCGCCGGCGTCCGCTGCGAGGCGAATTTCGTTGGTGCCTTTGTAGCCTTCGACGAGTTGGACCGGCAGGTTGAGCGCGGCCATGATAATGCGCGCCACGTCGCTGGTGCTATTTCCCGGACTCAGGCCGCCCAATTTGATCGGTGTCTTGGCGGCGAACCACTGATCCATATTTGTAACGCCGCTCTCCTTGCGCAGGGCGCACACGGTGCTGTCCTGTACCGGGACGCCGAGAAATTCCAATTCTCTCATGTCGAAGTCGATGCTCTTGTTGCCGAGAGCACCGCTCAAGATCAATGCTCCGTTGAAAAGACCGAATGAAAGTCCATCGGGTTTGGCGCTGCTGTGCAGATATTTGGCCGCGATCAACGTGCCAGCGCCGGTCATGTTTTCAACAATCATGGCCGGGTTGCCGGCAATATGCTTGCCCATGTGGCGCGCCATGGCGCGGGTGTAAATATCGAAACCGCCGCCGGCGCTGCCGCCGACGATC
>Ga0193707_1000962_pt1 | contig 10421 bp, 10 predicted proteins | sample U3c2metaG_FD_143043 | JGI IMG/M metagenome (GOLD analysis project Ga0193707, IMG submission 143043) | Soil microbial communities from a riparian zone of the East river system, Colorado, United States - U3c2 | ecosystem: Environmental > Terrestrial > Soil > Riparian zone | place: USA: East River...
CGGCTCACGCACTTTAAAAGACGCCATCAACGAGGCCATGCGCGACTGGGTGACCAACGTGCGCACCACCCACTACCTTCTAGGGAGCGTGCTCGGCGCCCATCCCTATCCCAGCATGGTGCGTGACTTTCACAAAGTGACAGGGCGCGAAGCCCGCGCACAAATTCTTCGGGCTGAGAGCAAATTGCCAAAGGCCATCATCGCCTGTGTCGGGGGAGGATCGAATTCGATTGGCATCTTTCACGAATTTATTAAGGACAAGAACGTGCAACTGGTCGGCGTCGAGGCCGGCGGGCGAGGCTCGCGTTTGGGCGACCATGCCGCCCGTTTTAGTGGCGGATCGCCAGGCGTGCTGCAAGGTACCTACTCGTATGTGCTGCAGGATGCGGCAGGACAAATTTCTTTGACGCACTCGATTTCAGCCGGTCTTGATTACCCCTCGGTTGGCCCCGAGCATGCATGGCTCAAAGATAGTGGCCGGGCGGAATACGTCTCGGCCTCGGATGCGGAAGCGCTCGCCGCCTGCACTCTGCTGGCGCAAACCGAAGGCATCATTCCCGCGCTGGAGTCTGCCCACGCTGTAGCTGAGCTGATCAAACGCGCGCCCCGAATGAAGAAGTCCGATCTGGTGATCGTCAACATTTCGGGGCGTGGAGACAAGGATATGGGGATTCTGCGCGAACACCTGAAGTTGGATTAAGTTCTGAGGACCTTGATTGGGGAATTTAGTCATTGTTTGTTGCTTTCGCCTCAACCATGCCTTTGTGCTTCCAAAATCGTCCCTCTCTGGTCGCCTATCTCACTTGCGGCGATCCTGATTTAGAGACCTCGCGAGACATCGCGCTCGCGGCCATTGAAGCCGGCGCTGACGTGATTGAACTGGGCGTTCCTTTCAGTGATCCGGTGGCGGATGGGCCCGTGATCCAGCGGGCCAGCGAACGAGCGCTGCGGGGCGGGACTACGCTGCAACAGGTACTGGTGTTGGCCCAGGAAATTCGCCAGCGTTCCCAGGCGGGGCTCATCATCTTCACTTATCTGAACCCGATCATGCGGATGGGATTGGCGAGGTTTAGCGCCGCGGCGAAACACGCTGGCGTCGACGGCGCCTTGATCACCGACCTGCCGACGGAAGAATCCCACGACTACCTGCGGGAGATGGAAAAAAGGGCGCTGGCCACAGTCTTTCTGGCTGCTCCCACCAGCACGGACGAGCGGTTGAAGAAGATTGCCCAGCTCTCCAGTGGATTTGTGTACGCGGTTTCGCGAACCGGGGTGACAGGCGCTCGCCAACAATTGCCGGAAGACGCGCCCGCGCTGGTGAGGCGTTTGCGCAAGTATACTAAGCTGCCGGTGGCGGTCGGCTTCGGCATTTCCACCGCAGAACAGTTCAGCGCCGTGGGAAGCTTTGCCGACGCGGCAGTGGTGGGCAGCGCGATTGTGCAAAGCATTGAGCGCAATCCGGGCAAAGAAGCTGAGAGTGTGGCACAATTTGTAAAGCAGCTTTTGGTCGTCAGTCGTTCGTCGTCAGCACTCCCGCGCCAAGTTGACTAGAGAAGCGAAGAATTTCTTCCACCGCAATGGCGGACAGCCTCTGGCGAGTAATGGCCAAAGCATATGTGCTGGACGGCGACGACTAAAGGCTGATGACCGACGGCTGCTCTCATGGACATTTTCGACTGGCGGAAGAAGATCGACGACCTTGACCGCGAGCTGGTGGAGTTGTTGAGCCAGCGGGCGCACGCAGCCCATGAGATCGGTAAACTGAAACGCAGCGCGGGCATGCCGATTTACGAGCCTGACCGAGAGCGCAATGTCTTCAGCAATGTGCGTAGCTGCAATGCTGGTCCCTTGCCAGATCGCGACCTGCTGCGGATTTATGAGCGGATCATGGATGTGATGCGTCAGATCCAACAGCAGGAGATTGCGCCGGAGACCACCAGGGGAGGCGGGAGCGATACGGAGCTGGACAACGACGTGAATGATTGAGGACGGTCGTCCGTCGTCCGTTGTCGGTCGTCAGCAGGCTTGGATTCGAAGCGAACTGTGTGATTTCCTGACGGCTTAGGACAGACGAGAGATGCCGATTGACCCACTATGATTGTTGCCATGCAAGACACAGCGACGGATGAGCAAATCCAACAGGTCGTGGAACATCTGATCCGGATGGGCTTCTCCGTACATCGCACCACTGGGGAGCGGCAGACGGTACTGGCCGCGGTAGGCGCGCGAGTTGATTTCGATACCCGCAATCTTGAAGTCCTTGCCGGCGTGGAACACGTTCACCGCATCAGCGCGCCTTACAAGCTGGCAGGGCGCAGTTTTCGTCCGCAGGGGACAATCATCGACCTTCCCAAAGGAGTCCAGATCGGCGGCGACCAGGTGGTGGTGATGGCTGGTCCCTGCTCCGTGGAATCGCGCGAGCAGCTATTCACCGTAGCCGAACTGGTGGCCAAGGCCGGAGCTCGCGTGCTTCGCGGCGGCGCTTTCAAACCGCGCAGTTCCCCCTATTCGTTTCAGGGAATGGGATTGGAGGGGCTCAAGTTGTTGCGCGAGGCCGGCGACCAGTTCAACTTGCTGGTCATCAGCGAGGTCATGGAGATCTCGCAGATCGCGCTCATGCTGCCTTACATTGACATCTTCCAGGTGGGCGCCCGCAACATGCAGAACTTTAATCTGTTGCGTGAACTGGGAAAGGTTAAGAAGCCTGTCCTGCTCAAGCGCGGCATCGCGGCCACGCTCGAGGAGTTGCTGCTCTCCGCCGAATACATTATGGCGGGCGGCAACTACGAAGTGATCTTGTGCGAGCGCGGTATCCGCACTTTCGAGACGTATACCCGCAACACCCTTGATGTTTCGGCGATTCCGATTATCAAAAAACTCTCGCACCTGCCCATGACTTCCGATCCGTCGCATGGCACGGGGCTGCGGGACAAGGTACCGCCCATGGCCCGGGCATCGCTGGCAGCCGGTGCTGACGCCCTGCTGATCGAAGTCCATCATGACCCCGACAAGGCGTTTTCCGATGGCGCGCAATCGCTCTTTCCCGAGCAGTTCGCGAAATTGATGGACGAATTGCGTATGATCGCGCCCGCGGTGGGACGCAAAGTGGCGTGATTTCGTCGGCTGCTCGGGTCATTTCTCCCATGGATAGTCAGTCCAATATCGAGCCTGTTGGTCCAGAAATGGGGCACGGCGGCAAGACACAAATCTCGTCGCCGCCTCCATCCCAGCTCGATCAATGGCTCGCGACACTGATGGCACAACAGGGCAGCGACCTTTTGCTCATTCCTGGCGCGCCAGCCTGTATTCGCTTCGAAGGCCAAGTGCGAGCTATCGACGACGGAACGCTGGAGGGCCCGGAAATAGAGGCCGCCGTCGTCCCCGCTCTCACTCCCCACGGGTTACAGCAGTATCGAGAAATGCACATTGCTGACTGTTCCTATCAGGTTGCCGGAATAGGACGGTTTCGGATCAACCTCCACCGGGAACGAAGTCTCGCAGCCGCGGCCATTCGCGCCCTGCCCGCCAGGATCCCTTCGCTGGCTGAACTGCGTCTGCCGCCTGCGGTGGAGGCCTTGAGTCGTCTAACCCGGGGTTTGGTGCTGGTGGGGGGCCCGGCGGGATCGGGGAAATCCACCACCCTTGCCGCTCTGATCGATTTGATCAACCAGCGCGAGGCACGGCACATCATCACCATCGAAGATCCGGTTGAATACGAGCACATCCATTGTCACAGCCTGCTGGAGCAAATCGAAGTAGGCGTAGACGCGCCGGATTTCCCCACGGCACTTCGGGCCGCGCTGCGACAGGCGCCAGACATTATTGTGGTGGGCGAGATGCGTGACCCCGAGACCATGCGCATCGCCGTGGCCGCGGCTGAAACTGGCCATCTGGTTCTGTCTACTTTGCACACTACTGACGTGGCGAACACCATTTCCCGGATCTCCGATTCGTTCCCGCTCGAACGTCAAAATACTATCCGGCAAGAACTTGCAATGGCTCTGGCTGCAGTGCTCACCCAGATTCTGCTTCCGACCAACAATGGTGGTCGCATTCCGGCGGCCGAACTATTGATGGTCGGATATGGAGCCCGACAGCATATTCGTCGCAACTCCTTGCAACACCTCCATCAGGAAATCACGATTACGAGAAACAAAGGTTCGTTCAGCCTGGAAGAGTGTCTCGGGCAACTGGTTAAGCAGGGCCATATCGATCGCGAAGATGCTCTGGTCTACGCCAACCATCCCGACGACCTCAACGGCCTTTTGAAAAATTGAATCGCAAACCGGGGGCGAAGTTTGGTAGCAGGTCTCGCTTCACTGGTTCTTGAGCCTAAATGGCAATTCGCCAAATCACCATCGTCGGAACTGGTCTCATTGGCGGCTCTTTTGGACTGGCATTGAAGAAGTGCGGCTTTACCGGCCGGATCGTCGGCTGCGACCGCGCGTCGGTGTTGAAGCAGGCGCGGGAAAAAGGCGCGGTTGACGACATCGAAGTGGATCCGGCTGCCTCGGTCCAGGGTAGCCAGGTGGTTTTACTGGCCACGCCCGTGGGCGCCATTATTGAGCTGATCGGTCGTCTCGGACCTTCTCTTTCGGCGAAGGCTCTGCTCACCGACGTGGGCAGCACCAAAGCGGAAGTTCTGTCCCGCGCGGCTGCGGTTTTTGGGAAGGACACGGGGCGCCGTTTCCTGGGCGGGCATCCCATGGCCGGGAAGGAACAGACGGGAGTGGAAGCTTCCGATCCTGATCTTTTCCAAGGTGCGATCTGGCTGGTGACGCCTAGTGCGAAACAGGACATTTTTGCCGGGGTGAGTGGAGAGTTTCTGAGGTGGGTGGAAAAGATAGGCGCGGGAGCGGCCAGTATGGAAGCCGATATGCACGATCACGTTTGCGGATGGGTCAGCCATTTGCCGCAGTTCATCTCCACTGCCCTGGCCGCGGCCCTGGTGGATGAATTTGGTGAAGATGCTCCCTTGCTCGAGACCGGTGGCCGTGCCCTGCGCGAGATGACGCGTATTTCGGGCAGTCCATACTCCATGTGGCGCGACGTCGCTCTCACCAACAAGAAGAATATCCAGCGCGCCTTGCTGAAGCTGGAGCAGCGCCTGGCCCATATCCGGGAGAATCTGGATACGAAGGAACTGGCCCTGGAGTTCGAGCGGGCGCATCATCTGAGGAAGAATCGTGGTTAAGCCACAGATCGCGCAGAGGCCACGGACGAAATGATGGTCGTTGAGTTTGCTGCACTCTATCTCCGTTCTATTCGGTTTTCATTTAGAATTCCTTTCTTATGAATAAAGTTGTAGCCAGTGCCGACGAGGCGATCAAAGACGTCTTCGACGGCGCCACCATCATGATTGGCGGGTTTGGATTGTGCGGAATTCCAGAAAATCTGGTTCGCGCCCTGGTGCGCAAGTGCGTAAAGAACCTTACCACCATCAGTAACAACGCCGGCGTCGACGGCCTGGGCAATGGTCTGCTGCTCGCCGCTGGACAAATCCGCAAACACATCGGAACTTATGTCGGCGAAAACAAGCTGCTCGAGCAAATGGTTTTGCAGCACAAGGTAGACCTGGATCTCGTGCCGCAGGGTACTTTCTCCGAGCGTATTCGCGCCGGCGGTGCGGGCATCCCCGCCTTCTACACGCCTACCGGAGTGGGCACGATCGTCGCCGAGAACAAAGAGACGCGCGACTTCGACGGCCGCCAATACGTGATGGAACGCGCGCTCGCGGCGGACTTTGCGTTTGTAAAGGCGTGGAAAGGCGACAAGTGGGGCAACCTGGTGTATCGGAAGACGGCGCGGAATTTTAATCCTATGATGGCGACCGCCGCCAAGGTAACAATTGCAGAAGTCGAGAATCTGGTCGAGGTGGGCGAACTGGACCCTGACATGGTGCACACGCCCAGCATTTATGTGCAGCGCATCTTTCAGGGCGAGCTGTATGAGAAGAGAATCGAGAAGCGAACCCTGAGAAAAGTAGTCGGCCGCTAGTGATCAGTGGCCCGGAAAAGTCGCCCTAATCGAACTACCGAACATTCGCATATGTCCCCTCCGACCAAACCCGCCCAAGATCTCGACAAGCGCGAACGCATCGTGCGACGTATTGCCGGCGAATTGCGTGACGGCTTTTACGTAAATCTTGGCATCGGGATGCCTACGCTGGTAGCCAACTATGTGCCTGCCGGTATGGATGTGATTTTACAGTCCGAGAACGGTATGCTCGGCATTGGCCCCTATCCGGTGGAGGGGGAAGAGGATTGCGATCTGATCAATGCCGGCAAAGAAACCATCAGCGAAATCAAAGGCACGGCATATTTCTCCAGCGCCGACTCGTTTGCCATGATCCGCGGCGGCCACGTAGATCTGAGCGTGCTCGGAGCCATGGAGGTTGATGAGGAGGGTAGTCTCGCGAACTGGATGATTCCCGGCAAAATGGTAAAAGGCATGGGCGGAGCCATGGACCTGGTAGCCGGCGCCCGCCGGGTGGTGGTGGCCATGGAGCACACCACCAAAGAGTCACAGCCCAAGATCCTGAAAAAATGCACACTGCCGCTCACCGGCGTGAAGGTGGTGAATACGATCGTCACCGAGATGGCCGTGATCCAGGTGACGTCCACTGGACTAGTGCTGGAAGAGATCGCTCCCGGATTCACAGCGGACGATGTGCAGCGCGTTACCGAACCTACGCTCATCCTGAGCCCGCATCTTAAGGCCATGCAAGGCTGACCTTGGCGGTGCAGACACGGCAGGATGTCTCATCGGTGCTGTCCTTCCCGATACGCGGAATCTTCTTGGCGTGGCGCGGATCTAATCTTCCGGTCCGACCTACACGATTCAGTGTGATTTTAGTCTGCGCCGCTCTTTGCTCGAGCCGCCTCAAACTCGTCGCCTTTCTCCCATCCCACTAGTTTGGCCGAGCTGGCCGCCTGCCATCCTAAGGCGAAGCCGAAGCGGGCCATCACGGCGTCACCGGTAAAGTCCGTCTCGGGATCGTATTCGTCACTGGGCTGGTGGTAGTGCTTCTCGTTATATTCATTCGCCTTTTGCATGCCCCACGCTGCATCATGGCCCTTGTACTTGATGCCTTCATTGACCGAGAACGCGGGGATGCCTACGCGGGCCAAGCTGAAATGATCGGAGCGATAATAGTGCCCCGCTTCGGGGTGCGCGTCGGGACGAATCGCGAGCCGAAATTCGGCGGCCAACGCCTCCACAGTGGGATAAAACGTTGTGCGCTCAGAGCCTGACACTTCTACTTCTTCGGGAGAGCCTAGCGGAGGGAGGTCGTCGTAATTCAAGTCGAGCGTGACTTTTCCAGCGGTAATCGGCGGATGTTTCCCCAGGTACTCGGAGCCCAGCAGACCCTGTTCCTCCGCTGTGACTGACGCAAATAGAATCGATCGCCGCGGCTGTTGCGCCGCTCCGGAAAAAGCGTGCGCCAGCTCGAGCAAAATGCCGCATCCGGTGGCATTGTCATCAGCGCCGTTGTAGATGTTGTCTCCGGGCATACCGGGACGAATGCCCAGGTGATCGTAATGGGCGGTGTACATCACCGCTTCGGACTTTAATTTCACGTCGGAGCCGGGCAGCATGGCAATCACATTGTTCGATTCAAACGGGCGGACCTTGCTCACCATGTGCGCCTGTAACTTCACCGGAAGCGTCACCGGATGAAAGTCCCGGGAGCGGGCATCGGTCATCATTTTGTCCAGATCCATGCCTGCCGCGGCAGCCAGGTCTTTGGCCGCATCCAGATGAATCCAAGAGGCGACTTTCAATTTGGGCGAACCATCAAGCTGGAGATAAGACTTCTCACCCGAATTAGAGTTGCGCACCACGTCCCAGGGATAACTGGCCATGTCGGTCTTATGGATCAGAAGCGCGCCTACCGCGCCCTTGCGGGCCGCCTTTTCGAATTTGTAGACCCAGCGACCGTAGTAGGTCAGCGCCTTGCCTTTGAAGAAATTGGGATCCTCGGACGTCGGCTCGTTCACTAGCATAAGCAGGACTTTACCCTTCACGTCAACTCCCTTGTAGTCGTCCCACTTATACTCTGGCGCCTCGACGCCGTAACCCACAAAGACAATATCTGCATTCACGGTCGAATCCGGCTGCTGAGTTTCGTCGTAGGCAACGTACTCAATGAGCGGCTTCAATTCCCTGGCCGATCCGTTCGCTGGAACCAGTGAAAAAGTTGTGTCCGGCGCGGGGGTCATGCCGACCATGGGAACCTTCTGCATGTAAGTGCCGTTGTCACCGGCTGGCTTCAGTCCGTAGAGCGAAAACTGCGTGGCTATGTACTCCGCCGCGATGTCGCCGCCGCGCTGTCCGGTTCCGCGCCCTTCGAGCAGATCATGGGACAGGAAACGCACATGGGCGCGGATGCGCTCAGCATCGATTTTCTGAAATGCAGCGATGGCCGCAGGTGGGAAATGAACCAAAGCCGTCGCGGAGTCCGACCGCCGGGATGAATTCTGGGCCCAGACGCCATAGATCATGAAAATAAGGGACAAGATGATCAGGCTCTTGCGCATGCAACCGGCTCCTCGTGCGATGAGATCGGACTAAGTCACTATACACAACCTGCACGAGATGAAAGTGGCGGCACACGGAAACGATCCTCAGACAAGGCTGCTGGTACTCGGGCTTGGAGAAGCTATCGTGACAACATGCGGTCAGGCCCGTGCGTTCTTGGAAAATGGCGGCTCATTTGGGGATGAGCCCAAGAGAACGTCGTAACATCTGTCTTAACATCTGCGCGCAGAACCCAAGCAGAGGATCCGCAATTCAACCTTCTTTTCCAAAATGGGTTGCCCTATTCGGAGCAGTCTAGAGATTTGGATACTTCTCCCCCTCCCTGCATTCTGCCGAAACATGCATTCTCCCTTGTTAAGATATAGCGCCATATCCTTTAATTTGGGAAGTACAGCAGAAAATTGACGGCAGCGGGCGAATCGACCATCAGGCTTCCAGATTAGCATTAGGAAATTGGAACCTCGCAAGCGAAAAAATGGAGCTAGCTGATTGCCTGTGAGAATGCAGTACGTTTAACGATTAAACAAAGTGCATCTCTGCGGTTCAACATGTACGTCCAATTATTCGCGGGGCGCAACTTTGTCGGTATCGTGTAGCACCATGACGGCAAACTTCCAACCGTCATCTCCTTTGTGCAGCAAGTAGGTTAACGCCCACCCGCTCCAACTCTTGATCATCAGCCTTGTACCGTATGGCCACTCCGACCACCAATGCCGATGTGGCACTAAGAAGTTTGAACTGTTGTAGGCTCAATTCACTCCGACGATATTTCCGTTGCCGAAGGTCTTCCATGACCTGGCCGAAGATGGGAACCACCGCGGCCGGAGTAGGGATCGCGATCACCCCTAACGGTCCAATCAGCAGCGCTGGCTGGTGAAAGTAGGGCAGGATGGATTGGACATCAAGTGTACTGAATGCTTTGTAGTAATCAGAAAGGACCTGCTTTACAGCTTCTTCGTTATTCATAAAGGTGACAAATCGAATTTCGCAAGATATCCGATGACATTGGATCTAAGAGCTTTGTATTGTACCCAAACGGCCGGAATCAGACGTCAGACTTCGGCCTTCGAACTCTGGACCCTGGTTCCCAAACTTTTCGAGCTGTTCTGAGCAGGGACTTTCCCTTCGTTCTCAACGGAAGCGGATTCGAACCGCACGGATGTCCGGAAGAATGCATTGATACGACGAGACAGATTTTGCTTGCGTAAGGGTCCTCCGACTCAGGTAACACGGAATCAGCCCGCGGTTCGACGTCCGTTTCTGGCCCGCGACCGCGGGCTAGTTTTTCGATCCTCAACCAGCGCGGAAGTCGGCGATGTGCTCATCCGGGTGGAACAGCGGAATGAAACCAGCACCCGACATCGCGGCGGCACGCTGGTTTAATTCTTCCATTTCTTTTCGAATCCATCCCACGCTGGAGATCCCGATTTCGCTGTCAGTCGCGATCCAGAAGATGGAAGGCACGTGGGTGAGCCCGTAAGCGTTAGAGACGGGGTAGGTGTTCGTGTCATCGAGCAGGACTGGGAAAGTCACTCCATATTGCTTGATGAATGCCGCAGTGTCTTTCTTTTCGTTCTGCGAAACGCCGACGATGGTAAGGCGCTCATTTCCATGCGCCTCATAAAGCCGCTGCAGGAAAGGGAAGGCGTATTGGCAGGTGGGGCAGGAAATTTTGAAGAATGCGACTAGGACAGGCCCGCGGGCCAGAGCCTCGCGCAGCGAGAACTGCCTTCCGTCTATGGTTTGCAGAGTGAAATCTGGAGCCGTAGTTCTCGGATTCAAACCTGCCATCTCTTCCTCCCGCGCGTTTTCGTCGCTTGTGCTACGCATATGTGTTGCCGCCACGTCACCGGCCTGTCAGCCGACTTGGCTATTTAGCT
>Ga0193707_1000963_pt1 | contig 10419 bp, 10 predicted proteins | sample U3c2metaG_FD_143043 | JGI IMG/M metagenome (GOLD analysis project Ga0193707, IMG submission 143043) | Soil microbial communities from a riparian zone of the East river system, Colorado, United States - U3c2 | ecosystem: Environmental > Terrestrial > Soil > Riparian zone | place: USA: East River...
GAAGTTACAAGATTGAAAAGTTTGGGCGTTGAAACGTTTAGCCGACAAAGCGATGAAGCGGGTGATTCTTGTTGCCGCTTCAACACTTCAACGCTTTAACGAGTCACGAACCCACGGGTGGGCCAACGACGCAATCCTTTTAACGAAGTAACTCTTTAACTTTTCACTCTGACCGTGGATCTGAATCATATTCTTCTCTTTCTCGCAGTGATTTCTTCGCTGGTCGTGTTGGCCCGAACATGGCGGCCAGGCGCGCCACGTCACGGCTGGCGTATTGCTGCACTGATCGTTCTGGCAATTACCTGTATCGCCTGGATTTTCTTGCGCACCGCCGCCGGATATATCGGCGGCATCGCGTGGTTCACTCTTTTGTTTCTGCCGGCGATTGGATTGGGCAAAATGACGGAACTCGCAGCACACGGAGACTACAAATTAGCTGGGAGACTCGGCACAATTCTTCAAATCCTGCATCCCAGCGCTGAGTTGCGCGATCAGGTCCGATTATTGAGTTGCGCGATCAGGTCCGATTATTTCAGCGTTTGGAATCTCACCAAAACCGCCCGGTTGCTTTCACAACCGCCCCAATTGCGGACCGTGTTCGGCATAGTCAGCTTCGAAGCGCTCCGGCAGTTCTCGTGTTAATTCTGCTCAACGCGGTCGCATTCCTTTTCGAGATTTCCGTTGGTGATCTGAACGACCCGGAAGTGCTGCATCGAGTCGGAGCACTGGAACCTTATGCCGTTGTAGTCCAGGGAGAATACTGGCGGCTTTTTACTGCGCTATTCTTGCACGGGGGTTTTACCCATCTGCTTTTCAACATTTTCGCCCTTTATATTCTTGGCCCGCCGCTAGAACGATCCATAGGCACACTCCGATTTGCCGTGTGCTATCTGATTTCGGGGCTTGCTTCCAGCGCGGGCGTTGTGGGTTTGACGATACTCGGTTTCGTACACGTCTCGCAGCTCGTTGGCGCGTCGGGTTGTATCATGGGAATCGCTCGTTGGCGCGTCGGGTTGTATCATGGGAATCGTCGGTACGTGGGCAGGATTTCTCGTGCGACATCGTCATGTGCCGCAGGCCAGACAACGCCTGGGAAACATCGTAATGATCATCGTGATCCAAGTCGCATTCGATCTTTCGACGCCCCAGGTAAGCATGGCGGCGCATCTGTGCGGACTAATCGCCGGCTTCTTTCTTGGGCTTATTCTCGCGCCGCGAACTGTAGCCGGGATCGATGATCCCGACGGACACTAAGATCCAAAATGTTCCTGGCAAGGCGCGACTCCTCGACACAACGCCGTTCGCAATAGAATCTTCGTTTTTCTTCGCTACCTTCTGTGAAAATTTGTCAGTGACCCGGGTTCACCGACCCCGGCTACAGGAATTCGCATGCCAACTTTTCAAACGTATAACGTAACTCCCATCTTGCCGGCGGCGCTCGAGCCGTTGCGAGAGATGAGCTTCAACCTTTGGTGGACGTGGGAACCGGCCGCGCGCCGGCTATTCCGCCATTTGGACCCCGAGCCATAACCCCGTCCGAATGCTTCAGCTTTCGCGGCAATCCAGACTGGAAGAGCTCGCACAGGACAAGACCTTCCTGCGTGAGCTAAAGCAGGTTTTTGAGGAATTCGAAAAATATCTTGGTCGACACGACACTTACGGAAAGACGGGAGCCGGAAGCGCGATCAAGAATCCGATCGCCTATTTCTCAGCTGAATTTGGTTTTCACGAATCGATTCCGAATTATTCAGGGGGTCTCGGCATACTCGCTGGCGACCATTGCAAGTCAGCGAGCGATCTGGATTTAAGTTTCGTTGCGATTGGTCTGCTCTATCGGCATGGCTATTTTCGGCAGCAGATCGACAAGGACGGCGTTCAGGCGGCGATCAATCTGAATCAAAATTTTTATCACCTCCCAATCCGTGAAGCCCTCCGTGGCAATGGAAAACCGCTGATTTCGGTACCGATCCTGGATCGGCAGGTTTTTGCCAGGCTCTGGGAGTTGCGCGTTGGAAGGGTAAGTCTTTATCTCCTGGACACCGACATTCAGGAAAACAACGCCGAGGACCGATTGATTACTGCGGAGCTTTACGGCGGCGACCTTGAGATGCGCATGCGTCAGGAGATCATGCTCGGAATTGGCGGCGTCAAAGCGCTTGCGGCACTCGGCATACACAAAGCGCTTGCGGCACTCGGCATACAGCCGGCCGTGTTTCATATGAACGAGGGACACTCGGCGTTTCTGGCGCTCGAACGCATTCGTCTCAATGTCGTGGAGAAGAAGCTCGATTTTTATTCAGCACTTCAGCTGGTAGCGGCCGCCAACGTTTTCACCACGCATACTCCGGTTCCCGCCGGCAATGACTCGTTCCCGCGCGAGATGATGCGAAAATATTTCGGTAATTTCGCCAAGGAACTAAACATTCCGTTCGACGAGCTCTTCTCGTTCGGTCAGACCCGCCTCGATCCAAACGACCCGTTCAGTATGACCATCCTGGCGCTCCGTCTTAGCCGGCACGCCAATGGAGTAAGCAAATTACACGGCGAAGTTACCCGGTCCCTTTGGAAAGATGTCTGGGCTGGCGTTCCGGTCCACGAGGTGCCGATTACCAACATTACAAACGGAGTCCATACCAAAACCTGGATGGCGCCGGAGTTCGCAGCACTCTATCGCAAGCATCTCGGGACATGGGAGGAACACCTCACCGAGCCGGAGTTCTGGCGTGGCGTCTTCGATATTCCCGATGCCCAGCTCTGGGACACGCATCAAAGACTCAAGCTCCGCCTGATCGAATTTGTCCGCGACCGAGAACGGCGGCGTCGCGAACGAATGGGGGAATCGCCCGAGTCTATTCGTAGGGTCAACCGCATTCTTGATCCGGAAATTTTGACCATCGGATTTGCGCGGCGGTTCGCGACTTACAAACGCGCGACACTTTTATTCAGCGACAAGGAACGCTTGAAGCGATTGCTGAATGACGCGACACGCCCTGTGCAATGCATTTTTGCAGGCAAAGCGCATCCACGCGATGAAGCCGGCAAGGCGTTGATCCAGGAAGTTTACAGATTTAGCCACGAAGCAGGCTTGGAAAATCGCATCGTCTTTCATTTTTGCAGGCAAAGCGCATCCACGCGATGAAGCCGGCAAGGCGCTGATCCAGGAAGTTTACAGATTTAGCCACGAAGCAGGCTTGGAAAATCGCATCGTCTTTCTGGATGACTACGACAGCTACATCGCGCGCCGCCTGGTGCAGGGTGTCGATCTTTGGCTAAACCATCCATTGCGTCCTCTGGAGGCGAGCGGAACCAGCGGAATGAAGGCCGCCCCGAATGGGGGAATCAATCTGAGCGTTCTCGACGGCTGGTGGCGCGAGGGGTACAACGGCAGCAACGGCTGGGCCATCGGCGCGGAGATCAACAATGGCACCACGGAATTTCAGAATGAGGTGGACGCGAGCAGTCTTTACCACTTACTGGAAAACCAAATCGTTCCTCTCTATTACGCGAAACCGGACGGCAAACTTCCTCTCGCCTGGCTGCAACTGATGCGGGAATCAATCCGCAGCGTCACGCCCGTCTTCAACACGCAGCGAATGGTGAAGGAATACACCGAGCAACTCTATATTCCGGCCGCAAAATCGTACGAGAATTTTTCCCGCGACGGCTGCGGCGCTGCCACGCATCTGAGCCAATGGAAAACGCAAATACGCAAGGATTGGTCGGCGGTTAAGATTTCAGATGTTCAAATAGGGAATAAAGATCGGCAAAGCATTTTGGTCGGTGAATCACTGGAAATCACGGCGCGAGTTCATCTCGGCGCCGTCGATCCACAACATGTGCGAGTGGAAGCCTACCATGGCGAAGTTGATAACGGCGACATTCACAATCCTTCGGCGGCACTCCTCAATCAAACCGGCCGCGCAGATGGAGACGGCAATTACATTTACCAGGGCGCAATCCCCGCGTCTGAAAGCGGCACGTATGGCTTTAGCGTGCGCGTCGTGCCGACGCATCCCTGCTTGATGCAAATGCATGAACTGCGTTTGATCACCTGGTCGTAAATATAGCGCGAAATCGATCTGGGGAGCACCGACAGGCGCTGTGCTCCCCGGAAAACCAGGTCAATCAACTAAAACTGAACCGAGATGCCGGCGTGCAAACGATAGTCCGGAACGGCCTGCAATGACGTGTTATGGATGAAAACCGGGAGGTCCGCGGCGAGTTCCGCGCTCCACCGGCCGTGCGATGCCACCAAACGAGGACCGAGAAAGACTGAAGTAATGCCAGTGTCTTCCGCTGGTTTTCCGCGGAACCGATCGACATCCTTGTATTCACCGGAAGCCACGCACTGGATCCCAAAAATCGTGTCGCGATTACGAACGATGTAATATCCCGGGCCACCGTCCCAAATGAAATCGTTGGCAAAGTGATATTGATGCGTGCCGTCGCCACGCAACGTGAATTGCACGCTCGTTTCCAGAAAGAAATTTTTGTAACGTAGCGCGTTTTGCTCGCCGAACAGGCCGTCATACGATCCCGTGCCGAGGGTCAGATCATGGCCATGGATGCCACTTTCCGGAGCGCCCGGGATTTCGATTTCGTGAAACTCTTCTTCGAGGCGGCTGCTGTCGCCGGTCGGAAACTTGATTCCCGTTAGCAAAACCGCCGAAGCAGTAAAGTCCGGTTCGTGTTCGACTGCGACTGGATTTTTGCCACCGTAAAATTCAAAGCTTCTTTGACCTGGCGAAGAGTAATGGAAAACAACAGTTTTGAGTAGAAGCGACACATCACCAAGACCGGAAACTGTGCCTTGCTGAATCTCAAACCCCTCCGGCCTCTTAAATTCGCGATAGATGAGTGGCACATTGATCTGCAAGGCGAACCGGTTGTTAATCTGATAACCAGCAACGATCTGGGTGATGGAACTGTTCAAGTACTGACCCGTTGGATTCGCTACTTCCTCTCCGTCCAACTGCAACGTGCCAAAGCGAGTGAATTGCTCGCCGACCGCTCCGTACCATCCCTTGGTCCATGGTAGAAGCGTGTAATTCATCTGCGGCATTGCGTTCAACTGCGGCGTGTAACAGCCGCAAAGATCGCACGCACGAACACTTGTCAGGCCGGCCGCGAGAATCAAAGCAGCGATTCTAGGTAAGATTTTCAATTTGTTCCTCCAAAGAACGAGAACTCCGCGCAATAGCGATCTGTGCGCGACAGTCTCGGGTTAGTGTGGTGTGACGCTGCCAACCCGTGCACACGCACGGCGCAGCCGGATCAAACGCGAACTAACTGAGGAGCGAAGCGCGGTGGCGGTACAGGCGGAGATCGCCCGATTTGAGAAGGCCAAAAATCGCGCACTGTATATTCGAAAGGAATGAACGGTCGTATCGAATGGCCCGACCGCGACACGCAGATGATGTCGATCCTTGGCACCGGTGATTGTATGTCGGATTTTTTCTCTGAAGTCTTTCCTCTGGCGACGATGTGACAAAGTGAACAGGGATGGCCGCCATCAAATGTCTGAGCGATTGCCTGGCACAAGGGCGCACGCTTCGAATACTCGATAAGCATGCTGGTCCAAGCGAACGACTGCAGTGCAACCCAATGCAACCCGATTGCGCAGCAAAGCGCACCGATCGTAGCAATGCGACCGATCCGAAGAAGCACGATTGCGAGGCTAGGTCTCGCAAATTTTGATGTCAATCACTCTTTGGTTCCAGCATTCGGAGCAAAGGCGCCGTTGCCTTCATCGAGATAGATTGTTGATCCAACACGCGAAATTCGAAGCGACTGTCGCCAGGTTCCTGCTGTGAACTCTTTTTTAGCTTCGATTGTTTTCGTTTCCGTTTTTCTTCCAGCGGCCACCTGATCGACACTAACCATTGCTTCGGACAAAACTCTACCGTCCATTTCTTGCGGCGGTTTAATTCCAAGAATGTGTAAAATTGTGGGCGCAAGATCGACATTGCCTGTGGTTAGATCGTCTGTTTGGCCGCGGCGAAAATCAGGGCCTGCTGCGATCAGCGTATTATGCATGTCGAATCGACTGAGCGTGGCGTGAGTTCCTTTCCCTGCTTCGCGTTGCCAATCAGCATCGATCATTCCCGGAGTGCCGAACTGATTTTTCGAATCGTTCCAGCGAAAAGCCATGACAACGTCCGCCGCATTGGGGTTGTCGATTTTGGCGTCATCTAAACGGAAGGTTCCTGGCAGACCCTGTTTGGTAAAAATCACTCCAGCAAAATCTGATTGTTGCAAAAATTCGACGAGGCGGTGCACGAGCGTCGCCTCGTGTCCGATGACATAAAAGAGAACACTGCCGCCATTCCCAACCAGCATGATGTCTCCAGGTTTCGGCTCGTCATCGAATTCAGTCTTCGCAACGAAGCCAGCGTCGCTCAGGATTTTTCGTAAATCGATCGAGCGCTTGATTGTCGAGAATCCATGATCGGAAACGATAAAAATGTCCGTTATCGCTCTTGCGGATGCTTGGCGCGCCGTAGCCGCGGCGGAGGCGGGTTTATCTAACGCCGAAAGAACAGCAGCGAGATTTTCATCCGACGATTTGATCGCACCGAGCGCGGGTGGCGCGCCTGGCGCCGATTCGTGCTCTGTCAGATCCGGCTCGCCCAGCCAAATAACCGACAAAGCTGGCAGGCCATCTTTCCAAAGGACATCTGCGACTGCTTTGGCCGTCCAGGCGTCCCGTTGCAAGTGCGCAGATGGAAACGGGCCAACCCCGGCAACGATCGGCGTAAGAATATCACGCGGAAGCGTCTGCCCTGCGAAAAGCGTGACACAGTTTTTCGCAGTCCCAATACCCGCATGTCGATCCAGCAAAAGACCGACAGTTTTCGCACTGGCAATCACCGTTCGCCCACCCGCGCCTTGAACGAGCTCGGCGATGGTCGGAACGGAGATGAATTTGCCGCCGGAAACTTCATCTCCCATCTCCCCTGCTCACGGCTGCCGGGCTTTCGATATTAATTGATCGGCTACGATCGATTTCCGGGCGGTACTCATAATTTGCGATCACACCGTTTTTGCCGGGGTAAACACCAGTCACCAGTGCTGTCCCGTTTACCATCGTTGCACTGGGATAAACCGCGTGGTGATTGCGAAAAGTGACTCCTTCACGGGCGAGCTTCCAAAGGGTCGGAGTTGTTTCCTCGCTGACAAAATCCGGGCGCATTCCATCCCACACCACTACGACGACATGCCGGCCGGATCTTGCCGTTTCAGCAGCAAGCGGAATGAGGCCTAAAGAAAAAACGAGGACGAGGATCCACATCGCTGTGCAATATTTCCGAAACATGATCGTTCACAGACTACACAGATTGCGTGATATTGGTAGGGTGCGACCGCTGGGCGCGCCGCCATGGAGTTTGGTGCATGCCCTGATGTTTTTGTCTGCCTCGGCATTGGCTGCTCCGCTCCTTCCCATTAATCCCGGGACGACGTGGCGATACAGCATGACGGAAGAACTTGGAAAAGGCCTTACTATTTCGAGTTTGAAATCAGACGCTGATGGAAAGGTTCGGCTATCGGTGCTCTACCGCCTTGATGGGATGGAGGACGTTGACGGGAAAGAGCTTCTCAAATTCGAAATGCACCGGGCTGGCTCGATCACGAATACAGATCTTGTTACTGTCGATGAACGCGGAATAACCTGTTGGGCGCGAATTAATCTGGACGGCGAATTGATCAAGTTTAATCCGCCGCAAACAATGGTTGCTGCGCCGCTCAAGCAGGGAGCGACCTGGAATTTTGATGGTCAGGCTGGCGATTTAAAAGTGCATCAGCAGTACAATGTGACCGGCGAAGAAGATATCGAAGTGCCAGCCGGCGAATTTCATGCGTTCCATATTCGTGGAGAGCAAAGCTCACCCAGCCGGATGACAATTGATCGCTGGTTCGCGCCGGGCACTGGAATTGTTAAAGATGTTACGACGATGCGTGGCACGGACGGCGATTTGCTCGAGCGAATTTCCCTGGAACTGGCTGAGCGACCTAAAATCGAGAATACACCGGAGGTGAAATCGGAAGCAGCGTCGAAGCGGCTGTCCGTGACCTTTGCAAACGATCAATTCGGGAAACCAAACACGACCTTTTCATCGGATGCACCCCAGATTTATGTGCGTTGGCACGGACAGCGCTTGCGAAAGGGTGGAAAGGTCAAGGCGGTGTGGATCGCGGAGAACATCGGCGAGGATTTTCCACAAGGCTACAAGGTGGACGAAGCTTCAGCGACCGTTGAAAGCCAAAATGCTCATGGAGCATTCACGCTAGCGCGGCCGGAAGACGGCTGGGCAGTCGGTGATTACCGCGTTGAATTCTACGTCGATGATATTTTGGCGGAGACAGCGAAGTTAAAAATTGTGAAGTAGTCTTGTTATGTCGAGCGTAGTCGCCTGCCGAGCCGTAGCTTTATGCGAAGGTCTGGAAACATCTCTAATACTTTAACCCTCGAGCAGCCAGAGATTCCTCGACCTTGCTCGGAATGACAATCGTTACAGCCCAGAATTTCTTGAATCCAAAGCGAGGTGCCGTTGCATCGTAACTAGCAAAGTCATATTTCCCATGAAGAAGACCATTTTTATATTTTTGGCTGCGTGCGTCGTGCTGGCCGCTGGATGCCGATGGGTGGGAATTCGAGGCAATGGACGCATCAAAACAGAGGACCGAACAATTAGCGCCTTTACCGAGATCGACGCAGGCGGAGCATTCGAAATCGAATGGCAAAGCGGGTCCCCTGCTCTCCGCATCACGACCGACGAAAACCTTCTTTCTTATGTCGAGAGTGACGTCTCGGGCGATGCGCTTCATTTGCGCACGCACGACCAAATCTGGCCAACGCATGGAATCAAGGTCGTTATCTCCAGCCCAACAAGAGCAGCCGCAAGGATCCGCGGCGCTGTAAAGCTCACCGCAAAACAGCTCACCGGACCCAAGTTTGCTCTTGAAGGTAGCGGTGCGTCACATGTTTCGCTCGACGGAAACGTCGATGAACTCCTTGCTGATATGACCGGGGCTAGCGAGTTGGAGGCAGGCGGACTCCAAACCAAGACCGCCGAAATCTCCACGACAGGCGCAGGCGACGCGGAAGTCGCAGTTGCCGAAACATTGAAAGTCGCCATTACCGGCGCGGGAAAAGTTACCTATTCCGGCAATCCGACGATTGAAAAACACATCACCGGCGCCGGCTCGGTGCGCCGTAAGGACTAGCTGCTTGCAGCCGCCTCGCTGTGCGTGCGAGGCGCGATACCGATCGCAGATGGGGTTGTAGCGGCGTTTGTGTCAAACGCCGACACCAACTAATCAGGTGCTTGGCACGAGCACCTCTACAACAGAGAGTCCAAATCGCGAATTACGCGGATAAGATGAAGCAAAGAAAGGCGATACCTTGCATTGGATCCGTGCCATCCGCGTTATCCGCGGTTAAAGGTATCCAGAAATGGAGAATTTCATCTGTGTGCAATGCGGAACGCAGTTTTCCGAGACGGTCAAGCCGCCCTTACACTGTCCGGTTTGCGAGGATGAACGGCAATTTGTCCGCCATAGCGGGCAGGAATGGACCACGCTTAAACGTCTGGCAGCAGATCATCGAAACCGTTTCGAAGAAGAAGCGCCGCGACTTCTGGGCATTGGCACCGAGCCCGAATTTGCTATCGGCCAGCGCGCTCTGCTTGTGCAATCGCCGGCTGGAAATTTGCTCTGGGATTGCATCACGCTGCTTGACAATAGAACCATCCCGGAGGTCAACGCGCGCGGCGGGATCCGTGCGATCGCGATATCGCATCCGCATTACTACACCACGATGATCGAATGGGCCGAGCGCTTCGATGCGCAAATTTTTCTGCACACGGGCGATCGCGAATGGGTGATGCGCAAGAGTCCACGGATTCAGTTTTGGGAAGGAACAACCTTGCCACTCTGGGACGACCTTACGCTAATAAATTGCGGCGGGCACTTCGAAGGCGGCTCAGTGTTGCATTGGCCGGCGGGAGCAGATGGCAAAGGCGCTTTGCTGACGGGCGACATTATTCAAGTAGTGCAAGATCGGCGCTATGTCAGTTTCATGCGCAGTTATCCGAACCTGATTCCGCTCGGACCGGCCGCAATCCACCGAATCCTCGAAAGAATTGAACCGTTTGCTTTCGATCAAATTTACGGCGCATGGTGGAAAGCGAACGTTCTCTCAAACGCTAAAGACGCCGTCGCGCGATCGGCGCAACGCTACCTGCGCGCGATCGGATCTGCCGAGAACTATGGCTAAGAGTGCTGCCATACTCTCGCGCTAGTTTCCGCTTTAGAAACCACCTCAGCTGGTTTATCTGTCATTATCCGAAGTAATCTGGAAAAGTCCGCGGCGGGACAAACCGTGAATCCGCGTAACTTCTTCTCCGAGCTGAAGCGGCG
>Ga0193707_1000964_pt1 | contig 10418 bp, 5 predicted proteins | sample U3c2metaG_FD_143043 | JGI IMG/M metagenome (GOLD analysis project Ga0193707, IMG submission 143043) | Soil microbial communities from a riparian zone of the East river system, Colorado, United States - U3c2 | ecosystem: Environmental > Terrestrial > Soil > Riparian zone | place: USA: East River...
GCAGTGCAGAGCATCGCCAGTTTAGTTGTGCGAATAATGTTTAGTTTCATAGGAATTTTCGGGTTTAGTAAAAGCAAAGGCCGTGCCAAAGGATCATCTGCTTCGTGAAAATGTTATAAAGTTATACACGGTGGGTAGTTAGAAAATGCAGCGGTTAGTCACGAGTTTGTGTGCGCCGCTGCCAAATCGTAAGTTCTTCCGACAACTCCCCATGAGCGTGAGGAGGGAACGTGTATAACAATCACGGGCAAAGGCGATTACAATACGTAATGGGGAAAGCGTACCGATCGTCGACGATTGGTAATAGCTCGAGCTACATCAACAAACCGGACCATCGTTTCTCAGCCCAAGGCGCAACCCAGTTTCGCGAATGGAGCTCTGGGACCTAAGCGGTTACTCCCGCTTCCTGCCTGGTGCAAAAAAAAACCGGGCAGGTTTTACCCTGCCCGGTTAAATTAGTTTTGGCTCCAGAGTCGGGGCCGTAACCAGTTAACTCTTTATGTAGCGTCGAGCCATGCCGATCGCACTGAGCGCTGCACCGAGCAACATGACTGTGGTGCCACCGTCCGGAACGCCTTGACCGCCAGCTGTAAAGAGCGTCCATCCGGAAAGGCCATAGCCTCCGGCTGTGGCGGGAATGGTGATGACCCCAGACAAATCGCCGACATACCAAACTTCGGAGCCGTAATTTGGGCCGTCGTACTTCGCGAACAGGTACGTATATGTGCCGACAGCACCAAGATTTATACTTGTACTGGTGCCATTAAGAGCGAATACGGCCGTAGACAAGGGACCAAAATTATTGTTTGATCGCGTGAAATGTTGTCCACTGAAGTCGTCCTGGGTGCCAAGACCCATGCCAATCAAATGATTGACATAATTTGTTCTGTCTTGATCACCGGAGGGTATGCCGAAATTGACGAAGCCTATTTCATGGGTGTCGCCGATGGTAAGGGCCTGGGCGTTCGGGTTGAATGCGAACAATGCCGCGCAAAACGCCGCGCAGAGCATCGCAATTTTAGTTGTGGGAATAATGTTTAGTTTCATAGGAATTTTCGGGTTTAGTAGAAGCAGAGGCCGTGCCAAAGGATCATCTGCTTCGTGAAAAACTTATAAAGTTATACGCGGTAGATAGTTATAAAATGTGGCGGCAGTCACGAGTGTGTGTGCGCCGCTGCCAAATCGTAAGGTGTTCCGACAACTCCCCATGAGCGTGAGGAGGGAACGTCTATAACAATCACGGACAAAGGCGATTACAATACGTAGTTGGGAAAGCCTACCGATCGTCGACAATTTGCTAATAGCTCGAGCTACATCAACGACCCGAACCATCGCTTCTCAACCCAGGGCGCAATCCAGTTTCGGAATGGAGCTCTGGCGGACCTGGGCGATTACTCCCGCTCTATATTTGCGAGGGCTCGCCTTGCCTCGCTAGCAAGGGGCTCTTGAAGGCCCGCGAGCAAGGCTTGATTTAGCACTCCTTGTGCTTCGGTCTTTTGTCTGACTTGAAGCTCCGACATTCCCAGGTAGAAAAGAGAATTGGCGTTGAGTGATTTCGTTTTGGCACCCTCCTGCAATAATTGGATCGCGCGCTGGTATTCTTTTTTCTCGTAGCTCAATTGTCCCAGAAGCTCGGCCAATTCGGCGTCGTCGGGTAACGCTTGGCGCGCTTTCGCGGCGAGATCATAGGCCGTAGCGGTTGCGGATGGGTCCTGGGCATAAAGCGTGGCGAGGCCCTTCTGCGCGGGCGCGAAATCCGGCCACCGACGCAGGATATCGGTGTATATCTCGGTCGCCGGCTTTGGCTGACCGCGCTGTTTATCGAGTGCGGCTTGAGCCATGAGCGCAGGCAGATATTCGGGATCCGAGTTTAATTCCTTTTGAAGCTCGGCTTCCGAGGCCATAAGTTCCTTCGGATTTTCATTTAGCCTGGTCAAAGCGAGAAATTTCTTGGCATCGGCAGCCTGGGAAGAATCAGCATTGTTCGTTAGGACTTTTTGCATCGCATCTCGAGCCTCATTCACTTTTCCCAAGCCATAAGCCGCCCAGGCCAAATCATGGAGGATCGACGGATCGTTTTGGCGCTGGCGCGCGGCTTCCTGAAGAAGGCTGTAAGACCAAGTGAGATTGCCACTTTGGTAGGCGACCTTTCCGAGAATACTGGCGACTTGGGGATCATTCGGCGTGAGCTCGCGTGCTTTCTTTGCGTAAGTGAGAGCTTTCTCCTTGTTGTGAAGCGGGCCGGCATAGAGTTGTGCCAGCTTGGTTACGGCCGAGGTCAATCTGGGATTTAGTTTCAGCGCGTGCTCGAAAGCCGAGGCCGCTTTGTCCGATGCGCCTTGTTTTTCGTAAGCTTCTCCCAACCGCATCTGGGCGATGACATCGTTAGGTTGCTCCCTCGTCATTCCTTCGAGTTGCGAAATCGACAATTCCGGCGAGACGCCTGCGCCGCTCTTGAGCAAGGCGAGACGACGTTTGCTTTCCTCCTTACCGGGGAAATCCTTGGCTGCGCTGGCGGCTTTTTGGAACGCAACTTTGGCCAGGTCTGTCTGGCCCATCATGTACGCGGTCATGCCCAGGTGAAATTGAACTTCCGGGCTATCAGGGAGTTTGGCAGCGCTCTCCTGTAGAATTGCCAGGGCTTGTAGATACTCGCCACGCTTGGACAAAATCCAGCCAAACGTGTCTGCTATTGCGGGATCGTTTCCCTGGAGGTCGTGGGCTTTGCGCGCCAGGTCGTAAGCCTTGCCTAGATCATTCAGTCGATCGGTATAGAGGCAAGCAAGATTATTCAGAGCGGAGATCGAGTTAGGATTGATCGAGAGAAGCCGCTCGTAAGCATCGCGCGCCTTTGCAAAATCGTTTGTCCGCTCGTATACCACCGCCAGCGTCATGATTGCCGATGCGTTGTTAGGATTCTTCGAGAGCTGGACCTGTAATTGGTTTACCGCTTGGGGAAGCTTGTTGGTCGCAAGGTAAGCCTGGACCAGCAAATCGTATGCGTTGGACAAATTTGGATCGAGCTGCAGCGTTTTTTGAAGCTCTGCCTCGGCTAAGTCCCATTTTTCCTCCGCTGCCAGGATCTTGCCTTCAAAGAAATGGGCGGCTGGTGAATCAGGGGTCTTTTGGAACTGACGCCGAACCCTCTGTCGCGCTACATCAAAATGCCTGTCAAGCAGATCCATTTCAACGAGTTGCTCGACTGGCCACAAGCTATCCGGGGCAAGCTCCGCTGCTTTTTCAAATGCCTGGCGGGCTTCGCCATTCCTCTTGGCTTGGCGCAACGTGAGGCCAAGAGCCATCTGGGCTTGTGGGTCGTGAGGCGCGAGCTTTGCTTGCTCGCTTACAACTATAGCGGCGTCGTCGAACCTATCAAGCGACCCGTATGCAGCTGCCAGTAGCAGCGCAGCTGGCTTTAACTCGGGATTTCTGTTCAGTAAACGCGTCACCGGTTCGATGACCGCTTCGCTATGACCTGAGCGAAGGTTGATCTCAGCAAGGAGTAGTATGGCATCGGCATAATTCGGATTGGTTGAGATCACCTGATCCAGCATCGCCTTGGCTTGGTTCAGGTTGTTGTTCTTAAAATATGCCTGTGCCAATTGGTATTTGATGAGAGAAGTGTCCGGATATGTCTGGTCGAGTCGCTCCAAAACTTCGACCGCTTTTTTCGTGTCGCCCTTTGCCAACAGCACCTGGCTTTCCAGTCTGTGGCCATCGATGTATTCCGGGTCACGGCTAAAAACATTTTCAAGAAGTGAGAGAGCCTCGTCATATTTACCGTCCTTAAAGGCAAGCTCGGCTAGCAAAGTCCAGCCTGGCAGATAGTCGGGCGCCTGCCTGGTCATCTCAGTTGAAATTCTTCTTGTTTCTGCGGTATCACCCGCCGCGGACATGAACGCTGCATATTTCAAGCGCTCCATCGAACGAACAGGCGCGAGCTCCGCTGCTTTCTTGAATTCTTCGCCTGCTTGTTTTTGATCTTTCTTGAGCAGATACAAATCGCCCATCGCCATGTGCGCGGCAGAAAAATTAGGATTGGCGGTCAGCGCTTGTCGCAGGGCGTTTTCTGCCGCAGCTAAGTCGCCACTGTTAAGAAGCAGATTCGCCGAAGCGAGGTGGAAAGAAACGTTGTCCTTCTTGGGATATCTCTCGAGCTGTTGCTGCGCGGCCTGAATGTCTTCCTTGCTTCGCGCCGCTTCAGTCAAAGCGATAATCGCGTCTCCATTTTCTGGGGTCTGCTCCAGCACCTTAAGGGCTAGTTTGCTTGCATCGGCGAAGCGCCCTATGGCCAGATAACATCGGGCGAGCCGTATTCGATTTTGATCGTTCTTGGGAGCCAGCTCGTTCGCCTTCGCAAGGAATGCAGCGGCTCGCAGCGGTGCTCCGTCCTCCAGCCACATCGCTCCGATTCTTTCGAATGCGAGTGCGTTCTGCGGGTCCAGTTGCGCCACGTTGAGGTAGCTCACCTTTGCCTTGTCGTAATTCCCGGCTTTGAAATAATTCTCGGCCTCGGCCAGAAGGCGTGTCTTCTTGGCTTCCTTGGAGCACCCGATAATTAGTGTAGTCGCAAGAGTAAGCGTTACGATCCTAAGTAAGGCTTTCGATGTTTGCATATGGAGGATGATTTTGATGTTAGTTGACGTTTGTAGGTGCGCGCTCCTTGGAAATACCAAGCTTTTCCATCAATTCGTAAAGAGTCGGCCGGCTGATGCCGAGATCAGCAGCTGCGGAAGTAATTTTACCGGAGTTCTTCTTTAGCGCTTGCTTAACCATTTCCCGTTCGACGTGTTCGCGTGCTTGTCTGAGCGTTGTTGCAGATGAGGCTGCCAGACCGTTGTCTTGATCCAACTCGAGGTCTTTTGCGCTCACTCGCGATCCGCCTGCCATAATGACGCCGCGTTTTACGCGGTTTTGGAGTTCGCGGACGTTTCCCGGCCATGAATAGCGATTCATCGCACGCAACGCGTCCGGCGAGAAGACCATCTTCTGGCCGTTTTGGCTCGCATACCTTTGCAAAAACTCGCGGGCCAGGAAAACAATGTCTTCCCCGCGCTCACGAAGTGGCAGGAGGCGAATCGTGACAACGGCAAGCCGAAAATACAGGTCTTCACGAAATTTTCCGTTATTAATCAGTTCTTTTAGGTCGGAGTTGGTGGCGGCCACCAGCCGGGTATCGACTTGAATCTCCTGTCTACCGCCCACGCGCTGTAACCGCTGTTCCTGAAGAAACCGGAGAAGCTTGACCTGAATAGCAGGGGGAAGCTCGCCAATCTCATCAAGAAAGAGAGTGCCGCCATTGGCTGTCTCCAACAGTCCTTTGCGTTGAACATGAGCGCCCGTGAAGGAGCCTTTTTCGTGACCGAAAAGCTCACTCTCCAAAAGATTTTCCGGAATCGCGTTGCAGTTGATGGCGACAAACGGGCCGTCCTTGCGTGCGCTGCAGCGATGAATGGCGGCCGCTGCCATTTCTTTGCCGGTACCACTTTCTCCGAGCAGGAGCACTGGAGCATTAGTCCCAGCTACCTTACGAATAAGGTCAAAGACCGCCTGCATTTGCGGGCTGCTGCCGAGCATATCCTCAAAGACATCAGAGCGCTGGCTTTGTTGTAACTTGTGGTATTCTTTCTCGAGTTCCACCACATGGATGCAGCGACGAATAAGCAGCCTCAGTTCGTCCATCTCCACAGGCTTGCACAAGAAATCATAAGCCCCAGCGCCGACTGCCTCGATCGCATTCTGCTTTTCGCCTTGTCCAGAAATGATGATGACCTTCGCCGTGTTATCGATTGCAAGTATGTCTGATAACACCGCCAAGCCTTCGTCACTTTCGTTAGGTCGAGGTGGCAGACCTAGGTCGAGCAACGTTACTGCGGGCGAGTTAACCTCAAAGCCTTCCCCCGCGGCCTTGCGATCTTCGGCGAAGTGGACTTCGTAGTGCTCGCTCAGGGCCCATTTCATCTGCGTCCGGATGGCTTCGTCGTCATCCACAATAAGTATTTTCGGTTTCATGCTGTTTGACACTTCAAAGGCAACATCACTCGAAAAGTTGTGCCGACGCCGAGTTCGCTTTCTACGTGGATCTTTCCATGATGCGCTTCGACGATGGTCTTGGATTGAAACATGCCAATGCCCAATCCTTTTTTCTTTGTTGAGCGGAACGGCCGGAACAGGGAATGCTTGATGAATTGCTCGGTCATTCCGCATCCGTTGTCACTTACGGATAGGGCTACCCATTCACCTCGCCGAGTGGTTGCTACAGTAATCCGGCCATTCATACCGACCGCATCGCGCGCATTCAGAAGGAGGTTCGTAAAGACGCTTTGCAATTGTTGTCGATCAGCCGATACCTTTGGGATCTGGTCAAACTCGGTTACCAGGTTGGTGTTGAGTGTTCCATTCAGGTTTGAGAGAGCTTCCGCGACGACGAGATTGAGATCCAACTCAGCCGGATTCAGGCGCAACTCATGGCGCAGGGCGTTCATGCGGTTGATAAGATCATTGATCCGGCTGGCCGCGCTCCCGATTCCGCGGAATGCGTCCTGCCGGAAAGCGGGATTGTCGAAATGGGCCGGCAGATTCTCCAACATGAGGCCCAGGGTTGAGGCAGCATTCTTTAGGTCATGAATCAAGAATGCGGACATGGTTTGAAACGCCTCTAGCTCTTTCCTTTCCATGATCTCTTCTGTAAGTCGCAGCTTCAGCAGGGTCGCCGCCACTTGCTCGCCGATGCACTTTAGCAAGTCCATCTCTTCCGCCGAGTAGCCGAGCCCTCTGACGCGGTCTGCGAGGACTATCACTCCGAGCCAGCTCTCTCCGCCGACCAGCGGAACACAAATCGGGCTGCCCCCGGTGCGGAATTGCCCACTGCTTCTTTCCATGAGGTCTCCTGCCCACTTTTCTTTTGCTTTACCGAGATCGAAGGGCCGCGACAGCTTGATTAACTCGGCTGAATTGAGCTCCGTTCCCGCAATCGAAGTCGTCGAGTCGTTGCTCGGTGCCTGCTCCGCATCGGAGGTTGAGCTTATTCGGATCAGGCGCTCTCCGTGTTCATCGAAAAGCCAGGTCGAGACGGACAGGGCGCCAAACGTTTCTGAAATCAGCCGCGCGGCGATCGTACCGAGCGCGGTCTCATCCAGGGCAAGCGAGAGACTTCGAGTGAATCGCGCCCAAATCTGCCGAAAATCATGCTGTGGCCTTTTAAAGTGGCGGCTGATAAAAAGCTGCAGACTTTGCCGAGCTCGATCAGAAAGAAGCAACACGGCCAGGATAGCTATGCCAAGGAGGACGAGAAAGGCAGCGATTGGGAAACTGGCCGTGCCGCCAAAGCGGACAACGATTTGAGCCAATACACCAACAACAAAAAGATATGCCCCCGTCAGCAACACGGTGACCGAGCTCTGTAATACCGCGCGTGACGGATAGACATCGATTTCGCCGAATCCAGTCCGGACATAAGCTACGGCGATCAGCGCGCAACCGATAAGAAGCGCAGTCGTTTCGACGGTGAGCCGACCCGGGCTGTAGTCTGAGAAAAGGAGCGCCTGACTTCCTGTATAGATGCGGGCACCAAAGATCACCCCCAGCCCCAGAACCAGGAACTTGATTCGCCAGCGCATCGTTCCAACGGCGGCTCGGAACGTCCGCTCGATATTCATAAGAATTAACACCGTTGAGACGAGAACCAGAACGTTTAGAATTTTTGCCGGTTCATCAAGCATGAGTCCCCATCCCTCAACGGGCGGCTTGTAAGCGACAATGTCGAAGAAAGGTCTGTAAATAGCCGCGAGCGACAACAGCGGAACCAAAAAAGCCCCCACAAGAAGCCAGCGCGATCGAAGGAGGAAATCCCGGTAATTTGCCCTGGAATACGTCAGGCTAAAAGTTAACCAAACGCCAGGCAGAAACGATTTTGCCACCAAGGCAAGCGTTTCCCAAAAGGCGGCTTTCTGAGGCAGGAGAGCATCGTTCGCTATCGCGCCAAACAGACTTTCCAACGCGAAAGTCAGCATTCCAACCGAGAAACACCAGGTCGAAAGCGAGCGCTGCTTTCGGCAGGCTGCAGTCGCCGCCAAAGCGGCGCTGAACATGCCGGCGGCCAAAGCTAAAACGGTATTCGGAGTCACAATTGGCTTCTGGCTGACATGATGAATCGCATTGTGGTTCCAGCTATGGCACGTGTTTCCGGCCGATCACTAAATCGAGGTCTCATTCGTTAAGCGAAAACGCTCTCCAGGCGCGAACCGCAGCGAAATTGAGTCCAGCTTACGTATCGGACGCCGGAGAGCAGACTTCTCTCAAGCGTTTCTCCGGAAAAAGGAGGGCTAAGTTCCCCAAAAAGTGCGTAAAATGAAAGGAAGCGCGCGAAGAAAAATGAGGTGCGAACCCTCTATGAGGCTCGATGTGGTTCCTCTGGTCGAGCTCGGGTCTCGCCCTTGCGCAGCCACCACAACAGCACAAAAAGTGGAATCAACGAAAGGGCAAAAAAGACGGGCCCACCGCGGCGGTGGATTACACTGTGAATCATCTGTGGACCGATGTTCACGCAGAGGAGGGCGATCACGAGGATGCGAAAGCCATTTCGTAAAATCGCCAGCGGAATGATGAATGCGACAAGTACAATGCGTTTCCACGGCGTCTTCAGGAACAGATTTGCGGCCAGGATGCTGGTCAACAAAAGGACCCAGCTTGATCGAATGCCGCTGCATTCCTGCGCAACTTCGATCGTGATGTTCGGCAGTTGGAAAACCAGGCCTGCCCGGAGAATAGGCGTGCCGCTGAGGTGAAAGAGAACGTTTGCGACCTCCGCGGAAGCATATTTTGAGGCCGTCTCGAGCGCATCCGCCATTGCATCCGGCATTGGAACCATGAAAATGAGATAGGCTAGAGGGAAAGCTGCTGATCGCATCCAGGCGCGCCCGAAAAAGAAAAAACCTCCCGCAGCAAGGCAGCAAAGGAACGAAATGGTCAGAAGCACGAAGTAGTAATTGTCTGCGGGCGCTCGTCCAGCGAAGGCCAACCAGTGAGTGAACACGAAAACGCCGAGACCGCAGGCCAGTAACACAATCCCGAATGGAAGATCAGCCACGCGTTCTTTCGGCAGTCGATCACGGCGAAGATAAAGGAGGTAGCCGGAAACAAAGGGAATCAGTAAGATGTACGAGTGCAACGAACTGTGGGCCGCGTAATTTGCCAATCCGAGGAGGGGCTGGCCAAACGCGGCCAGCAATACAATCACAAAGCAGGCACCGCCCCAAAACCGCCACATCTTCCTAGAACTCGGCGGAGTAGATTCGGAGGCGTTCCGTGCCTGCGCGCGAACGATTGGGTCCCGGGCAGTATCTTTGTTTGGTAGATGTAGCATTCCGGACGTGTTTCTTAGGCGGGGCAGTTGTCGATTCTGTTCGTGGCGTTACCGGTAGTTAAACTGTCTCGCCTGAATAGGTTCTCAGTACGTGTAAGTCAGACCAGCGGAATAGCTGTTCCGCGAGTAACCTGGCGTCGCTCCTAACGAACTAAGCGTGGTATGGCTGTAGTCGAGGCGCAGGACAAAATGCTTATTGATCGTATAGCCGAAGCTGAGCAAAAGATCGAGAGAATCCTGCGATCCAGCCGAGCCGGTTCCGGATGAAGCCGAGGCTTGATTTTCATCGTGGTGAAAATAAACGGAAGTCGTAGAGCTGAGCCTCGAAGTAAGATTATACGTCAGGACCAGGCCGGTTCGGAACGTCTTGCGGATCGATGCGTTTGCCTCATTGGGCGCTTCGTAGCCATAGCTTGTCGTCCAGTTCAGAGAGTGGTTGCTCTTAATGTACTCAAGCGAACCTTCGAAGTATGGCGTGGTCGAATCGCCATCGTTCTTCAGAGAGCGCAATGATGGACCGCCGCGCGCGTGAACGATTAGATGCTCCGTCAGATGATGATCGATACCAAAGAGGAGATAGTGAGTAGTGGAATCGTTCGGAGCGGTATCGTAGTCTGTTATTTGGTAACGGTAGTCGCCGACCAGATTCGTCCGGCTCGTCAGGCTAAATTGAACCGTCTCGTCGAACGTGTTATCCGTCCGGTCCTGTTCCGCTGCAATTGACGCGCTGGCGTACTTAACGAGCTGGAAGGTGTAACTTGTTACCGTGCTCAATCGCGGGAGCCAATAATAAGTCACCGCAAAAATATCGACCGTGTTGAAATGCGGGGAGCGCACATTCTCCGGGCCGACATCGGATTTGAAATCCGGCTCCGTTTCGTAGGCCGCATAAACGTTGGCGTAAAACGATAGCCGTGTGGAGCTGTTATGCGCAATAGACAACGTAACGTTTCCGTTCTTATCGTCCGTTCCTAGATCGAAAAACTGTTCAAAGCGTCCGACACCAATCAAACTAACTTGTGTGCGGCCGGGGCGGGCATAAGTGAGCACAATA
>Ga0193707_1000965_pt1 | contig 10414 bp, 13 predicted proteins | sample U3c2metaG_FD_143043 | JGI IMG/M metagenome (GOLD analysis project Ga0193707, IMG submission 143043) | Soil microbial communities from a riparian zone of the East river system, Colorado, United States - U3c2 | ecosystem: Environmental > Terrestrial > Soil > Riparian zone | place: USA: East River...
GGCCTGAACCTCTGCGCCCACGGGCAAGCGCCGGAATACGGTGTTGTCATTTTCATAGGAACATTTTCGAGATCTTTTTGCTGCGACGGATTTCCGGCCAGCGGATTCGTGACGCCCCGTCCATTCGCGATAAATTTTAAATGTTCGATTTCGTGGGGTCATGACTTAACAGCAGATTGACTCATTCGCGGCGTGCTTTGGTCTGGCTATACCTTTTCCTTTATTTCCGATAGGCATCAGTCACGATTCCCGAACTAATATTTTCTACCTTGTCACCTCTGCGCGGGAGATCAGCCATCGCCCCTCGCGTTTAATTTGATGCAGAATATAGGAGCCCGTCGCGGATTTGGTAAACCCGAGTATCTTTACGCCGTCGATCTGGTACGTCCCTTTAACGATCGCACGATCAGCGTCCGGTTGAGAAACATCGTCCACGCTATTAGTTAGCGTTGTGTCCTTTAGGATTCCAGCGTGTTGTTCCGCGAGGATCTTTTCAATTTCCGCGCGAGATTGAATCTGAGAACCGGTGGGAATCATCAGCACCCCATCCGATGAAAACATACCCACGATATCGTCGGTCTGACCTTTGTTCCACGCGCGAACCAGCTCTTTGATGGTTGTATCCGGCGGTGATGATGACGATTTTTCGGATTGTGGCACGATTTTCTCGAGCGAATTATCTGGAGGTTCCGAGGTACTGGATTTTTCGTACTCTGTCGTTCTTTGCTGACGGAATTGACGCAAAACGACTAGCGTTGCCAAAGCGATAACTACTGCCAAAATTCTAAGGATGATCCACGAATTGGATGAGGATTGACGTGTTTTTGACTCCATAAGGCTCGGAAATGAGCAATTAAAAGGCCAGCGTGCGGGAAGCGATCAGTGATTTTACAAATCTGGTGTTGCAGTTGCGGTGCATTTACGAAACGACAGTAGCACTATTAGCACACTAGTTGCGCTGTCTGTTGATATACAGGCGAGTCGAACGAGCTTCCAGAAAGTCCAACTCAAAGCACAGAAAGGTACCTGGGGAAACAAGATGTAGTACAATCCTTTTGCTCCTAAGCATGTTTCCACTCGCGATAAGTATTTGCTTGGAGATCTACCTGATCGCGAACGTAATAACGGGCCGTTTTTGGTTGAGCTTTCTATCCGCCATTGGGCTATTGGTCCTATTCTCGTCCTTATGGGTTATTTTGCCCATGATCGAAAAAAGAAGCGATTAACATCCCTGCTGTTTACCAGTTGCTCGAACGTTCGCTGCCGCCTCTGATGGATTCAACCTTCTAGTCCGATCTGCGCGCAGACAGAAAGCCGTTAACGGTCAAGGATCACGGAATTTGCATATCCTCCGTTCTCAGCACCAACAGATTTTTACTGTAGGATCGGACTGGTTGCATTCCCTTACAGCCGATGACGCGCCTGGCTGAGGCGCAGTCAAACTCAACCACTCCCAGTAGGACGCGAACTTCAAAGGGGCTGATATTTTTGCTAGCCGTAGAGATATGCGCAGTCGCTACTCGCAATACAGTCCATCAAACGAAAGGTGGAAACTCCTTGCGCCCCACAATGCGGCGCCGGGTTCCTTTGATTATCGTGCAGGCAAAAACTGCCCGACACCGATCGTCCCACCTCGATTAGTAGAACGCCTAAGACGCATACATCAGCGGCTAACGCTTGCGAGGGCAAGAAATCACTTGTTGTGGAGTGGTGCACTCGCCGCTGCGTTTATCGTGCTGGGTGTTCCAGTGTATGGACAGCAAACGCCGCAAACGCCACCCGGGTCGGCTGAGAAAGCGGCAGCGGCGATCCCCCTCGCGGATGTGGCTTCAGAGGCGGAATCGGTAACCACCGTCGTCCGTGACATAGTGGCCGATTTATCGACGAACGAAAGCACGGAAGCCGTGGCACAAGATCTGCCTGCGACTGCGCGCGAGATCGATGATCGGCTCCGGGAAACCCGAAAGATCGTCGGCCAAAACCCAACAATCGAAATACTGCGCAACCTTGAAGCAGAGTGGGACCGGTGGCGACGGGAAGTGGCCGGCTTGAACAAAAATTTGACCGGACGGGTGAATGAGCTCGAACGCGACGCCACTCGGCTCGAACAACTTGGCAAGACGTGGAATCAAACTTTTACTGTTGCCAAAGATTCGAACGCGCCGCCGGAGGTTCTTGGCCGAATAACGTTCGTTATCAACGAAATCGGACAAGCTCGCGACGCCGTCGAGAAGCAACGGGCGCGGGCGCTGGCGATACAAAATCGCCTCGGCGTGCAAGATTCTCGGATCGCCGATGCACTGAGGTTAGTCGGTCAGTCGCGGGAGAACACGTTGAACCGTCTGTTCTTACGGGACGGCGCGCCGATTTGGCGGTTGGAGATTGCTTCTCGAGGGGCTCAACATTTTCAAGAAGAAAGCTTGGGATCATTTTCTACGCAATGGGCTGCGTTGTCGCACTACGCGGGTCGCCAGGCGATGAGTTTTGTGCTCCCGGTCGTTATATTCGCCCTATTGGCGGCGGCGCTTTATTGGACACGTAGGCGCATGGATGGGTTGTCGACTGAGAAATCCGGTCGCGCGACGCCAGTGTTCGAAAGGCCGATTGCCACGGCACTCATATTGGTGCTTCTCGGTAGCAGTGGATCTATCCGGACGCACCCCGTCTGTTTTGGACAGTGCTCGGCGCGTTTGCGTTGATCCCAAGCGTTATTATCCTTCGTCGCATCATCACGTCGGACCTCTACCCGATATTGTACGCCTTGATTGCTTTCTTCTTCCTCGACCAGGTTCGCATTTTGGCCGCAGCGGTAGAGTTTTTACCTCGTCTGCTGTTTTTGGTCGAGATGCTTGGCGCCATGTTTTTCTCGCTTTGGCTCGTCCGATCCTTCGCGTGGCGAGGAACGTCAAGTTCGAACGGAACGCGTGCCGGCAAATCGATCACGTTTGGCGCCTGGGTCGTATTGGTGAATTCCTCGGTGGTTGTCGTCGCGAATCTATTAGGATTTGTCACCCTCGCCAATCTCCTCGGCAACGCTCTACTCGAGAGCAGTTACCTTGCGCTGATTCTGTATGCCATCGTCGAGGTCATGGACGGACTGATGATGATCGCGCTGAACGCGCGTCCATTTGCAGCGCTCCGCGTTGTCGGCCGCCATCGATTGCTGTTGCGTCAACGCGTTCGGCGAATTTTGCAGGTGCTCGCGGTAGCGGTGTGGGTAACGGCCCTGCTGCAGCAGCTCTTGCTTCGCGAACAAGTATTCAGCGCTGCTCGCGAGTTCCTAATCAGCGAGTTCAGCGTCGGATCAATTCAAATTTCGCCGGGCGAACTATTGGCTTTCGCAGTCACCGTCTGGGCCGCTTTTCTGCTTTCCCGATTCGTTCGTTTTCTTCTGGATGAGGACGTGTATCCGCGTGTTCACCTTCAGCGGGGTCTGGCGTACGCAATTTCAAACACGCTTCACTATCTCATTTTGCTCGTTGGATTTTTGCTCGCGGCGGCGGCCCTAGGCCTCGATATGACACGAATGACGATTCTCGCCGGCGCGTTCAGCATCGGCGTCGGTTTCGGACTGCAGAACATCTTCAACAACTTCGTTTCAGGCCTGATTTTGTTGTTCGAGCGTCCGATTAGTATCGGTGATGTCGTTCAGATCGATGATGCCGTTGGCGTCGTCGAACGAATCGGTATCCGCGCCAGCATCATTCGCACCACCAGTGGTTCTGAAATCATCATGCCCAACGGCAAATTGATTTCCGAACGGGTGATCAATTGGACGCTTTCCAGTCGGCAACATGGCATCGAGCTGCCGGTTGCGGTGGCACAGGGAAACGACCCTGGACGCGTGATCGAGCTTTTGGAGCGGACCGCGGCAGCGCACTCCATGATTGTCCGGGATCCGCCGCCCCAGGCGTTGGTCGTGAAGCTCGGTGCCGATGCGCTCGGTTTTGAACTACGTGCCTGGACCGATCATAGTGAGCAATGGATGCAAATCCGCAGTGAGCTGGCGCTCGCTATCAGCGCTGCTCTGGCAGCGGAGAACATCGCGATTCGCTAATGAACCGGGCAATCTCGCGTGAGATCGAATCAACTCATCGATCATCACCACGGAAATCTATACGAGCGTTGCGATTCGCCAGGTCAAAAGCGTGCAGAGGGCGTGACTATAATCCAAACTTAGAAGCAAGAGCCGTAACGCTCTACGTATTTAGGATCAGCGAACATACACGAATCACACACATACTGTTCGTTCTCGTGCCGGTACTCTTCCCACTTTGTCATGTCATAAAATCCGGCGATAAACTCGTCGCCTCGAATCCCCTCGAGGGTTTGTTTGCAGCGGTCACAGATAACTTTAATTCTTTTGATTCGAGAGTACGAAGAGGCTTTAAAGGACATGCACTGTCTCCTTTTCTTCCCGCCAGCGTAAAGGGCAAGGGCAAGCGGTATGCCAAAACATGGAAAGGAGATTTGGAGAGATCCAAGCGGCGTATGCAACCTAAACGTCTGAAAACCCGACGGCAACTTTGCCCGATAAAATTTTCGTATACTGAATCAGGTCAAATTGTCGACTCAATGGATAGTTCCTATAATCACACCGCCCAGGCATGATTCAGTGGACGCTGCCGTTGGTATGCGGCAGTCATGTACCTGTTTTGCATTGCCATCGGCTTTTTTCTCTTTCGTGAAGTGCTTTGGATCTCAGAAAAAATTGCCCAGCCCGATACAATCAGCACCGGACGCCGAAAGTGTTTAGTTGATGGTCCGATACCTCTACTCTCCTGTCCGCGTAACGGCTACGTCGGCATCGTCCTTCGCGAGCCTGAACGCGATTCCGTCTTATTGGGGCCGGACATCCATTTGGGCTGGGAGCGACGCCACAACGAAGCAGGAGATTGCGATCGCGATAGCCGAGCGCTTCCCCGAGCTTGCTCCGCGCCTGCCGCGCTTCAGAAAGCCCTGGATGAGCGAGGATTACCGAATGAGTATTTTTGATTCGGTGGCGCTCGCTCTAACTTTCTTCTTTCAGTTTAATAAATAAGCCGCTGGATAAAACAACGGACTAAATTTTTTATAAAATTTTGGTAGTTGAATTTTTTTTTCATGTTGAGGTTTTTTTTCATTGACAGCGATTCTCCTTTTAGCTAATGGTTTCGAGACTCACAAATCTTCCTGGTCGAACAAGCTTCTGATCTTAGGATAAATGGCTGGCGCGCGGGTTGTACATCATCCTGCGCCTGGAAGGTTTATTTTTTTCTGTAATGAAAAGCGGAGGTGGTTTTCTCCTTAACTTTGACAGTTAAACAAAAGGAGGTACCGAGTTATGAAGAAGGGCGATCTAGTGGAGAAGGTGGCTAAAGCAGGACAGCTTAGCAAGAAAGCCGCAGCGTTTGCGGTGGATACAACATTTGAAACTATTGGCCGATCGATAAAAAAAGAAAAACGGTTCCAAGTCCCGGGATTCGGTACCTTCACCGTGCGTGGACGAAAAGCCAGAGAGGGAAGGAATCCTCAGACCGGAGCCACCATTCACATCAAGGCAAGCCGGACTGTTGGGTTTAAGCCGGCCCCGTCTCTTAAGAAAGGGTTGTAAAAAAATATTCAGTACTCCGTTTAAAGGTTTGCCGGGGATTTAGGAAGCTTCCGACAGCTGTTGATAAGGCTGTGGATAAGTCGAACAACAGCCGGAGGTTAGCGGCAAAAGTGTATCCAAAACCATACGCATAATAAATGGGCATAAGGAAAATGAGCGCTAAAATCCCTGCAGGGCTCCGTCCGTTCCTGACGTACCAACCAAATGTTCAGTCGTGAGGCAATTCACGCGCCCACGCACATCAAGCCATTCTATGTTATCCGAATACAAAATAACCTGGAAAAGATTCCCATCACGCGTGAACCAAATTTGACGCGCGTCGCCCAACGCGGGGAAGCTCCTTTGCAATAGTTCTTTTGTTTTTTCAATTCAGGCAAGCCCTCGCTTGCCTTTTTTCTTTTTAGCAGATGAACACGTAATATTATTGTTACGAATCACATACGGACAAAATCACCCGGGCTGCCTGACTCACGTATCGTACCGGGTGTTGTTACGCCTGCCACGGTAAAACTCTAGATAACTCCCGCGCCATTTACGCCCGTTCGTGGCGGCTTATATAGCGGTCCGTCGCTTGCTCTACCGATATCCAGAAGCCTTAGAAAAAGTACAGAGAAGTACAAATGAGCAGCGCTTTAGACGAGTTCAAGAAGCCGATCGAGGACTGGGCGGGCGCCCTCGTCGACGGGAAACCGATGGAGAATCTCTTGATTCTCTACAAGTTGCTGTATGCGCTCGGCTGCCGGATCGACGGAATCGATTTCGAGATCGACCGGTTATGCGTAGCGGCTATCAAAAAGACAAAAACACTCTCGTAATCCTCATAGAGGTCACAAGCATAAGGCTCCCTACTCATTGTCATGTACAACCATTTCAGCGGTACCGCGTTAACCCTGTAATTGAACTGATTTCTCCCTCTACCGAATCCTATCAGTTTTCACCAATGTGAACGCACTAGCCTTCAAGGAGCTTAAGCTAGTTCTTGCAATTGCTAATCGCGCAAGAGAAAGGGAACAGGGGCGAAGCATGTCTCTATTCAAAACATTAACCGCATTGATCATTGCTATCGTTCTCGTTGGGATGTCCCCGGTTTGGACTCACGCAGCCGAGGCAACGAAAAAACTGGCGGCTGATCGGATAATGACTCCCACTAAAATCAAGCCGCTGGATATTAACTCCGGGTCGGTTGACCAGTTAAAAACACTTCCGGGAATTGACGGTGTTTACGCACAAAAGATTGTAGAGAGTCGTCCATACCAGAAAAGGGATGAACTGCTTTCGAGGAAGATCATTCCCGAAGCGACCTACAAGAAGATCAAAGATCGGATTATCACTTTGCCGGGAAGCTAGAGTTAATGCCTCGCATAAGAGACGAAGACATCGGCTCGCTCTGGGCTGAACACTATCCCAAGCGCAAGGCAATGCTGGAGCCGTTCACCTGGGGCGTCAATCTGCTCTTCTCGATCGCCGCGGCTTACGTGGTTATCATCGTCGGCCGGCGGCTCTTTAGGTGAGAGTCAGCACCGCGGCTAAGAGCGATCAATTCACAAACACATCCGCGGGCGTGAGGATAAATGCGCCGGTCTTCGGGCTGGCCGCCCGCTTTCTATTTGCTGCGATTATCAATGATCCTTTTAGCTTCTTCTAAGACGGTCTGCTCTGCTGCTTCAAGACTCAGGAATTTGCCCCACATGCTTAAAGTCCCTAGATACCCGGTCATAGGCTTAAACTTTGCGCTTGCCTCGATAAAATCGCCGTTGTCCCTCGCCGAGACTTCAATTTCGTGATTTTTATGAGTGTGCTTCATGGCGTCCTCCGGAGATCAATCTTAACCACTTGTGAATCCGGTCTGTCAACGCACAGCCGCGGCCGTGAGGTTGAGAGGGCCAACCCCGTTTCGCGGCTTTTTCATATAATTTCCGCTCTTCGGGATGAAATCGAAGGGTTGTTCCATCGATTTATCGCCCTTCGATTTCCCGCACAACCTCACTCGGATCTTTGTCCTCGCGCAGCCCCAAAAAACTCGCATGCATCAGATGTGCGTCGGGCGTCCATTCAGTAAATTCTATCTGTGCCACGAGCTTGGGTTTTAACCCGTGGCAGTTTTGCATTTCGTCCTTTGTGAGCGTCGTCACTTCTCAGGTAGATTGGCGAAGGAACGTTTCTCAAAGGTGGGTCAAAAATTTGGGTATGGGTAGATTGCGCTTTTTTTGGGATACAATCTTTTATGGGTCTATCGTTTGGTGAAAGGGGGTCACGTTGAATTGACGCGTCATTCCGTTCAATCGTGAATAATGCGGTGATCGCATCAAATTTGATACACCAGCGCCGCTAAATTGAGACGCTGGAGTCTCTGTCGCTCTGCTAACTGCGTGATACCTCGATTAGCACTTCTTCCGCAGCTACCCAGCCCACGAAATTCGAGCTGGTGATAAATCTCAAGACAGCGAAGCAGATCGGCCTGACTATTCCGCAGAAGGTGCTGGGGCGGGCGGACAGGGTGATTCGGTAACGAAAGAAAGCCAGACGCGGGCGCTAGGATTGAATTGAATTCTCCTACAACCAAATCCTGTGAAATTTGACTGACGCGTCGTTCAGTTCAATCACAGGCCGAATCTTGCTGTTTTCTTCTTCACGAATCGTTTCGTCTTCTGCGGTAATTGATCCTTTCCGCAATTACCGAGTGCGTGATAAGTTTGCTTGCGAACGAGGTGCGCAATGAAGAAAACTGTTCTCTTATCAATCCTGGTCGTCGCGCTGGAGTTTGCTGCTGGAGTGAATGCCCAGGCACAGCAGGCGACGAAAATCCCCCGGATCGGATTCCTAAGTACAACCTCTCTTGCCGTTGTCTCGGCGCGCGTCGAGGCGTTCCAACAGGGCCTGCGCAACCTTGGGTACGTCGAGGGGAAAAACATTGTCGTTGAATGGCGCTCCGCGGAGGGAAAAGCGGACCGACTCCCTGAGCTTGCGGCTGAGCTGGTTCGTCTCAACGTGGAAATCATTGTCACGATCGGCCCGACGGATACCCAGGTTGTCAAGAAAGCGACTAACATGATTCCCATTGTCTTTGCGCAGGACAACGATCCTGTTGCCAACGGGTTTGTCGCTAGCCTTGCGCGACCTGGTGGAAACATCACTGGCCTGTCCACACTTGCCCCAGAGATTAGCGGCAAACAATTGGAGCTTCTCAAGGAGATCAGCCCTAAGCTCACGCACGTGCAGTGTTCGGGACCTCGACCCGAACGGGCAACGCGCAAGCGTTAAAAGAGATTGAACTCGCCGCCAGCGCGTTCAAGGCGAAGGTTCAATACCTAGACGTTCTCGATCCCAAGGATATTGAGACTGCGTTTCGAGGAGCAAGCAAAGGGCATGCTGATGCAGTTTTGGTGCTGACAACCCCCGTCCTCAATTCTCATCGAAACCAGGTTGTCGAACTTGCGGTAAAGAGCCGGTTTCCAGCGATATACCCCTATCTAGAATACGTCGAAGCTGGCGGGCTTATGGCCTATGGCGTCAACTTTGCCGAATTGTCTCGGCGCGCTGCAACCTATGTCGACAAAATCCTCAAAGGCGCTAAGCCCGCTGATCTCCCGGTCGAACAACCGATCAAGTTCGATTTCATTGTGAATTTGAAAGCGGCCAAGCAGATCGGCCTGACGATTCCGCCGAGTGTGTTGGCGCGGGCGGATAGGGTGATTAAGTGATCGAAAAAAACGAAACGGCGATGCTAGGATTGAATTGAATTCTCCTACAACTAAATCCTGTGGAATTTGACTGAAGCGTCGTTCAGTTCAATCCCAGGCTAAAAATCCGATTTTCCTTTTCGACGAATAGCTTCCGTCGCAATCTTACCTTTCTTTGCTAGCGGCCCGCGTGATACTAACGAGTGGTGTGTGCAATGAGGAAAGTTGGTGTCCTATCGATCCTGTTTCTGGTGGTACTGCTTGATGTTGCGGTAATCGCCGAGGTGCAGCCGCTAACTAAACACTCCCGAATCGGGTTTCTAAATGTAGGCACTCCTGCCACTAGCCCGGCCCGCCAAGAGGTATTCCGGCAGGGTCTGCGCGACCTTGGCTATGTAGAGGGGAAAAATATTGTCATTGAGTGGCGATATGCAGAGGGAAAACCAGATCGCCTCCCCGCCATCGCGGCCGACCTCGTTCGTCTCAAGGTAGACGTCATCGTCACGGGGGGTGGCATATCAACCCGTTCCGCCAAGGACGCAACTGTCACGATTCCCATTGTGATGACGCAGGATATCGATCCCGTTGGGAACGGTTTCGTCGCAAGCCTTGCGCGACCTGGCGGAAACATCACGGGGTTGTCGACTCTTGCCCCGGAAATAAGCGGAAAACAAATGGAGCTTCTGAAAGAGATCGTTCCCAAGTTCGCGCGCGTGGCCGTGCTCGGAACTACGACCAACCCGGGCACCGCACAAGCGTTAAAAGAGACGGAACTCGCCGCCGGAGCGTTCAAGGTGCAGCTGCAATACCTGGACGTACTTGGTTCCAAGGATATTGATACCGGCTTCCAAACCGCAAGCAAAGCGCGCGCTGACGCAGTCCTCGTGCTCATATCCTCGGTTCTCAATACTCATCGAGCTCCGGTTGTGAACCTCGCCGTAAAGAGCCGGCTCCCTGTAATATATCCCTTCCCAGAATTTGTCGAAGCCGGAGGGCTCATAAGCTACGGCGTGAGCTTTGCCGACTTGTGGCGGCGCGCTGCGACGTATGTGGACAAGATTTTGAAAGGTGCCAAGCCAGCCGATCTCCCAGTCGAGCAACCGACGAAGTTCGAGTTGATCATTAACCTGAAAGCGGCCAA
>Ga0193707_1000967_pt1 | contig 10403 bp, 9 predicted proteins | sample U3c2metaG_FD_143043 | JGI IMG/M metagenome (GOLD analysis project Ga0193707, IMG submission 143043) | Soil microbial communities from a riparian zone of the East river system, Colorado, United States - U3c2 | ecosystem: Environmental > Terrestrial > Soil > Riparian zone | place: USA: East River...
TTAGCGTACGGCAGGTTCACGGTGCTCCGCGCCTCTAACTATCAATCGCTGAGAGACGGCGACTGGCGGCTGGTCGTCTTGCCGGACGCGTGGAGTGAGGAATTGCAATCGAAGGTGCTGGCGCTGGTCAGTGAGCAAGCTCCTTCGAAGCATCCACTGACCCTCGCACTTGACTGGCCAGCGCCTGAAAACAAAAATCAGTATTATCTCAAAGTATTTCACCCCATCACGGCCAGCGGCGCGGTTAAGGACCTATTTCGCTCGTCGAAGGCGTTGCGCTTCTGGCGTCAAGGCTTGGCATTATCAGCCGCGGGGTTCAACGTTGCGCAAACGATTGCAGCTGGTGAGCTGCGTTCATTTCGATTCGTCCAACAGGGGTTCATTTTGACGGCGAAAGTGGACGGCGATCCACTGCCGGTATTCTTGGCGCAATCGGCAAACGACGGCGATCGTAAAAGAATAATGACGACAAAAACCAATGGTGTGACGAGTATAGCGGAGCTGGTCCGGCAATTTCACCGGCTTGGCTTCGTACACGGCGACCTAGTGGCATCGAATTTATTGATCGCGAGCACCCCCCCGCGAGGACTGACGGTCTATTTCATGGATAATGATCGGACCCGTCGATATCCGCGTTGGTTCCCGCAATCTTTATGGAAGCGTAATTTGATTCAACTTAATCGGATGCCACTGCCGAGCATCACCTTGCAGGATCGCGTACGGTTTTTACGTGCCTATTTGGGCCGAAGACAGCTATCTCGCTCCGATCGTCAATTCGCGCGCTGGATCGAAAATCAAACGCGCAAACGCCGACATGAGTGCGACGGTGTGGACCCGACAATGAGCTTTCGTAAATTGATGCACTGGAATTCAGACGTTGGCGTGAATAATGATCGGCAAGCGCAGGTCTAGGTTCGCCACAGGGGTTCGACGCTAGCTCGATTATGGCGAATTCAGCGATTTTAACTTCGGTCGCGACGGCCTGGTCGAGCAAGCCGGGTCCTGGCAAGAAGATGTTGGATTTGAGTTGCGGCGATGGCGATACCGCGCAACTATTAGCTCGGTTGGGCTATCATGTCGTGGCAACGGATTATGGTCCACCGCCGCCGATGCCGAATAGTATCGATCGGGTTGGTGGTGTGGATCTTAACCGGTTTTTGCCGTTTCGCCGCAACAGCTTTGATGCCGTCGACCTCGTCGAGGTGATCGAACATATCGAGAATCAACCTCAGCTCATTCGAGAGATCGCGCGTGTTCTTAGGCCCGGAGGAGCGCTCGTCATCACGACGCCGAATATCTTAAACGTATTTTCTCGTCTTCGATTCTTGTTTACCGGGTTTTTGCGTGGACGGGTTCGGCCGGCGCATTACACGAGTAAGCCCGGCCAGGCGCCTAATATTTATCTGCTGCACTTTTACGAGCTGTATTATTTGTTGTTTCACTACGGTTTTGAGATCACGGAGTTGCGACGGACTCGAGTCAAATTTGCGGCGCGAGTTTCAACTTATTTATTTTGGCCGTTCATGTGGGTGTGCAGTTTTATTGCGGTCATTCGCGCTGAAAAGGACCCGGTGCAACGGCGTTACAATTGGCAGATTCTCTCTTATTTCTTTGATCCCGCGTTGTTATTGTCCGACAATATCGTTGTGATGGCCCGAAAAACTCTGGCGGTTGGTGAAAATAGCGCTGGTTCATAAACGCCTCGATTTGAACGGAGGAACCGAAAGGGATCTTTTCAAGACGACCGAGGGTCTGCGAGACCTAGGGCACGAAGTCCATTTGTTTTGTAGCGAATATGGAAAGAACGTGCCGCGGGGCGTGGTCGCCCATCGGGTTCCGGTGCCTCCGTTCGGTCGCACCGTCAGCTTGTGGAGCTTTGCGTTGGCTGCGCAAAAAGCGATACGGGACAGCCGTTGCGATATCGTGGTAAACTTTGGACGGCTATTTGCGGCAGATGTTATACGCTGCGGCGGGGGCACGCACCGAGGGTTTTTGCTGGAGATGGGAAGAGCAGGCGGAGCCGGACGACGTATTTGGCAAGCGACGAGTTTCTATCATCGAAGCCTGCTCGCGGTGGAGAAGCGGCAATTTAGCGCTGAGCGGTTTAAGAAAATCATTGCTGTCTCCGAGGTTGTGAAAAAGGACATCATGTCCAACTACGGCGTGACGGAGGACAAAATAAGCGTTCTGTATAACGGCGTGGACCCGCATCTATTTAATCCCTCCAGGCGGGTTGAATACCGAAGCTTGATTCGTCAGCGCTGGAAGATTCCAGCCGACGCGCCGCTTGTGTTATTCGTTGGCAGCGGTTTCCGACGCAAAGGTCTAGAGCGAGTCATTTCGCTCTGGAGCTCAAAAAAATTGGCAGCGTTCTATCTTCTCGTTGTTGGCGCCGATGGCAGACTCGGTCGTTATCGGGCGTGGGCCGAATCGTTCGCACCCGGAAGGATCATTTTTGTCGGACGACAAGATGACATTGAAAACTATTATGCAGCCGCAGACCTCGTTGCTTTGTTATCCCTCCAGGAAGCTTTCGGTAACGTGGTTTTGGAGGCCCTTGCCGCTGGCTTGCCGGCTATCGTTAGCCGCGAAGTTGGCGCTTCCGAAATCTTGACGGGGACTTTTGCCGAAGGGATCATCGAGAGGCGAAATGAGCCGGAGGAAATCGTAGCGAAAATAATCTCGCTTGTAGATCAATCTAGAAATCTAACTTTGACGCAAGACGCTCGACGGATTGGCGAAGAACATTCGTGGGACAAGCATTTTCAAAAGCTCGAAGCGATTTTGCGTGAAACTTGCAAAATGCCGTCATTGACCTGTGTTTCCTGAGTTCATTCATTATAGGCGAGGATCGGCTTCGATTTGGATCGACCCCCGACTTGCCGATCGGTCTTTTATTGATCGGTTGGCAGACGCGGATCAACTTTTTGACAATCCGCTGTGTCAAATCATAAAAGATCAAGAAAAAATCAAAGTCGGGCGCTTCACCATGGATATTGCGGGATCGCCGCATGCAATTTATATCAAACGATACAATGCCTTTTCCCTGCGTCACAGACTGGCGTCGCCGTTTGTGCATTCGGGCGCGTTCCGGGCGCTGCGAGGCGCCGCAATCCTTCGTGCGGTAAGTATTCCCATTGCGGTCCCCATCGCAGCCGTTGAAAACCGCGTACGGGGTGCGTTGACTAAAAGTTTCTTCATCTCTGAAGAAATTGCCAATGGCAAGACCCTAGACGCTTACTGGCGTGATGAGCTTGTGACCTCAATCGGCGGTGACGGAATCGCCCGAAGGCGTGGTTTCTTGAAGGGTTTGGCGCAACTTTTTCTTAATCTTCACGGCCAGGGTATTTACCATAATGATTTGAAGGATGCGAATATTTTGGCGGTCGACGGATCTCAAAGAGCCGTCAGGTTTTTTCTACTCGATCTTGAGGGCGTAAAACGTTATGCGCCATTGAGTGAGAAACGTCGGGTCAAAAACCTTGTCCAACTATACCGTACCCTGGGACAATATCTCCGACAGACCGATAAGTTGATTTTTTTGAAATGTTACCTCGGGGCTAGTTTTGCGCGACGGAAGGTGCGCCGCCAACTGATTAAAAAATTGCTTCGAGAGTCAAGGCGCCTAGATTCAATGAAAGCAGGACAAATGCGCGGCGAATCCGTTTTGACAACGGTGAGTCATGGTTGAGTCACTTGTTTTTTCGCGGCCTGCCAAACATTGGTTTTTAGCATCTCTGACCGCGGCCGCGAGCATTCGGCTCTACTTGTTGTGGCAGTATTACTGCATCAGCTCGGACGGAGTCGTGTACCTGCGAGCGGCGCAAGATTTTTACCGCGGAGACCTCAATACCGCTATGTCATCGGTTTATCCTCCTGGTTATCCGTTGCTTGTTGCCGCAGTTTATCCGTTGTTCGGCGACTGGGAGTTGGCGGGGCAGAGTTTGTCATTGCTTTTGGGTGTTTTGTTATTGCTTCCCTTATACGCGATATTCACCGATCTATTCGATGAAAACATTGCCATCCTAGCGTGCTTTCTTGCCGCTATGAGCCCTTATCTGGCTCTCTATTCGGTTCACGTGCGAAGCGAAAGCACATATATTTTCCTGTCCGCTGTCGCTCTCTACCTGTTTCTTACCGGCATCGAACGGGAGCGCGCCGGGCGTTTATTTTGGGGCGGGGTGGTTGTTGGTTACGCCTATTTGGTGCGCCCCGAAGCCATCGGGTTCTTGGTGATCGTTCCGGCATATGCGTTGTTCCGCTGGTTTTTGCGCGGACGAACTGGTTTTACGCGGCTGGTGCCTTCTTTGGGACTGCTGGGTATAGGTTTCCTGTTGTTTTCGCTTCCGTATATCGTTTACTTGAGTGAAGATACGGGACGCTTCGGCGCGATCAGCCGCAAGGCAGGGATCACTCTCGCAATTAACTTAAAAGAATCAGGAGCGCTGGAAGACGGAGATCTCCAGCAAGACGGCGACCTTGGCTCGTTTGTGTTTACCGATTACATTCGCCGGCATCCCTTTCGATACTTAAAGCAGGCAGGATCGGACATGATTCCCGCCGTGAGCGTATTCTTTGCGGCGTTGTACTATTCATATGTGCCATTTCTGCTACTTGGCATGTTTGTTGGTTTACGGAACAGGTTCTGGAGAAAGCCGGAGCTGTTACTGGTTGCGTTTGTGCTATTTTACGTATTCGGATTTGCACTCATCTATGTAAAGCGACGATATGCCTTGCAGGCGGTAGCGATCTCCCTGGGATGGGTGGCATTAGGGATCGGGTATGCATGGAATAAATTGCGAATGACGATTTCGCCTGAGAAGCGTGTGCGTGTGGCGATAATTATAGGTGTAATTTTTCTCGGGGCGACACTACCAAAAACATTGGAGCCGGTCTCCCCTGAAAAGGCTTACGTTCGCGAAGCCGGATGGTATCTAAGATCGCAAAACAAAACAGGCGATTTAAAGGTTGCCGTATTCGACGAAAGAGTCACTTTCTACGCGGCGGCCCGGACCATTTCGTTAGCTCAAATCGAGCAGTCGAATTTGAGCGACGAATTGCGCAAGCAGACGGCGGATTATCTCGCCGTCGAGGCGAGAGCGCTTGAGAAGACTTACCCGGAGATTGCGATTCGCCCTGACCGTTACGGGTTGGCTCTAAGAAAAACGTTCATCGGAACACGTAACGACAAAATGCTGTTATTTAAGGTGCTGTAAGAGACCGTCATGAGTGAGACCGTTGAAAAGCCGAAGGTCGTCGTTGTCATGCCGGCGTATAATGCCGCCAAGACCTTGCGCTTGACGTATGACGCTATCCCCAAGGAAGACGTAGATCACATGATTCTCGTCGATGACGCCAGCCGCGATGAGACATTGCAGGTCGCCAGGGAGCTTAAGCTGGAGGTCTTCGTCCATGGGCGTAATTATGGCTATGGGGGCAATCAAAAAACCTGCTACACAGAAGCGTTAAAAGCGGGGGCGGATATCGTCGTCATGCTGCATCCCGACTATCAATATGATCCGACTTTGCTGCCTAATTTGGTCGAGCCTTTGAAAGAGGGAACGGCCGACGTTGTTTTGGGATCTCGTCTTATGCAGGGAAATGTGGTCGAGCAAGGAATGCCCTGGTGGAAGTTCATGGGCAACCGATTTTTGACCGGTATACAAAACCGTGTACTGAAACAAAACTTGACCGAGTACCACACAGGTTATCGCGCTTTTAGCCGTCGTGTATTGGAAGAAGTGCCGTTTCTGCTCAATTCCGACAATTTTGTGTTTGATCAGGAAATGCTCGTGCAGGCCATGCATCTTGGTTTTCGTATCAAAGAAGTGCCGGTGCCCACAAGATATTTTGCCGAAGCGTCGAGCGCCAGTTTTTCCGCAAGCGTAACCTATGGGCTGAGTATCTTGTGGTTGTTAGCCCGCTATCTGCTTCATCGCTCATCGTGGATTAACCAAAGGCAATTCGAATGCTTCCCGGCGCGATATCGGAGAGCCGAATGATCCAAGCAGAGCGCCCTGGATTGCGCTATCAACTGAAGGATTTTAAATATAACAGCCACTATTGGATACTCAAGTTATTGTCCGAGGCGAAGCAACCGCTCCGAATCCTAGATATCGGCACGGCCGACGGTTATTTGGGCGCGATCTTGAAAGACCGAGGACATTACCTGGTTGGAGTTGAAAACGACGAGGCCCTCGCAATAAGGGCTCGCTGTCACTATAACCAGTTTTACATAGCCGACGTAGAAGAATTTGACTTTCCGTTTCACGATGAATTTGACTATGTTCTTTTCGCTGACACTCTAGAACATTTGAAACAGCCAGGCGAGGTTCTTCGCCGAGCGCTTCCGGTGCTAAAAAACACAGGCGAAGCCGTCGTTTCGGTTCCCAATATTGCCAACCTTTTTATTCGCCTGTCTTTATTAGCGGGGCGGTTCGACTACGGGGAACGGGGAATTCTTGATAAAACCCATCTGCGCTTTTTCACGCTCCGTACGGTTGCTGACCTGTTGGAAAGCTGCGGTTGCCGCATTGTCGAAGTGATAGCGACTCCGGCGCCCATCCAGTTAATTCTACCGTTCACTCGGTGGCCGCTTTTTAACGCTTTGCATGAAATTCATTTCGGCTTGACGCGTATGTGGAAACGGCTGTTCGGGTATCAATTCGTTATCCGAGTTAAGCGGGCGGCGGAGCCGGTTTCGAATTGATCCGCTTGCCTCAACGTAGCTGCTTGGTTAAACAGTTTGTGGCCGCCGATTGGTATTCATCATGGCAGAGCCCATTGTCACGGTAATTCTTTTTGTTCATGCTCCCTACGCTCGATTCCTTGCTCAATCGTTGGGGTCTATTCTCCAACAGTCATATTCGGCTCTCGAAGTAATAATAGTGGGTGACGGTTCAGCCGCGGTGCAAGAGGCGGTTGAACCCTTCAAATTGGATCGGCGGTGGCGTTTGTGTTCTCAAGGCGATCGACCTTTCTTGCAAGCCACCAACGAGGAAATGGATAGGTGTAAAGGCGCGTATGTTGGCACCTGGAACAGCGACGAAATCTATTGTTCAGATCATGTTAGATTGCTTGTCGAGGCCTTGGAAAACGACCGGGAGGCAGGCGCGGCGTTTGACAATATGGCGCAGTTTATCGATGGCAGCAATGGAGAATTCGCTGAGTCCGCCCTGATAATACCCAAGGCCCGCGCTAAAACACTCGCTACGTCCCGTGTGACGCTACGGCAAATTTTCGAGGATAATTTCATGACCGGCCCGTCTTCGCTCATTAGAAAAACGGCGATTGACCGCGTCGGTGGTTACGATAAAGAGATATTTCTCAACTGCGATCTTCATTGGTTCTATAGGATCGCGGCTCATTATCCAATTAGATTCGTGGATTACGTAGGAGTTCGACGGCGCATTCATCCTCTGAACAATACCAGCGTCAATCCCCATTATGAGTTCGGAGTCAAAGAACTTGAAACGATCCGGGATAGATATCCCGAAGTCTATAGCCGGATCGGCAAGAAAGTATTCAATAAGAAGCTAGGCCGGAAATACTACCGGTTGGCTCATTATTACGAACGCAATGGAGAATCCGGTAAAGCGCGCGACATGTACAAAAAGAGTATGCTCCTTCGTAGATGGAGTCTTCGCTATTATTGGGAGTATTTGCGGACGTCCTTTCTGGGCCCTTAGCGCGAGGTAAGACGCCTGAAGCAAATGGGAATGGAATTTTGAACCGCCCTGACGGCGAGCGGAGATTAAGAATAGTAAGATTGACGTGGAGTCAAAGAGATAGGTTGTTAAACTTGAACGATAGACAGGCGCAGGACGATACCTCCATTTGCATGGAATCGCTGGGGGGCTTGGTGCAGCGCCTGCGCCAGATGTTTCCTTGTTGGATGTGCGTCATGGCATTCATGAGGCTGCTTTGATCGAAAGTATGAGCGTTATTATTCCAACCCGTAACCGGGTGGAAAGTCTACGACGTCTTATGTCGAGCCTGGAGACTGTGGACGTTCCGCGAACCGTAAGAATCGAGATCATATTAGTGAATAACGGTTCCACCGACGACACCTCTAGGATGCTTCAGGAGCAATTGCAGAAGTTCGCCCGATTTTCGTTACGGGTGTTCGATCAAGTGATTCCGGGCAAATGCAACGCGCTCAATATTGCTCTTCGCCATGCCGAGGGTGATGTCTTGATGGTCATAGATGACGACGTCACGCTGGACAGTAAGTGTCTCTCAAGCCACATCCGGACCTATGAATCGACTGATTTTGCGGCGATCCAAGGACGCATTCTTCCTGGCAAGGATCCATCGGGGCGGTTAGCCGACCCGTCGCGGTCGCGCGAATATAATATCCCCACGCTCGATTACGGCGTCAACGTTATTCAGATTCGCGGCTTAACGGGCACAAACATGTCCTTTAAGCGCGAGGTACTCGATCATATCGGCTTGTTCGATGTCAGACTGGGTCCGGGCGCATCGGGATTCAGTGAAGATAGCGAATTTTCACTGCGAGTTCGCAACGCCGGCTATAAAATCGGATATACGCCCGATGCCGTGGTTTACCACGAACTCGATCCTAAGCGTTATGGCCGAGCTTACAACCGTGATGTCGAGTATAGAAAGGGACTGAGTCGCAGCATTTACAGGAGTGATTCTATCGCGTTTAGAGTGATTCCCGATCTGCTGATGAATTGTATTCGTTATTGTCTATATAGACTTTTCGGGCGAACGCAAAAGGCGTATAAGAGCGAAGGGCGGATCATGAAATGCTGGGGTTACTTGATGGGAAAAAGCGTCCGCCGGCAATCGACTTCCTGAAAAACTCGGCTCACCTCACTGATTCCATGTCTAATGTCCCCGCAGTATCTGTGGTCATCGCTAGTTACAATCGAGCAAAGTTTCTATCGGAGACGGTCGCAAGTATCCTCGGGCAAAACTTCCAAGATTTCGAACTCATCGTCGTCGACGATGGCTCAACGGATAATACGCGGCAAACTCTCGCATCCTATTCGTCGCGCGTCCGATATTTTTACCAAGAAAATCAGGGACCCGCGGCGGCGCGAAATTTCGGCGTTCGGCAGTCCCGCGCGCCTTGGATCGCCTTTCAAGATTCCGACGATTTATGCACTGCCGATCACCTGGAGGTGCTGTACGGGTCTCTGCGCCACCATCCGGAGTGTGGTTTACTCTTTGGCAACGGAGCCTATCTCGACGGCCCCGAACACAACCGTTCGACGATCGTTCCGTCCCGCAAGTCGAGGCGATTGGAGGCCAGGGGAGTTTGTTTGGACGACCTTTTTACAAAGAGCATCGTACGGCTCCAAGCGTCCGTCATCTCGAAAACCGCGTATGAGTCCGTCGGTGGGATGGACGAATCATTGCGCATTTGCCATGATCTCGACTTGTTTTTTCGTTTGTTGCTACGCTTTCCGGTGAAGTATACCGACCGAGTCGTGTTTCTATATCGCAAACATCAGGGAAATATCACTCTCAACGAGGAACTTCGCTTGACCGAAAACATCAAAGTCATCGAGAAATTACGCCGGGAATTTCCCGACGCTGTGGCAATACTCGGGGCGAGAAAGTTTGCTCGGCGGATTGCCTACCGTTACTACCGATTGGCCAGGGGTCGGTGGCGGAGAAATGAGTTAGTCGCGGGGCGTCAAGCCATCGACGCGGCCGTAGCCTATTCGCCTTTTTCGCTGAAGTACCGGTTCTATCAGCATCGATGGAACGTCTGGCATCGTCAGCATGGCTTTCCCGGAGTCTAACGTATCATCGCCAATTCCGGTCGAACGTGACTCGCCGGAAAGCCAGCCGCGTTTGACTCACAAGCACCTTGCGGATTGGATACAAACTATGAAACCGTCGTCGCCAATAACGCGAGAACGAGAAGCTATTCGGGCGGTTTGTACCTATGGCGGGTTTTCCGCAAATGGCGATGTCCGAAACAATATCGCGTGAAGGGGCGTTCTTTCACGATCGTCAAGCGTTGGCGAAAAAACAACAGAGCTAGGAGCCGTATTCCTTAGCGGTCATTGTCCGGAGGAGCCAGAGGCCAAACGGCTTAGAGTATGGCACACGACTTTTTCGTGCCGCGATATAGATTCCACGTAACGCCAGCACGACGCCGTCCCGCAGCTTGCCGAGGAGGGGTTTACTTCTTACTTTCCGCACCACCGTGATGTTGTCCACGATGGCGATTTGCGCGAACCGATTAGAACGAAAGATGTTTTCCCATAGGACCCGTTTTGGACCCTGCTTGCGGATCCTGCATGGCGAGTATGCCGCCCTCGACAAGGTGAGGCTCCCATAGGGAATAATCCAAGTGTACCGCGTCGTAGCGATGGTCGCCGTCAATCCAGAGCAGGCGCACAGGCCGGTTCCAACCGATCGCA
>Ga0193707_1000968_pt1 | contig 10401 bp, 10 predicted proteins | sample U3c2metaG_FD_143043 | JGI IMG/M metagenome (GOLD analysis project Ga0193707, IMG submission 143043) | Soil microbial communities from a riparian zone of the East river system, Colorado, United States - U3c2 | ecosystem: Environmental > Terrestrial > Soil > Riparian zone | place: USA: East River...
GCTCGCAATCAAGCGAAACTCAATGCGATCGCAGAAAAGATTGCCTTAAACGGGGGTCAAGCGCTCGCATTGCCGTGCGACGTGACGCGGCGAGAACACGTGAAAAGTCTTGATGCGGAAATTCGAAACGCCTGGGGCGAGGTTCAAATCCTCGTCAACAATGCCGGCATTGCACGCGCTGTAAACTTTTCGGACATGCCGGACGATCTGTGGGATAAGACGTTGGAGACCAATCTAACCGGCGCTTATAATTGTTGCAAAGTTTTTTTACCGGCAATGATCGATCGCAAATGGGGACGCATCATCAACATCGCGTCGACCGCGGCAAAAGTTGGCTATCCCCACGTGACTGCTTACACTGCTTCAAAACATGGATTACTCGGGCTCACGCGCTCCCTGGCGTTGGAAACGGCGCGGCTGGGCGTTACGGTGAACGCGATTTGTCCAGGCTACGTCGACGACGAGCGAACCCATGAAAACGCAAAAATCATGGCTGAAAAAACCGGTAAGAGCGTCGGCGAGATTTTAGCACTATTCACCGCCAGCGCGCCGCAAAATCGGTTGATCGCTCCCGCTGAAGTCGCATCGCTGGCCATGCTCATCGCTTCGGAAAAACTCGGCGCGATGACCGGACAAGCGATCAACGTCGACGGCGGCGCGGTGATGGTTTAGTATGACGAATTCGAAAGCCGAGAATCGAAACTCCATACTGCCGTTTTTCGAAACAGATAGTTCAGCATTGCGCGAACGTGTGCGGCTCTGGGTCGAGCAGGAAATCGCGTCACGCGACCGAGTAGACGGCGATTTGGAGCAACGCGCTATTGCGCGGGTGCGCCGGCTCGGCGCCGGCGGATTCCTCAAGTATGCCGTACCCGAAGAGTTTGGCGGGATGCGAAACACGGTGCAAGCGCGCGATCTGTGCATTGTGCGTGAGGAGCTGGCGCGCGGCGACGCGTTAACGGACACGATGTTCGCAATGCAAGCTTTGGGCAGCTATCCGATCACGCTGGCCGGCAACCGCGAGCAAAAAAAACTCATTCTGCCGGTAATTGCGCGTGGTGACTGTATTGCCGCATTCGCCATAACCGAACCGGGGGCGGGCTCGGACGTTGCTTCGTTGCAAACGCGCGCCGTGCGCCGCGGCAATGAATTCTGCTTAACCGGCACGAAGAGCTTTATATCTAATGCAGGCGTGGCCGATTGCTACGTCGTTTTCGCGTCCACTGAACCCGAAAAGAAAAGCAAAGGCATCAGCGCTTTCCTGATCGAGGCCAAGACACCAGGACTCGTGGTGAAAGAAAAGACCGAGCTGTTGTCGCCGCATCCGATCGGCGTGATCGAATTTGCAGGCTGCGTCGTGGGTGAAGATGCGCTGCTCGGTAGAGAGGGCAAAGGACTGCAAATCGCCTTTGCAACTCTTGATCTCCTAAGGTGCAGCGTCGGCGCCGCCGCGGTCGGCTTGGCGCAGAGAGCTTTAGACGAAGCGGTTCAATACAGCGAAACCCGCCGGCAGTTCGGCCGGCCGATCGCTGAGTTCCAGGGTATCGAATTCAAGCTCGCGGAAATGGCGACGGAGCTCGAAGCCTCGCGTTTGCTCGTCTACCAAGCCGCCTGGGCGCACGATTGCGCGGGCGATGATACTAAACGGAAATCATCGATGGCCAAATTCTACGCCACGGAAGCGGCGCAGCGCATCGTCGATCAGGCGCTGCAGATCCACGGCGGCAATGGCTTGATCGCAGGCAGCATTATGGAAAGGCTATACCGCGACGTGCGCGCATTGCGGATCTATGAAGGCACTTCGGAGATCCAGAAGCTTATCATTGCGCGCAGCCTGCTAAAGAAATCTTGAGGATCGAGGATAGAAGATCGAGGATCGTGTTTTCGATCGTCTATTCTCGATCCTCTATCTTCGGGTGGCTCGGGAGGATAAATGGATTTTGCATTGTCGGAAGAGCTAATCGCGGTGCGCGATCTGGCGCGCGAGTTTGCCGAAAAGGAGATCGCACCAAGCGCGGCCAAGGATGATAAGGAAAAGAATTTTCGTCCTGATCTGGTGAAAAAGATGGGCGAGTTGGGTTTCTATGGCACCATGATTCCGGAAACTTACGGCGGCAACGGTCTCGGCTTTCTCGCCATGGTGCTGGTCACCGAAGAGATTGCGCGCGTCCACAGCGCGATGCGTGTCGCCATCAACATGCAAATCGGTCCGGCGCTCACGCTGCTCCAATTTGGCACGGAGGAACAGAAGAAAAAATTTATTCCGGGCCTAGTGTCGGGCGAGACCATCGGCTGCTTCGCAATTACCGAACCCGACGCCGGATCGGATGTCGCTGCCCTCCGCACGACCGCAACAAAGGACGGAGAAAACTATCTGCTTAACGGCAGCAAACTCTGGATTTCCAACGGGCCGGTAACGACCGGCGGGTTAGTTTATGCCTACACCGATAAGTCGCAAAAACATCACGGTATGTCGGCTTTTTATGCTGATTGGAATCAATCGGGACTATCCCGCAGGACTCTGGAAACCATGGGCGCCCGCTGCTCGCCACTTGGCGAATTAACCTTCGACAACTTTCGGATTCCCGAGTCGAATCGTCTGGGCAACGAAGGCGACGGTTTCAAAATCTGCATGTGGCAGCTCAACCAAACTCGGCTCAATTGCGCCGCGGGCGCATTGGGAGTTGCGCGCGCGGCCAAAGAGGCGGCGGTGAGCTATTGTAATCAGCGCGTTCAATTCGGCCAGAAGATCGGCGAGTTTCAGATGAATCAGGATTTGATCGCGCAGATGGTCGCGCACGAAGATGCGGCGCGCCTGCTCGTCTATCGCGCGGCGTGGCTCGCCGATCAGAAGCAACCCAACAATCTAGAAACGTCCATCGGCAAATACAGCGCCGCGGAGGCCGCCAACTTCGCCGCCGACGCGGCGATGAAAATCCTCGGCGCCTACGGTTATTCGACTGAGTTTCCCGTCGAGCGTTATTACCGAGACGCCAAGTCCTACCAGATCGTTGAAGGCTCCTCGAACGTGCAGAAGATGATCATCGCTCAGGATGCGCTGGGTTATAGGAAGGCGAATCGATAGTTCGTCTGGTTTACAAAGCTGAGCAAATGAAGAGTTGCGGTTTTCCGGCGACACAATCTTGTTCGACTCGGACTCGGATGCCGTACACCTCATCGATTGTTTTCTCGGTCAGCACTTCGCTTGGCGATCCGTCGCGGTAGATTTTTCCTTCGCGCAACATCACCAGACGGGGAAAGAACAGCGCCGCGAGGTTGAGATCATGCAGCGCGGCAACGATGGTCATGCCGCGCTCGCGGTTGAGTCGGCACAGAAGCTCGAAGACTTGGACCTGATGCTTGAGATCGAGAAACGCCGAGGGTTCGTCAAGCAGCAGGATTTCTGGTTCCTGCGCCAAGGCGCGCGCGATTATCACCCGTTGTTTTTCGCCGCCGCTCAACTCGTGGAGATAACGATTGGCGAAGGACAGGCAATCGGTCAGTTCCATGCTCGCCCGGGCGACCTCAAGATCTTTTTTTCCTTCGAGAGCGAATGGGCTGTGATAACTGGCTCTTCCCATTAAGACGACTTCGGCGACCGTGTAAGGAAAATTCATGCTGCTTTCTTGCGCTACGACAGCAAAAAGTTTGCTCAAGTCACGCCGGCTATAGGCTTCGATGTCTCTGTCGTTTAGTCTGACCTCGCCTTGCCCGTTCAAAACCGCCGAAAAAATTTTGAGCAAAGTCGTTTTCCCCGAGCCGTTGGGACCGAGGATGCCGATCATTTCACCCTGTTCGACAGAGAGTGAAACATCGTGAAGCACCTCTCGATCTTTGTAAGCGAACGACAGGTTGCGGGTCTCGATCGCCGGATTCATAAAGCCAGTGATTTTCTGCCTTCGCGGTAAAGCAGGAAGAGAAAAAAAGGCCCGCCAAAAAACGCAGTGATGATTCCCACCGGCAGTTCGGCTGGGGCGAGCGCGATACGGGCAAGGGTGTCGGTCCAGCACAAGAAAATCCCGCCGGCGAGAAAAGATGCGGGCAGCAGGAGCCGGTGATCGCTGCCGACGATCAGGCGCATGACATGCGGGATCATCAGTCCTACAAAGCCGATCATGCCGCTCACCGAAACCATGGCGCCGATCATCAACGAAGATGCAATGAAAATCTGGCGCTGCAGCGCGGCGGTCTCGACGCCTAGCTGCATGGCTGCTTCCTCGCCGAGGGTGATCAGATTCAACGAAAGGCCTTTCGCCCACAGCCAGAGAAAACCAAAGATAATGTAGGCCCAAATGAAAGCGACGGTGAGATAAGCGCGGGTCGATAGACTGCCCATGAGCCAGAAGAGCAGTCCCTGTGCCTGATAGAAATCAATGATCGAGTTGAGAAACATGATCACGGCGGCAATGAAGGAATTAAAAATCACGCCGGAGAGCAGCAAGTGATAGGGATGCAGCCGGCCGTGGAACAGAGAGAACCGATAGACCAGCATCATGCTGCACAGCGCGCCGAGAAACGCCGCCAACGGGACCCAGGAAATTTCACCGAGCAGCCCGCCGGCGATGGGCAGAAGCCAGTTGGGGAAAAGGATCAGTCCCAAAATTCCACCCAAGGAAGCGCCGCCCGATACACCAAGCATCTGCGGACATGCTAGTGGATTGCCGAGCAAAGCCTGCAGCACTACGCCGCAGGCTGCCATGCCGCCGCCGATAGCGACGCCGAGGAGCACGCGCGGTAGACGCGCGCGAAAAAGTATTTCCGAGTCCGGGTTCGCAAAAGACAAATCATGTAAAGCTCGCGAGAGGTCGAGGCGTACCGGTCCTAGCAGAGTGCAGGCGACAATCGAGAGCGCCAACAGCGCCAGCAGCACACTGTTGACCAGAATCATTTTCCTACGGTCAAGGACCTTCACAACCACTTCCTTTACCCACTCCGCGTTTGGCTTCCGCGAAGCACTCCGGGTGAACGAGTCGCGCAATTTCTTCGAGACCTTCGCCGATGCGTGGTCCGGGTCGGAGAATCTTGTCCGACTGATAAGCGTAAACTCGGTGTTCCCTCACGGCGGGAATGGACTTGAGATCGCTCCAATGTTTGGCGGATTCACCGCGCTCCGATCCCATGCCGGCCTCGATGATCACTTGCGGCGCTTTGGCCACGACGTACTCATCGGGTAGATTGAGCCACGGCTGATCGGCGTTGCCGGCGATGTTTTCGCCGCCGGCTAAAGTAATCAGCTCGTTGATAAAATTTTTTCCGCCGACTACGACCAGAGGCCGTAGCCCTACGGCCAATAAAGTAGCGCGCCGCGGCGCCGACGCGACGCGTTTTTTTGTTTGGTTGAATTGGAGGGTGATTTTGTCGACGAGCTTTTCGCCCGCTTCAGGGCTTCCTAACAAGCGCGCGATGCTTTTAATGGAGGTCAAAATGTCGTTCACGCTTGCCAGTGAAATTAGAGTCACTTTGAGACCCAAGCGTTCCATCTCTCGCGCCTTTGCCGGGTCGGTGGCGCTACTGACGCCGATCACAAAGTCCGGCCGCTTGGCGGCGATCGCTTCGAGACTGGGATTCATAAAGCCGCCGATCTTGGGCAGTTTCCGGGCTTCGGCAGGATAATCGCAGTAGGTCGTCACGCCGACCACACGATTGCCGAAGCCCAACGCAAATAAGGTCTCGGTCACACTGGGCGCGAGGGAAACAATTCTCTGCGAGCGTGGCTCGGATGCGGCTTGCGCGAGAAGATCGAAATTGCACAAGACGAACAAGCTTGCGATAAGTAAATAGACGGCGATTATCCGTTGCCAATATTTCATTTCGCGCCCAAAGCCAAGAAAACGAATACCGAGGTCTCGCTCAATTCTCCAACGGCGCCGAAAGTGTCGCCGGTCACACCACCCAAGCGGCGGTGAAAATAATTCTTGCTCGCCAAGCTGAAGACGGCGACCCAAGCCATCATGGCAATGCCGGTACCGCGCAAAACTGCTGCAACCAAGAGCAGTGTGACGAACGTAGCTAAGAAAACGTGCTTCGTCGACAAATGGTCTATTAAAGTCGAACCCAGTCCGGCCTTTGCCGCTTTGGAACGGTAGCCGAGCAGCACCATCGCCCAACGGCTGAGAACCGGCGCAGCGAGCAACGCGCGCCAGCGCTCGCCGTCCATGCCCTCGATGGCGTGGATTTTGAACGACAACAGCAAAACAATGGCGATCAGACCAAATGCTCCGGTGTGGCTGTCGTCCATGATTCGGAGCATACGTTCACGGTCGCCGCCGGCGCCTAGGCCATCGAAAGTATCGCCTAGGCCGTCCAAGTGCAGGCCGCGTGTCAACAAGGCCAGTAGGGTCACGAGCGCCACACTCGAGAGCGCCGGGCTGGCAAACGATGTCAACGGGACATTTATCAACACTAGGATCAGGCCCAGCAAGAAGCCGATCACAGGAAAGAAAATCGTAGCTCGTCCTAATTCATCAGCTGAACGCTCCGCGCGCCTAGGCCATGGAATAATGGTCAAGAACTGCAGCGCGGCGAAAAAAGAACTCACGAAATCTTTTCTTTCACGCCGGCCGATTTAAAGGTTGCCATCTCACCGATGATTTTTACCGATGCTTCGATCATGCCCATGAGCAGACAAGCGCCAGTTCCCTCGCCGAGACGCAACTGCAGATCGAGGACAGGCGCGAGCTTAAGCAGGTCGAGCATCAACCGATGACCGCTTTCTGCGGAAAGGTGCGAGGCAAAGAGAATATCTCGGACGAGCGGATTAAATCTTTGCGCGAGCAGCGCCGCAGCGCCGGATATGAAGCCATCGAGCACCATTGGGATGCGGAATGCTGCCGCGCCTAAAATAACTCCCGTGATGGCGCCGATCTCCAAGCCGCCAACCTTGGCGAGAACGTCGATGGGATCATTGGCATCGGGTTGATTTACATCGAGACCCTTTTGGATCGCCGCGATTTTTATTTTTAGAGTCGCATCGTCGATGCCCGTGCCTCGGCCGGCCGCGTCGGTGGGCGCGGCGCCAGTCAGAGCGCAGAGAACGGCTGCGGCGCTGCTGGTGTTGCCGATGCCCATGTCGCCGGCGCCGAGCAGAAAAGGATTCTTCGCAGCCGCTTCTCTAACCAGCTCAACGCCCAGCTCCACAGAGCGTATCGCCTCATCGCGTGTCATCGCTGGTCCGCGCGCGAAGTTCGCCGTGCCGCGGCGCACCTTGCAGTTACGCAAGCCGCGCGGCTCGGCGAATTCATGATCGACGCCGACATCGACAACCTCGGTGTCGACGCCGTGATGACGCGCCAAAACGGTAATCGCCGCGCCGCCGTTGAGAAAGTTGTAAGTCATCTGAGCGGTGACGTCTTTAGGGTAGGCGCTCACGCCTTCCTCTGTGATGCCGTGGTCCGCGGCGAAAACGAAGAGCAGCTTTCGCCCGAGCCGTGGCGGAACTTTTCCCTGAATGACGGCGATGCGCCGCGCCAGCTCTTCCAACTTTCCCAGGCTTCCCTGCGGCTTGGTCAGGGAATCAAGTCGCGCCTGCGCGGCGCTTTCGACAGAACGATCCAACGGCCGAATTTGTTTTAACGTCTCGTCTAGAGACATGCCTTTCCCTTCTTTACTATCATTGGCATGCCGGCCACCAAGAGGACGATTTCGTTGGCTGCCGCGGCAATCCGCTGATTGGTCCAGCCTGCGAGGTCTCGAAATTGACGGCCCAGCGGATTGTCCGGCACGATTCCCCAACCGACTTCGTTGGTGACAAGAACGATATGAAAATCAAGCCGCGGCAGCATCTTCAGCAATTCTTCGATTTTTTCCTCCGCATATTTTGTATCGCGCCGGAGCAGAAGATTGCTCAGCCAAAGGGTTAAACAATCCACCAGCGCGCAGTCCGTCCGACCGCGCTGCGCCAGCAGCGCCCCGGACAATTCCACAGCTTCCTCAATGGTAGTCCACTCGTCGCCGCGCCGCCTTTTATGTTCGGCTATACGTTGCGCCATTTCTTCGTCTTTGGCTTCGGCCGTGGCGACATAGAGTCGCCGGCGGCCGAGTGCCGCGGCGCGTTGCTCGGCATACTTGCTTTTTCCCGAACGCGCGCCGCCGGTAACTAAAATGATTTGCTTGGCCATGTCACTATCCGATCAATGACGTCCATTCGGTAAGCGCCGCCAGGAGCCGTTGGTTGTCTTTTCGCCGTTTGATCGCGATGCGAAAATAGTTGACTCCGAGGCCAAAGGTATCACAGGCGCGGATGAGTATACTTCTCTGCAGGAGAAACGAACGAAGCTGAAGGGCGTCGCCGTGGCTGCGCTCGATCTTGACGAGCAAAAAGTTGGTTCTCGATGCCAGGGGATGCAATCCCTCGAGCGCCGTAAGACGCTCCAATAAAAACTTTCTTTCCCGTTCCAACCAACGCTCGGTCTTTGTCGCGAAGTTCGAGTCCTTGAGGCACGTCAGCGCCACATTCGAAGCCGGGCCATTGATGGACCAGGGTTCCTGATAAGCCGCGAGCTCGGCGACTCTGCCGGCTTCGCCGAGCAAATAGCCGAGCCGAAGTCCTGGCAGAGCGTAGTACTTTGTAAGCGAGCGCAAAACTATTAGATAGGGATTCCGCCGCACCAGCGTTTTGATCGACTCCATCTCGACAAAGTCGACGAAGGCTTCATCGACGACGACCATAGTTTTTCGCGCTAAAGCGATGTCCGCGACCTTTTCAATTTCGGCTTTGGGAATCATCTGTCCCGTGACACTGTTGGGCGTGGCGAGAAAGGCGATGTCGCAATCTTTATCCCAAACCGCGAGTAACCGCTCCGTTGAGAATTGAAAACCATCATTGGTGGAAAGATCGAACGAAGCGACCTTGGTGCCGATGAGCGTCAGAGCATTGGCATATTCGGAAAATGCCGGAGCGACGACCAACGCTTTGCGCGGCCGCAGTGCAGCGGACAATAAATAGATGAGTTGGGTCGAACCGTTGCCGAGCAGCACTTCCGCCGAGCTCATCCCATGGTGGTCCGCCAAAGCTGCCTTGAGTTGTTCACCATAGGGGTCGGGATAGCGTGAGATTTCGCCATAGCTTTTCACGAAAGCGCTACGCGCTGAAGGTGGCGGTCCCAACGGATTGATGCTGGCGCTGAAATCGAGAAGCTCCCTAGCTTCGATACCGGCGCTGCGCGCCCACCGCTCAACATCACCGCCGTGAGTTCTGTCGAGGCGCGGTGCTAGCCGCGCGCCATCGCCAGCAGGACGAAAGTCGCGAGCGAGAGCGTTGCCGTGACTAGACATAAGATCCGTCCCTCCTTTAGCATTTCGATTTTGACCGGTGTCGAGTCGTCGCCCAGGTAAGGCTTATGGACTTCTTTGCCGAAATAAATACTCGGGCCGCCGAGACGAATGCCGAACGCGCCCGCCAGTGCCGCCTCGGGATAGCCCGCATTGGGGCTCAGGTGATTGGCGTGGTCGCGCCATGCGACGCGCAAAGCGCGCGCTGGATTCAGACGCAGCGCCAGCGTGGCGATGACGATGAACAGAGCGGTGAGTCGCGCCGGGATAAAATTCATCGCGTCGTCCAGGCGCGCGGCGAACTTACCAAAATAAAAATACTCTTCGGTTCGGTATCCGATCATTGAGTCCAGTGTACTGACCGCTTTATAGGCCATCGCCAACGGGACACCGCCGAGGAGGAGATAGAAGAGCGGCGCCACGATGCCGTCGCAAGTGCTTTCCGACAAAGATTCGAGGCTGGCGCGCAGGACTTTGTCTTGATTCAAATGAGCTGTCTCACGCCCAACGATGTGCGAGAGTTTTTCGCGGGCAGCATTGAGATCGCCGCCTTGCAGCGGGGCCTCGATCAGTCTTACGGCGTCGAGTAAACCTCGCGTTGCCAAAGTCGTAGAGGCCAAGGCGGCGGTGGCGATGAATGAAAGCCATCGAGGCAACAAGATAATCAGAGCAATGAGCGCCCATGCCGCGGCGGCCGATAGAGCGATTAACGACAGTGATAGCGCCATGCCGGCGAGAAAGGCGCAGCGCGCACGGCCGCTGCGCAGCCACGCCTCGCCATAGTAAATAAAATTTCCCATGAAGACGACCGGGTGTGGCAACCAGTGTGGATCGCCGACGGCTAGATCCAAAAGAAACGCGCTGATCAGGAGCGCGGCCGAGGAACCCCAAAAAACTTGCGGATTCATAAAGACAACTTCGACAGGTGAAATGTTGCCGCTATTCCTTTTCTAACGGCGGTGTACGCTGCCCGGCCGATCAATTCGCCAAGCTCAGTATGCTTACCGCAGTGGCGCTCACGTTCGGTACCGAGAGAAACGACAGCAATGCAGTCGGTGCCCGTGCCCGTGGCGGCGAGATCGGACAGCGAACTCCGGATGCCCGTTTCGTAGAGCGCCCGCACGCGCCCTT
>Ga0193707_1000969_pt1 | contig 10401 bp, 3 predicted proteins | sample U3c2metaG_FD_143043 | JGI IMG/M metagenome (GOLD analysis project Ga0193707, IMG submission 143043) | Soil microbial communities from a riparian zone of the East river system, Colorado, United States - U3c2 | ecosystem: Environmental > Terrestrial > Soil > Riparian zone | place: USA: East River...
GGTGAAGGCGCTCGACGACTGGTACCCCTCGGCCACCGACGCCAACGGCCTGCTCTCCAAGGGGCTGAACGGCACCGGCGGCTACGGCGACTACGCGTTCCTGCCGCGCACCGGTGAGGTCACCTACTACAACGCCCTCTACGTCCAGGCACTCAAGGACGCGGCCGGCGTGGCTCGCGCCCTCGGCCACACCGCGGACGCCGGCCGCTGGGAGCAGCGGGCGCAGACCGTCGCGAACGCCGTCAACGCCCACCTGTGGGACGCCAAGGCCGGTGCCTACCTGGACTCGGCCACCGGCGACGTACGCCACGGCCAGGACGGGAACGGCCTCGCGATCCTCGCCGGCGTCACGTCACCCGCGCAGGCGGGCTCGGCGCTGGACCACCTGGCCCGGACCACCGCCCAGCCGTACGGCAACGCCTTCATGGACAACGACACGCTCGTCGGCGACGGCACCCAGCGCGTGTACGCGTTCACCTCCTACCCCGAGATCCAGGCGCGTTTCCTGTCCGGGCAGGCCGGCTCGGCGATCGATGAGATCAAGAGGCTCTACGGCTGGATGACCGGTCACGACCCGGGCATCACCGACTGGGAGGGCATCGGCGCCGGCGGCTCGATGTACGAGGGCGCCTACACCTCGGCGGCGCACGGCTGGTCGACGGGCGTCCTTCCCGCGCTCACCAACGACCTGCTCGGCGCCACTCCCACCGGACCCGGCTTCGCCACCTGGAGCCTGCGACCGCACCCCGGCCCGGTGACCTGGGCGCGCGGCCGGCTGCCCACCCCGCACGGCCCGCTCGACGTGAGCTGGGTCCAGGGCCACGGAAAGGGCCGCGGAACGGCCGCCTTTACCCTCGCCGTCACCGCGCCCGCCGGCACGTCCGGCGACGTCGCGGTGCCGGCCGGAGGCGGCAGGGTCGTGGTCCGCGTCGACGGGAAGGTCGCCTGGACCGGCACCGGCGCGTCCGCCTACCAGGCGACGCAGGAGGGCGGCTACGTCACCCTGCACGGCCTGCCCGCCGGATCCCACACCGTCACCGTCGTCGGCGCGTGAGGGGGTGGTCGCCGAGCTCCTCCGCTGAACTTCCGTCAGGTGGCCACCGGCCCGGCGGCGCGCCGCTACGCGTCGCCAGGACGGGCCGGTGACCGGTTCGGGGCCGCCTCATCCTCCGGCCGCCCCGAGAAGGGAACAACGATGCGATCGGTACTGAGAGTCCGCCGACGACCGCTGCCCGCACTCATCATCCTCGCCGTCACCACCATCCTGTTCGCCGGGGCGTCCTCAGGCCCGGCGTCCGCCGCGACCGACTCCTCGCCCATCCGGGTGTCGGCGGTCACCACCGAGCGTGCGACCGACCCCGTAGGCGTCGACGCGGCCAAACCCCGCCTCGGCTGGCGCCTCGACTCCTCCACGCGCGACCAGGCCCAGTCGGCGTACGAGGTCGCCGTCTCCTCCACCAAGAAGGCCACCGCCGACGTGTGGGACAGCGGGCAGGTCAAGAGCGCCCAGTCCGTCGACGTGCCCTACGGCGGCCCCGCGCTGCGGTCCGGGCAGCGCTACCACTGGCGCGTCCGCGTCTGGGACACCAAGGGGAAGGCGTCGGACTGGAGCAAGACGGCCTCCTTCGAGACCGGCCTGAAGGCGCAGGACTGGACCGCCAAGTGGATCGGCAGCCCGGCCACCACGCCGAGCCTGACCGACACCCACTGGATCTGGTACCCCGAGGGCGACCCGGCCTCCAGCGCGCCGGCCGCGACCCGCTACCTCCGCCGTACCGTCGACCTCGGCGCCGGCGCGATCACGAGCGGGCAGTTCACGCTCACCGCGGACGATGAGTTCACGCTGTACGTCAACGGCACGAAGATCGCTTCGTCGCCGGAGGTCACGGACGGCTGGAAGCAGGGGCGGCTCGAGGACGTCACGTCCGCGCTGCGCCCCGGCGCGAACACCATCGCGATCCAGGCGACCAACACCACCGAGGGCCCGGCCGGGGTCATCGGGCGGCTGCACGTCGAGCGGTCCGGAGCCGGCCCCCTCGACGTCATCACGGACGCCACGTTCAAGGCCGCGCAGACCGCGACCGGCGGCTGGGAACAGCCCGGCTTCGACGACTCGTCCTGGCCCGCGGCCAAGGACCTCGGCGCGTACGGCTCGGGCCCGTGGGCGAGCCAGGTTGCCCAGCCATCGCCGCCGGTGCCGTACCTGCGGCACGGGTTCCAGCTCGGCAAGCCCGTCGCGTCCGCACGCCTGTACGTGTCCGCGCTCGGCCTGTACGAGGCGCACATCAACGGGCAGCGGGTCGGCGACGATGACTTCACGCCGGGCTGGACGGACTACAACAAGCGCGTCCAGTACCAGACCTACGACGTCACCTCGATGCTGCACCAGGGCGACAACGCGATCGGCGCGCTGCTCGGCGACGGCTGGTACGCCGGCAACATCGGCTTCGCCGGCACCCACGTGTACGGCCAGCAGCCGTGGTTCCTGGGCCAGCTCCAGGTCGACTTCACCGACGGCACCTCCCAGACGGTCGGCACCGACGACTCCTGGAAGACGACCGCGAGCCCGCTGAGGGCCTCCGACATCTACATGGGCGAGACCTACGACGCCAGGGCCGAGCGGTCCGGGTGGGACGGCACCGGCTTCGACGACCAGTCCTGGCCGGCCGTCAAGGTCAACACGGGCGTTCAGCCGAACCTCGTCGCGCAGGCCGGCCCGCCGGTACGCGTCGACACGGTGATCAACCCGGTCGGCCGGACCGAGCCCAAGCCCGGGGTGTTCGTCTTCGACCTCGGCCAGAACATGGTCGGCTGGAACCGCCTGAAGGTCTCCGGCGCGGCCGGCACCACGGTGACCCTGCGCAACGCCGAGGTGCTCAACTCTGACGGCACGATCTACACCGCCAACATGCGCGGCGCGGCCGACACCGACCACTACACGCTCAAGGGCGGCGGCACCGAGACGTACGAGCCGCGCTTCACCTACCGCGGCTACCGCTACGTCGAGGTGACCGGCTATCCGGGCACGCCGGGCACGGACGCCGTCGCCGGGGTGGTCGCCCACGCCGACGCGCCCGCCTCCGGGACGCTGAACACCTCCGACCCGCTGATCAACCAGATCCAGCACAACATCGTGTGGGGCCAGAAGGGCAACTTCTTCAGCGTCCCCACCGACTGCCCGCAGCGCGACGAGCGGCTCGGCTGGACCGGTGACATCGGCGCGTTCGCGCCGACCTCGACGTTCAACATGGACGCCGACACCTTCCTGGCCAAGTTCACCACCGACCTCGCCGACGCCCAGACCTCCGAGGGCGCGTACACCGACGTCGCCCCGGCCGTGATCGGCGGCTCGGGCACGGCCGGCTGGGGCGACGCGGGCGTGATCATCCCGTACACCCTGTGGCAGCGGTACGGCGACCTGCAGGTCGTACGGGACCGCTACGCCTCGATGCGGAAGTGGATCGACTACCTCAAGGCGCACAGCAGCGGCCTGATCCGGCCCGCGCAGGGCTTCGGCGACTGGCTCAACGTCGGCGACGACACCCCGCTCGACCTGATCGGCACGGCGTACTTCGCGCACTCGGTGGACCTGGTCGCGCAGATGGCGGACGCCATCGGCGACACCGGCGCCGCCGCGACGTACCGGACGCTGTGGGGTCAGATCCGCGACGCGTTCGACGCCAGGTTCGTGACGTCGGACGCCACGGTCGGCGGCGGCAGCCAGACGGCGTACGTCCTCGCGCTGTCGGACAACCTGCTGCCGGACGCCCAGGTCACGCCCGCCGCGAACAAGCTCGTGGCGGGCATCGCCGCCCACGGAGGCCACCTCACGACCGGCTTCCTCGGCACCGGCGAGCTGCTGCCGACGCTGACGAGGACCGGCCACACCGACATCGCCTACCAGATCCTGGAGCAGAAGACGTTCCCCTCGTGGGGCTATGAGATCGACAAGGGCGCGACCACGATCTGGGAGCGCTGGGACGGGATCAAGACCGACGGCACGTTCAACGACCCCGGCATGAACTCCTTCAACCACTACGGGCTCGGCTCGGTCGGCGACTGGATGTACCAGAACGTCGCGGGCATCACCCCGGCCGCGCCCGGCTACCAGCGCGTCGTCATCCAGCCCCGTCCGGGCGGGAAGCTGCGCTGGGCCTCGGCGAGCTACCGGACCGACTACGGGACCGTCAGTAGCCACTGGACCATGTCCGGCGGCAGGTTCACGCTCGACGTGAAGGTGCCGGTCAACAGCACCGCGGAGGTACGCGTGCCCGACGCGAGCGGCGGCAGGGTCGCCCAGAACGGCGCGCATTTCGTCCAGATGAAGGACGGCAGCGCCGTCTTCACCGTCGGCTCGGGAAGCTGGCACTTCAGCGCCTGAGCGTCTGCCCGAGGTGCGGCGAGCCCCACGGCTCGCCGCACCTCGATCAGGAAGGACTTCACTTCAATGAGATCGCTCTCCATACCGGCCATACCGGCCATACCGGCCGCGCTAGCCATACCGGCCACGTTGGCCGCGCTCGCCCTGGGCGCGGCGGGCGTCCTGGTGGCGCCGCCCGCCGGGGCGGACGACTCGCTCGGGCTGCCCTCGCTGTCCCGTGCGGACCGCTACATCCTGGCCCCCTCCTCCCGCACCGTACGGCCGGCCGGGGTGGCCGAGGCGTACGCGACCAACGGCGACTACGTCACGGCCGACTCCGCCGAGTCCGAGACGACCGGGCACGACCTCCAGGCCGACCCGTCCAGCGGTACCGCGAAGGTGGACGGGGTCATGGTCCGGCAGGCCGGGCCGGGCACGGCGGGCGCCTCGTTCGGCTACCGCCTGCGGGTGCCGCGCGGGCACGACGTACGGCTGCGCGTGGAGGAGGCGGGGAGCGCGACCTCCCACTACGAGGTGCTGGCCGGCGGCCAGGTCGTCCACGAGCGCACGCCGGATCCCGCGCAGGCCGGAACGTGGAGCGATCTGGCCGGTCTGGTCCACTACGAGGTCACGGTGCCGGCCAGGCTGGTCGGCCCGGGAGGCGACCTCCGGGTCACCTTCCGCAACACCGCCGACCCCGGACCCGGCGCGCGCGTGCACGCGGTCTGGACGCTGGGCGACGGCGGGACGCCCGCCGGCCCCTACGGCGGGACGGTCGGCGACCCGGCGGGGGCGGCGGGCGGCGGCACCACCACGCTGCGCGCGGCCACGTACGGCCGCCCGTACGTCATCTACGACTTCGGCAAGGAGGTGGCCGGGCAGGTCCGGCTGAGGCTCGCCGGAGTGAAGGGGACGCCCCGCGTCGGGCTGGCCTTCAGCGAGAGCCCGGAGTACCTCACCACCGCCTCGGACTACAGCCAGGACCCCACCGGCCTGGCCACCGAGACGCACTACCTCACCGCCGCGAACGGCGACCTGACCGACCCGGTGATCCGCGGCGGGTTCCGCTACCTCATGGTCTTCCTCGCCGACCCCGGCCAGGTGCGCCTGTCCGGCTTGGGGCTGAACTTCACCGCCGACCCGGCGAACCCGGCGCCGAACCGCTACAAGGGCGCCTTCCTGTCCAGCGACGACACGCTGAACCGGCTCTGGTACTCCGGCGCGTACACCGTGCAGCTCGCGACCATCGACCCGAAGACCGGGCGGCCCTACCCGGGCCAGGCCGGACCGGTCCGCAACGACGCGATCGTCGGCGACGGGCCGAGCGTGATCAGCGACGGCGCCAAGCGTGACCGCATGATCTGGGGCGGCGACAACGCGATCTCGGACCCGGTGTCGTACCTGACCACGGGCCAAAGCCTGCCCGCCGCCGCCTCGGTCGCCTTCATGGCCAAGGGCCAGGCTCCGAGCGGGCAGATCCCTGGCCTCTACCTGACCGACAAGTTCGGCTACAACCTCGGCTGGGGGGAGTACGCCGAGTGGTGGGTGCACAACTACTGGACCCACTACCTCTACACCGGCGACCGCGCCTTCCTGGACCAGTGGTACGACGCGATGAAGAAGGACGTCGCGTGGCTGGAGTCCAGGGCCGGCGACGACGGGCTGCTCGACATGGCGGGCGCGGGCGGCACCTGGGGCTACGGCAACGACGCCAAGGGCACCTACACCAGCTCCCTGTACGTCCACGTGCTCGGCATGGCCGCCCAGGCGGCCGAGGCGAAGGGCGAGCCGGGCCTCGCCGCGACCTACCGCGACCACGCCGCCCGTACCGCCAAGGGGATCAACGCGACGCTGTGGGACTCCTCGGCCGGCGCGTACAAGCTGGGCGCGGCCGACGGCTCGCATCCGCAGGACGGCAACGCGATGGCGGTCCTCGCCGGGGTCGCGACCGGCGACCGGGCCGCGTCCGTGCTCCGCTTCTTCGACACCACGCTCGCCGGGCGGTACGGCGACGTCACCGTCGACAAGGCGGGCACCGTGCCGCGTTACGTGAGCCCGTTCGTCAGCTACCAGGCGCTGCTCGCCCACACCGCCCAGGGCGACACGGCGGGCGCGATGTCGTTGCTCGACCGGACCTGGACCCACATGCTGGGTCGGAGCGACCCCGGCACGCTGTGGGAGAACGTCTCCACCGCGGGCGCTCCGCAGCTCGGCTCGTACACGAGCCTGGCGCACGGCTGGGCGACCGGCCCCACCGCGTTCCTCACCGGCCAGGTGCTCGGCGTGACGCCGGCCTCGGGCGGGTTCGCGACGTTCGGCGTGTTGCCGCACCCGAGCGCCGGGGTGAGCTGGGCGGAGGGCCGCGTGCCCACGCCCCACGGTGACATCACGGCCGCGTGGAAGCGGAGCGGCCACGCGTTCACGCTCCGCGTCACGGCTCCGGACGGCACCACGGCCACCGCGGGCGTGCCGGTCGCGAAAGAGGTCCGCGTCGGCGGAACCGCGGTCTGGCGCGACGGCCGGGCGCTGCGCGACGGCGTCGTCCTCCGCGATGGACAGGTCCAGGTGCCCGGTCTCACCGGCACCTCGACCGTGACCGCACAAGGCTGAGGAGAAAACCCCCAATGCGAATCTCTCGCGCACTCGGCGTCGCCGCGCTGGTCGCCGCCGGCCTGACCGTACCGGCCATACCGGCGTCGGCGGCCGGGCACGACCCGTGGCACGACCCGTCGTACACGCCGCGGCACGGCGACTGGCGGCCGTACGTGCTGGCGCCGTCCGGGCACACCGTCCGGCCGGTGTCGGTGCTGGCGGCCGAGGCCCGTCAGGGCCGGGTCGAGGGCGACCCGCGGAACGCGCTGACGGCCGACCACCGGACCGTACGGCTCACCGGGGCCGCCGACCGGGCCGGGTCCCCGCTGCTCGTCCTCGACTTCGGCAAGGAGGTCGCCGGCCGGGTCACGGTACGGGGAAGCGGCACCGGCACGCTGCACGCCTGTTTCAGCGAGTCCCGCCGCTACATGGCCGAGGCCCCGGGCGACAACGACGGCGAGGGGAGGATCGCGCCGGGGTGTGACACCGCCAACATCTGGAACGGCTTCCCCGGCACGCCGTACACCGAGGACACCGACAGCCACACGCTGACGCCGAACGTCCCGGACCGGCAGATCCGCGGTGGCTTCCGCTACCTGACGCTCTTCCTCGACGGCCCCGGCCAGGTCGACGTCGACGCGGTCTCCGCCGACTTCACCGCCGCGCCCCTGCAACGGCATCCGGACGCCTACCCGGGCCACTTCCTGTCCAGCGACGACGCGCTGAACAAGATCTGGTACGCGGGCGCGTACACCGTGCAGATCGACACCGCGATGGCCGGCACCGCGAAGAGCTGGCCGTACACCACCGGCGAGCAGGACCACGCCGACACCGCCGTGCCGTACGCCGACCCGCACAAGGAGGTCATCTACGACGGCGGCAAGCGCGACCGCATCGTCTGGCAGGGCGACCTCGCCGTGCAGGGGCCGGTCACCTACCTGACCACCCACGACGTGGACGCGGTGGACAACTCCCTGTCCTCGCTGGCGGCCCAGCAGCTCCCGGACGGCTTCATGCCCGCCGAGAGCCAGGCCGGCCAGCACAACAAGGACGAGCTGCGCACCTACGGCGAGTACGTCACCTGGTTCGTCAACAACATGTACGAGCACTGGCTCTACACCGGCGACCGGGCCTACCTGGCCACGTGGTGGCCCGCCCTGACCAGGACGATGGGCTGGCTGGAGTCGGTCCGCGCCCAGGACCCGCAGGGGCTGATCGCGTTCGGCGCGGCCGGCTCGTGCGGTCACTACGGCTACTCCGACTGCGGCCACGAGACCTACGTCAACGCCCTGTACGCGCGCAACCTCGACCAGATGGCCGGGCTGGCCAGGGCGCGCGGCGAGTCCGGCGCCGCGTACGCGGACCGGTCGGCGGCCGTGAAGAAGGCCATCAACGACCAGCTGTGGGACGAGACCGCCGGCGCGTACCGGCTGTCGCGGGAGATCCCCGGCGCCTACCCGCAGGACGCGAACGCCACCGCCGTGCTGACCGGGGTCGCCGACGCCACGCGGGCCACGCGCTCGCTGGCCTACCTGCGCGCCCACAACTGGTCGAGCCTCGGCTCGCTCACCGTCGGCACCGCGAACGCCTCGCTCAGCCCGTTCTACGCGCCGCTGCCCAGCGGGTTCGAGGCGGACGCCCGGCTCGGCACCGGTGACGCGTCCGGCCTCGACCTGATCCGCAGGTTCTGGGGCTGGCAGCTCGCCCAGGACCCGGGTTCGACCTTCTGGGAGCACGTCCAGCCCGACGGCACCCCGAACCTCAAGCAGTTCTCCAGCCTGGCGCACGGCTGGGCGTCGGCGCCGACGACGATCCTGACCACCCGCGTGCTCGGTGTGCGGCCCACGGCCGCCGGCTTCGCCTCCTACGCGGTGATCCCGCACGCGGGCGATCTGACGTGGGCCGAGGGCACCGTGCCGACGCCGAAGGGGAGCATCACCGCCTCCTGGCGGAAGGACGGGCACGGCTTCCGCCTGGAGGTCACCGCGCCGGCGACGGGCCGCCTCGGGGTTCCCGCGGCGGGTCGCGTCACGCTCGACGGGCACGTCGTGTGGGCCGGGGGGAAGGCCACCGCGAAGGGCGTGACCAGCGACGACGCCTACGTCTACGTGGACGGCGTGCCGGCCGGGCACCACACGCTGGAGGCGCGATGAGACGGCTGATCGCGGTGGCGGGCCTGCTCGCCGTGTCGGTGCCGGCACAGGTCGCCCGCGCCGACACGCACTCCTGGCACGACGAGGTGCAGGCGCCCGCCGGCCGTACCGTACGGCCACGGGCGGTCGCGCTGGCCGACGCGCGCGGCGGCACGATCGGCGGTACGCCGTCCGCCGCGCTGCGCCAGGACGGCACGCCGGTGCGTCTCACCAGCGGCGGCGACCGCGGCACCTCACCGCGGCTCACGCTCGACTTCGGCGGGGAGGTCGCGGGCCGGGCGCTGGTCCGGGTGCTCGGCGCCTCGGCCGACCGGCCCGGCCTGCACGTCTGCTACTCCGAGTCGCGCCGCTTCATGGCGACCCAGCCGGGCCAGAACGAGGGGCAGACCGCCTTCGCGCCCGGCTGCGACACGGCCAACATCTGGAGCGGCTACCCGGGACAGCCGTACGAGTGGGACGCCGACAGTCACACGCTGCCGCTCGGCTCCGCGCACCTGCCGGCGACGGTCGAGGACGCCCAGGTACGCGGCGGCTTCCGCTACGCGACGCTCTTCCTGGACAAGCCCGGCTGGGTGGACGTCGACGCCGTGGCCACGGCCTTCACGGCCGCCCCCGGCCAGGGCGACCTGCGCGGTTACCGGGGTCACTTCCTGTCCAGCGACGAGGAGCTGAACCGGATCTGGTACGCGGGCGCGTACACGGTGCAGATCGACACCGACCTGCCGACCCGGGTGAAGGGCAACATCGCCGTGGACCCGGCCGACCCGTGCTGGCCGTACCAGCCGGGGGAGGCCGACCACGCCGACAACACGCTGCACTACGCCGATCCGAAGACGGCGATCGTGCTGGACGGCGGCAAGCGGGACCGCGACCCCTTCACCGGCGACCTCGGTGTGGAGGGGCCGGTCACGTACCTGTCCACCGGCGACGTGGCCGCCATGCGCAACACCCTGGACGTCCTGGCCCGGCAGCAGACCGCCGACGGGTTCGTCCCCGGCAACGGTCTGGTGTGCGCGGACCAGTCCGGCCACTTCAGCGGCGACTACGACCTGTGGTTCGTGCACGACGTCTACCTGCACTGGCTGTACACCGCCGACCCGAAGGCGCTCGGCGACTGGTGGCAGGCGGTCACCGGCGCCCTCGACTGGGCGGTGCGCCAGATCGATGACACCGGGCTCGTCGCCTTCGGCGCGTACGGCGGCGACGGCGGCTGCGGCACGTACGCCTACAACAGCTGCGACCACCTGACCTACACCAACGCCGGCCTGTACCGGGCGCTGCGGGAGACGGCGGGGA
>Ga0193707_1000970_pt1 | contig 10394 bp, 8 predicted proteins | sample U3c2metaG_FD_143043 | JGI IMG/M metagenome (GOLD analysis project Ga0193707, IMG submission 143043) | Soil microbial communities from a riparian zone of the East river system, Colorado, United States - U3c2 | ecosystem: Environmental > Terrestrial > Soil > Riparian zone | place: USA: East River...
CGGCGCGTCGCGTTTCTCGTGACTGGCAGCGAGAAGCAGGCGATTTTTCGTGCGATCCGCGCCGGTGGCAGCCAGGTCCCAGCGGCGCGCGTGCGGCCCGTCGGCGAGCTCTTCTGGTTCGTCGATCGAGCTGCGGCGGGCGAGTCGTAATCGATATGACATTTCAATCTCAGCTCGTACCGGAAACCGATTATTCCGAAGCGTGCGCGCCGGCGTCCGCCGCGCAGTCGATCCTCATTGCACCTTCGGTGTTGTCTGCAGACTTCACGCGCTTGGGTGATGAGATTCGCGCAATTGATGCAGCCGGCGCCGACTGGATTCACGTCGATGTGATGGACGGCCGATTCGTGCCCAACATCACCATTGGACCGGTGGTGGTGGAGGCGATCCGACGATCAACTCTGAAACCTCTGAATGTGCATCTCATGATCGTCGAACCGGAGCGCTACATTGATACGTTCGCCAGAGCGGGAGCCGATCACCTGCTGGTTCTAGCCGAGCCCGGCTCCACGATGCATCTGCATCGAACGCTGAAGCGGATCCGAGATCTCGGAAAAAAAGCAGGCGTCGTGCTGGACCCGGCGACTCCGCCGGAGCTCATCGAATATGTGCTTCATCTTTGTGATATCGTTTTGGTGATGACTGTGAATCCCGGATTTGGCGGTCAGCCTTTCCTCTCCGAGATGCTGCCGAAAATCGAGCAGCTCCGCGCCATCTGCGCACTGCGTGGTGTCCATCCCATTATAGAAGTCGACGGCGGAGAGAACAGAACAACCGCTGCACAGGCGGCGGCCGCAGGAGCAACTGCCATCGTTGCGGGCTCGGCGATTTTCGGCGCGAAAGATTATGCCGGCGCGATCGCAGCGATTCGAGCGCACGCTACAGCGGCGGCCGCGCAGGCATGAATGCGTCGCCTCGCGGCTCCGGCGCTGATCGTGACGCACTCAAACGCGCCGCGGCGGAAGCAGCGGTGGAACTCGTGCAGGATGGCATGGTGGTCGGGCTCGGCACCGGCTCGACAGCGGCGTTCGCAGTTGAGGCGCTTGCACGGCGGCACCGGGAAGGATTGCACTTCATCGGGATTCCTACTTCGGAGCGCACAGCTGCCCTGGCAACGGCTGCGAACATCCCGCTCACATCGTTTGCTGAACATCACCAAATTGATCTTACCATCGACGGTGCGGACGAAGTGGAACGCGGCACGCTCAACCTCATCAAGGGCCTCGGCGGCGCGTTGCTGCACGAGAAGATCGTTGCCGCCGCGAGCCGGCGCCTCGCAATCGTCGCAGATGGTTTGAAGCTGGTGGATCGGCTGGGTGCGCGCACACCGGTTCCGGTAGAGATCGTCGCCTTTGGCCTCGAAGCAACTCAGGCGGCTCTGGAATCGATCGGTGCCACCGCCCGGCTTCGCCGGTCCGCAACGGGCGACTCTTTCATCACTGACAGCGGTAACCGCATTCTCGACTGCAGCTTTGGTCCAATCGCTGATCCAGCGCGGCTGGAAGAGCGGATCAGGCGAGTAGTTGGAGTCGTAGAAAGCGGACTTTTCATCGATCGCGCAAATGTCGTCTTTGTTGCGAACACGAGCGGTGTTCACCGTCTCGAGAGCACGCGCGACGGGTAGTTGGAGGAACGCGCGCTTTATAGATCTTGGCTCGATCAAGGGCAATATCGGCGACCAGAATTACACCCTTGGCTCCGATGCGGATCTCTCGAAATATCGAGCTGTCTCCGTGTGGTGTAAGCGGTTCAGTGTCAATTTCGGCGCCGCGCCTCTTTCAATGGATCAGGTGGCGCAGAGGTGAGACTTCGGCTGGGGCTTCGGCCAGTGAAATTGCGTGACGTTGAGTGATCGGCCCTAATGGTCCGCGCGGGCGCCCAATTGGGACCAGCCAGACAGTCACCATTGCGCGTAGATAATTCAGGCGCATTCTAACCTTGCGGCGCCGGATGGCGTCCACAAATTCTAAGTTGCAGTATGGCTTTTGAACCCATCGAAAATTACGGCGTGATCGGCAACATGCAGTCGATTGCACTAGTCGGCATGAACGGGTCGATCGACTTCATGTGCTATCCGGAGTTCGACTCGCCGACAGTGTTTGCGGCTCTGCTCGATGACCAGAAGGGCGGCCGATTTCAAATTCGACCTCGGATGGCGAACATGCGTGCACGGCAGCTTTATTTGCCGGAAACCAACATTCTGCTGACTCGTTTTCTGGCCGAAGAAGGCGTGGTTGAAGTGATGGACTGCATGCCCATCCACGACGACGCAGGTCATCCGAATCAGATCGTGCGCCTTGTCTCCGTGATCCGCGGCAATGTCCGATTCGAAATGTGCTGCCAGCCACGTTTCAAGTACGCGACATCTGCGCACCGTCTGGAGTTCTCGCCCCAATGCGCCACGTTCTTTCCTGAGGAGAGCAAATGCCCTCCGATGTCGCTGTACTCGGATGCCCCACTGACCAGGCAAGCCGGGGACGTAATCTCCAACTTCACCTTGGACACTGGCGAAAAAGCTGCATTTGTGCTGAGTGGTCTGTGCCCTGACGGGCGCCACCCGGATCCCAGAGCCGCTGAATACAATTGTCTTCAGACAGCACAGGTTTGGAAGTCATGGATGGGCAAGTCAAAGTACAAAGGTCGCTGGCGGGAGATGGTCCACCGGTCAGCCTTGCTACTGAAACTCCTTATTAGTCGCGAACATGGCTCGCTGATCGCGGCACCGACGTTTTCGTTGCCAGAGAGCATTGGGGGAGTTCGAAACTGGGACTATAGATACACGTGGTTGCGCGATGCAAGTTTCACGCTCTACGCGCTGATCCGTCTTGGCTTCGTCGATGAGACCGAATCATTTATTGATTGGATAAAGGACCGTTTGGGTGACGATGCTCAGCGAGGGCCATTGCAGGTAATGTACGGCGTCGATGGCAGGCAGGACCTGGAGGAGATCTCGCTCGATCACCTAAGCGGCTACGAGAATTCACGTCCCGTGCGCATCGGCAACGGCGCTTACAACCAGCTCCAACTCGACATCTATGGCGAGATGATGGACGCCGTTTACCTCGCTAACAAATATGGGCGCGCCAGCTCTCATCAAGGGTGGCAGAACGTGCAGCGGCTGTTAGATTGGCTCGGCAGGAATTGGCGGCGACCTGACGAGGGAATCTGGGAGGTTCGCGGCGGACAAAAGGAATTCCTGCACTCACGTTTCATGTGCTGGGTTGCATTCGATCGCGCCGTCCGCCTCTCATTGAAACGCTCGTTCCCTGGACCCGTCGATGTCTGGCATCGCACGAGAGATGAAATACGCAACGATATCTTTACAAACTTCTGGGATGAAGAGCTGCAGGCGTTCGTGCAGGCAAAGGGCACAAAAAATGTAGACGCCTCAGCGCTGCTCATGCCAATGATGAGATTCATTAGTCCCGTCGACCCCATGTGGCTCTCAACCTTGCGAGCGATCGAGAAACATTTGATCGAAGATACGCTGGTCCGTCGGTACGATGTGGAACGTAATCACGTGGATGGTTTGCCTGGAACGGAGGGCAGCTTCATAGCCTGCTCGTTCTGGTACGTCGAATGTCTGGCTCGTGCAGGCAAATTGGAAAGGGCACAGTTGCTATTCGAGAAACTACTGAGTTATTCAAATCATCTTGGTCTCTATTCAGAAGAACTGGGTGCCGATGGCCGGCACCTTGGCAATTTCCCTCAGGCGTTTACTCACCTCTCACTGATCAGTGCCGCTACTTATCTCGACCGGGCGTTATCGGGCAGGCACGATGAAGAGTGGCGCTAGGGCCGGCTCGGTTGGCAAGCCGGGCGAGTTCGCTGCACCACAACGCTGCGGTTCTGGAGGAAAAACAACGAGATTCGCCATGAAGTGCGCGCTTTGGAAGAAGATCTGCAAGTCGAACAACGCCGCAGCGTCGAAACGTTGCTCTCCGAAGTCCATGATCGGTTAAAGCAAGCGCTGCCGACAAAAGTGGCGGGGTAACAACTACGCCGCGCGAACCGCGATCGGTCTTGATCAGAATCCCCCGAAGGAGGGAGTACAGATCACCTCGCATGGCTCAGCCCAAAATCTGACTCCTGCGCGGTAGCGGCACATTCAACTCAGACCGCATCGTTCCGGCATGATCCAGATCGGGGCGCTGTTTAAATTGCTGGAGCAACCGGCCCGGTATTTGCCTATTGGTGCTCCGGCGTCATTTGCTCGCCCGGTTTACAGGGAACTTACTCTTCGTGGCTTTGACGTTCGGTTGGAAATAGGCGGTGGGATATACGAACTGTCGAGTAGTAGCGCCCCTAGCAACGATGGATTGCGATCGCGCGGTCTCGCCTTTGCGCGGCAGGTCATGCCGCTCGCGCCAGCCATGTCGCTCGAGCAGCAGATTCTCCTGCCCAACGCTGGTGACGCGGTTGCCATTTCCTGGCGTTTGGTAGGAAAAAAGATCGCGCCTGTTCGATTGACCGCCACGCCAATCTTCTCCAGTGCTGAGCCGACCTCGAGCGAAATCTTCACCTTTGACGCTGAGCACGATGGTGGTCGCCTAACCTGGCTGCCGTTTCGTCGCGCATGCAAGATCATCGCGGATGCGAACGGTCGCTGCACAGAACCATCGCTAACGATCAAGTCGGATGCGGAGCCAAGCAGTACGGCACCGTCTGCTTTCGTGTTTAATCTGGGTCGGCGTCCTTCGCTCCTGCTCTTGTCCGTAGAACTGCCAATCAACGGTGCCCCCGATCTTCTCATGGGAGCGTTTCTTGCAGATCTCGCCAATCCCGAGCATGAAGAACGCGTATTCCTCTCTGCTGCCTAACAAGTGGTTATGCATCTCACGTCCTTAAAGTCGAATTCTTCGCGGGTCAGGGCGCCCGATCCGCAGAACGCTGCCGATTGTGAAATCGATGAAGCGCTTTGGGCAGCATACCGCCGGTCCGATAAAAGCGCGGTGACGAAACAACTACTCCGCCGCTATATCACGACGGCAACGGCTGCCGGAACTCTATGCCGGAATAAAGCGCGAACCACGAGCATTCCCGGTCCAGTACCTGGGAGCTAACGTGCCTCAGGCGTGGGCCGCCGGGAGCGTGTTTCACCTGTTACAAGCGATCCTCGGATTGGACGCGAATGCTCACAAGAAATCTCTTTATGTGGGTCCGGAATTGCCGCGCTGGCTGCCCGACATCACGCTCCACAACCTGCGCGTTGGCGAGAGCACCATCACCCTGCGATTCTGGAAGGAAAAAAGGAGACTCGCCACGAAGTGCTCGCGCTGGAAGGCGACCTGCTCGTCCAACGGCGTAGCGGTCTGCGAAATCTCCCGAACGAGAGAGCGCAACTTACCTACAACGGGCGATTCCAAGATCACCGAGAACGCGGACTAGCCAGCGGACTTGTATGAGACGAACCTACGACTGCCTGCAATATGAGAGCAACACAACTACTCCATGATCTTGGTCAGAGCCTTTGGCTCGACAATATTACGCGGGACCTGCTGAATGACGGCACGCTCAAGCGTTACATAGCCGAGTTCTCCGTCACCGGACTGACGTCGAACCCGACGATTTTCGATCATGCAATCAAAAACAGCAGCAATTATGACCATGCAATTCGGGAAAGCGCTGCCAAAGGCGAGAATGGCGAAGAATTGTTCTTTGAGTTGGCTTTGGAAGATATTACTCGCGCAGCCGACCTGTTTCGACCGGTCTACGATCGAACCAATGGGGTTGACGGTTGGGTATCGCTGGAGGTTTCGCCGTTGCTTGCGCATGATACGGCGAGTACTCTTGTCGAGGCGAAACAACTATTTGTCCGCGCCGATCGGCCCAATCTGCTAATCAAAATTCCGGGCACTAAAGAAGGTCTTCCTGCGATCGAGGAGGCAATCTTCGCAGGTATTCCAGTCAACGTAACGCTTCTGTTTTCGCGTGAGCATTACCTGGCTGCGGCGGAGGCTTACATCCGAGGCGTTGAACGACGCATTAAGGCGGGACTCAATCCGAAGGTTGGCTCAGTCGCTTCAGTATTTATTAGCCGATGGGACACAGCTGTAGCTGGCAAAATTCCAACACAACTCGCGAACCAGCTCGGAATTGCGATAGCTCGCCGCACCTACAAGGCCTACTTTGAATTGCTCGGCTCACCCAGATGGCAGCGAGCATTCAACGAAGGCGCGCTCCCACAACGGCTGCTTTGGGCTAGCACCGGAACTAAGGATCCAAAAGCCTCCGATACGCTTTACATTGAAAGTCTGGCCTCACCATTAACGGTGAATACAATGCCCGAGGCCACTCTGAAAGCATTTGCCGATCACGGCAAGGCGGGTGCCACGATCCCAGCGAGTGGCGGAGATAGCGAAGTGGTTCTGAACGAGTTCGCCAATGCGAGAGTGGACGTGGATGGGCTCGCTACTCGGCTCCAGGATCAGGGAGCAGATTCATTCGCCAAATCGTGGAATGATTTGCTAAAAGTAATTTCATCCAAAAGCGCGGCGCTCCGCACCGCAGTCTAACAAACATGAACCCAAATAGAAAATCACTTACACTACTCCCTGCGTGGACATCGCTCGCCAAGCATAGTACCGAGATTAAGAATGTCCATCTGCGAGACCTTTTTGCCAAAGACGCGACACGCGGCGAACGGTTCACCGGCGAAGCAGCCGGTTTGTTTCTGGACTATTCCAAGAACCGGCTCAATGAAACTAGCCTGAAGCTGCTCCTGCAACTTGCAGAGGAGTGCGACCTGCGCGGGCGGATTGAGGCGATGTTTCGCGGGGAGAGGATAAATATCACCGAGAACCGGGCGGTGCTGCACGTCGCCTTACGTGCGCCGAAGAATGCAACCATCACGCTGGATGGCAAAAACGTAGTACCCGAAGTCCATGCCATTCTCGACAGAATGAAGGCGTTTAGTAACGGGGTTCGGAGTGGGGAGTGGCTAGGCCACACCGGTAAGCGCATCAGGAACATAGTGAATATCGGGATCGGCGGCTCGGATCTCGGCCCGGTGATGGCTTACGAAGCTCTGAAGCATTACAGCGATCGCGCGCTCACATTTCGCTTCGTCTCGAACGTCGACGGCATCGATTTCGTGGAAGCTACCCGCGACTTCAATCCGGCCGAGACACTATTCATTGTTTCTTCCAAGACTTTCACCACTCTCGAGACAATGACCAACGCGGAAACCGCGCGCGAGTGGCTGTTACAAGGACTTGGCGGCGATAAGGCTGCGGTAGCCAAACATTTCGTCGCCGTCTCTACCAACGCAGACAAGGTGTCCGCGTTCGGCATCGACACTGCCAACATGTTCGGTTTTTGGGATTGGGTCGGTGGACGCTACTCGATGGATTCCGCTATCGGTTTGTCCACCATGCTGGCGATTGGCTCGGACAATTTTCGTTCCATGCTCGACGGCTTCCATCAGATGGATGAGCACTTCCGCACAGCGGCGTTTGATCGGAACCTGCCGGTTCTCCTCGGTTTGCTTACTGTTTGGTACACCGACTTTTTTAATGCCCAGACGATCGCGGTCCTGCCATACGAACAGTATCTGAAACGGTTCCCAGCGTACCTTCAGCAACTGACGATGGAGAGTAACGGTAAGCACGTAACCCTTGACGGAAAACAGGTCACCTATGACACAGGTCCGATCTTTTGGGGCGAGCCCGGCACGAACGGACAGCATTCGTTCTATCAGTTGATCCATCAGGGCACGCGGCTGATTCCGTGTGATTTCATCGCTTTTGGACACGCACTAACTCCGCTGGGTCGTCATCATGACATCCTCCTGGCCAATGTATTTGCACAAGCTGAAGCTCTCGCTTTTGGCAAAACAGCCGAACAGGTCGCGGCTGAAGGCACGCCTGAGTGGCTCGTGCCGCATCGCGTGTTTGAAGGTAACCGACCGTCCAATGTTATCCTCGCTGATCGGTTAACTCCTGAAGTGCTCGGCAAACTTGTGGCGCTTTACGAACACAGCGTGTTCACACAAGGCACTATCTGGAATATCAACTCATTCGATCAATGGGGCGTAGAACTCGGCAAAGCTTTAGCCCAACGGATCATTCCAGAATTAGAAGCTTCTTCGTCACCGGAGCTGAAACACGACAGCTCAACCAACAACCTTATCCGTCGCTACAGAAGATTGAAGAAAACATTATGACTACTCCTGCCTTGAACAAAGAACAACTGGACAAAATGAAAACGCAGCCTGGCTTCGTAGCCGCGCTGGACCAAAGCGGTGGCAGCACACCCAAGGCCCTGGTGGCCTATGGGATCAAAGACGGAGCGTGGTCCAATGAGGATGAGATGTATGCCCTTGTCCATCAGATGCGCACGCGCATCATCACCAGCCCCAGCTTCGACGGTGACCGAATTCTTGGCGCGATCCTGTTTGAGAACACGATGGACAGGGAAATCGAAGAACGGCCGACAGCAGACTATCTCTGGAACGTGAAACGGGTCGTACCTTTTCTGAAGGTCGACAAGGGTCTTGCGGAAGAGAAAAACGGGGTGCGCTTGATGAAGCCAATGCCCGAGCTTGCCGCGTTGCTCGACAAGGCGAAAGCGAACCGGATTTTCGGTACCAAGATGCGCTCGTTCATCGTTCAAGCCGATTCAGCCGGAATCAAAGAAATAGTTGATCAGCAGTTCGAAGTAGCTGCACAAATCCTTGCTGCAGGACTGGTACCGATAGTCGAACCGGAAGTTAGCATTCACAGCCCTCAAAAAGCTAAAGCCGAAGAGTTGCTCAAGACGGCCATACTCGAGACGCTCAACAAATTACCAGCAGACCGGCCGGTCCTTCTGAAGCTTACGCTCCCGGAGCAAGACGATTTTTACTCTGATTGCGTCAGACATCCGAATGTGGTTAGGGTGCTTGCATTGTCGGGTGGCTACACACGGGAAGAATCCAATGAGCGGTTGCGCCGGAATCCCGGTGTGGTCGCGAGCTTTTCGCGGGCTTTGCTCGAAGGATTGAGGGCGGACCAATCGGATGCCGAATTTGACGCCGAGCTGAATGCAACCATTCAGAGCATCTTTGAAGCATCCACAGTGAAGCGTGGAAGCAGGAACCAAACACGGAGGGTTCGGCTGCGTGCGACTGTGTAGTGGCGGCGATGAAGCGGCGAGAGAAATGCGGAGCTAGGTAAACAAGTTATGAAAAACATTACAATGCAACTGGGCATGATTGGGCTGGGCAGGATGGGCGCTAACATGGTGCGCCGGTTACTAGGGAACGGACAGACGTGTGTCGTGTTTGATCGCTCACCGAATGCAGTCAATGACCTCGTGAAAGAGAAAGCGATCGGCGCTACTTCGCTGGCGGATTTAGTCGCGAAGCTGGATCGGCCGCGAGCCATCTGGCTGATGGTTCCTGCGGCGGTGGTCGACGAAACGATTGGCGAGTTATCACCTCTATTGGAGCCCGGCGATACCATTATCGATGGCGGTAACTCCTATTACATCGATGATATCGAACGGGCAAATGGGTTGCGCTCGTTAGGTATTCACTACCTCGATGTCGGGACCAGTGGCGGCATCTGGGGCTTGGAACGTGGGTATTGCATGATGATCGGCGGTGAAAAGGAGATAGTCCAACAGTTGGATCCTATCTTTGCGGCGCTTGCGCCCGGCATCGGAAATGTGCCGCGAACTCCCGGCCGCGAGAAACTCGGCGGCACGGCGGAACAGGGCTACTTGTATTGCGGACCGAGCGGCGCGGGCCACTTCGTCAAAATGATCCACAACGGCATCGAGTACGGAATTATGGCCGCTTACGCCGAAGGTATGAGCATTCTGAAATCCGCTGATGCCGGGAAGCGTGACAGTGAAGTGGATGCCGAGACTACGCCTTTGCGTCAGCCGGAACACTACCAGTATGAGTTCAACCTGGCTGATATATCCGAGGTGTGGCGACGTGGCAGCGTCATCGCTTCATGGTTGCTCGACCTTACCGCAGCTGAGCTTGCGACAGATCCGCGACTCGCGAAGTTTGCCGGCAGAGTTTCCGATTCCGGTGAAGGTCGGTGGACGATCAAGGCCGCGATCGACGAAGGTGTGCCTGTGCCGGTGTTAACGACCGCTTTGTACGAGCGATTCTCATCGCGTGGTGACGCCGACTACGCGGACCGGCTGCTTTCCGCGATGCGTTTTGGTTTCGGCGGTCACTTGGAGAAAACACAACGCCAGGCAGCGTGAAGAGTATTAATGAGCGCTGCACCTGTGCATTCATCAGCTACGACAGAGTTGGCAAAGGCCTCGGCATCCGGACCGCATCCTATGATTCGCCTTGTTATAGCCGATGTTGATGGCACGCTTGTAACGCGAGAGAAGGTGCTCACCGAGCGCGCGCGTGCTGCTGTGGGCCAAATGCGCGTCGCCGGGATCGA
>Ga0193707_1000971_pt1 | contig 10385 bp, 9 predicted proteins | sample U3c2metaG_FD_143043 | JGI IMG/M metagenome (GOLD analysis project Ga0193707, IMG submission 143043) | Soil microbial communities from a riparian zone of the East river system, Colorado, United States - U3c2 | ecosystem: Environmental > Terrestrial > Soil > Riparian zone | place: USA: East River...
TGTCGCGACGGGTGCCGTCAAACGGGAAGAAATTGTCGTCTGCACCAAAGGGGGGTACATCCCGCTCGACAGAATTCCGCCCGCCACGAAGGAGGGCTATCGGGGATTCCTGGACAGCGAATACTACGGACCCGGCGTGATGCAGCCAGCTGACGTCATCTCCGGCGGCCACTGCCTGGCGCCAGGCTATCTGGACGATCAGGTCGAGCGCAGCAGAAAAAATCTCGGCCTCGCTGTCATCGACATCTACTATCTCCACAATCCCGAGCAGCAGTTGGATGTGCTTCCTCGTGCGAGGTTTCTGACCGTCATGAGGGATGCGTTTTCAACGCTGGAGAAACACGTCAGTCGAGGGGTCATCGGAAGCTACGGGTGCGCAACCTGGAATGGACTCAGGGCCCCGCCGGAATCGCGAAGCCATCTGAGTCTCCAGGAGTTGGTGGCGATTGCGCGCGAAGTCGGCGGTGAGGACCATCATTTCAGAGTAGTCCAGCTTCCCATCAACCTGGCGATGACTGAAGCGGTACGTGCACCCACTCAATGCGTGGGGAACGATCGCGTTCCTTTGCTCGAAGCCGCCAGCCGGCTCGCAATCTCGGTGGTGGGGAGTGCGACGCTGATGCAATCCCAGCTGTCGCGAGCGCTCCCTGAACAGGTGCACTCCGCCTTCCCTGGATTCCGGACCGACGCCAGGCGCGCGATAGCTTTTTCGCAGTCGCTCCCCGTTGCGGCGGCCCTGGTTGGAATGAAGTCGCTATCGCACCTGGAGGAAAACCTCGCGCCGCCCAGTATCGTCTAGCGGTTGCGACGGGATCGAAATGACTCAACCGGCAACAGGAATACCGGTCCATCATCGGCCGGAAGGGGGATTCAGAAACCCGTGGCCGTCCGCGCAGTTGCACGGATTCATGGATTTCCTGAAATGGACATTGATCGAGCGGCGACGAAACCCACGTCGCCCTGATCCCAACCCCAAGATATTCGCTCGAGTTGCTCCGGAGTTTGTGGTGCCACGTGCCGCGCCTGACAAGCTGACGATGACGTGGGTCGGACACACGACCTTCCTGATCCAGATCGCGGGGCTCAACGTCCTCATCGACCCAATCTGGAGCGACCGAGCCTCGCCGGTTCAATTCCTCGGGCCTCGGCGCTGGGTCCCGGCGGCCGTGGAGTTCGACCGGTTGCCCCCGATAGACGTCGTAGTGCTCTCGCACGACCACTACGATCACCTCGATGCCGCGACCATCTCACGCATCGCCAGGCGTTATCCCGCGGCAGCCTGGTACGCGCCGCTCGGAGTAGGCGAGTTTCTGCGCCAACGCGGTGCGCGCGAGGTTACGGAACGCGATTGGTGGCAGGAGAGTGAGATCGGAGCGCTTTGGCTTACTTGCGTTCCAGCTCAGCACTTCTCCGGCAGAACTCTCGGCAAGCGCAACAACACTCTCTGGTGCGGTTGGACGTTCCGCTCTCCGGACCAGGCGCTGTTTTTCGCTGGCGATACGGCCTTGCATCCCGAGTTCGAGGCCATCGCCAAGCACTGTGGACCGTTCGATGCCGCGATCCTCCCGATCGGAGCCTACGAGCCTCGATGGTTCATGGGCGCGGTCCATATGAATCCCGAAGACTGCATGAAAGCGATCGAGCAGCTTTCAGCGGGGCAGAGCGGCAAACGCCTCATAATGGCCGCCGCGCATTGGGGAACGTTCAAGCTCACCGACGAGCCGATGGACGAGCCGCCGGCCAAGATGCGCGAGCAATGGCAGGCATCCGGTCTCGAAAGCAACGACCTCTGGATCATGCAACACGGTGAGACGCGCACAATCGGATAGTCACCGCGCGCGGTCGAGGTTTGTGCTTGCACGTGATGGGAAATGTGGCAGCTTTGTTGTGCGCGAATCTTGCTATCGGTTCTACGAACCATCCTACGCGGAGCATTCCAATGGCTGCAGCCAAGAAGTCCAGTCGTTCAAAGAGCGGTAGAAAGAGGTCGCGGTCCGGCTCCGGACGTAAGCGTGGAGGTGCAAAGAAGCGCTCCACCAAACGACGCTCTGCAAGCGCGCGCAAATCACCGCGCCGCGGCGCTCGGAAGTCCTCGGCCAAGCGCAAAGGAAGCGGACGCAAAGCCGCGAAGCGGAAGGGAGGAGCGCGCAAGAGCAGCCGTCGCAGATCGACCGTGGCTCGCGTGAAGCGCGTTGCCAGCGGGGTCGTTCACCAGGCTGCAGACTTGGGCGAGCGCGCCGTCGACACCGTTACTGAGTTCGTCCAGGACCGTTTCTAGCTCCAGGTCGTTCGACAGCCGCTCCGCTACTCGGCGGCGGCTGTCGTGCTACGGCCGTCGTGTGCCCGCAGCCACTTCTCAACTTCGCTGAACACGCGCTCGCGGCCGTAGTCGACGGTGATGATATGTCCCGCGCCTTCGGTCCAGACGAGTTTTTTTTCTTTCGCCCCGAGCTCCGCGAGGGCAAATTGCGCTACTTCGGGAGCGACGCGCGGGTCTTCTCGCGACTGCACTATCAGAGTCGGGGCAGTCACTCCGGGAAGAGCTTTCCTCGCGCGAGTCATCACCCGCGAGAGCTGGAAGAGCGCGCGCCCGGTCACGGCTCCGTAAGCAAGGTTTTTTTCGCGCTCGATCGGATCATGAATCGAGCGGGGATCCCTGCCGTTTAGTTCTCCAGCCAGTCTTCCCCAGAGCCAGTGCGTTGCCGCCGCGAGGCGGAGCAGCCGCGGCATGCCCAGATAAGGCGCAATCAGAATCAGAGCTGAAATATCCCGCATCTCAGCCGCGACCAGCACCGCGAGCGCTCCACCCATCGAAAGTCCGACGACACTGACACCATTGCTCCGGTTGCGCATCTCGAGGAGCGAGCTCCTTGCCGCATCGATCCAATCGTCGGCGCGGGATCGACCGAAGGCGTCCATGGTACGTCCGTGTCCCGGCAGTAGCGGGACGAATACACCGTACCCCGCCTTGTGTAACCTCCGGGCAAGCAGGGAGAGCGTCTGGGGAGTATCTCCAAAACCATGCAGGAGGAGAACTCCGTGTGAGCCCTCCTCCTGCAGGTCAATCGTCTCAGCCCCTTTCAGTACGGCGGGTGTGTCAGCGTCTCGCCGATCGACCATTCATCTTCATTATTGGGACATCTCTCTCGTAATTGGAACCGTGGAATCGCCGTTCCCGTTCTCGCCGAATGAGGACATCAGTGAACCGGGCTCTATCAGGAAGGTCATGCCCTTTCTCTCTGCGATTCCAGCCGATACCAGGCGGCTCAGCGCCAGGGCGATCGACTCTCTCGTGGCACCTACCATTTCGCAGAGCAGTCGATGATGCGTGTTCTCCAATTTGAGGCGGCCGTCTGATGTCGTGAAGCTGCGGTCGGTGCTGAGATGCGTCAGCGTGGATATCAGACGCTGATCGACGTTGAGCGCCGCCAGCTCGTGCAGCTTCTCGAGCAGATACGCTCGCTCCGACATTATTTGGGACAGCAGGGGAATCGTCTGTGCGGGGCGCTCTCTCACGAATGCGCGGAACTGCGCGCCGCTCAAGAACATGGTCTGTGTTTCTTCCGATGCGTTCGCGTCCGTGACGTAGTGACTGTTCGGAGACAGTCCTTCGCTTCCAAATGTCTGCCCCGCGGTGGCGATGACGGGAACGAACCCACGGCCAACCTTTATCTTGTTGCGCAGAACGACGTGGCCGTCGAGAACGATGAAGACGCCGTCTGCCGGAACGCCGCGTTGATAAAGTTGAAACCCTGGAGGCCAGCTTGCCTTCGCGCCGTATGCGCCAATGGGCGTTACTTCTTCGGAAGTGAGACGTGACCGTCGCACTCCTACATGCCCGTTTCTCGTCTGGCTGTCTTTCATTCGTTTCTCGTCGAGGAGTCGTCTAACGCAATGTCCGGGCCCGGACAAGACGAGTGATGACTTCGCGTTTCAGGTTTTCCGTAGCAATTCCGTCGCCACCTGTAATGCACGCGTCGCCGCATCAAAACGTTGGGCAAGATCCGTCAACTCCCGCGCAACAGCAGTTTGGTCACCAAGCCGGATCGCTTCATTCACCGACGGCAGGACCATCGTGGAATACCCGTTGTTCTCGTCGGCTGCGTAAATGAGGTTTCTGAACCAAGGTCGAGTCACGAGGCCCTGTGGTCTTGTAAGCTGGCGTTCAACTTCGAGCAGACTCGCATTGACCTGTTTCGCGACCCCGGGTGCCAGCTGAGCCGTAAGAGCTCGGTCACGCGCGGCATTGAATGCCACCGCCGCATCTTCCATTCTCCCGATCGCGGTGGACAGTGCCGCGGCGGAGACTTTCCAGCGCTTGTCGGCAATCGCCTGGTCAACCTGCGATCCGAACCGTCGCATCGTCCGCGCGAATTCCACATAGTCGTACGGCAGGATCTCGGCGTTCGCAATGCGCAGCAGCGTCGCAGCTCCGATTCGCGCGGTGGTCGCGTGAACATCGAAGTTCGGATCGCCGAACTTAGACATCCAATGATACGAGTCATACGCCGAGTGGTAGACGCCCGTAGGTCCGCCAAAACCCCAATCGGCGATCGGGATGCCCAAGTGATTGTAGAATCCCGCGAAGTCGGAGCCACCACCTGGATCGCCCATTTGCGGCTCGAGTGAATCCGCCGCGAGATTGGCGCGTTTCCTCCACACCTCGTACACGCTACCCTGGCGGCTCGGATCAGGAACCTCCTTCGCGATATCCCGCAGCAGTGGGCGAAGTGATGGCGATCCCCCGCTGCTGAAGTTCGGGCCCTGCGCCACGTCATCCTGATTGAGATAGGCAACGGCGTTCTTGCTCAGTCGCAGCGAATCGTCTTCCACGTACTCCGTCGATCCGACCAATCCCCACTCTTCCGCGTCCCAGGTCGCGAACACTATTGTCCGCCTCGGGCGCTTCCCCGCCTTCACCTGTTCCGCGATCGCGCGCGCCGCTTCCAGCACGCTCACGGTACCGCTCACATTGTCCGCGGCGCCCGGTCCCCACGCATCGCGATGCCCGCCGATCATCACGATTTCATCCGGAAACTCGCTTCCACGAACGATCCCGAATGTATCCCATATCTGCTTGTAGGGATTCGTCGTGGCGTCCGTCGTCACCGCCATCCGGGCTTGCACCGGACCCGGGCCAACATGGTATCGAAAAGCCAGGCCTCCCTGCCACGGTTGCGGAATTGAATTGCCCGATAGCCCTCGAAGAAGCTGGGCAGCGTTTCCGTAAGAGATTGGCAGCACTGGAATGTGAGGCACATCCATCTGCGACAGAGGGATCCGCTTGGCGTTGGCCGTGCTGGGATATCCCGGCGTGCTCGGATCACCATTCGGGTTCATGACGCTTCCGCGCTGGATTCCTTGCGACGGTCTCATCGGACCGGCCGGGTATACATCTCCGCGCACATAGCCATCGTCTGCAGGATCGCTGTAGATCATCAGGCCGACCGCTCCGTGCTTCTCGGCCTCACGAGCCTTGATGCCGCGATACGATCTGCCATAGCGAGCAATTGCAATTTTTCCCTTCACCGAGACGCCCATCGAGTCGAGCTGCGCGTAGTCCTCGATCAGCCCATAGTTCACATACACGACTTCACCACGCACGTCTCCGGCTGCCCCATACCCGTTGAAGGCGATCACCTGCGGAAATGCAACGGATGTCGTGTCTTCGGGAATTGGGCCTTCCCGCAGATCGAGCTCGAGCGGATCGGGCGCGATGCGCCATACTCGCGTGCTTACCGGATGCGGCATCCACACGCTGTAGGAGCGCACCTCCGTCTCCAGTCCCCAGGATTTCATCTGACTCACGACGTAATCGCGGGTTCGCGCCTGTGCCGGTGTTCCAGCCATGTGAGGCTGAAGCGAAAGAAATTTCGAGTGCACGGACGCGCTGGACGGCGATGGGCGGCTGATGACATCGGCTTCGGCGGTGCGTTCAGCTGCCGCCGATCGAGGTGAGTACCCTGGAGTCGTCTGCGCGCGGAGCGGAAGTGCGAGCACGATCGTTATGGAGAGCGCGAGATTTCTGTTCATTCCTTTGCAGATTCCTGTGTCTTGGGCTGAGTGCCGTTGAAAGTGCGGTGCTATTCGTCCAGCTGTTCGAGCGCGGTAGAGATGGCGTCACGAAGTCTTCCTTCGCCCTCCACTCCCGGAGCGACGCCGCCGGCCAGTGAATTGAATTTGGACAGCATCTCTGCTTCCACGAATTTGTCGGGGTGTTGCACTCCGAGCGACTCCAGGGAGCGAATTGCCAGGCGGCGAAGGAGTGATAGAGTCGAGCTATCCAGCCCCGCCAACGATCGCGGATCGGAGGGTGCGGCAACCAACGCGCCATCCCGCTTGCGCCTCGGAGCGTCGAGAAGAGACGAGATCGATCCCAGCTTTACGACGAAGGATCCCGGTGTGTGCTCCCGCCACTCAGTTACGACACCACGTCTTCGTAATGCCGGCAAAAGCGCGACGATCGCCGCCCTCACAGCGGAGACTCCCCCGGGACTCTGATTGCCGCGTCCGGTTATCAACAGGACTTCGCCGGTCCCACTGACTTGTCGCTCGCGCAACCAGGCTTCGGCACGATGGCGCGCGTCGGCGGCCGTTGGCAGCGATTCGCGGAGATTCAGAATGTTCTTCGTCCCAAACTCGGCCTCGTCGAAAGCCTTCCAGACAGAATGGAGGGAGACCCTACCGGATCGCATTCTGAAGTATATGCCCGTCCAGCTTTTCCTGCGGTGTTGCGCGCACAATCGCCGCCAGAGTCGGAGCCATGTCTACCACCCTTGCAAATTCCTGGTAGCGTCCCGGTTTGATGCCATTCCCGTAGAAAATGATCGGGACGTGCGCGTCGGAATCGTTGGGGCTTCCGTGCTGCGCCTGATAGCTGCCCAGCCAGTAATTGTAAGGCGCGAGCGTCACTACCAGAGCCGCTTGGTCTTCGTCAGCGAACATGTGCAGCCACCTGCGGGCGATTCTGTCATTCACGGTGTCGGCCCGCGCCAGCTCGGAAATCCTGTCCGCGCGTGCAACTCCCGGTACACGAACGAACTCGGCGCGCAACATGCGCACGAGCGAATCCGGATTGATCTTCGCCTTCACAAGTGCCGGCCGGTCGAGATCCAATACTCCACCGTCGAAGGAAAACCTATTGCCGCTATTGGCGCCAAAACCGGAGTTTAGTCCGTAGCCGGGTACCCCGGCTTCAGAGAGCGAGTTGCTCAGCCGTTGTAGAACCGGCTGGACGTTGACGCGGATCGCCCCCGTATTTGGATCTACCGCGTGAACCTCCGGAAATGGTGTAAGACCATGATCCGCCGTCAAAGCGATGACGATTTCGTTCTGATTGCGAATGCGAAAGAGCGAGTCCAGGAACACGCCCAGAGACCGATCGAGACGAAGTATCTGATCGTGCAGCTCCCTGGAATCGGGTCCGAACCGGTGGCCAATGGCGTCGGTCGTCGACAGGGAGATTGCCAGCACATCGGTCTGCGGGCCGGCGCCGAGCTTCAGCGCATTCACGCCAGCGAGCGCGAAATCGAGCGTGACTTCATCCATCCATGGAAACGCCGCGAGTACGAGCGCGGCGGTGTCGGGTGAAGATGACTCGACATGCGGAAACAGGAATCCAATTCCGCCAGACTCAGTCGGAACACTGTCCGGTTCGGGATAACCGCTTTCGGGAAGCAACAGCTGCCATGCGCGCCCGGCAAAGCTTGCGGGAAGCTTCCGCGCATTGAAAGCCTTCACCCAGTCGGGAAGAGCGGTACCGTAATACGTGCTCGTCGTGAAGGTTCCGTTGCTGGCGTACCAGAAGATTGGCTGTTTCGATTTTCCGATCGGAAGAATCGCGGCGCGGTCCTTCCTCGATACCGAGAGCACACGAGTGCGCGAATCTTTCGCGACCAGCCAATCCGTGAGCGTAGTTCCCCGGAAGCGAAATGGCGATGCTCCCAAACCCGGCGCATCGATGAGCGTCACAGTGGTGTCGTTCACTCCGGCGGAATTTGCAGAGATGCCCGTGTGAACCGGAAAACGACCTGACATCGTCGCGGAGTGGCCAGGCGCAGTCTCCGTGATCGCGTGATCCTGAAATGCGTTCGTGAAAACGGCACCGCCTCTGTAGAGTCTGCCCAGTCCGCCCGTGAGTTGCGGCTCAAAACGCGACAAATAGTCCGGCCGCATCGCGTCAATCGTGATGAACAGCACGAGCTTGGGTCTCGAGCTGTCAGGGACCTGAGATCGCGCGGGTGCTGCGATCGGGACAGCCAGGACGATTGGCAGCAGAATTGTTTTTAAGCGCCCAATCATTGGTGCCTTCCTGAGAAGTCTGTGTTTTCTTGCGCTGGGACTCTCGGTTTTCTTACTCGGGAGTCAGTATTGTTGCTGGCGACTCTCTGTTTTTCTTACTTGCACTGCGCGGGCGCGCCTGCTGGGAGTCCGAAGGCCGTGGTGACGGCTATTCTCCAACCTTCGGGCGTCTTCAAGAAGATCCGCTCGGAGACGCCGCTCGAGGTCGTGTCCTTTTGCGTCACGGTGTAGCAGTACGTCCCATACACGACTCCCGTGGCAATTGGCAGCACGCGCAGATTCCGGGCAACGAGAGTATCGGGCCAGGTCGAATCGCGGCGCGCACTCCAGCTTTCGTACCCGAGCTCCAACCCCGCTGGTCCGTTGCGTCCCAGCGTGCTCGTCTGAAGATAAGTAGCGAGATACCGTGCGCGGTCACGTTTGTGTATCGCGTCTATGTTTTCTTCGAATAGGCGCCGCGCCTCGACGGTGTCGGACGTGCTCGACACCGATGGGGGCGGACCATTATTGGCCGTCGCGGGCGCGCACCCTAGTGCTACGAACAGGGCGAAGAGTCGGCCGGACGAGAATCTCATGGATGCCATGCATCTCTGCGCAAAATGTTCCCGCAATTTTAACCGGACACGCCGCCATTGGCGACTCCAGCTCCCGCTATCGGCCGATGATTCTCTCGAGGATCTGCACGCCGCGCATCAGATCGTCCCTGTCCATCACGAGCGGCGGGAGGATGCGGAGTGTGTGCTCTCCGGCGGTAAGGACGAGCAGACCCTCGTCCCATCCGCGTTTCACGATCTCATTCGCTGATTCGACCACGTCGAGACCCCAGATGTAGCCGGTTCCACGTATCGCCCGCACTTTCCCCGAGCGCCGAGCAACCGCATCAAGCTGCTCTCCGAGCCAGGCACCGTTTTCACGAACGGCTTTCAGCAGAGACGGATCCGAAAGGCGGTCGACGACGTATCCGGCAACCGCGGCAACGAGTGGTCCGCCTCCGAACGTGGTTCCATGATCCCCCGGCTGGATTGTCGCCCCGATTTCCCCTGACACGAGAACGGCGCCCATCGGCAGCCCGCCGGCCAAAGGCTTGGCAATCGTCAGCATGTCAGGAATGACTCCGACATTTTCGTACGCGAAAAAATATCCGGTGCGCCCGAGGCCGCACTGAATCTCGTCGAAAATGAGAGCTATCTCACGCTCCGCTGTCATTGCCCTCAGGCGGCGAAGAAAATCGGAATCGAGTACGCGCACTCCGCCCTCACCCTGGATAGGCTCGACGATTACCGCGGCGACGGTTTCTCCGTCAAGCGCGGTGTCGAGATCACGGAGGTCGCGCTCGCAGATGGAAACTCCACCGGCTAGCGGGCGGAATGGCGCACGATACGAGGGGCGGTCGGTCGCGGCGAGAGACGCGAACAGCCTGCCGTGAAAGCTGCCACGCAGCGCGATGATCTCGACCTTGGCATCGCTGCCGGTTTTCCGGGCCCACCGCCTCGCAAACTTGAACGCGCCTTCGTTCGCCTCCGCCCCCGAGTTGCAGAAAAAAACCTGCGACGCGAATGAGCGCTCGATCAGCTTGGCGGCCAGCTGCTCACCCGCCGCTGTCTGATAGAGGTTCGATGTGTGGATCAGGCCAGTGCTCAGCGCCTCGCTGATCACCCGCGCAATACCCGGATCTCCGTAGCCAAGGGCATTCACTGCTATCCCGCTGGCAAAATCGAGATATCGCTTGCCGTCGGAGTCGATGAGCTCCACGCCTTCTCCCTTCACAAGCTGCATCGGTGCGCGTTTATAGGTCGGAAGGAGGGGGGATGCTTCCGAAGAAGGAATGGTCACGACTTCCTCTTCAAGTGGGAGAGTGGCGGTGGTCATAGGACAACGCTCTGAGATTGAGTGATGAAAGTGCCGCGTTCACGATCGCTGAGACCGGCCAGATCGCAAATTCTCACACGGGCGACTCCGGCAATGAGTGCGGCCTCAGCCGACTCGAGCTTGGCCGCCATCCCACCGACTGCGATGCCGTTCGCGGCCATCTCACGAGCGGCTTCGGTGCTTAGACTCGAAACAAGTTCGCCCTCCCCACCGAG
>Ga0193707_1000972_pt1 | contig 10385 bp, 10 predicted proteins | sample U3c2metaG_FD_143043 | JGI IMG/M metagenome (GOLD analysis project Ga0193707, IMG submission 143043) | Soil microbial communities from a riparian zone of the East river system, Colorado, United States - U3c2 | ecosystem: Environmental > Terrestrial > Soil > Riparian zone | place: USA: East River...
GGGTGCGGGTGGCGGTGGGTGGCGGTGGTACGGCAGACCGCCCGTACGCCGCAGTGAGCGGGGGACGGGCGGTTTTGCTTGGGATCAGGCGACCGCGGCGGGGCGGTGGTAGCCCGGGAGGAGCTCGTCGACCAGGGCGTCCGTCTCGGCCTCGGGGCCGCGGGGACCGCCGTGCTTGCCGAGGGCGGCGTACAGCTGGCCGGCGACGTTGGTGACGTCGGTCGTGGTGCCGAAGTGCGACGCCAGGCGGAGTGTGGCTCGCCACAGTTCCTCTGAGGCCGGCGAGAAGCTCAGGCCGGTCTGGAGGGCGGTACGAGCCAGGTTGCCGTCGTTGTGGGTCAGCGCCGACTCCGCCAGCTGCAGCGCGGCGTCGACCACGGACTCCACCATCCGTCGCTCGATCCCCGAGGCGGCGAGCCACGAGTAGCGACCGGCGGGCAGGTTGGACCAGGCCGTGCCGTGCACCAGGCTCAGCGCCGTCGACAGCGGCCCGCGCGGGTCGTCCATCATCGTCGCCTGCTTGGCCAGCGTGCGGAACACGTCCCAGTCGACCCGGACGATGCTGCGGTTCAGCATCCAGCGACCGGACTCGTCGGCGTACATCGCGTCCACCCCGACCCAGCGGCGGGTGTGGTCCAACGCGGCGTCGCGCAGCTCGTCGCTGATGCCGCGCGGCCAGATCGCACCGGCCAGCACGTTCGGGTGGACGCCATAGTCCTGGCTGGCCAGGAACGCGATGATCTCCGTCGACAGCGTGCTCCGGCCGTCCTCGATGGTGCCGCGGGCATCCACCTCGACCGCCCCGAGCAGGTCGACCTCGACCGGTGCGGGCTGGCTGAGGTCGGTCGCGGAGAACTCGTACGCCGGCATGTCCTGATCGGCCCGGCGCTTGTCCCGGGCGTCGAACTCGGCCGCGTCGAACAGCCCGACCAGGTCGACGAACTGCTCCGGATTGATGCTGTGGGCATCGACCTCGAGTCCGAGCAGCCGGCAGACCGCCTGGTTCTTCTCGTCCACCACGAACCGCCACGGCGAGCTGATCACGTCGCCGACCACGACCACCGCGATGCTGCGCTGGTGGTCCGTGGCGAGCCGATTCAGCTGATCCTGCTCCTCCGGCGACGGCAGTGCGGACACGAAGATGATCTCCGCGCCCCACAGCACCGGGTCGGGATACGCCATCCGCGCCTCGGCGACCGAGCTCACCTCACGCCGCGCACAGGCCTGCGCCTGGGCGTCGGTCCGCTGGCCGACCGCGGCGATCGCGTCGTCGAGCCGGACCCAGTAGCTGAGCCGGCTCGGCGCCAGCGACGACAGGTCGCCGCCGAACCCGACCATGCTGATGTGTGCGCCCTCGGACCACAGGTTCGTCGCCAGCTCGACCGCGAGTGAACCGACCACGTCCCGGGACGGGTTGTTCACCCCGCCGAAGCTGACGATGCCGTTCGCGGTGTCGAGGTCGACCAGCACGGTCGCGCCGTCGGCGTTCTGGCCGATCGTGACCAGCGTCGGGTACGGCGCGGGCGCGTTGACGTCACCCGTCGGCGCGTAGCCGCGACGCAGCGTCCAGCGGGTGCCTTCGGCAATCGCCCGCCAGGGGCCGGGCGGCGCGGACTGCGCCTCGTACGGGTCGAGCACGAGCGTGAGCGCCCGGTCCGTCACCAGCGCGGCAACGACCGTCGGCATCGGGCGCTCCGACTGCGTCATGTCGGCGCCGAGCTTGCGCAGCGCGTTGTCGACGAACTGCGCGGTCGGGATGTCGGACGCCAGCCGCAGGCCGACCTCGGTCTGCCGGTGGCCGGCCGCCTTCGGGCCCGGGCCCAGCGCCCAGCCGCGGCGCCGCTTCAGCGCCAGCGCCAGGCCGGCCGCGAGCAGCGTCGCACCGAAGCCGTAGATGCCGGCGTCGGTCAGGCTGAACCCGCTGTCGATCGCGACCGGCGTCGCCTCGGGCACCTGTGTGCCGCCGGCGGCCGGGTCGCCCGGCTCGTTCTGCGACGTACCAGGTACGTGCGCGCCGGCCGTCACACCAGGCTCGCCCGGCTTGACGTTCTTCGCTCCCGGGTCGGTCTTCGCGTTGCCGATGGTGACGGTCGACCCCGACTCGGTGCCCTGCTCCGACCAGCGACGGGGACCCGGCATCGTCTTGGTGCCGGTGGTCTTCGTGCGGCCGGTGCCGGTCGTGACCTTGGTGGTGGTCTTGGACCCCGTGGTCGTCTTGTGGCCGGTCGAGACCTTGGAGCCCGTGGTCACCTTGCTGCCGCTGCTGAGCTTGGTGTTGCTGTGGTCGTCGATGTTCACCCGGACCGTGTGCACGCCTGCGCCCTTGGCGTCGGCGGGCAGGCGGACCTGCCAGCCCGGCAGGATCAGGTCTGGGTTGGTGAGGCGGCGGCCGTCGGGCTGCAGCTTGTTCTTGTTGAGGTCGTAGATCTCCTTGTACCGCCGGCCCTCGCCCAGGTAGCGCTCGGCGATGTCCCACAGGCAGTCGTAGTTCCGCCCCGCCGGCGGACGGACCTCGGTGTACTTGATGACCTGACCGTTGTGGTCGTGGTTGGTCCGTACGCCGGTGTACGTGGTCGTCTTGGTCTGGTTGCCACTGAGCACGGTGCTGCGCGCCTCGGTCTGACGGAACTGTGGGACCGACCCCTGCTCGCCGCCCTGCGTGACGGTCACCGACGTCTGAGCACCCGGGCCCGTCGTGGTCACCGCACTGGCGACCGGCAGGCTGACTCCGGCTCCCGCTGCAATCAGTACGACGGTGCCGATCAGCCGGCGGGCCATGGTCTGCGAACCGCCGCCGAACGGAATCCGTGGCGACAGGCCGTGGCCGCGGATCTCCGCGACCGCCTCCGCGATCAGGCAGATGACGAAGTGCAGCCAGGCGATCCAGATGAAGAACGCGATGATGCCGAGGACGGTCTCGATGCTCAGCTCGCTGAACAGCATGCTGCTGCTCGGCATCTTGTCCGGCCACGGCGTACCGAAGAACCGCAACAGGATGTACGGAACCCCACCGACGATCGCCAGGATGGCGACCAGCGCGAGGAAACCCTTCAGCCGGTCCGCACGAGGACTGCTCGACCGCCGCTGCGGCAGCCGCGCCGCCCGCACCGGTTCATTCGTCCTAACCATCACGCCTCCATACCCCCACCATCAGCCACCAATAGCCTGCGCTTCCTGCACAGGCAACCGCTGCACCGCATGCACGTCGGCCGTACCGATTGTGGTCCAGCCTGTGCCCCGTCCGACCCAGTACGAGACCTCCCAGGTGATGGTCAGCTTCACCGTGTACATGCCGTCCGGCTGGTTCGCGCTGGACCGCTTGTAGATGTGCTTGCAGGTGCTCATCTGGTTGTACGGGTCTTTGGTCTGGTCGTAGCCGTCCGGGTCGTCCAGCGGCGTCTCGCCCATCTTGCAGGTGAACACCGGCTCACCGTCGCCGGGATCGATCTTCATCGTGCCGACCAGGCCGCGCATGGTCAGGTTGTGCCTCTGGTCGAAGTACCCGCTGTTCAGCTCGGCCGGGTTACCGGTGTTCTTCAGGATGTACGAGCTGTCCCGGGTCAGCGAGAAGTACGCCGGCACGTTGACGCGCGGTGTGTACGTCGGCATGACCTGCAGAGCCGGGTCCGGATACGTGCTCTCGAACTGCCACCAGAACTGCTCCATGTAATCCGGGAACGGGCATTGCTTACGCTCGGCCTCACTCACCGGGACGTACGCCCGCTCCAGATGGGCCGCCAGACCACCGTTGTAGCTGTTCAGCTTGTAGTCGGTGATCGTGATCCGGAGCACCCACTCCTTGCCCTCCGGTGCAGGGGGCAGGTGGACGCCCTTCGGGATCGGGAAGTCGCGGCACGGGATGAAGAGGCGGCCGTTGAGCTTGTCGCGCCAGGTCGGCGGGGGTGGTCCCCCGACGTACGCCTGACCCGAACTGCAGTACGCGCCGAAGCCGACCGAGTTCACGTACATGCTGCAGACCCTGTTGCCGGTCTGGATGGTGTTCGCGCTCGCCGTCGTGGCGGGGACGACCAGCAGCAGCGCGAGTACGGCGCTCAGGACGAGCAGTCCACGACCCACTCGGTTCCGCATCCTCACTCCCCAGACTCGTCTTCCCGCAGGTTATCTTCGACCAGGGGCATCATGCCCGTTACTCAATGCCCCGTCATCTATTCGGAACACGAATCTTCCCATTCTGATCTAGGCCGGATAGTGCACACGTGCGCAGTTCACACCCTTGGACGTCGCCAGCCGGTACGGCAGCCAGCCGAGGCCGGTCTGGATCATCTCGATCACCTGCGGCGAGCCCTTCGGCGCCACCACGCTCCAGTTCTTCGCCTGCGGATCCCAGTACTCCGTCGTCTGCGAGCGGCAGGTCGTGACCACGACTGTCCCGCCCGGCTGGCTCTTGACGCCCAGCACGACCACACTGCCCGGCGGGCGCATCACCCAACCGTTGCGCTTGGCATCCACGATCGCCTGCGACGTGTCGGCGTACCAGAACGACGGGAACTGCTTCTTCAGGATGGTGTCGTCTTTCGACACCAGTGCCTGGAAGTAGAGCGGATAGCTGCGCACGAGGCCTTGGACGGCGGGATTCGAGCTGTAGTTCCCTGGATTGACGACGACCTGCGCCTTCGTCGATGTCGTCGGCTTCGTGGTCGTGGGCGGCTGGGAGGGTTGCGTGCTGGGCCGCGTCGTGGTGCTGGACGGGGTGCTCGACGTCGCCGTTCCCGAGTCACCGCCGACGGGCACCGGGTGGCCGCCGTCATTGGAGTCCTTGCCGCAGCCGGTCAGGAGCAGAGCGCCGGCCAGGACGACTGCGGGAACAGCAAGACTTCGCAGTGGTGACATTCCTTCAGTTCCTAGCGGCTGGGAGGTGTCGAGCTGGGCGGGCTCTCCGGCGGTTTGTCGGACGGCGTGCCCGTCGGCGTCGGGGTGATGCTCGGCGTACAGGTGGGCGGGAACGGAACGGGCAGCGTCCAGATCGGGGTCGGCGAGCCGATGGTCCAGGTCGGGCACGGTACGTCGATCGTCGGCGGCACCGCGGTGGTGATGGGCGCGCCCGGGTCCTCCGGGGTCGTCTGGACCACGATCGGCGGGATCGTCGGGCTGTCGTCGGACTTCTTGACGCCTTGTTCGGGGTGGGCCTGGCCGGTGCCGATGGCTTGCAGGCTCTGCTTGCCGATCAGGCCGAGGAACGTCGTCTTGTTGACGATGTCGACCTCGATGTCGACCTGCTCGTCGGTCAACTTGGTCTGCCCACAGGACGTGACCGTGGGGTCGTTGGACTTCACCGTCGCACAGAATCCCGCGATCGCGGTGCCGGCCTTGGTGCTGTCGATCTTGGCTTCGGCGTTGTTCAGCTGGATCGCGGCCGCGCCGACGCGGGCGGCCTCCTGGGCGTAGCCGACGGCGCGGGAGCGGGCGCCGAGCTGGCGGCCGCCGTCGATCACCAGGCCGGCCAGGGTGAAGATCATCACCGCGAGGATCGCCACCGCGGGACTCAGCGCACCTCGGCCGGGGACCAGTCGATGGTTGCCGGGAGCATCGATCCGGAGGAACTCGACGACCCGGGACCGGTGTCGTTCAGGAGCCATCGCGAACTCCCCGGTAGGGGTCGACCGACGAGGTGAACCGCTTGGTGATGGTGGTGTCGCCGCCGAGGCCGAGCAGCCCGAGGTCGCGGTAGTTGATCGTGCAGGTGACCTCGACAGACAGCGGCGTACCGGCGGCGAATGCGGTGGTGATGCTGCCGGACGCGGTCTCCTTGCAGGACTTGACCCCCTGGCCCATCGCGTCTTTGACGGCCTGGTCGACCCGCAACTGGGCATCGTTCAGCGAGCGTGCCTGGCTGGCGGAGCGGGCACCGTCGCGGGCGGCGCCCTCCAGCAGCGACGAGGTCTGGAAGTAACGGCCACAGGCGAGCAGGAACATGAACAGCACCAGCAGGACCGGCGCCAGGATCGCCAGCTCGAGCGCCAGCGCGCCGCGCTCGCGCCGATGCCGCGCGACCGTCCGGCCGCGGTGGCGGTCGTGGCGGCGGTCGTGGCGGCGGATCCCCACCTTCCGCGTCATCTCCTGGCTCACTTGTCGTCGGCCTCGAACTGCTCGATCGGGCCGGTGGCGGTGCGGCTCACCGTCAGCGTCAGACCGGGGACGAGCGAGACCGTCTCACCGGTGACCGTGAAGGAGACCATGCCTTCGGGGTTGTTGTACGACGGTGGCGGGACGCTTGCATGCTGCAACGACGTACCACCGACCTGCTGTGCGTACGACTCGATGTCGGCCCGGACCTTCTCCGCGACCGCGGTGGTGTAGACCGGCGGCTGGACCAGCCGGAGCCGGGAAACCCCTTCCTGCGCGGCGTTCAGCGCCACCGACCGCCCGTACAGCCAGAGCGCGGTCTGGATGCTCATGAAGATCAGCGCGAGGATCGCCGGTGCCAGGATGGCCAGCTCGAGTGAACTGACACCGCGCTCCGACCGCCGTCGATGCCGTCCGGGCGCACGTCGAACGCCGTACCGGCGCGCACGAGGCGGCCACGGTACGGCGTCAGCGGCAGGGCGGGGGCGGCCAGGCACGATCGGTCAGCCTTGGTCGATCTCGCCGGTCCGCTTGGTGATGACGCGCTTGACGACCACGCCGATCGCCAGCGCGGCGGCGACCAGGATCGCCGAGATGATGGCCCATTCCAGAGCGGAGGCGCCGAGATCGGTCCGGCCCTGGCGTGCCCGGGCTCGTTGAGCGTGGGCACGCGCCACCGCGTAACCGGCCATCGCCCGCCAGAACTGCAGTTCCGAAATCATCCGTGTGCCTTCCGATTCATGAGGCCGAAGCAGGCCTCAGTATGCCCTGTACGACGGACAACTTCGTCCGCCGGATCCCTCGCCCTGATCACGGTCCGGCCTAACTTCCGAGGATGGCTGCGCCGGCCGGGAAGGCCAGGAACAGGAAGAACGCCGCGATCATGACGAGCTGCGCGACCAGCATCGACTGAGAGCGCTCACCCGCCTTGCCTTCCACGTCGGCCAGCTCCTTGCGCCGCAGCGACGCGGCCCGGGCCAGCAGCGAGGCGCGGATCTTCGCGCCCTCGTCGCCGGCCAGCGCCAGCGCGGACGCCATGTCGCGAAGCTCCTCGACACCGAGGTCCTCGCCGAGCCGGGCCATCGCGTCCCACGGCGTGATGCCGATCAGCCGCGCGTTCGCGAGCGCCTGCCGGATCCGGGCCATCGCCCAGTGGTCGCCGATGGTCGACGCGGTCATCAACGCCTCCGGCAGACCGCGGCCGCCGGCCAGGTTCATCGCGACCAGGTCGAGGAAGCTGCCGACCACGTGCCGGAAGTCGCGGCGCCGCTTCTCCGCCTCCTGCCGCAACGCCAGGTCGGGCAGGAAGAACGCCAGGGCCATCACGGCGAGCGTCGCGATCGCCGGGCTGGCGCCGGGCGCGCCGAGGCCGATCGCGCCGAACAGAAACAGCACGAGCGGGATGAAGATCATCGCCCCGAGCGCGAAGAACACCTTGGTCGCGAGCATCGCGGCGAACGGCTGGTTCATCACCGCGAGGTCGCGGCGGAGCTTGCCGAACGCCCAGCCGCGCGCGTTCGCCTCGAGTTCCAGCCGGCGGCCGAGCGACTCGCGAGCCCGGTCCACGCCACCGAGCACCCGCTCGCCGGCCGCACTGGTGGTCGCGCCACTGGTGTATCTGCCGCGGCCGGCGTCGATCCGGGCGATGGTGGACAGCACGTTGGCCGACGGCTTGATGAACATCCGGACCAGCAGGTACGCACCGAGGCCGACGAAGCCGCCGGCGATGAAGGCCCATGTCATCCGCCCACCACCTCCATCCGCTCGTCGCCGGACCGGTTGCCCCGGTGCGTGCCGTTTCTGATCAGGAACCGCTCGGGCACCTCGATCTTGGCCAGCCGGCGCAGCCAGATCAGCCCGAGCGCGTAGAGGCCGATCACGACCGCCAGCACGACCTGCCCGATGAAGCTGGTGTACGGCTGCATGTAGGTCGGGTTGAACAGCACCAGTCCGGCCGCCATGACCAGTGTGATCGCGACGACCACCTGCACGCTGCGCCGCGTCGAACGCCGTTCCGCCGCGACCTTCCGGCGTACGTCGAGCTCCTCGCGGGCCGAGTCCGCCAGGGCGCTGAGCACTTCGCGCAGACCGGGTCCGCGCAGGCGGGCGTTCAGCACCAGGGCCGCGACGATGAGGTCGGCGGACGGGTCGTTCAGGTCGTCGGCGAACCGCATCAGGGCCGAGGGCAACGGTTCGCGGATGCGCAGCCGGTCGACCAGCAGGTTCAGGCCGGGCTTGATCGCCGGGGCCGCGTTCACCGCTGTGGCCGGGATGGCCTGCTCCAGGCCGACCGCGCCGGCGATGGTGTCGCGCAGGGCCTCGGTCCAGGTGGCCAGTGCGTCCAGCCGCTCGATCGCCCGGCGCTCCTCACCGGTGCCCCCGAAGAAGCGATCGGCCATCGCCGCCAGCAGGCCGAGGGCCACCGCCAGGACGAGCCAGCGGGTCACGACCAGGACGATCAGCCCGACAGCGATCCCGGCGCCGAGCCGGATCAGGTTCTTCCGGCTCTCGGCGTTGCCCCGGCGGAAGATCGAGGGAGTCTCGTCCTTCGGCTCGGTGCCGCGGATGGCGACGATCAGCAGCAGTACGGCGCCGCCGACGACCGCTCCGCAGAGCAGGGCGAGCAGGGTCCGGTCGTTCATCGCGTCACGCCCACGTTCCGTGCACGAGCGGCTGGTAGCCGAAGTGCTCGAGCTCGTCCATGCAGGCGATCGGGGCGTGCGCGGCGGCCCGGCCGTCCGGTCCGAGGGCGAACACCTCGCCGGACAGCACCCGGCCGTCCCAGCCGGTCACCTCACGGATGCTCTCGACGTACCGGCTCAGGCTCCCGCCGTGCTCGTAGTCGTTGTGCTTGCGGACGAACACGACGAAGTCGAGCGCGCCGGCGATCAGCATCTGGGTGGCGTCCATCGGCAGTCGCTCCGTCGCCTGGATCGCGTAGGTGCTGATCCGGTTGAACACCTCCATCGAGCTGTTCGAGTGGATCGTCGACAGCGAGCCGTCGTTGCCCTGGCTCATCGCGTTCAGCATCGTCACGATCTCGTCGCCCAGGACCTCACCGACGATGACCCGGCTGGGGTTCATCCGCAGTGAGCGGCGGACCAGGTCGGCCATGCTGACCTCGCCGACGCCTTCGGAGTTCGGCAGCCGCTCCTCGAACGCGACCACGTTCGGGTGCAGGTCCTTAAACTCGCCGAGGCCGAGCTCGAGCGACCGCTCGACCGTGATCAGTCGCTCGGTCGGGCCGATCTCGTTGGCCAGCGCCCGCAGCATCGTGGTCTTCCCGGAGTTCGTCGCGCCGGCGATCATGATGTTCTTCCGGGCCGCGACCGCGGCCCGCAGGAACGAGCCGATGTCGTCGGTCATGGTGCCGTTGACCACCAGATCGCGCAGGAACACCTTGCCCAGACGCGCGCGCCGGATGGACACCGCGGGGCGGGCGGTGACGCCCATGACCGCGGACAACCGGGAGCCGTCGGGCAACCGCAGGTCGAGCTGCGGGTTGGCGGAGTCGAACGGACGGCTGGTCAGCCCCGCGTGGGCGGCCAGTACCTGGATCAGCTCGATCAGCTCGTCGTCGCTCTCGGCGACCGCGGGCAGCGTCTCCTCGCGGCCGTCGCCGTACTGGACGAAGACCTGGTCGCAGCCGTTGATGTCGATGTTCTCGACCTCGGGGTCGTCGATCAGCGGCTGCAGCCGGCCGACGCCGAACAGCGCCGAGTGGATCGCGCCGGCGATCTGCGCGTCGTCGTCCGGGGTCGGCGGCGTGCGGCCCTCGGCCAGCTCGTAGCGGGCGTGGTCCTCGAGCACCTGGACGATCAGCGAGCGGGCGTACTCGCGCTCGTCCTCGGCACTCATCGGCGGTACGCCGTTCACCTGGTCGCGGCGGCGCTGCTCGTTCAGCCGCTCGGCAACCTGCACCCGCAACATGCGAACGAGCTCCTGATCAGCGCTCATCGGCGTCCTCACTCCGCTCGCTCACTGGCGCCGATCCCCCTGCGGCGGGAAGGCCGCCTGGGCCATGTCGAAGTTCTGCGGCGGCGGCACCGCGACGAGCGCGGCCATCTCCGCGGTGATGTCGGTCGCGGTCCGGATCAGTGATGTCTTGTCGAGCCGGCCGTGACCCCGCCCGTCGAAGAACGCCGCACCGACCGGGTCGTACGCCAGGTGCCACCGGTGCCGGACGGGCACGGACATCGCGTCCAGCACGGTCCACACCTGCTTGACCCCGTCCCGCCGCTTCGGATCCCCCACCACGACCACGCCGAGCTGTGCGTCGACGTGATGCACCAGTGAGGACA
>Ga0193707_1000973_pt1 | contig 10380 bp, 5 predicted proteins | sample U3c2metaG_FD_143043 | JGI IMG/M metagenome (GOLD analysis project Ga0193707, IMG submission 143043) | Soil microbial communities from a riparian zone of the East river system, Colorado, United States - U3c2 | ecosystem: Environmental > Terrestrial > Soil > Riparian zone | place: USA: East River...
ACTTCCAGAAATTTCGTCTGGTCGAGATTGCGAAAAAGCTGCGGCCGCTGGGCCCAGGTCGTTCCCCAATCGCGCTCATCCACCCAGGGATAGACGTGGCCGTTGGCGACAAAAATGTCCAGCAGGCCATCGTTGTCAAAGTCGAGGAAACCGGTCCCCCAACCCAGGAAGGGGATGGTCGGAGTGCCCAGCCCCGCCTGGAATGTGACTTCGGAAAGACTGGCGTTGCCATCGTTTCGGTAGAGCGTGTTGAAATCGTCGGAGAACACGGTGACGTAGAAGTCCAATTTGCCATCGCGATTGTAATCTCCGGCCGCAATTCCCATGGACGCTTGCGCCAGCCCCGCGTCGGTCAGGGCAAAGCCGGACACGTAACTTATATCCTCGAACGTTCCGTCCCGGCGATTGCGGTAGAGGTAACGAGGTGTCGAATCATTGGCCACGGCCAGATCGAGCCAACCGTCATCATCCACGTCCACAAACAAGGAGGCGAGGCCGTAATAATTTTGGGAGTCGGCAACCCCAGCTTTCTCGCTTACATCGGTGAACGTGCCATCCCCATTGTTGTGGAACAGATGGTCGCTCTCGCCCGGCAGACCCCGCGGCCCACACATTCCCTCCACTCCGCGGAACTGGCAAGAGCTTGGCGGAATTCCCTGACCCGCGACCGGAGGATGGTCGGGATCGAACTTCACGTAGCCGGGAACGAACAAATCGAGTCGGCCGTCGCGGTCATAGTCTCCCCAGGTCGGTCCCGTGGACCACCCTCCCAAGGTCACACCCGCCTTCTCCGCCACGTCGCTGAAGGTGCCGTCGTGATTGTTGTGGTAAAGCCGGTTCTTGCCGAAGTTGGTGACGTACAGGTCTGGCCAGCCATCATTGTCATAGTCTCCGACGGCAGCGCCGAAGCCCCACCGCTGGTTGGAGACGCCGGCCTGGTCGGTCACATCGCTGAAGGTGCCGTCATGATTATTGTGCAGCAGCATCGCCCGCGGAGCTGGCTCCTTCCCCAGCAGCGCAGCGAAAGTGGAACCGTTGAGCAAATAGATGTCGAGCCAGCCGTCGTCGTCGTAATCCAGCAAGGCCACGCCCGAGCCTGGCGTTTCAAGAATCGTCTTCTTTTCCGGTGTTCCGGACCGATGATGGAATTTCTCCAGCCCGGCGGCCTGGGTAATGTCCGTGAAGACCACCGGCGCACCATTCACGAATCCCCCTGCCGTGATGGGGCGCAGCGAAGCATCCTTCACGGGAGGATGCGGAGCCCCGGTCGCGACCCCCATGGGCTGCTGCAGGGGTGGCTTGTGATCCTCGGTTTGTTGTGCCGCGCCGACCGGGGCCAGCAGGACCACCCCCAGAAAAGACGCAGAGAGACATTTCGCTCGACCAGGCATCATCGCACGCCAGTTACCAGCTCCATTGTTCGAGTGATCGCGGCCAGGGGCAAACTCGAGCACAGGAATGGCATACTCTTCCCGTTCAAATCTATTGCGGCAACTCCCGCTCCGGACTGCCATCCGGGGCCGGCTTAGCTCCCGCCCCGGGAACCTCAGAACGGTTCATCTGATCGAGCTTCTGGAACGCGGCCTGAGCCTCTTCCTGTCGGCCCAGTTTCGAATAGTCGCGGCCCAGCAGGAAATAAGCCTGCTTCATCCGAGGCTCAAGCTGCAGCGATGCCTTGAGTTCCGGAAGGGCTGCTTCAAGCTGACCACCCTGGAACAAAGCGTTACCGAGGGCAAAATGGCCGGCCGCAGAATCAGGAGCCAGCGCGACTGCCTTGCGCAGCCAATCCGCAGCTTGCGAGTAGTCTTTCTTATAGGTGTAGCACGCTCCCAGGCCGTAAGCGACCGGGTAACTCAGCGGTCCAGTTTTTTCCGCCTGGGTATAGTAGCCGATCGCCTCATCGAATTTTGACTGCGAGCGTTTTAGATCAGCCAAGCCGAGGGCTGCTTCGATGGAACGAGGATTCGCTCGGAGAGCGAGTTGAAATTCCGTTTCCGCCTGGCTCGGATTTTCAGCCGCCAGCGCCGCTTCGGCAAGCAACTGGTGGGCTCGGTCAGAGTCCGGCGCCAGCGCGAGAAGGCGCTGATATTCCCGCTGCGAGAGCTCGCGAGCAATAAGCGAGAGGTAGTAGAGAGCGTCCGTGTTGTTCGGGTCCGCGCCCAGGACCTGGCGCAGTTCCTCGAAGGCGGGCTGAAACTTTCCCTGGGCGAGCAGGGCTCGCGCCAGCATCAGGCGCAGCGGCAACGCATGGGGATGGGTGCGCAGATGCTTCTGGGCCAGTTGCGCGGCCTGCGCGAACTCACCCCGATAGAAGGCTCGGGTACATTCCGCCAGTTCCGGGGTTTCTCTCAGCCCATCGGCCGAAGCCACCAGCACGAGCAACCAGCACAAGATGAAACGCAGAGTCAGCGGTTGGGACATTTCGCGACGGGGCCTCAGGGAGTTTCGAAAGGACGCACTTCAACGATACGCATCAGCTCCTGCACCTTCTCATCGCGAAGTTTCTGGAGTTCCTCAAAGTGTTTGGCCTGGGTTTCCCTCCGCGAGTCTCCGGTGCGGGTGTAGAGGGTCAAAAGATACAGGTTGGCGGCAAGATAGTCTGGATCGAGTTCGAGGGCGCGCCGGATGTGCGCCTCGGCCTCTCCATAATCTCGCTTCATCAGATAGTACTGTCCAAGCTCCGCCAGGGCGTTTGCATAGTCGGGTTTGGTTTTCAAAGCCAACTGCAACTGGCGGAAGGCGTCCTCGAGGCGATGTTGCTGCAAGGCGATGGAGCCCAGGTAATAATGCGCCGCCGTTGCGGTCTCAGGGCTGGCAACGGCTTGCGTCAGCCAGGGAACGGCCGCATCGTAGTCCTTCGCCCGGAAAAGCGCGGTGCCGAGCGCGAGCTTGCCTCGCGGGTCACCGGGCTTCAGTTGGAGGTACTTCTGGAAGAAGGGCACCGCCTCGGCGGGGTCATGACGAAACGCCGCCACCGCCCCCATCGCGTAATTGAATGACGCGTTCTCCGGTTCGAGCCTGACCGCCTTCTCGAAAGCGTTGCCCGCTTCCGCCAGCAGTTCAAGATCCAGACAGACCAGTCCAAAATCATAGTGAATGCTGGCTCTGTCCGGGGCAAGATCTCGCGCGTGGGCGAGGTAGCCTAGGGAACCCTTGTAGTCCCGCTGCTCGTGCGCGACCCGCGCCAATTCCAAGAGCGGAGCGGGTGAAAGATTCTCCCCGGTTGCTAATGTCTCAAGCGCCGCGCGGGCATCCGTCCAGCGTTGGGTGCGCGCGCACGCCATGGCGAGAGCGTGAAGGAGTTGAGGCGACAGAACCCGGCGCTTCTGCAGGCCCTGCAGCAGGAAGATGACGAGATCATCGCGCTTGCCGGCTCCCAAGCCCGACAAGGTCTGCTGCGCATCCGCCTCAGAGAATTCCGGATCGGCCACCAGGCGCGCCGCCGCGTCATCCGCTCCCTGGCGGTTGCCGGTCGCAGCGTAATTGGCGCACAGAATTGACAATGCCTGGGCCCGGCCCTGGACTTGTTCGGGCAGGTGTGACAAGTGGATCAGAGACTGCTGGAATTTACCCTGCTCGAGCAGCAGGGCCGCAGTTTGATAATTGGCCTCTTCGTTGTTCGGCTCGTAACCGAGCAGGCGCCCGTAAATCTCCAGAGCCTTCCGCTTGGCTTGCGGATCTCGGGCGACGTTCTCCTGGTAGAGCCGGCCCAGGTTCAAGTAAGCGCCGGTGAACCGCGGTGAACGATGAATCGCCCGGCTGAAGCTGCTTGCGGCGGCCGCAGGATTGCCTTGCTGGGCATCAATGATTCCGCGCAAGTTATCGAATCCGGGGTCTGCGGGAAACTGTTTTACGGCTTGGTTGAGCAGCCGTTCCGCCTGCGCCAGGTTGCGTTCTTCGATCAAATCCTGAATCTGCAGGATGCTATGATCCCTGGCGCTGTGAAGGTCTTGACCCGCAAGGAGGAAAGTTGCGTAAAACAGACCCGCCAAGGCCAAAGCCGGAATCGGCCAGCGCCGTCGCATAGAATATGCCCACAGGATTATACGCGAGGAAAAAGCCATTCGATGCAGGCAAATACTAGCTGGCTTATACTGATTTTGATGGAGAGCAGCCTTCCATTCAGCATCTTTTTGCGGCGTCCCATGACAATATCTCTTAGTTATAGCGCGGCCCGGTCACGATGACAGGGGTGCGAGCCAGGCCAAGATGCCTCGCGGGACGCCGACGTCAGGCTTGGCGCCGCCCCGTGGTGTTGCTGTTGCTTCTCTGGATCGCCGGCGACACCTCAGCCCAAACCCAGCCCTCCGCCTCTGAGACAAATCTTGCCGCGGGGGTCGAGGCGCTGAAGGCTGGCGATCTGGACGGTGCGGAACGGATATTCGCGGAAGCGCGTCGGCAGGGCGTCAGGAGTCCGTTGGTCTTCCACAATCTCGGAGTCATCGCCCAGCAGCGTGGCAACCATACACTGGCGGTCAGCCGATTCCGCCAGGCCATTGCCCTGCCGCCCGAGTATGCGCCCTCGCGCCTGCTTCTGGGCGTCAGCCTGCTGGCGCTCGGCAAGAATGCGGAAGCCATCGCCCAGCTTCAACACGCTGCTCGCTCGATGCCGCAAGAGCCCCAGGTCCACCTGCAACTGGCCAAGGCGTACAAGGCTTCAGAAAACTGGATAGCCGCCGTCGAGGAACTGCAGAAAGTGGCGAACCTGGACCCGCGGGAAGCGGAATACTCTTATCTATTGGGCCGGGCCTGGACCGAGCTTTCCGCATGGTCTTTCGAGCGGTTGGCGCGGCTCAATCCTGATTCGGCCCGACTACATCAGGCCCTGGGGCAGGAGTATGCCATGCAGGGAAAGTACGAATTGGCGATTGCGGCTTACCAGCGGGCGGCCCGGTCGGATCCCAGCCTGCCGGAAGTTCACCTGGCCCTGGCCCTGCTCCTGCTGGAATTGAACAGAATCGAGGAGGCGCGCGTGCAAATCAACCTTGAACTCAGGCTTGTGCCGGAGAGCAAGGCGGCCATCGAAACCAGAGCGAAGGTCGAGGCTGCCCGATCGCCTACGTCCCCCTAGCGTCGCTGCGCTGGGCTGCTGTCATTCCGATTTTTTCGCGTTTGGGCCTTCTATAGCTATTAGCAATTGTCCTAGAGCGCGTGCCATGCCAAGGATTGTCCTTTCAATTTCCGTATTCCTGCTGGCTGCGGCTTCGTCGTCCCTGCCAGCCCAAACTCCGCCTCCGACATCGGAAGATGTTCCAGCGCCAAGCGTTGCCAGCGATCTGTCGAACCTCGCGCTCGGTCCGGCGCGACGCCTTGAATTCGAAGGCGCCTTGGAGCGGCACGACTTCAAACGGGCGGAGACCATTCTGCTGGAAGAGTCGAAGCGCGACCCGCACTCCCCCCCTGCAGCGAGATTGCTAGAGGCTGCGGGCAGTCTGTTCTTTTTAGATGGCCAGTACCTCGATGCCGCGATCGCCTGGAAGAGAGCGGAGGCAATTGCCCCTCTGGCCCCCCGCAGTCGCTTTACTCTGGCCATGACCTACATCAAGCTCGGCCGAAGCGACTGGGCGCGGCTGGAACTGGAGAAGCTTGCCACCACCCAGCCCGCCAGCCCGCTCTATCTCTATTGGCTGGCACGCCTCGACTATGATGCCCAGAGCTACGCCGCAGCCATTGGGCGATTGCAGAAAGTGGTTGAGCTCGATTCCGGGATGATGCGAGCTTATGACTTGCTGGGGCTATGCCATGACTACCTGGGGCAATTCGATAAAGCCATCGAGAGCTACACTCGCGCCGTTGAGCTGAACCGGCTCCAGGCGAAGCCGTCGCCTTGGCCGCTTGTGGACATGTCGATTTCGCTGGTTGCGGTCAACCGATTGGCAGAGGCGGAAAAAAATCTTCGCGAGGCACTGAACGATGACGACCGGCTTCCGCAGGCGCACTATCAGCTGGGCCGGGTCCTTGAAATGCAGCAGCAAGATCCAGCCGCGATTCAGTCGCTGAATCGGGCTGTGGCCCTGGATTCAACCTATCCCGAACCGCACTACCTGCTGGGCCGGGTCTACCAAAGGCTGGGCGAAGCCGGGCTTGCCAAGACCGAGATCGAACGCTTCAAGCAGCTCACTAAGAGCAGAGACGCGCTGGCATTACCGCCCTCCCAGCCTCCAACCCAGTAGCCCAGGTATAAGCCCCCAAACAGCGCCATCCTGTAAAGCACAGGACGGCGCTGTTGAAGGCTACCGGGTGGAACCTCTTAAAATTCGATCCTCGCGCCGATTTGAATCGTACGCGGAGAACTGACACCTTGATTCCAGGTGCCGAAACCGTTGGCTCCTCCGGCGGCTATGTCATTGACGAAGGCAAAGCTTGAACCTTGGTTGTTGACATTGGCGGCGGGATAAAAGTAGTGCTGGTTGAAGGCATTGAAGAAGGCGAAGCGAAGTTGGAAGTTGGTCCGTTCTCCTATTCTGGTGTTCTTGGTGATCGAAAAGTCCAGGTTCTTCCCGCTGGGCCCGCGCAGGTTTGAGACACGTGGGCCGTCGCCGGTATATCCATAGGCTCCGGTGCAGCCGGGGGCGGTGCCGGCTACGCAGAAGTTCCCGATCGGCTCGAATGCGGCAGCATCCAAGAGAGGACCTGCGCCGGGGTCATAGCCATTCGGACTGTGGAGGAAGGGGTCGGCCCCGGGGACAACACCCACCAGGCAATTCTGCCTGAATTGGGAGACTACCGGGCAGGTGGAGGAGCGGAACCACATCGGTGTGCCGCTCTGGTAGTGAATGATCGGGCTGAGCTGCCAGCCGCCGACGATTGCGTTGAGGGCTCCGCCTCCGCCGGCGAACTTTTGCCCCTTGCCAAAGGGCAAATCGTAAACGAAGGCAACAGAAAGGATCTGCGGCACGTCGTCAGACGATACGGTGCGAGCGCGACGCTGTTCGTAAGGCGAGATCACGCCCTGGGTCGCGTTCCACGAGCCTCCGAGCTGCTGGGTGTTGTCCGAGGCGTCGGAAAGCAGCTTCGACATGGTGTAGGACACCAGCATCTGAAGGCCGTTGCTGTAATGTTTTTCCAGCTTCGCCTGGAATGAGTGATAGATGGAGTTGCCGTGGTTTTCGTTCAACCCTTGCAGGGGACCGCAGAACTGGGGAAAGGGGAGCAGAGCCTGCGCTACCGTAGGAGAGCAGGCACTTGTAGGTTTGGTCAAATCCGCAACCCAATTGGTATACGGAACGGAAACGCCGTGAAGCGTCGTTGGTCCTCCCGCCGTGAAAGTGTCATTCAGCAGCGGTGTGTAGGTACAATTGGCGCCGGGCGCGGGAGTGCCGCTCGCGCAAGAGGGGTCGATCGCGGTGACCGGCGCCTCCAGAGCCTTAATGGCCGGACTGAAGGGATTCAGGACGTTGACTGGGTTCAGGCTCGAGGTAAGGCGTGAACCCTTGTTGCCGACGTAAGCAACGCTCAGGGCAAATCTCGCGGGAAGCTCGCGCTCAATCGTCAGATTCCACTGTTGCGAGTAGGGCCGGCGGTTTGCGTTCACCGGACGATACGCCGAGCCGTTGTTGTTAGCCTGGGTGGGCGCGGCGCCGTTGTCGAAGGAGGAATCTACCGCCGGAGGAAACAGCGGAGCCGGAACTCCATTGTCAAGGTAGAAGGCTGCGTTGGTGGAGGCGCCGTTCGGACTGGTGGCAAAAGTCTGGTGAAGATTGAATCCGTCGAGCGACATCCCGCCGCCCCACCCGGGATAAAACGCCTGCCCGAAGAAGATGCCGTAGCCGGCGCGTACCACGGTCTTCTGGTCGAACGCATAGGCAACGCCCAGTCTCGGCGCAAAACCCCTGTGCCAGGGCTTCTCCGGATAGTCCGCACCGAAACTCGCTGCCCCGAACCCCTTGCCGGCAAAAGCCAGACGGCCTGGAAGTCCATCGGCTCCGGGATTGGGTCCGAGAAGGTCGATGAAGGATTGGCGGTTGTACTTCTCCCGCGAGGGCGTGTAGTAGTCCCACCGCACGCCATAGTTCAAGGTCAGCTTTGGCGTGGCTTTCCAGGAATCATTTATATGGAACGCCCACACGATCTGCCGCGGATACCAGGAAGAAACAACTCGACGATCCATCGAGCCGGTACTCACGGCGCCCAACAAGAATCCAGCGACTGGGCTTCCGCTGTTCGGGCTGGAGGAGAGGGCGGTCGTCGAACGATCGAAACTATACGTACCGGATTGATTGTTGGAGGCGTGAATATTGCCCTGAACCGAGCGCCATTCGCCGCCGAAGGTGATCGTATGATGGCGCCACACCTTGTTCGCGGTGTCATTCAACACCCAGGTGGGACGAACCGTGATATTGGTGGCCGGCGGCCCATTGCTATTTGAAATGTTGTGAAACCCGTCCGAGAAGGTAAACGCAGGCAGGGCGTTTAAGCTGGCCGCCCCCGGAACCTGCGGCAGCTTCCCGATGAAGTCAAGGTTCTCCGAGCCGTAGCCTTCGTTGCGGTTCAAGTATCCGAACGTTACATGGTTCGTCAGGGTCGAAGAAAAAGTGTGTTCCCAGTTGAAACGGGAGATGGGAGAATTCTGCGGCCGGGTGGGAGATTCATCGGCAATCGCAATCGGGAGGGCGGTGGCCGTATTGAAACCGGTGAACTGACGCCACCAGAAGAAGTAGAGGTGGTCTTTTTCACCCCACTCATGGTCGAGTCGGAACATATACACGTTGCTGTTGGACGTAAGCGTATCGGGCACGGCCCGGGGCAGGGTGTAGTTGGAGGTGGGATTTGAATTCGTCGGTGTCGGCAAGGCGGCCATGTAGGCTGCCGCAATGGGGCTGATGCAACCCTGGGGAATCTGATTGCCGGGGAATTGCTGTCCCGGGCCCACGCCGGCCGCGGCCTGACAGGCGGGCGTGGCGTTGCCTGGCATATAGAGTGGAATCAGGGCGCCATTCCCGTCCACCCAGTCCGAGAAATCTCCGTTGCGCTCGAGCAGCGAGGGAATCGAAATGGTAGGCGTGTTGGAGCCACCGGCCTGGTGATAGGACTCCCAGTTGAAGTAGAAGAATGTCTTGTGTCTTCCACTGTTAATCCACGGAAGCTTCGCCGGGCCGCCAAAGTTGGCTCCGAAGTTGTGCTCGTTGTCGGGCGGCCGGGGCTTGTTGAGGAAATTGTTCGTCCAGGTATTCGCATTCAGCGATTTGTTGCGCGCATATTCGAACATCGCCCCGTGAAATTGTGAAGTTCCGCCTTTGCTGACCATGGTGATCTGGCCCGAAGTCGACGATCCGTATTGCGGGTCGTAACTCGAGGTGAGCACCTTCACTTCCTGAACCATGTCGGGCGACATCTGGAAGTCCTGATGTATGGAAACCATGCCGCTCTGGCTCATGAAACCTTCCTGCATGGTTGCGCCATCAAGCAGAGCCTCGTCGCCTGACTCCTGTCCTCCGTTGATCCGCGCCTGGAAAGCCTGATTGCCGCCCCCCGTCGAAATACCGGGAAGCAACACGGCCAAAGCGGCCGACGAACGCGGCTTGCCCTCAATGGCCAGTGGCAGATCCTTGATGGTTTCCGGGTCCGCTCCTCCCTGCAAGGTTCCATTGTCGTAGTTGATCAGGGAAGCTCCTCCCTCAACCTGGACGGTTTCGGTCTGGGCACCCACCTTGAGAACCGCGTCCGCCCGCACGCTCGCATTGATGGTTACCACAATGTCTTTCTTCAGGGAGTTCTGAAATCCGTTCTTGCTGGCTTTCAAATCGTACGTACCGGGCGTCAGGTTGCGAAAGGTGTACTCTCCCCTCTCATCTGAGGTGAAGGTGGTTTCGGTCCCGGTCGCTTTGTTGGTAAGAATGACCGTCGCACCGACCACGGCGGCTCCGGATTGATCGGTGACGGTTCCACCGAGGCTGGCATTACCAATCTGTGCGCTCGCCGAAACAGCGAAGGCAAAGAAGCAGAGAGTTAGCAACAGCACAGAACCGCCTGAGTGCACAGTCTTCGTGGACATGGCTCACCTCGCAGACCGATTTTTACGTAGGTCCCCAATGGGCGGGAAATTCATCTCGGGATCTTCCCACCTTAGAAATAGTTTTGGAATCTCGCCCCTCGCTAGTTCTTTTGAACTAACTTGCAGTGGGATTATTCGCATTGAACTTTCTTAAGTGTCAAGGCGAAAATTTCTTAAAGGGCTTTTGAGGCCGACTAAACGATCAAAATTGGGGGAACCGGGAGAGATTTTCTCGGTTTGGCATTTGTTTTAAATTTCGACAGGAGACATCGACTGATTTCCTAGAAGGAAAGTGCGGCAAGAAGCAGAACGCTCGATCTCGACGAACTGCGGCATCGACACCCTGCTGAACCTGACGGCGAAAGTTCTGCCCGTGGGCAAGAAAA
>Ga0193707_1000974_pt1 | contig 10377 bp, 27 predicted proteins | sample U3c2metaG_FD_143043 | JGI IMG/M metagenome (GOLD analysis project Ga0193707, IMG submission 143043) | Soil microbial communities from a riparian zone of the East river system, Colorado, United States - U3c2 | ecosystem: Environmental > Terrestrial > Soil > Riparian zone | place: USA: East River...
CCAATCGGACCCAGATTCACCGTTGAAGGTTCCGAGAGTGCCGCTGTATAATAAAAAGAAAAGGATCAAACAGGGAGGCGTGCTATGGGCACCGAGAAGCCGGCCAAGAAGATGTTGGAGGCCGACATCCTGGAGTTCGTACAGCGTCGGGCACGGGAGCTGAAGCAGGCCCCCGGAACACCGAAGCGCAGGATGCCGAAGGTGACCAGAATGACCTCCCGCGGGCAGGCCGCCGCGCTCCGGATGTCGAACAACCCCTTCAAGACGGGGTATGCCACAACGGAGCAGGCCACCCAAGCGTGGCGGGGCACGCCCACCCTCAAGGGTAAGGGTACTCGCGAGGTCGGACCCAAGGACAACGGGTCGAACTACTGCCACGGCAAGGAGACCGGGAACCGATGAAGGAATGGGTAGACCCCGAACACGGGTTCGACTGGTGGACAGTGTACAAGGAGGACAAGTGAAGAAGGTACTGACGATCGCCGCCCTGGCGATCACCGCGGCGTGCGGAAGCACGCATCCGACCCACGAGGCTACCCCGACACCCAAGTCCACTCCGTGTGCAACGGAGGACAGTCCGGGTCCCTGCTACTGGGACGCACAGCACAGGGGCAACAAGAGGGGTAAGTCGTTCCGAGTGACTCGGGACGGTAAGGTCGAGTACCTCGTGGCCTGGTACGTGATGGATCGGGACAAGAAGATCTGGGTGTGCGGGTTCAGTGAGCAGGACGTCCTGTCACTGGACGAGGAACACTACAACGACCCCTCTCGTGCGCCAGGACACGACAGAGAGTGCAACACTCCGTAAGTGGGTAGGGTGCCCTGGGGGCGTAGTCCCCAGAGTGCCTGGTCTACTTAGGGCCTGCATAAAAGATCTTGAAACAAATTCCAAGATCCCCTTGCATGTGCCGCGGGTGGCATAGTATAATTAAATTAAGAGCAGAACAGAAAGAAGGGTGGAGGCCATGAAGCGGATCTTCCTCACAGACCAGCAGGTTCAGGTGCTTCTGCAGGCCGTCGAGATGACCGGGGACATCTGGGCCGGTGCTCGCGATGACCTCCTCGAGTCCGAGGACCGGGGGGACTGGGAGATGGCCGTCCGGACCGATGAGAACCTGGACACGCTGAACGGCGTCGAGGCCCTCCTGAAATCAGTTCAAGATCCCGCTTGACAGGGCCGCGAGGGCCGCGGTATAATTAAATTAGAACAGCAACCACCGGAGCGGTAGGGTGGTTCAGGAACACGCCGTAGGCAATCAGTCCTGAACCGCCTGGTCGAGCCGGACAAAACAGACAGAGAGCCCGACCAGAACTGGAGAGTACGATGTCGGAGAACACCGAGACCACGACCACCGACGAGGCCGTCCAGACCCTCTCGCCGTACAAGGCCACCGCGGTCGTCAACGAGCTGCTGGCCGAGGCGGGCCTCACGGACAAGAAGGACGACAGCAAGCCGCGTCAGCTGCCGGCCCAGATGCTGTACCAGTACTGCAACAAGGGGTACATCAAGGCCAGCAAGAACGAGGCCGGCAAGTGGGAGATCAAGGTCACCGACCTGACCGAGTGGGTCGCGGCCTACATCACCAAGCAGAACGCCCTGGCCGAGAAGAAGGCCGCGAAGCTGCAGGCCGAGCTGGCCGGCGAGACCGAGTCCACCGAGGCGGACGCCGAGGTCGACGAGCACGCCGAGGTCTGAGTCCGGAGGGTGATGGTGGGGGCGCGAGCTCCCACCACTCGCCCAGGACACTCAGGCCGGTCCCGTGGTGTAGTCAAACACCACACGGTCTTAGCATCCTGAAAGGGTGGACAAATGAAGAAGGTCGTGCTGACGATCGCCCTGACCACCGGTGCGCTGCTGGCTGGTGCCTCCATCGTGGAGGCGTCCACGCCGAAGCCGTCCGGCTACTGCTCCAAGTCGGAGCTGGGCAAGGTCGTCTCCTACACCACGCCCAGCAAGTCGGCCACGTACAAGATCAAGTGCGTGCCTTACACGGCGTACCACTGGAAGAAGGCCTGACCCAGCGGGTTAGCTGATCCGCACCCCTAGCAGGGTGTGGGTCGGCTTGTCCGCTAGGGACAAAAAGGGGTGACGCAGATGAAGAAGTCCGATGGCGACAAGTGGTTCGACGACAAGACGGACAAGCTGAAGGACGACATCGTGTTCGGTACGGACGAGGAGTCCGAGGAGGCGGGTGACTGATGCTGGGCCGTGACGAGAACGGAGAGCGGATCTTCGGGTTCCAAGGTGAGTGGATCACGTTCGAACTCTACCAGATCGGCGACTCCGAACCGCACGAGGCCGTTTCGCTGGTCTGTTCCAATTGAATTGGGTATTCCCTTGATTGTCTGAGGGGATTTCCTGATCGTGCGTGATGGCCTCGAGGGGTTGTTATGGAGACTCACAAACTGTGCCTGTCCATAACACCCCCTCAAAGTCCTCAGATGCGATGGCGTCAGACAATTAATTATGACACGTACCCAGGGTCAAGCACTTCCTGCTAGTGGTTCTCTATCACACAGCCCCTAGGGGTTGTGAGAGGAATGTGCTCAGGGTGCACAATTAATTGTTTATATGTACCTTTGTGATTTTGAGGCTCACGCTCTTGAGAAAATTCTTCGTGATATACACCTTAACAAACGAACGACCATCCACTACCTATAGTACTTATCCTTAGTATATTCCCCTTAAGAAAAGTAGCCTAAAACACAGAGAAATAACCATTAACGACAATTAAATTATGACCCCTCCGTAACTCGCATGGAGGGCGGGAGTTGGTTCTCGTCATCCGGGTGAGCTACGTCGGCTCCAGCTTCGTGAGCCAGAAGCTGGAGTTCACGGCTTTCTCTGCTGGCTCTCTTCAGAGCACGCTCCAGCTTGGGGATCCTTTCGTCCTCACCCGATTCGAGTAGGTCGGTGGCGGCCTGGAGCTCCAGCTTCGTTCGGGACAGTTGTTCCCGAAGGCTGTCGTTCTCGGTACGAAGAGCGTGGACCGTGGGGTCGACTGGTGTTCCAGTAGGTTCTGGGATGACCTTGTAGCTCCGGATACGTCGAAGGTGGCAGTCGGGGCAGTAACCGTAACCGGGCTTCTTCAATACATCCGGCTTACCGGCCTTGATGCAGTCAGGGCAGTAAGGCTGCCTCGGACGACCTGGGCCTCTACGTTCTGTGCTCATACATCTATTATATCACAGACCACGGGGGCCACTCAAGCGTTCACAACAAGATTTCCTAAAAGGAATTGTGCGTGGTATTGATTGTGCCCACCAAAAGATCTTGAGATGGACGCTTGATTGGTCCTTGAGTTCCCCAGTATAATAGAATCATACAGCAACACAGCGGCTTCCTAAGGGGTGGTAACATGACCGTACGAGAGCTGGTCGACCAGCTGAACAAGATGCGTGACGAGGGTCGCGTGGCCGATGACGCGCTGGTCGAGGTGGTGTACAAGCAGGACTCGAACGAGGGCGTGACCTACTACGGCACACCTACCGAAGAGACCATCGTGCTGATGGACGACGACACGCGCCTCGTGATTCTGGGGAGCTGAACCGGTAGCATCATCCAGGGCTTCCCTGGGTGGTGCGGTCAGTTCAGACCGCAAGAAGGGTGGTACAAATGAACAGGATCGCTGAAGTCCAGGGCGGCCAGTTTTTCACGAACGTTGAGGCGTTCGAGAAGTTTCTGATGCTGCCTCCGTGCAAGCAGGAGGGCTGCCAGGCCGTAACGGATCTTCGCGACGGTCGCAAGTACGCAGGTCGGGCGTGGGACGCCGGGAAGCAGTTCATCGAAGGCGCCTACCCAGACGAGCGGAAGGGGCTCTGCCACCTCTGCGCGTACTGGCTCGAGATGGAGCGGGCCGACGCGAAGCGGACGTCGGGAGTGGTTGTGCAGCGCGAGTACTCCACGTCGGAAGGCGTGAAGGTCGAACGCTGGCACTACTCGTACGACGAGGACGAGCCAATGGTGTCCACGCAGCGCCGTCAGATGTTGGGCCACGGTGGCGCGCACTGGAACATCGAGTACTACGACGGCCGCAAGGTCGAGACAAACAACCTTTGGTGCCAGAGCACGATACCGGAGTGGTTCCTCGACCGCTTCCCGGTAAACGCCAAGTTCGTGTGATGCAGTAGGGTGGTGTAGGGAGCGATCCCTATGCCGCCTGGTTGCATCAAGCGAAAGGAGCAACCATGAACGCAGAAGCGGTTGTTGTGACCAAGTTCGTCATGGATGATGGCGAGCAGCACGTGGGCCTGCTGCCCATTCAGCTGTCGTTCAAGAGCGAGAAGGACCTGTTCGACTGGCTGAACAGGCTCCCTTACGCCGCCGAGATCAGCAGCGTGCACGGGCTGGTTGAGGACGAGAAGCGGCTCGATGTCTCCGACCTTCGGGACGAGGCCATGATTCGCGAAGGGCGCCGCAAGGTGATTCAGGAGATCGTGGAAGAGGAAGCACGCGAGCGCCAGGCCCACTACGACGATCTGAACCCAGCGATGCGCCAGACGGTCTAGCAGGTCAGGTGGTGTACAGCAAGCCCGTGTGGTTTTCTGTACACTGCCTAACCCGCTTGACGGGTTGGAGGTGAGAGCGATGGTGTCCGATGGCCGTGTACTTGAAAGGGTGACTTCTTCGAAAGGAGGGGCGACCTTTCAGGACAAACTGCATTCGACGTACGAGGTAGCGCCTCGTGCCTGAGGACCTGCTAGTTGCATCGTAGCCGTGAGAGTACATGAGGTTGCCCCAGGGGCAACACGGAAGACATCCTGAGGATGCACGGCTACGTTGCTGGTGGTAGGTAATCACCAGAACAGGAGTGAACATGGGTTTCCAGAGGGTCGAAGAGCACGAGGGTGATGGCCTGAGGGGCATCGTGGTGCGCGGGCACGAGACGTGCAACCTGACCTATCGAGCCACGTCGGACTTCGACGGCATGGTGATCCTGAGGTGTGAGGGGCACGAGCTGGACTGCCACATCATGCCGAAGGAGATTACGAAGACCTTCACGTACGACGGTCTCGACTCGTGGACGCACACCAGCTACCCGGAGTCCGAGCGTCGGCAGAAGGCGGACGAGGCAGTCATCACCGACCTCGAGTCCGCCAAGGAGTACATCGAGGACGTGACAAGTCGCACCTGACCTTGAGTAGAGTCCACCTGAGGGTGGGCTCGGCTGAAGGGAGGTGTACAGTGGGACGATATGTCCTGTTGGAGTTTGACGACAACGAAAAGGCCGACCTCTACGTCGAGTCCCTTCAGGCTCGCATTGCCGACTATCCGTTGGCAGAGCCGAGGCCGGTCGCAATGTTCACAAAACCAGCCAAGCTTTGTGAATGTGCCGAAAGAGAAGAAAAGTCCTTTCGGGGTCAGAAGTTCGGTTGGTGGTGTTGTCCGAAGTGCCGACGACCGAAGAGCCGCTCGGGACAGAATCTCAACACCATTTGGCCGATTCCGTGGCGCAAGAAGCTTTGGCGGATGCCATTGCTGCACGTGCAGTGGAAGATGGACAAGCATGGAAGGGTGGTGACAATTCAAGATGAGTGAGGCGGAGAACGTTCGGGTTGACATTGAGCTTGACGTCGATCCCTTCGAAGCGGCGTGCCGGAAGCTGGGCGAGACCATGAAGGAGTGGGTCGACGGCCTAGCCGACATAGGCTGCGAGCAGATGTTGAACGCGTTCTTCTTTCACGAGCACCTGCAGAACTGTGTCGTCTGTTACCAGGCAGACAGAGGGATGCCGGATGAGCTGCAGCCGGTAACTCGGTACGTGGAGAAGATCCACACGGTCGGCTACTGCGGGTTCGGCAAGTACCTTGAGATGGTCGAGGTGCGAAGGTTGACTCGTGAGTAACCCCAGCGGCATGGCATACGTGTCAATGACCCTGAAGGAAGATCACGTCGGCGAAGAGCGGGACACAGCCATGACAAAGGTCATGGCTAGGGTTCCGAAGCGCTGCAAGCACGTCGCAACGGTCTGTGAGGACTGTGTCGGCGACTGGGAGCGCGACTGGGTGGTTCACTTCGAACGGACGAGTCGCGGAAGGCTCATCCAGGACCGGAGGAAGCAAAAGTGAGCACGGTGCAGGAACTGCAGGACGAGATCGCCGAGATGGCCGCTTCGGCTGACGCGGCGCCGAACCGTCACGAGCGCCGCAAGCAGGCCAAGCTCGACCGCATGGGCGGCAAGAAGAAGAAGCAGCGCACCAAGCGACAGCGCCGCAACAAAAAGTGACACCCGTCGAGTACCTCGAGCTGCACAAGGAGTGCGGCGACGGATGCGAGTTCAAGCGGGAGCTGAATGACACCGCTCAACTTGTTGCGTCTGCACGTCACGTGTAACGACAAGTGCAGATGGCGACGGGAGTACACCGAGTTCTGCGAGTCCTGGGCAAGGGAGGACGCAGCTACCTACGAGAGGCCAGCCCCTCCAGAGCCGAAGCCCGTACCGCCTCGGAGGGTGAACACAAGAGTGACAGAAGCGCAGCAAGGCCGGCACGACCGTAAGCGTAACGGTCTCGACTGACGGTTCGGGTGGTGCACGACTCGATCGTGCACTGCTCAAGCGGCCAGTTGATTTGTCCGCGAGGTCCCAGATATAATAGGAATAGAAGGGAGGAGAGATGTGGACTCTCGACATCGGGTACAAGCTTGATGGCAACGCTGTCAACGTACTGCACGTTGACGAGCTCATCGAGGGCGTAGCCCAGTGCTTTTCCTTGGACTGGGAAAACAGCAGTTCGGGTTGGGGCATCCGAGATGTTCAGCTCGTCGGATCGAAGCGTCTGGTGCACAGAGCCGAAAAGACCGTCATTGCGGAGTTGACTCCGTTCGGACTTCAGTACACCGCAACGTTCCGAAACAGCTGCGCCGCTTCAGAGTGTGGGTGAGCCAGTAATGGGGCTGACGCGCGAACAAATCGACGAGGCCGTCAAGCACGAGGGCTGGCAGAAGTTTCGTGTCTTTTTGAAGGGCAAGACGACCGAGCACAAGCTGCGGCAGCTGGCACTCTTTCAGCTGGCGCGTGAACGTAAGAGCCTCGGAAGCCGCAGCAGTAACGTTCGCTACTGGGAAGACCAGTTTGGCGACCTGCCTGAGCAGGAAAGCGTTCGGGTACAGATCCTCAACTACCTGAACGCACTCAGCCGAGGTGGTCAGATCGATCCGTTGTCGAAGCAAGACTGGTCGTTCGACAGCCTCCGCGACCTCCTCTGGAAAGGGGAGATCAATGTCCGTCGGTGACTGGATTGCACTCAGTGTGGCAGCTGCTATCTTCCTGCTGCTCCTTCCCAGCGTGGTGAAGGAAGCAGTAGAGGACATCAAGCTGCAGGCGTACCTTCGGAGGCAGCGGCGTGGTCGTCGTAAGGATCGGTAGCGAGAGCTTCATCTTTCTCGACCGACCGAATCTCGTGACTGGCGAGATGGTCGAAGGCAGCACAGAACGAAGTCGAGGCCTGTCGGCGTAGGGGCATCGAGGCAAAGGGGCCTTTCGATGGCGGGCTATGGGATGTTTCCGACAGCGTCGGAGTTCGAGAGAATGTACGGCTTCAGGCCAGAGAATGAGGAATGCACCTCATGCCACATGGCGAAGTCGAGGCACAAGGGGATCGAAGGTCACACCTTCCTTCCCTCGGGTCATGGAGTAAGGGTGGCATCATGACGTACGCACTCTTCGTGCAAACGTTCGGTCGGTGGGAGTTCTGCGGCTTCGCCCACGACGAGGAAGCCGTGAACCGTTGGGCCGAGGATCAGCGGCGGATCGATCACGTGGAGCGATTTCACGTGACCGGACTACTGGACACCTGACCTTGCATAGGGCGCTCCGCCCATGGCACGGAGCGTCCGGTGGAAGGGAGGTAACCTATGGAGAGGTACTACGAACTACAGTACCGCGCTTCAGGTGATGTGCCCTGGAGGCAGTATCAGGGACACCCTCAAAAGATCTACGACAGGAACAAGGCCGGCGAGTGGCTCTGCGACAAGCGGGCGACCGAAGCTGACCTGCAATGGCAAGCTGTGCTTGTCAAGAAGGAGCCGGTGGAGCTGTGAAGAAGCCTGGCCCTGGAATGTATGTGCTGGCAATGATCATCGGCGCGCCGTTTGTGCTCGTTGGGATCTGCCTACTCATTCCACCGTTCACGCCTGTAGGGTTTTGCCTGATCCTTCTCGGAGGATATCCCTTCTACAGGGTGGACAAGAAGAGACTGATGGCCAACCTAGCGGACCATCCGCTGGAGAACGGAGTCGAGAAGCCGTGGATGAACTGAACGACCTGTTTGTCGAGAGCGACGAGCAGGACCCGTTTCTGCAGGAGCTTCGGATCGTCATGTCGGGTGACAACCCGATCGCGATGATCGGCAGGCTGCTGGCATTCGGAGCGGAGAACGTCGCGGAGATCCAGCTCCGTGTCGAGACGATCGAGGCCGCGCAGAACTGGGTCAAGGGGCACATGGTGGCCCTCAAGCGTGAGGCCGCTCGGCGCAACATGACACCGGCGGCATTCATCACCGAGATCCTGGACGACGTCATCGACGTGTACGGCGACATGAGCGACGCCGACATCGAAGAGGACAGGCAGTCTCGTGGCTGAGGCCAGGATGACCTTCGAGATCGGGACGACTGCCCATCTCGAGGCACTCAGGGACATCTGCGACGAGGTGACCCGCTACCTCGGTCAAGGAGCTGTTCAACGTTCTCGTGGACCACGCCGGCTGGGCACGCGTCGTCGACGTCGCAGAAGAGGATGCCGTGCAGAGGCTGATGATGGCCTCTTCCGAGAAGTACTTCACCGTTCGGCTGACCCGTACGGCAGGCAGCCGCTCAGTGCAGTGCACGATCCGATACGCGGGAGGAGTGTAGTGACAGAACAGACGTACACCTGGCACGGGAAGCACGGCAGAGGGGCCATGAAGGCCCGCCGTGAGCAGAAGCGTCTCCAGGCTGAGGCGCGGAACGAGCGCACCGAGCCGAAGCGTAGAAGCGTCAAGAGGCTCGGTCGGAAGACCAACGAGGCTCTGACCGAGCAGCGCCGAGCCAGGCGCACACGCAAGAAGCGGTCCTAGCGACTGCACTGGCACACGAGCTGCAGAGTTCGTGTGCCGGTGGATCCGCTACGGACAACAGAAAGGGTGGATCATGGGCAAAGAGTTGACGAAGGCCGAGGCGATCCGAAAGTTCGTCTCCGAGCACTTCGACGGTCTCGGCGAGTTCCAGACTCGTGACGTGGCCGACCTGGCCGCGGGAAGCAACGAGGTCAACGACACGGAGTGGACAGGCTCGCACATCAGTGCGTCGCTCCAGGCGTGGGTCGAGCAGAAGTGGCTGATCAACGGCTACCGGCTCGAGAAGAACAGCGCCCACGGGGCGACGGCGAAGTGGTCACTCGTCAAGGTGACCGAGAAGAAGTCGAAGACCAAGGAGCCGATCAGGTCCTTCGAGGCCGACATCCTCGAGGAGAAGTCGAACGGGTCGATGCTCGTGACCGACGGTGTCGACTACTACAAGGTCACCAAGCTGGTGTGGTGATGAGCTACCTGACGACGCTGCCACAGGCCTTTCCGTGGGCGCTTGACGTGCCTGCGGATGAGATCGACAAGTACACCAGCTTCCTGAACAGCCAAGACCAGCTGTCCAGCTACGCGGTCACCACCGACGCGAAGGAAGGGCATGTTCGTCTGTGGCTGAGCCGCGTCTCGCAGGTGAAGGTCTGGAAGGAGTTCAACATCCGTTCCTAACGGGTGCACTGGTACACAGAACCACACGGCCCTGTGTACTGGTGGATCGAGTTAGGATGGTACCCCATCCACGATCGCTGACAGAAAGGGTAAGGGGAGATGTCGACAAAGCTCGAGTTCCTCTTGCACATCACCAGAAGGTCCGACGAGTACGTGAAGGGTAGAGAGGCTCCGTACAGCACGGAGGACTTCGCTGCCCATCTGCTTGCCGAGGAAATCGGTGAGCGGAAGCACGCATGCGAGGTATGTAGCCACGCACCAGTGACCCACGTGCTTGTTGCGGACAAGGCCACCACGGGGCAGAGAGTCAAGACCCTCTGCTGTGCTAGCTGCCTCCGCGCCTGCGCGGCAGTGCACGTCGAGGGGTGGAGGCTGTTCGCGTACGAGCTGGGAAGGGAGGTAATCCTCGATGGCGGGCGGAGCGAAGCACCGGCTGGTATCCAGGAAGTGTAACGTCTTCCTCGGCTGGGGTGGAGACATCTATCTCTGGTCGATCACCTTCTACGGGTTCGAGGCTTCGTGGACCAGGAAGAAGGATCGGGTATGGGGATAAGGTATGTCTCCACCGAGTCCATCAGAGCACTGCAGCACGCTCTGATGGACATCAAGCTGGGTAACGCTGTCCTCCTCACGTGGGACGAGGAGGAGCTG
>Ga0193707_1000975_pt1 | contig 10371 bp, 10 predicted proteins | sample U3c2metaG_FD_143043 | JGI IMG/M metagenome (GOLD analysis project Ga0193707, IMG submission 143043) | Soil microbial communities from a riparian zone of the East river system, Colorado, United States - U3c2 | ecosystem: Environmental > Terrestrial > Soil > Riparian zone | place: USA: East River...
GTTCTTGCCGTTTTCCTACCGCTAATCGTTTGCTGCGGCGGCCTAATGCTCGTTTTGTTCATGCTCTTTGGATTAGGCGCTTGGGGCGCGTCACACCATTGACTTCAGGTCAAAATGCGGCTTCGCGTCCGGCGCCTTTCCCCAGGTGAAATCGATCACGAGTTAATCTGGCTAAGCGTCTCGCTTGCATCGCTGGGTCTCGCGGCAGCCTGGCTGACCATTGGCTTGCCATGGCCGCGCTGCATTTTTCATGAGATTACTAGTTTGCCATGCGTCACATGCGGCATGACGCGATGCGGGATTCAGTTCTTTCAGGCTCACTTTCTCGCTGCATTGAAATGGAACCCTCTTGTGTTTATGGCGCTGTGCAGTGTGACGGCATTTGATCTCTATGCGTCGTTCGTGCTTGTGACGCGTGCGCCGCGATTGCGATTTTATTTCTCCACGCCGACCGCGAAAACATTCGTGCGCGTATCAATCGTCTCGGCGCTCGCGCTAAACTGGACGTATCTCCTGTTGCACTGGCGCAATTTCTGAGCTGTAGGGCGTCTGTGTCAGACGCCGGCGTTTCACAGGATGGAGCCTCGGGGACGGGGAGCGACATGGACGGGCAGGTCGAAAAACCGAGCGAGCGGGAGTGAACGAGTCAAACACCCTACCGCAGGTGACATGAAATCTGTGTCCTTCGATGTCCATCTGTGGCTAACTTGGAACCATGCGAATTCTGGTCACTGGCGGGGCAGGCTTCATCGGCTCCCATCTCGTTGAACGCCTGCTCGCGGCCGGGCACACGGTCGCCATTCTCGATGACTTCAACGATTTTTACGATCCGCGAATCAAGCATGCAAACGTCGCCGGTTTCGCCAAAGATGTGACCGTTCACCATCTCGATCTTCGAGATGACGCGTCAGTGCGGAATCTGTTTCATCGCGAAAAATTTGAGGTCATCGCGCATTTGGCCGCTCGCGCTGGCGTTCGGCCGTCGATTCACTATCCACAGCTCTATTACGACACGAACGTCACTGGCACATTGCACCTGCTCGAAGCCGCGCGCGTGACGGGCGTTAAAAGATTTATCTTTGCCTCCAGTTCGTCGGTTTACGGCGCCTCGAAGATCGTGCCCTTTTCTGAAGATCAACATCTGACTCAGACGCTCAGTCCGTATGCCGCGACGAAAATTGCCGGTGAATTTCTTTGCTCGACTTACTCACACCTTTACCAGTTGCGCGTAGTGGCGCTCCGTTATTTCACTGTGTACGGTCCGCGGCAACGGCCCGATCTGGCGATTCATCAATTCACCCGGCGCATTCATGCAGGGCAGCCAATCGAGCAATTTGGCGCCGGCACCACACGCCGCGATTACACTTATATCGATGACGTAATTCAAGGAACGATGGCTGCACTCCAATACGAAGGGCCGCGCTTCGATATCTTTAATCTGGGTGAGAGCGAGACGATCCAGTTGAAAGACCTGATCGTTGCAATCGGAAACGCGCTCGGAAAAAAAGCGGAGATCAACCAGTTGCCGGAGCAACCAGGCGACATGCCCCTGACTTGCGCGGATATCTCCAAAGCAAGAAAATTACTCGGGTACAATCCGACCACCAAGTTCGGCCAAGGTCTGTCGAAATTCGTCGATTGGTTTCTGAAGCCCACGAAGTGAAGCCCCCGTCAATTGCGCGGATGATCACGCTGGATAGGTTGCGACTCACTACCAGCGAGTGCGAGATCCCTCGCTCCGCTCGGGATGACGCGCGAAAGATTATTGGGTCGCGATGAATTCGTTCACCGATTGATGTCCATGGACGCTCTGCCATTCGATCAACGCGCCTGTTTTATTGCGGGCCAGGCGAAATCGGGCACCACGCTCTTGGTGGCGTTATTGGATAATCATCCGCAGTTGCTCGTGTTGCCGGAAGAAACCGCTTATTTCCCTACCGTTCTTACGAAATATGCGCCGCGCGGTCGTCGCGCGCAGTTTGATTACCTGACCAAACAATCGCTGTCGAATGTGCTCTTCGGCGGGCCATGCAAATGGGGCAAGCGGAACTATGCGACGTTCCCGCGCGAGAAATTTCTGGAGACGTTCGAGCGGGCGGCATTCGATCCTGCCAATGCGCAGGAAGATCTGCTCGTGCTAATGGTCAAAGCGTACGCGGCGACGCTGGAACGTCCGCTCGACTCTATCGGGCGGTGGGTGGAAAAGACGCCGGCCAATCGCAATCACATTCCAGAAATTCTGCGGCGCTTTCCGCATGCGAAAATTCTCGTCACAATGCGCGATCCGCGTGCCATTCTTGCGGCGCAAATCGCGTTGGAGAAAACAAGGCAAACGGGAAGGTTCTCGACTTATTACGTGATCGCCCACTGGCTGGTCGCTGCCACACTGGCGCGGCGTGTGCGCGATGGTGAAATTCCGGGTTTTGTAGTGCCGTACGAGCAATTGGTCTGCGAACCGGCCAGGACGATGGAAAAGGTTTGTGCTTACATCGAGATCAATTTCGATCCGGAAACGGTGCTGACACCGACAAAAATGGGCCGGCTTTGGAGCGGTAACTCAGCGGCGCGCATCAACTTTTCGCAGATCAGTCCAGAACCGGCAACGCGCTGGCAGCGGGAACTCTCCGAAGACGAAATCGGATGGGTGGAATGGCATTGCCGCGATCTCATGCCGGAATTCGGCTACGAGCCAAGACTACGTGGACGCGAGCTGCGATCATTTGTGCGTCCGATTCGTGGTGAACGCCCAAGGGAGTATCTGAAATCGCGCGCCTACTCCTTGCGTGACCAAATTATCCGCTAATTGTCATCCCGAGCCGCGAAGACGGCGAGGGACCATTCGTCAGGCGTGCTTCATCGTTCCCAATCCTTCCACTTGCAATCATGGCTGAAACAAGCAATACTCCCGCGAGATGTCGGGATTCTTGTTCGGTTTTCCGAGCCTCCGTTTTCTACGACGATTCAGGTTTTTCGATACCACGGTGCGGAGTTTTGCGCCCTGGCTGCTTCGTTGGTTGAGTGCGCAGGCTCGCCGTTCAAGACAAGTCCAATCCCGACTCGACGAGGCGGAGTTTCCAACGGCGTCACAGAGTGCCTTGTTTGAATGGGCTCTGGATGATTGGCGCGCTGCGGACGGTGCATTGCTCGATGCGCTCCGCCAATTCAATAATTGGACTAAACGTAAGGACCAACATGAACTCTTATTCAACTGGGAAACGCTCGCACCGTTCGCGCGGCGGTTCCCGACGCCGTGGCAATGGCCACGTACGTCGTCAACGAGAAGAACCGAAGGAGCCAAAAAAGACATTCTGGCAGCGGATTGCCGCATTTTTTGGAAATGGCACAACGAAGACAGAAGCAGCCGCGCGCAATGGCGCGCAGCCTTCGCGACCAACACGCAAACCTGAACGGATTGATGTTACTTCGCCACGTCTGTACGTTGGGAACTTGTCTTTCGACGCAACCGAGAGCGATCTATTTGAATTGTTCAACGGAGTCGGACACGTTCAAAATGCGGAGGTCGTAAGTTACCGCCATAACCAACGCTCAAAAGGCTTTGCCTTTGTGCAGATGCAAACCGTCGATGAAGCGAAGCGCGCTGTGGAAGAATTGCACGACAAGGAATTCCTCGGCCGCAGATTGGTAGTAAGCGGCGCCAAATCCGGCGAGCATCGCGCGCGCTGACAATCGCGATTATCTCATCGGGAGAGCACGCGCTTTGTACGCGGCTCTCCCGATTCTTTTTCGGGCGTATGGGTCGCGTTTGTCGCATAAGTCTCATTGGGCCTCACAAACTTGGACAGCGCGGCGTCCCTACCTTTTGATCTCCAGGTACGTTCGCGACTGGACGTGATTAGTCCCAGGCTGCAATTCTTCGATGCGCATCTGTTTTAAGAACCAGCGGCCTTCAATCTTCTGCGCGGAAACCACTTCGAAACGCTTGGCCAATTGAGCATTCCAATCGTAGCCCTCCATGCGCATCAGCGCGCCGCTCGCCTTGTCTATCCACAGTAGCACGTTGGAATACTGCGATTCGCGCGAGGGCGCGCGCAGTTGCAGCTTCCAGCAATTGCGAGTGCGAACATTTTCCTCCCCCAAGACGCGCGCGGTCGGCCAGTAGAGAAATTTGAACGCCAGGTCCTCGTAGGTCACACTGGTTCCGCGAATTTTTTGCTTGAGCTTCGAGGCCGCGAATTGCTCTGTGCCGTCATCGGTCACAAGATCAAGGCGCGAGCTGTTTTCGCCGAGACGCAATTGCAAAATTTCATCGGGATTTGCGAATGAATAGCGAATCAGCGGTCCGTTTTGGACCAGGTGAAATGGAACCACAATATTATCCTGGCGAAGTTGTCCCTGAAGATCGATTTGCTGTCGCGACTCCATCATGCGCACCGAGGCGAGAATGTCCTTTGCGGAAGGCGGAGGCTGCGCACGCGCCGATAACGCCATCAATAAAGAAATGGTTAAAGCGCAATGACGAATGACGAATGACGAATGACGAAATAATGTCGAATGCTCAAATGACGAACGCGTTCCCCGATGCTTTCGTTTCGACATTTGGGGTTCCGGCTTCGTCATTCCTTCGTTATTCGTCATTCGTGCTTCGTCATTGCGCCGCATTTGTTTATTAAGAGCTAGCGATTAAAGCTTAGGGGCTGTTTCATTTTCATCGCATGGATCAGTCCATCTTTCATTTCATTAATCAACAATGGACGAGTCCGGCGCTTGACTTGTTCATGGCGGCCCTGAGCGATAGCGCGATTTGGGAGCCGCTGTTTATCGCGATTGGAGTGAGTGCGCTCTTACTTGGCGGATTTAGAGCGCGTGCGTTCGTCATCTGTTTGGTCTTGTCTCTGGTGATTGCGACTCAGGTCACGGGTTTGTTAAAATCCGCCGTGGATCGCCATCGGCCCAAACACGTGGAGAATGTGCGGATGGTACAGTTGCAACGGACGCGTCCGGCGTTCCTGACTTTGTTTAAGAAACCGACCATTCGCTTTTCCGATTCGTCCGATCGCAACCGGTCGGGACCTTCGTTTCCTTCGGGACACGTAACCACCAACAGCGTGATTGCTGTTTTTTGCACACTGTTTTATCGACGCCTCGGCTGGCTTTACTGGTTCGTAGCCTTAGCTGTTGGTTATTCGCGAATTTATCTGGGTGCACACTGGCCCAGCGATGTGATCGCGACGTTCTTTCTGGCGGGCGGTGAAACATTGCTCTTGCTCGGCTTGTTTGAATTGATTTGGAGGAGCGCAGGCCGGAAATGGGCGCCGCAGATTTTTGCGCCCCATCCAAGTTTGATTGCTAATCCCAATGACAGGAAGCGATCGCCGGATACGGCGCAACACTCGCTATGAGCACAACGCGCGCGGCCTGGCTCTTCGTTGTCGCTCTGACGGTGATTCGATTGTCGATGCTGGTAACGACCGATCTCGAATTCGACGAGGCGCATTACTGGATGTGGTCGGAACGGCTGGCTCCGGCCTATTTCAGCAAAGGGCCGGGCATCGCGTTTGCTATTCGTGCAAGCACGGCGGTTTTTGGAGCGAACGAGTTCGGTGTGCGCTTTTTCAGTCCTTTGCTCGCGGCCGGAACGAGCCTGCTCTTATTTTATTTCGCGCGCCGATTGTTTAATGCCACTGCCGGTCTGTGGACCGTCATTGGATTAAACGTTACACCCATCTTCAACATCGGGGCGTTCCTGATGACGATTGATGCGCTGTCGATTTTTTTCTGGCTGGCGGCAATGTTCGCTTTCTGGCTTGCGTTGGAAAAAAGTCCGCAATTCTCCTGGTATTGGCCGTTGACTGGACTACTGATCGGCCTCGGGTTCCTTTCCAAATACACCAACGCGCTGGAGCTCGTTTCGATTGTGTTAGTGCTGGTCCTGGCGCCCCGGTTCAGGCACGAATTCAAGCGTCCCGGATTTTATCTATTCCTCGGCACGTTCGCTTTCTGCACGGTGCCGCCGATCCTGTGGAACGCGCAACACGCGTGGGTGACGCTTGCGCATCTGCGGTCGCGCGGAGGCATCGAGCACGGCTTTGGCCTGCACCCTGTCGAAGTTCTTTCGTTCATTGGCGAACATTTTCTGGCTTATTCGCCATTCCTATTCCTGGCGTTGGCGTGGGGTGTCATTGGAAGCTGGCGGCGAGTGAATCAGCAATTCAAGGTCCTGTTCCTGATGTGGTTTGGATTACCCGTCTTCCTTTTCTATTTGTTTGTTTCCTTGAACAAGGCTGCAGCGCCAAATTGGGATGGGCTCGCCTTCCTCGGTTTTGGGCTGCTGGCAGTTTATTATTGGCGGGAGCGTCTCGAGACAAACGCCCTCCTACGGCTCGGCGCGGCCATGGCGATATTGGTTGGACTGACCATGAGTGTGCTGGCACTCGATACGGACTTGTTGCGCGTAGTTGGATACAAGTTACAGCGAAGCGATCCAAGCAACCGGATGCGCGGTTGGAAAAGCGCTACAGGCGCGCTGGAGATAATGCGCAATAATCTCGAAACGAAATTGGGCGAGAAACTTTTCCTTATTGCCGACGCCCGCGACCGCGCCTCGGAGATTTCGTTTTATCTCCGCGATAAACGCGCCGAGGGCCCGGGGCATCCGCCGGTTTACATTCCCGAGTCGCAGGACATGGTGAATCAATTCTCATTTTGGCCGCGCTACGACGAGTTTGTCGAGCTAAAGCCGGGCGCGCCTCGGCCAGAGGGCGAAGTTTACACTGAAGAAAACGGGATCAATTTGTTCGTTGGACGCGACGCGCTCTTCGTTCGAGACGGCAACAAGCAACGCGTGCCGCACAATATCAAGGCCGGCTTTCAATCGACGGAGCTCGTTGGCACGATTCAAGTATCGCGCTATGGGAAGCCGCTGCGAACCTGGCAAGTGTTTCTCTGTCGAAGTTACCGCACACTTCCGCTATGAACGAGGTGACAAGCTCGCCGGCATTCTCCGTGGTCGTGCCGATTTATAACGAGGAAGCGAACTTGCCGATTTTGCAGGAAGAATTGCGCCTCGCGCTGAGCGGACTCGATTATGAAATTATTTTTGTCGATGACGGGTCGGTTGATCGCACTGCGGAGCGGATCGGAGCTGCGCCGAATATTCGCTTGATTCGTTTCGAGAAAAATTCCGGGCAAAGCGCCGCCATCTATGCCGGTCTGACAGCGGCGCGCGGCGCGACTGTGGTTATCATTGACGGCGATTTGCAGAATGATCCTGCCGATATTCCGAAACTGCTCGCTGAAATTGCACGCGGTGCAGATCTTGTGTGCGGCTATCGCCTCAAGCGGCAGGACACCGTGGTGAAGCGGCTGACGAGCCGGATTGCGAACGCGGTGCGTAGCCGTTACACGAAGGACGGAGTGCGTGACACCGGTTGCACCCTTAAAGCAATGCGACGCGAATGCGTAAGCGCGTTGTTTCCATTCAAAGGCATGCACCGCTTCATCCCCGCGCTTGTCAAAGCGGCAGGCTATCGTCTGGTCGAAATTCCGGTGAACCATCGTCCGCGTCGCTTCGGCCAAAGCAATTACGGTCTCGGCAACCGCGCCTTGCGTGCAACCATCGATATGTTCGGTGTACGCTGGTTGCTGTCCCGGCGATTGAATTACAAGATTCGCGAGAAGTTGTGACAGATGCGACACATGAACAACGTGGCAAATCTCGCTTGTCAACTTAGGCGCTCCCGCTAAGCTTGCCCTCCCGTACCGGGAATTCGCATGTCGTTGGCCAATTTACTTTCTGTCGAGCAAATCATCCCCGAGATGAAAGCAACGGAACGCTGGGCCGCCATCGTTGAACTGATCGATTTGCTCGTTAGTCTGGGCAAAATCAAAACGGAAGACCGCGATCCCATTCTCGCTTCGCTCAAACAGCGCGAAGAAACAATGAGCACAGGCATTGGATTCGGAATCGCCATTCCACATTGCTCTTCCGACCGGCTCGAGGAAGTAGTGGCCGCGTTCGGAAGATCGACGACGGGCATCGAATTTGATGCGCTCGACAACGCGCCGGTCAAGTTCGTCGTGCTTTTCATCGTCCCGAAAAATCAATTTCAAACGCATCTGCGCACGCTCGCCTCGATCGCAAAATTTCTGAACGATCGCTCTGTGCGCGAGAGCCTGGCCAGCGCAAAATCCGCCGACGAAATTTTGTCGATCTTTCGCGATCGTTCGTAAGCTGTAGTCGTCGACCTCTGGGCGACGCGGCGCGCGGATGCAAAAATCTCAGCGACGCGGCTCGCAGAGCAAGGCGGCCATAAATTGAGCTCGCTAACATGGAAACATTTCAATTACTTCTCGCAAAAAAGCTTTCCGACGCCCTGGTCGCTGCCGGCTTGCCCGACGCAGGTGAATTAACGCCAGCAACTGATCCACGCTTCGGCGATTATCAGACAAATGCTGCTCTGGTGCTCGCAAAGCAGCGAGGCGAAAATCCGCGGGAACTCGCGGAGAAAATCGTCGGTCAGCTCAACCTAGGCGATCTTTGCGAACCGCCAGTCGTCGCAGGTCCGGGCTTCATCAATTTTACGTTGCGGCCTGACGCAGTTGCCGAAAAAACCGCCAGCATCCTGGGCGATGAAAGACTCGGCGTTGTGAAAACAGAATCGCCGCGGCGCATCGTGATTGATTTCGGATCGCCCAACGTGGCCAAACCGATGCATGTCGGTCACATCCGCAGCACCGTTCTGGGCGACGCGTTGGCGCGGATCGCAACGTTTTTGGGACACGAAGTGATCCGCGACAATCATATCGGCGACTGGGGAACTCAATTTGGAATGGTCATTTACGGGTGGAAGAATCTCCTGGATCAACGCGCGCTCCAGCAGGATCCTCTGGCCGAGATCGTCCGGATTTACAAGGAGACGAACGCACTGGCGACCAGCGATCCCAAGGTTCGAGAAGCCTGCCGCCAGGAACTGGTAAAACTGCAGGCCGGCGACAAGGAAAACATCGATATCTGGAACGAATGCGCTGCCCTTTCCATGCAGGACTTCGAGCACGTGTACGAATTGCTCGATATTCATTACGACATCCAGTGCGGCGAAAGTTTCTACAACGATCGGCTCCCGGGGGTTGTCGAACGCTTGCTCAAATCCGGCATTGCTGAAATCAGCGAGGGCGCCGTTGTCGTTTTTTTTCGCGATATCCCGGAGCTCGCCGACAAGCCATGCATCATTCGCAAACGCGACGGCGGATTCAATTACGCCACCACCGACATCGCCACAGTCGACTATCGCCTCGACGATTTGAAAGCGGAGAGCGTTTGGTACGTGGTCGGCGCTCCGCAGACCCTGCACTTCAAACAAATTTTCGAGATTGCACGGCGACAGGGTTATCGAGCCGATCTTCGCCACATCACATTTGGCAGCATCCTGGGCGAAGATCGCAAACTGATGAAAACGCGTTCGGGCGAAAACGTGCCGTTGCGCGGGCTTCTCGAGGAAGCACGCAGGCGCGCGCGCAAGATTATCGATGAAAAAAATCCAGACCTGAGCGAGGCAGAAAAGATCGACGTCGCACAGAAAATCGGGATCGGTGCGGTCAAATACGCTGATCTGTCACAGTACCGAATGACCGATTATGTTTTTTCATGGGACAAAATGTTGTCCCTCCAGGGAAATACGGCTCCTTATTTGCAGAACGCATATGTGCGAATTCGCTCGATTTTCCGTAAAGCAGGCGAATCTCCTGTAGCCACGCCCTTGCGGGGCGTTAAACAACAGGCAAAGGACGAAGAGACGGGCCTCCCGTCTTTGCAAACCTACGGCGAGGCACGCAGGCCCGTGGCTACAGGATTAGCTCTAACGAATCCCGCTGAAATCAATCTTGCAAAACGCGTGTGTCAGTTCGCAGAGATCGTTCCACAAGTACTGAACGATTTCCGCCCCAATATTCTTGCAAATTATCTCTTCGAAGTGGCGAACAGCTTTCATACATTTTACGAAGCCTGTCCGGTCTTGAAATCAGAGGAACCGGCGCGCAGCTCGCGACTGGCATTGTGCGAGCTCACCGCGCAAGCGCTGTATCGCGGCCTCGACTTGTTAGGCATCAAAGTGCCGGAAAAAATGTAGCAGGGGTTTTGTCATTCCGAGCGAAGTCGAGGAATCTCTGGAATTTCTTACTGTTTGACCAAGCCATCGAAGGAGAACATTGAGAGATGTCTCGACTTCGCCCGACATGACAAGGATCCCAACCTGCACCTATCGGTTGCAATTCAATCGCTGGTTTACCTTTTCGCAAGCACGCGAGGTTGTCCCATACCTCGATGCGCTGGGAATCAGTGACGTGTATGCATCGCCGTATTTTCAGGCGAGCCCGGACAGCTTGCACGGCTACGACATCACCGACCATAACAAG
>Ga0193707_1000977_pt1 | contig 10369 bp, 11 predicted proteins | sample U3c2metaG_FD_143043 | JGI IMG/M metagenome (GOLD analysis project Ga0193707, IMG submission 143043) | Soil microbial communities from a riparian zone of the East river system, Colorado, United States - U3c2 | ecosystem: Environmental > Terrestrial > Soil > Riparian zone | place: USA: East River...
TGCCCGCGGACTTCTCGAAGGCGAACTCGGGCGAGTGGATCCCGACGATCTCGAGTCCGAGGGTTCGGTAGGCCTTTCCCACGCGAGCAGGTGCGGCGTGGCGCGCTGGCAGTTGATGCACGAGTAGGCCCAGAAGTCGACCAGGACCACCGTGCCCTTCAGACCGGCAAGGGTCGCCGGCTGTCCGCCCGGGGGTGTTGAACCATTTCTGCGTACCGCGGAACTCCGGCGCGGCGCCGCAGGAAGCCAGCTCGGCCGCCAGGACGCAGGGAGAGACTCCGGTGATCAGCCCGCCCACCAATCCGATAAAGGCCAGCGTAAGCATCAGGGTCGCTCCAGCTAGAGAAGGTTCGACAGGTCACCACCTCTTCGAATCAAGAGGGTGCGACGGATGGGTGATACGGGGACCCGATTGATCTCAGCTGGACGCGATCTCGGCCAGGGCCGAGCCGGGATCGCGCCTATCCGTCGGACGCGCGGCTCCGAAGACTGATCGTGTTCGACATCGGATTCCCCGAGTTGCTGGTGATAGGTCTGATCGCGGTGCTGGTCTTCGGCCCCGATCGCCTGCCCGAGTTCGTCCGCACTGCGGCGCGGCTGCTCAACCAGGTACGCGGCCTGGTGGCGAACGCCCAACGAGACCTCCGCGAGGAGCTCGGACCGGAGTTCACCGACCTCGACATCCGGGAGCTCGACCCGCGGACCTTCGTCCGCAAGCACCTGCTCGGCGAAACCGATGCCGAGCCCGCTGTCGCCGACGTGTCCACGAAGCCCGCGGACAAGCCATCGCCGTACGACGACGAGGCGACCTGAGCGCGACTCCGTCACCGGTCCAACGGCGCGGTCGAGCAACGGATCGGAGTCGGTGACCTATCCGTGGCGGGGAGGGCTCCGAAGGCCTGACAGCGAGTCTTTCTGAGGAGATGATCGGCAGTGCCAGCCGAAATCGAAGGTCACGCCGGCTTGATCCGTATCCGTTGCGGTGACAGCCGATGAAGTCCTGGAAGCCCCTGTGGCGCTGGATCGCCGCGAGTACCGGGTTCGTCGTACTGATCGCCGTCGCGATCGTCGTGTTCGGCCCTGGTGGTGGTGATATACCGGCCGGCGCTCCGCCGCGTGCCACGCCCGGCAGGACGGCCTCGGCCGCGCCGAACGGCGACGAGGCGCTGGTGAACCGCACGCTCGATCAGATCCGGGCCGGCAATCCGGTCGAGCCGCAGTTCGCGGCCGATGACAACCCGGCGTCCGGTGTCCCGATCGAGGCGATCAAGGCTAAGCCGGGTGAGGAGTTGCGCCTCGGCCACCTGTCGATCCCGAGGCTCGGCGTCAACCAGCTGCTGAACAACGGTGTGGACGAGGCGGCGCTCGTGCATGGTGTCGGTCATTGGCCGGGTACGCCCTTGCCGGGCAGCGCCGGCAACAGCGTGATCAGCGGCCATCGCAGTACGCACGAGAAGCCGTTCCTCTACCTGAACAAGTTGCGTCCCGGCGACCCGATCGTCGTGACTGTCGGCGCGAAGAAGACGACGTACAAGGTCGTCAAGACCTCCATCGTTCCGCAGGCGCAGTACGTGAACTTCGTGCTGCGTCAGCCCACCCAGCCAGGCGACAAGGCCATCACCCTGTTCGCCTGCAACCCCATCACCGCTCACTACCAGCGCATCGTCGTCCAGGCGCGCGCCGGTTGAGGAGGCGATATCCGCTCCACAGCATCCCGAACCCGGTGACCCGACGACGTGTTGCGTCTTCGGAATCGATCCACTAAGGAGTGTCATGGGTATCAGCAAGATCTTCGGGGGTCGCTCGGTCCTTGAGTTCGCCGACGAACACAGCCGGCGCAGCTTCCTGCGCAACGCCGCGTTGGTCGGAGTCGGAATCACGTATGTCGCCACCCGCCCGGGAGACCCGGTTGCGTTCGGCAACGCCGACCGCGGCTTCCGGAACGAGGTGGCCAAGAGCGACCTCGACATCCTCAACTACGCGCTGACGCTGGAGTACCTGGAGTCGGCGTTCTACACGATGGGCCTGAAGGCGAAGCTGCTGAAGGGCCGCGAGCTGGAACTGGTCGACCCGATCCAGCAGCACGAGGCCAACCACGTGACCGCGGTCAAGACGACGATCAAGGACCTGGGCGGTACGCCGGTCGCGGCGCCGAAGGTGAAGTTCCCGACCGGGACGTTCACCAGCCGGGCCGCGTTCTTGAAGACGGCCGGCACGTTCGAGGAACTCGGCGTCAAGGCGTACCACGGCCAGGTCCCGCTCGTGAAGGACGGCAACATCCTGGCCGCTGCGGCCTCGATCGCCGGCGTCGAGTCCCGGCACGCCGCCGTCATCGCCCAGATCTCCGGCGGGAACCCGTTCCCGGCGCCGATCGAGGGCCATCTCGGGATGGCGCCGATGCTCAAGGCCGCCATGCCGTTCATCGCGAAGTAGGAGGAACAGCTGATGACCGATACCATCCGCGATCTCATCCACGGCAACGCCTCCGTCGTCCCGGCAGGTGTCGCGATGGGGGCCCTGAGCCACGGCTTCGAGCTCGCCGGCGCGAAGGACTTCGGCAGCGACGTCGACGTCCTGAACTACGCACTGACGCTGGAGTACCTCGAGGCGGAGTTCTACCGGCAGGGCAACAAGGCAGGTCTGCTGTCGGGCAAGGAGAAGAAGTACCTGATGCAGATCGGCGACGATGAGGCTTCGCACGTCGCGACGATCACCGCCACCATCCAGAAGATCGGCGGTTCACCGATCGGTGCGCCGGCGGTCGACTTCGGCGGAGCGTTCGACAGCCGCAAGAGCTACCTGACCACGGCACACATCTTCGAGAACAAGGGTGTGGGCGCGTACCTGGGTGCGGCCGGCTTCGTGAAGGACAAGATGATCCTGCAAGCTGCCGCCGGCATCTTCGGGGTCGAAGCTCGGCATGCCGCCGTCGTCGGCAATCTCCTCGGTCTGAAGGCCGAAGGCGGCGTCTACATGGGCTCGACCGAGGTCGGGATTCCCAAGAACGATGTGCTCAAGGCAGTCGCACCGTTCCTCCGGGACCCTGACAAGGTCGTTGCCGCAATCACCTACTGAGTCAACCGAACTGGTGCCGAGGGTGTGCTGACAGCCCATCGGCACCACCGCGGGTCGGTGTCGTCGCGTGGGCCAGGCGCAGGCTCGAAGGCAACAACCCGCAGCGGCGGCTGTGTCTCATTGGGACGCAGCCGCCGCACCTGCCGGCCATCGTGTCGAGCAGAGGCTCCGCGACACGCCACTCAACCCAGTGATCTACCGACGCTGAGGCCGGCTGGTCCCATCGAGATCGCGGGCGACATAGACGGTGTTCGCCGACTCTCCGCGGGTGAGGGGGTTCGGGAAGGTGACCCGTTCGGCCCTCGCGGTGGAGAACGCTTGTGACAAGGTCTGGAGGAACTCGTCTTCTGCCGGGTCATCCGACCACAGCGCGAAGACGCCGTGGGGCTGGAAGTGTTGCTTCATCGCGGCAAGCCCGTCCCGGCTGTAGAACGGAGCATGGCTCGGGTTGAGCACGTGCTGCGGCGTGTGGTCGATGTCGAGCAGGATCGCGTCGTACCTCCTGGGTAGGTCCTCGCCGAAGCCGGTGCCACCGGCAACCAAGGCGAAGAAGTCGCCCTGCATCAGCCGCACGCGGGGGTCCGTGGCGAGGCCCGCCGTCTCGGGCAACAGCCCGCGGTAGTGCCAGTCGATCACCGGCGCCATCGCGTCGACGACGGTCAGGCTGCGAATGCGCGGGTCCTGGAGTACGGCGACCGCGGTGTAGCCGAGTCCCAGGCCACCCACGAGTACGTCGATCGCGTCGGTCGTGAGCTCGGCGAGTCCGAGCCGGGCCAGTTCGATCTCGGCGACGGTGAACAGGCTCGACATCAGGAACTCGTCGCCCAGCTTCATCTCGTACACGTCGATGCCGAGCGTCGGCTCGATGCGGCGCCGCAGGCTGATCTCCCCCAAGGGGGTGGCCTGCCAGTCGAGCTCCTCGAAGCTCAGTCCCATGCCGTTCCTCGTCTCCAGAGGTAGCTCACCATTGCCGGTGCCGCATCGGCCAACGTTTGCACACTTCTGCCGCCTCGTCTGGTATGCAGGCCTGATGCACTGGAGTGAGCTTCCGATGACCGAATGCCTGCGGGTGAGGAGTACCTGAAACACACCGGCCACGCCGACGTACTCCGCGAAGCCGTCGACGGACTGCGAGGCAACGACCCGGAGTGATCTCCCTTGCGGGAAGGTGCTCAGTGGATGCCGAAGATCCTCACGAACATCGGGGTGTCCATGAGGGTATGGGGCGCGATGGCGTGGTATGCCCAGACGTGAGTCCAGGCGTTGGCGCTGCGGATGGTGATGAACGCCTTGAACATGCCAGGTCCGGTGTAGAAGAGCAGGACGAAGAGCACCGTGGTCGGCGGCTCCGTCGAGCTTGAGCTCAGTCTCGGGCATGTCGTCACCATGCGCTCGTATGGTACGGGCGTACGTACGTATGTATGTATGTATGTATGTATGTATGTATGTATGTATGAACGAGACGCCCCGACCTGTCAGAGACCGGCTCATCGACGCCTTCCTGACCATCACCGCGTCCCGCGGCCTGGATCAGGCCACGATGCGCGAGGTCGCCAAGGAGGCCGGACCACCCGGCCTGGATGCGCGCCTTCATGACGATCCTCAAGGAGCACGCACCGGCCTAGATCCGCAGGGGATCTGTCACCGCGACGAACGGGCGGCCTCCCGGGCGCTCGGCAGACCGTCTTCGTCGAGGCGTACGACGACGTGCTCGCTCAGGCGATCATCGGTGCTCGGATAATCCGAGCGCCAGTGGCAGCCGCGGCTCTCTGTCCGTGCGGCCGCCGCCGCGATGACGGATCGCGCCACCGTCGCCAGCGGTCCGTTGCCCAGGGCACCGAGTTCGTCCGCGGCAGCGTTCAGGCCGGCGGCATCGCGACGGATACCGGTGTACTTGGTCAGGATCGCGCGGATCCGTTCCGGTTCGCGATCCTGGTCCAGCGCCACGTCGTCCGAGCGCCCGGGTACGGCGGCGGGCAGGTCCAACGTCAACGCGGTCGCGACTCGCCGTCCGAAGACCAGTCCCTCCAGGAGGCTGTTGGAGCCGAGCCGGTTGGCCCCGTGGACGCCGGTCGCGGCGACCTCGCCGACGGCGTACAGGCCCGGCACGTCGGTCGCGCCGTTGCGATCGACCCGTACGCCACCACACAGGAAGTGTTCGGCGGGTGCGACCGGGATCTGCCCGGACAGCAGGTCGACGCCGATCCGCGCACAGGAGGCCATGACGGTCGGGAATCGCCGGCGAAGCACGTCGGGCGCGATCGTCGTCGTATCCAGCCAGACGTGATCGGACCCGTCGCGCCGCATCGCCGCCTCGATCTCCCGGGCGACGACGTCACGAGGGGCCAGATCGGCCCGCGGATGCCGGCCGGCCATGATCCTGCGACCACGGATGTCGCGCAGTACGGCGCCTTCACCGCGGACCGCCTCGGTGACCAACGGCAACTGCCCGCTGGTTTCACCGGTGACGAGCGCGGTCGGGTGGAACTGGACGAACTCCATGTCGACCAGCGACGCACCGGCCCGCAGCGCCAACGCGATGCCGTCACCGCGCACCGTCGACGGATTGGTGCTCGCCAGGTAGGCGTTGCCGATACCACCGGTGGCCAGTACGACGGCGCGCGCGGCGATCCGGATGACCTCGCCGCCCGTCTCGACGAGTACGCCGACGATCCGGCCGGCGTCCGACTTGATCAGACCGACGGTCCGTCCCTCCAGCTCCTGGACACCGGTCAGCTGGAGTGCGGCCCGGAGTGCGCGATGAACCTCCGCACCGGTGGCGTCGCCGCCCGCGTGCACGATCCGCGGATGACCGTGGCCGCCCTCGAGGGTTCTGGACAGTGAGCCGTCGTCGTGGCGGTCGAAGCGGGCGCCCTGGGCGATCAGCTCGGCAAGCCGCTGCGGTCCCTCCTCGACCAGCGTCCGGACGGTCCGGGGATCGCAGAATCCCGCTCCCGCGACCTCGGTGTCGTGCGCGTGATCGCTCGGCTCGTCCTCGCCGTACGCGGCGGCGACGCCACCCTGCGCCCACGGGGTGCTGCCGTCGCCGGCGCTGAGCACGAGCACGTCGCGAGTCGCCGCCAGGCCGAGCGCGGTCGAGAGTCCTGCCACGCCGGAGCCGATGACGACGACGTCGGCCTTGCCGTTCATCGGGCACCCGCAGGCTTGCCGATGGCAACCATCCGCTGGACCGATTGCCGGGCCCGCTCGGCGATGTCGGCCGGCAGCTGGATCTCGTCCCGCCCCTCGCGGAGGCAGCGCACCAGCAGTTCCGGGGTGATCATCTTCATGTACCGGCACGAGGCCTTCGGGTTCACCGGGAGAAACGTCGTCTGCTGGTTCACCTTGCGGAGTTGGTGCAGCATGCCGATCTCCGTCGCGACCAGCGCGGTCTTCGCGGTCATCTCGCGAGCGCTGTCCAGCATGCCGGCGGTGGAGAGAATATGGGTCCGCTCGGCCGGCAGGTCGCCGATGCCGGCGAGCCAGATCGTCGACGACGCACACCCGCACTCGGGATGGACCAGTACCTCGGCCTCGGGGTTGGCCGCGACCTGAGCGCGCAGGTCGACCGGGCTGATGCCGGCGTGCACGTGGCACTCGCCCATCCAGACCTCGAGGTTGTCCCGACCGGTCTCTCGCCTGACGTGTTCCCCGAGGAACTGGTCGGGCAGGAACAACACCGGCTGATCCGCCGGGATCGAGTTCACCACCTCGACCGCGTTGGACGACGTACAGCAGACGTCGGCCTCGGCCTTCACCGCCGCGCTGGTGTTGACGTAGGCAACGACCGCGGCGCCGGGATGCTGCGCCTTCCAGGCCCGCAACTGGTCGGCGTCGATGGTGTCCGCCAGGGAGCAGCCCGCCCGGGCAGTGGGGATCAGCACCGTCTTGCCGGGGCTGAGCAGCTTGGCGGTCTCCGCCATGAAGTGCACGCCGCAGAAGACGATCGTGGATGCGTCGGTGGTGGCCGCTATCCGGGACAGTGCGAGGGAGTCGCCGACGTGGTCGGCGACATCCTGGATCGCCGGTTCCTGGTAGTTGTGGGCGAGCACTACCGCGTCTCGCTCCCGGGCGAGGCGGCGTACCTCGTCCTGCCAGGGGATTGTCGCGCTCTCGGCAACAGTCACGACGGGGGTCCTTTCGGGGGAGGTTTTCGCTCCATAGTCGATAACTGGGTTCACGCTACCATCGGCGGCGTGGCCACAGCCAAGAAAAGTGATCCGGTTAACTTCCCGAGCTACCCGCACGAGGTGCTGGCCGTGGTCCTTTCCGTCCGTGACGGCCGGCTGTGCGTGCTGCTGTGGAAACGCGCGCGGAGCCCGCACCGCGATCGGTGGGCCCTTCCCGGTGGCGGCGTCGAGCCCGCCGAAAGGCTCCGGGAGGCCATCACCGGGCACCTCGCGTCGAAGGTCGACGTCCGAGGCGTCGCGCATCTGGAGCAACTGGCCACTCACAGTGCCGTCGACCGGGACCCACGGGAACGGGTGCTGGCGACCGGGTATCTCGGGCTGGTCCCGTCCGACGTACGGCCGGACCTGCCGACCGACACGGCCTGGCACCCGGTGGACGACCTGCCACGCACTGCCTTCGACCACCATCACTTCATCGACGCCGCTGTCGGACGGCTTCGCGCGAAGCTGTCGTACACGAACATCGGGTTCGCCCTGGCGCCCCTCGAGTTCACCATCTCGGAGCTGCGCGACCTGTTCGGCGCGGCGTTGGGCTATGAGCTCGGCGCCACCAATCTCACCCGCGTGCTGACTCGGCGGCACGTGATCGACCCGACCGACCGCACAGCCCGCCCTGGCCAGTCCGGCGGCCGGCCCGCCACCGTCTATACGTTCGTCGCCCGCGAGCTGACCGTGACAGATCCTTTCGCGGTACTGCGCCCGCCGCGCTGATCTCCCGGATCAGCCAGCCGGTGCCCATCGGCATGCGCGCGTCGACGTGATCGTCGCGCAGGGATGGGAGGCCGGCGGTCACGTGCGCGGCGAGGCCACCACGATGGCGCTGGTCCACGCGGTGGTCGATGCGGTCGGGCCGGTGCCGGTGATCGCGGCCGGCGGGATCGGGGATGGTCGTGGCCTGGCAGCGGCAGCGGCCTGTGGCGTCTCCTCGAGCGGATCAGCGGCCGGCGCGCAGCCGCCGAGCCGGGAGCGGACTCCGAACCAGGCGTCGAGTACGGCGTCGTCGCCGAGCGCGCCGAAGCCCGCGGGGCCCCGCTCCACGATCCGCAGCAGGGCGAGCAGCCGCTGCGTTGTCTCGCACATCATCGGTTCCTCCGCCCAGCGTCGTACCTCGCTGATCCCAACCCGACACATTCCCCCGTGTCTTGACCTGACGCAGGCCACGGGGCCGCGTGACGAGCTGGACGGCCCGGCGCCGCCGCTCAGAACGCCGGGGCCCGGAGTCGCCGGCCGCACGAGCGGCCGGCACCCGTTCGATGGTCGAGTGCGCCGGTCACTTGTCTGACAATCCGGCCGGTTCAGCTCTACTCAGCCCATCGGGTGGTGACCGGTATTCGTTACATTGCACGGAGGGTGTGAGCCGGCGCGCCGGGGGTCTTGTACCACTATCGGACGCCCGGATGACGCGGTACTGACCGATCTGGGGTGGGGATTGTGCCGACCGAGGGCGGGGTACCGGGCCGGCATGGGAAGGAGCGCATCATGCCTGCAGGATCGAGTCCGAAGCGGGAACGCCAGTACGAGCACATCAAGGCCGGGCTGAAGCAGAGCGGCCGGAGTGAGGACACCGCGGAGGAGATCGCGGCTCGCACGGTGAACAAGGAGCGGGCGCGGTCGGGGGAGTCGAAGGAGAAGAGCCGCAGCTCCACACACGACATGTCGTCGAGCCGTCGGGGCGGGCTGCGTTCGCACAGCGGGTCGAAGGGCCGGACCAAGGACCAGCTCTACAACGAGGCGAAGCAGAAGAACGTCAAGGGCCGGTCGAAGATGAACAAGGCTCAGCTGGCCAAGGCCGTCGGGCGGTAGCTGCCTTTCAGCCCGGCACCTTGCGAGCATCGACCACAGCGACCCCCGGGCACGCTCCTCCTAGGTCGTTCCTGTCGGCGGACTCCAGGTGAGGAGTACGGCGCAGGTTGCGTAGAGAATGAGGGCGGAGCCGAGGCCGGGGAGGAGGGTCCAGAGTGCCGGGGTCGACGGGGCCAGGGCGAAGGTGGCGACTGTCAGTAGGCACATGCCGATTGCGGTGAAGTAGTACGCGCGTACGCCGAACAGCTGGGCGAGTGGTGAAGTGCAGGCCCACGCCGGCACATACGACGGCGGGGATGGGGTCGGTATGACCTGTCGCGCCGAGTACGGCGGCTACCGCGGCGAGGCCGATCCACTCGGCGGCGATGATCAGGCCGAAGTGCCGGCCGAACGGGCGGCCGGTCGAGGGCGTCCCGGATTGTGGCGGCGTCGTGGTCCGCCAGCGGCGCCACGCCAAAACGGCTAGGACAACGGAGATCAGTACGGCGGCTGCCGTGACGCAGATCTGGGCGACCACGGGCAGGTGGCCGCCGGTGCCCCAGCCCAGCCAGCCGACCGCGAAGAACGCCAGGATCGACACGCCGAAGGCGGCGCCGCGCAGGGCGGGGCTACGGGTGGGTGCGCCCGTGCTCATGGTCTTCTCTGCATCGTGGGGTCATCCCTTTCGGGCGGCTAAGGGCTCCTATCCTGCGCCAGAGCTGGTGTCAGCGAGCGAGCAGAGCGAGCGCCTCGGCGATGGAGTTTGTCACGGGGGCGCCGGTGGACTCCAGGGCGCCCCGGGACATGGCGCCGGTGGTGACGAGGATGCACTGGGCGCCGGCGGCCCGGGCGGCCAGGCCGTCGTCGACCACGTCGCCGATCAGGACGACCTCGGCCGGGTTGAGGTTCTGGGCCTCGAGGTGGCGGATCAGACTGTCGGCCTTCGAGCCGCTGCCGACCTCACCGGCCAGCCCGTCGATGCGGGTAAAGTACTGCGTCAGGCCGAACTGCTCGATGGTCGGCGTCAGCCGGGTGTGGAACCACATCGACAGCAGCGACTGGGTGCGCCCGCTCTCGTTCCACTGCCGCAATGCGTCCTGCACTCCCGTCGCCAGACCACAGGTGTGCAGGAGTGCGTCGTACCGCTCGTGGTAGAGCTTGTCAATCCGCGCCCACTCCTCCTCGTCGAGCAACCGCGCCAGGATCTGTTCGTACGAGACGCGCATCGGCCGCGCGTACGCCGCCTGCCACTCGGGCCAGCTCAGACCCGCCCGGCCGAACCCAGCACACACCTCGTTGACCGCGGCCAAGACCACCTGGTT
>Ga0193707_1000978_pt1 | contig 10367 bp, 8 predicted proteins | sample U3c2metaG_FD_143043 | JGI IMG/M metagenome (GOLD analysis project Ga0193707, IMG submission 143043) | Soil microbial communities from a riparian zone of the East river system, Colorado, United States - U3c2 | ecosystem: Environmental > Terrestrial > Soil > Riparian zone | place: USA: East River...
AATGGCGCGAAGGGCGTCATTCAGATCTTCAATGTCGGCGCCGAGCGCATGCTCGGGTACACGGCTGCGGAAGTGATGAACAAGATCACGCCCGCCGACATTTCCGACCCGCAGGAAGTAGTCGCTCGCGCCAAGGCGTTGAGCGTCGAGCTCGGAACTCCTATCGCGCCGGGCTTCGAAGCGCTGGTCTTCAAGGCCTCACGCGGCATCGAAGATATCTACGAGCTGACCTACATTCGAAAGGATGGGAGCCGGTTTCCGGCAGTGGTGTCAGTCACGGCGCTACGCGATGCGCAGGATTCGATCATCGGGTACCTGCTGATCGGCACCGACAACACCGCCCGCAAGCAGGCGGAAGACGCGCTGCTCAAGGCTGGCGCCCTGCAGAGCGCGATTTTCAACAGCGCCAATTTCTCGAGCATCGCCACTGACGCAAAGGGTGTCATCCAGATCTTTAACGTCGGTGCCGAACGCATGCTCGGGTACACTGCCGCCGAAGTGATGAACCAGATCACGCCGGCCGACATCTCTGACCCGCAGGAAGTGATAGCGCGCGCCAAAGCGCTGAGCCTCGAGCTCGGAACGCCGATCACGCCGGGATTCGAAGCCCTGGTCTTCAAGGCATCACGCGGCATCGAAGACATTTACGAGCTCACCTACATCCGCAAGGATGGCAGCCGCTTCCCGGCGGTTGTGTCCGTCACGGCACTGCGCGACGCAGAGAATTCGATCATCGGCTACCTGCTGATCGGCACCGACAACACTGCACGCAAACGCGCCGAGGAAGCGCTGCTCAAGGCGGGCGCTCTGCAGAGCGCGATCTTCAGCAGCGCCAACTTCTCGAGCATTGCCACAGACGCCAAGGGCGTAATCCAGATCTTCAACGTGGGTGCGGAGCGCATGCTGGGGTACACGGCGGCGGAAGTAATGAACAAGATCACGCCGGCCGACATCTCCGACCCGGAGGAAGTGATCGCGCGCGCGCGGGCGCTGAGCGGTGAGCTCGGGACGTCAATTACTCCGGGTTTCGAGGCGCTGGTCTTCAAGGCCTCGCGCGGAATCGAAGACATTTACGAGCTGACCTATATCCGCAAGGACGGGAGTCGGTTTCCGGCAGTCGTTTCGGTGACGGCGCTCCGCGACGCACAGGATGCGATCATCGGATATCTGCTGATCGGCACCGACAACACGGCGCGCAAGCAAGTCGAAGAGGAGCGTATGAAGCTCGACCAGCGACTCCGCGATCAGCATTTCTATAATCGCTCGCTGATCGAATCGAACATCGACGCGTTGATGACCACGGATCCTCGTGGAATCATCACCGACGTCAACAAGCAGATGGAGGAATTGACCGGCTGCACACGCGACGAGCTGATCGGCGCGCCGTTCAAGAACTACTTCACCGACCCGAGCCGCGCCGAGGCCGCCATCGTCCAGGTGCTGAACGAGGGCAAAGTCACCAACTATGAGCTGACCGCGCGCGCCAGAGATGGCACGCTCACCGTCGTGTCGTACAACGCCAGCACGTTCCACGACCGCGACCGGATGCTTCAGGGCGTATTTGCGGCGGCACGTGATGTCACCGAGCTCAAGTTGTTCGAGCAGAGGCTGCAGCAGAAGAACGTGGAGCTGGAGGAGGCGAGCAGGATGAAGTCCGAGTTTCTCGCCAACATGTCACACGAGCTCAGGACACCGCTGAACGCCATCATCGGCTTCTCCGAGGTGCTCGTCGACGGCCTCGTCGGAGAGATGACAGATCAGCAGCGCGGATTCCTCACAGACATCTTCAGCAGCGGCAAGCACCTGCTGTCGCTGATCAATGACATCCTCGATCTGTCCAAGATTGAAGCGGGCAAGATGACGCTCGATCTGGAGCCGGTGGAGGTGTCTTCGCTGTTTGCGAACAGCCTCTCGATCATTCGGGAGAAAGCAGCAGCTCGCAACATCCATCTCACCATGGATGCTCCCGAGCATCTCGGTACCTTTCGCAGTGACGCGCGCAAGGTAAAACAGATCGTCTACAACCTGCTTTCGAATGCGGTAAAGTTCACGAGCGAGCGTGGCGAGGTCACATTGCGTGCGACGCGCGTCCCGCGAGAGGAGGTCGGCCAGCTGTCAGAATCCAGCATGGGCCGGAGTTCGCCGTTGGCCGACAACGAGTTCACGGATTTCCTCAAGATCACCGTCACCGACACCGGTATGGGCATCTCACCGGACGGACTGGAGCTTCTTTACAAGCCGTTCAGTCAGATCGACAGTGGCCTCGCACGCAAGTTCGAGGGCACGGGACTCGGCTTGGCCATGGTCAAGCTCCTCGCAGACCTGCACGGTGGCGCAGTCGCCGTTGAAAGCGAGGTGGGCAAGGGCTCACGGTTCACCGTGTGGCTTCCGTTTCGGCCAGCGGAAGGAATGGTGCTGACACCGGCCAGGGCCATCCCCGCGCTGCCAGACGCGGTCTTGTCGGGATCGCTCACGGCACTGGTGGTTGAAGACGACTTCAAGTCGGCTGATTTGATTCGCGTACAACTCGAGGCAGAAGGCTTCGTAGTTCTGCACGCCGCGACCGCCGAGACGGCGCTCGTTCTCGCGGCGCGTCAGCCGTTGGCGCTGATCACGCTCGACATCATGCTGCCGAACATGGACGGCTGGGAGTTCCTCGGACGAATCAAGCAGACTCCGACCCTGAAACACATTCCGGTCGTGATCATTTCGATCGTTGCGGATCCTGAGAAAGGCTATGCGCTAGGCGCGGCTGGCGTCATGCAAAAGCCAATATCCCGCCAGGAGTTATATGACGCGCTGGTCGGACTTGGCCTGTTTCCGCTTCCCCAGGGTCATAGCCTCAAGATCCTCGTTGTTGACGACGATCCCAAGGCAGTGGAGCTGATCGCAGTTCGGGTTCTCGGCCTCGCCAGCACTGTGCTTCGCGCATACGGCGGCCAGGAGGCGATCGATGCCGCACGCCGGGAGCTTCCGGATTTGATCGTACTCGACTTGATGATGCCCGAGGTGAGCGGCTTCGACGTCGTGGCGGCTCTGCACGAAGAGCCGGAGACGGCAACCATACCGATCCTCGTGGTTACCGCCAAACACATCACGGCGGCGGATCGCGACCGACTGAACGGCTATGTGACGACGATCATGGAAAAGGCGAACTTCGACCGTGATCGCTTTATCGGCGAAGTTCGGAGGGCGATGGCCGGCCGCCACGCTACAGCCTGACATGGCAACAGTCCTGGTGGTAGAGGACAATCCCGCCAACATGACATTGGCGACGTTCCTGCTGAAGTCCGCGGGCTACGCGGTTCTCAGCGCTGTGGACGCCGAGGCTGGCCTGGCGCTTGCTCGTACAGGGCAACCCGATCTCGTGTTGATGGATATTCAGCTGCCTGGCATGGACGGCTTGCAGGCAACGGCGGTCCTCAAAGGGGACGCGGCAACGCGCGACATTCCGGTAATCGCGCTGACCGCTCTGGCAATGAAAGGCGACGAAGAGCGCATTCGCGCCGCGGGCTGCGACGGGTACATCGCCAAGCCCCTCGCGTACCGCGAATTCCTCGTAACTATTGCGGCTCGGCTAGCGAAGGCGACGGTGTAGGATGGCGCCCCTGACTCTGAAAATGAACCCAACGACCGACGATACCACCGAACAACCGGCATGCGTTCTGATTGTGGATGATGAGCGTCACAATCGAGAGCTCCTGGAGGTCATGCTCAAGCCGGAAGGCTATCTGCTCCTGAGCGCGGCCAACGGCGTAGAAGCGCTTGCCCTGGTGGCGAGACAACCGCCCGATTTGATCCTGCTCGACGTCATGATGCCCGGCATGAACGGGTATGACATGGCGGCCAGGATAAAAAGCGACTCGGCCACGAAGAACATTCCCATCGTCATGCTCACGGCTCTGGACGACCGCAACGCCAGGATGCTCGGGCTAAGCGCCGGGGCCGAGGATTTCCTCACCAAACCCGTGGACCGGGGCGAATTATCGGTTCGGGTGCGAAACCTGTTGCGGATCAAGGCCTCCGGGGACAAGCTGCGCGGCGCGCTCGAGACGCTCGAGTCCGTAAACGCTCAGCTGGATCGTCACACGAGGGAGATCGCTTTGGCGCAGGCGATCGCTGATGGCGCGACGGCGCGCCTGGCCCGGCTGCAAAACATCACGGCTGCGCTGGGCAACACAGTTACGCAGGACGAAGTCGCTGATTCCGTTCTCCGCGAAGCCATCCTCGCACTCGAGTGCGATGCCGGCGCAGTCGTCATCGCGGCGGAACCCGGAGATGAGTTGACTCTCCTCGGCGAATCGGGCTCACTCGATCCGGTCTTGCGGTCGTTCAAGTACCTGCAGCTTCCGAGGTCACTCGGCCCGTACGCCGAAACGGTCGATAAATGCCACGCCATCTATTTGGAGTCGTTCGAGGAGATGGTTGCGCGGTATCCGGCGTTCGAGCACGTCAGCAAGGGCACTTCGCGCGGCGCGTGGATCTTTCTTCCCCTTGGGATTGCCGGCCTTGCGGTCGGGGCGCTGGCCTTTGGATTTGCGGGTCCTCGCAAATTCACTCTGCTCGACAGGCACTTCGCCGACACGGTTTCCCGTTATTGTGCGCAGGCCCTCGATCGCGTGAGGCTCCGCATTGCCGCGGCCGCCGCGGTCGCGGAAGCTGGCGACGCGCGCCTGATGGCCGAGCACGCGAACAACGCCAAGACGGTGTTCCTGCGCGCGATGAGTCACGAGCTGCGCACTCCGTTGAACGCCATTTCTGGCTACACAGAGATACTGGAGCTCGGAATTCGCGGCGTGGTCAACCCGGAACAGATCAAGGATCTGGGCCGGATCAAGCGAGCGAGCTCGTATTTGCTCCGTCTGATCAACGACGTTCTCACGATTGCCAGACTCGAAGGGGCAAGGCCGCTCAACGTGATCTCGATCCCGGTAAATCCGGTGCTTGCCGAGGTTGAGGGACTTTGCGTGCTACAGGCGAAGGCGAAAGGCCTGACACTGACAGTCACGCCGTGCGCACGCGAAATCGTGGTCGCGGCCGACGCCGAGCGGTTCCAGCAGATCCTGCTCAACCTCATCACCAACGCCATCAAATTCACGCTCACGGGGGGCAGCATCGGTGTCACGTGCGAAGGCGACGCCACCGTCGTGAGAGTGCGTGTGACCGACACGGGGGTCGGCGTTCGCCCGGTGGACATCGACCGCGTCTTCGAGCCGTTCGTCCAGATAGATCGACACCTGACCACGGCAACGCAGCAGGGAGTCGGCCTCGGACTCTCCATCAGCAGGGAGCTCGCCCGCGCGATGCGCGGCGATCTGACGCTTGAAAGCACCGAAGGAATCGGCTCCACTTTCACGCTGGTGCTTCCGACGACACCGGAGTCTTCAGACGCCGCCGGAATTACAGCGTGCGCTGTCGCGACGGATGATTCTCCCTATGCCCCGGCGCTAGCCTCCTAGCAGTTCGGCGGAGTGGCGGGCAGCTTGCACTGAATGCCGGCGTAGGCCGGGTCGATAAACTGACAGGCTCGCAGGTGCCGCGGGCGCCACAGCGCAGCGATAGGATGGGAAAGGGGAATGTCACTCTCAGCAACGCAGCGCAAGCATCTCGAACGCCGTCTGTTGGACGAGCGCTCCCGCGCCCTCCGGACGCTGGGCCGCTCTGCCGCCGAAAACGCGGATGGAGATGAGCAGGACCGCTCCGGAGACCTGACGTCCATGCCGCTTCACATGGCCGATCTTGGCACCGACACCATGCAGCAGGAGCTCGACGCTTCGAACGCGACGCGCGTTTCGCGCGAGCTCGCCGAGATCGACGTCGCTCTCGAAAAACTCTACCAGACTCCCAAGAAATTCGGCATCTGCGAGGACACGGGCAAAGACATCCCGTTTGCGCGCCTGGACCTGATCCCGTGGGCGCGCACATGCGAGCATGAGGAAAAATGACGCCGTCGACGCCGGAGTGTCTATGAGCGATCCCAGCGAAGCGACGCAAGCCAACCCGCATCCGGTGAGTCAGCACCGCACCCCACGCGAGATTGCGGCCGACGAAGAAGGGCCAATCGGCCAGCCGGACCTCGATGTCGTCGCGAAAGAGGCCTCGGACGCGGGCGCGGAGCGGAACCCGCCTGCAAAGGGTTCGCCCCGCGCCGTTTCCAGGAAACCGCGAAAGCGCCGGTGACGGATTTTCGCGGGTAACTGCGTTCTACATCGCCGGCTTCTTGGCCGTCGGCGGCAACATCTGGTTCAGGCGAAGGTAATTCGCGTACTGACTGTAATGGTCAGCCCAATCGCCCGTAGTCAGCGTCATCACGGCCGCGCGCGACCGTTTGCTGCCGCCAAAGAAGGGAAGTGCCTCTCCGAGATTCGAGTCGTTGAGCGATGCCAACGCCTGATCGCAGAAGGCGAAGGTTTCACGAAGCCGCGCGATCAGCGCTTCCTTGCCGTCGGTCGCGGCAACTTTGGTGCGCGTCGGTGCTTTCATCGCCCCGATGGTCCCACACAGATAGTCGTTCCCCTGCGCGAGATGGACGGCGATGTCGCCGACGCTCATCTGCGGCGCCGTCGGTTTGTATGAGAACTTGTCGGCCGGAAATTCTTCGGCAGCCGCGATCAGGTTCTTGGCGGACTCCCGCGCGTAGTCACGAAACGCGTCGGAAACCGGGTTGCTCTGTTGTGCGGTGGTCACTCTCGGCAGCAGCACTAGCGCGGCGGCAAGAGCTGCGGAGTAGATGCGGGCCTGCATTTGAGTAGCTCCAGTAAGCGGGGAGCTAAATTCTGCCGAGCGCGCCCAATCCTGTCCAGCCATTTTCGGGCGAGGCTGGCCCGTCCTACAGCTACGCCTCGTGCACGCGCGATCGGGGCCCGGTCGCGGTCGCGTCCCGCGGGGCGGCTGTATCGTGGGACGGGGGTGGCGCCACCAATCTCAGGTCGAGCATCCGGCTGTCACCCAGATACGCCACGGGCTGGATGTCCTGGGTGCCGCGAAGGCGACGCAACGTGAACGCGATACGGCGAGCCGCCTTGAATATCTGGTGGGCGGACTCGCGGATGTCGGTCCTCTTGGTCTCCTCTATGATCATCTCTGCGTTGAGCATCAGTGGCGTGAGACTGTTACCGATCTCGTGAAACGCGGAAAGCGTGGCATCCCCGAGTCGTGCGAGCGCGTCCGGGCTGCCATCACCCTCGCCAGTGTCTTGCGGTCCAACGCTCTCCACGTGGGCGATGAAGCACACGGGCTCCGGGGGATTTCGCCGGGTCGCGGAAACGGAGACGCGTACCCAGATCGCCTCACCGCCCTTGCGGACGTAGCGCTGCACGAGCTCGTATCGCCCGATATCGGCTGCTGCGAGTCGACGATTTTGCTCGGCTTCGGTCTGGAGGTCGTCCGCATGCGTGATGTCGCGGGAGTTCAACGCACGGAGCTCGTTCTTCGTAAAGCCGAGCATCCGACAGAGCGAGCCGTTCGCGTGCATGATGCTCCCATCGACGGCGATCAGCGCCATCCCGTGGGGGGCGTTCTCGAAGGCATCCGCGAACAGCGGTTCGCTGTGCGGTCGGACGGCGGGATCCCTGGGTGGTTGCTCCTGGCGATTGGTGGACATGCTGCTCCCTCCCGATCGTGACTGGCAACGGAACTTGCCTCGTGAGAATTAGACTCCCGGGATTGTCGAATCCGTCACAATCGGCGCGTATAAGGGGGCTTCGCGAGGGCTCGGTTCGATCGGCTTCGCCCGACCGAGGGCATCCCACCATTGTTGCGCCTGCTCCTCGCCCCAGACGTCCGCCGGGATCCAGTCGAGGGCCTGGGCTAGTTGCGTCGCGCCCTGCGGGCGCTCGTTTGCGTCCTTGGCGAGACACTTCAGAATCAAACGCTCCAGCTCAGGCGATACCGGCCGATCGGTCCGCTGTGACGGAGGAACGGGCGAGGCCTGCAAATGCTTGGCGATCATCTGAAAGGCCTTGTCCGCCTCGAAAACGAGCTGGCCGGTGATCAGATAGTAGGCAACGCACCCGAGTGCATAGATGTCGGCACGCCCATCGACCGGCTCGCCGAGCGCCATTTCAGGCGCCATGTAAGCAGGCGTGCCGAGTGCCATCTGACCCGGAATCGTCGCCAGCGACGTCTCGACGCTCACACTCGAGACCTCTTTGACCAGGCCGAAGTCGAGCACCTTCACGAAGTCGTGGCGGAGCCCGACGCGCCCAAGGTGGATGTTCGCCGGCTTGATATCCCTGTGCACGAGCCCGAGACTATGCGCCTCCTCGAGCGAATCGCACACCTGTCGCAGGATGTGAATCACTCGGCCGGCGGTTAGCGGGCCGTTCTCGCGAACGATCGTCTCCAGGTCCATGCCCTCGAGGAACTCCATTACAAGGTAGAGCGTACCGTCTTCAGTCACGCCGAAGTCGTACAGCTCGACGGTGTGCGGCGATCGCAAATTCGCCGCTGCCTCCGCCTCTCGACGAAAGCGCGTGGAGGCGAGCCTTGCAGCCTCGGGGTCGACGGCTCCCAGCATTTCGGTCCGTATCAGCTTGATCGCGGCCGGGCGCGCCAGCATTCGATGCGTGGCCTTGTAGACCTCGCCCATTCCTCCACGGCCAAGCAGCTCACCGAGCTGATAGCTACCCATTTCCCGCGCCTTGGTGACCTGTTGCCCGAGTTTGGTCATAACGTGGGTGATGACGACAGCCGCGCCCACCAGGATGTAATCCGGATAGTGCATCAGTAGCACTCGGCTCCAGGGACCGAACTCCCATTTGCCCTCGGCTCTGGAGATCAGCATCGCAATGGGATTCATCGATACTGCGATGAACCCCGCCAACAGCATTTTCCTCGGCGTAGTTGGCACCATCGCAGCGAACATCAGCACGACGGCTCCGATCCAGGATATCTCCGGGAGAATTGATCCAGTTCCGGCCGGCCCCAAATGAAACACGAGCCCGATAGCGAACGCCGTGAAAACCAGGAACCACAAGCCCAGATCGAGAATGAAACGCGGGTCTCTTTCTCCCCTTCGAGTGTAGACGAAGAGGGCCAGCGACAGGATCGCGCTCGCAAGTCCGATCCAATCAGTGATATCGATGGTCCGCCAGACCTGGCTATTCGGGTAGATCGCGTACGCTGCGAGATGTCCCGCCGTCAGACCTACGGCCCACAGCACCGCGAACAACAGCGACATGACGCCGAGGCGGAGCGACGCGGCCTTGAGCAGATCGTCGGGGAGACCCCGCGACCGGCCGAGCGAACGCGCCAGATTGGCCGGTGTCGACACGGGCGGCGGCGCTATCAGCCGATGGTTGCCCATCACGGTTGCGGCGCGCCCGCGGTAAGGGCCAGCGTCAATCGCTCCGCCTGCGTCGCGTTATCAGTCAGAAAAACGGCGGCGAGATTAGCCGAGCGAACGAATGTGGGTGAAAAGAAAGGCCACGGGTTTTTCGCGCCGCGCGGCGCTGCGGTAACTGTGTCCATCTTTGCCACATCGGCTGCGAGCGCCGACTCGCTGGGATAAATGAAGACTTCGAGCCGCGATCGGCCGAGCGTATAGACCGCGGGCATGACGCTGAAACCCGCGCGGTGCGGGGGATCACCGTTTACGCGCCTGACCACGAACCCGGATTGCGCGAGCCGACTCTCGACGCTGCAGAGCGCCCACTTGCCCGTACGGGGGCAGCCGCCCCTGATTGGCGCGCCGGCAGTCGCAGCCTGGGGACGAGATGCAGCGGCGCCGAGCGACGCCGTCGGCGTCGAAGAGTCCGTTCCGGCGCTCTCGGAAGTAGATCGGGTGCATCCGGCCAGAGCCGCTGAGGCCAGTATGAGCCAGCCTGGGAATCCTTTCATCGGGTTCAAAGATAGAGCAGGCCATCAGGCACCGCGATTGCTCTTTATGAACTCGTCCACAGGAGGGCACATGTCAGCAATCCAACGATTACGACAAGGCGGCGCGGCAGCGCTGATGCTTGCTTCGCTTGGCGCCTGCGCCGGCAACCAGCTCGGAAACATCCTGGGCGGCGTGCTGGGCGGCGGAGCACAGTCTGGTCAACAATCAGGTCAGCTGACCGGTACGATTCGCGGAGTCGATAGTCGGTCGCAGCAGATCTCGATTCAGCAGTCAAACGGTCAAACGGTCCCCGTCAGCTACGACAGTCAGACGCAGGTCGTGTATCAGAATCAGAACTATTCTCCCAACTCGCTGGAGAATGGAGACCAGGTCACGGCCCGCGTTCAGGCCAACGGCAACAGCTATTATACGGACTACGTGCAGGTCGATCGGTCAGTGACCACAAACGGTGGCTCCTCATCGAGCTTGCAGCTGCTACAGGGCACGGTCAGGCAGATCGACAGGCGAAACGGCGTGTTCACGATCG
>Ga0193707_1000979_pt1 | contig 10361 bp, 7 predicted proteins | sample U3c2metaG_FD_143043 | JGI IMG/M metagenome (GOLD analysis project Ga0193707, IMG submission 143043) | Soil microbial communities from a riparian zone of the East river system, Colorado, United States - U3c2 | ecosystem: Environmental > Terrestrial > Soil > Riparian zone | place: USA: East River...
TGGACCGCAAGCGCGAGACGTCGGCGCGGATGTCCTATGACTTCGAGGTCGGGGGAGTGAGCACCCAGGGCCTGCCGAGGCGTACCGCGCCGACGCCGGTGCCGCGCGTCCGCGAGCTGCCGCCCCAGCCCACGCCGGGCGCGTACGCCGAGGTGGTCCGCGGCGCCAAGGAGAAGTTCGTCCGCGGCGATCTGTTCGAGGTCGTGCCCGGCCACGTCATGTACGGCGCGTGCGACTCCCCGGCGGCCTTCTTCGAACGCCTGCGGGCCGGCAACCCCGCGCCGTACGAGTTCTTCTTCAACCTGGGTGAGGGGGAGTTCCTGGTCGGCGCGTCCCCGGAGATGTTCGTGCGGGTCACCGGCGACCGGATCGAGACCTGCCCGATCTCCGGCACGATCCGGCGCGGCGACGACCCGCTGGAAGACTCCGACAACATCCGCACGCTCCTCAGCTCCGCCAAGGACGAGTCGGAGCTGACGATGTGCACCGACGTCGACCGCAACGACAAGTCGCGGGTATGCGTGCCCGGCAGCGTGAAGGTGATCGGCCGCCGGCAGATCGAGATGTACTCCCGGCTGATCCACACCGTCGACCACATCGAGGGGCGGCTGCGGCCCGGCTACGACGCCATCGACGCGTTCCTCACCCACATGTGGGCCGTCACGGTGACCGGCGCGCCCAAGACCTGGGCGATGCAGTTCATCGAGGACCACGAGGAGACCCCGCGGCGCTGGTATGGCGGCGCGGTCGGCTTCGTCGGCTTCGACGGCTCGATGAACACCGGGCTCACCCTGCGTACGGCCCAGATCCGCGACGGTGTCGCCGCCGTACGAGCCGGGGCCACCCTGCTGTACGACTCCGACCCCGACGCCGAGGAGCGCGAGACCTACCTCAAGGCGCGGGCGCTCCTCGAGGCGCTGTCCCCGGGAGAGGAGACCGCGGCCGGGGCCGGGGCCGGGCGCGAGCGCGCCGGCGAGGGCCTGAACGTCCTGCTCGTCGACCACCAGGACTCCTTCGTCAACACCTTGGCCGACTACTTCCGGCAGCAGGGCGCCGACGTGACGACGCTGCGCTTCGGCTTCCCCGACAAGATGCTGGAGGAGATCCGGCCCGACCTCGTGGTCCTCTCACCCGGACCCGGCCGGCCCGCCGACTTCGACACCGCGTCACTGCTGGAGGCGGTGTACTCCCGCGGCGTGCCGGTGTTCGGCGTCTGCCTCGGCCTGCAGGGCATGGTCGAGCACGCGGGCGGCGAGCTGTCGCTGCTGCCCGAGCCCGCGCACGGCAAGCCCGGCACCGTTGAGGTCGGCTCCCGGTCCCAGGGGCTGTTCGCCGGCCTGCCCGGGGAGTTCACCGCGGCGCGCTACCACTCGCTGCACACCACGCCGGGTCAGGTACGCGGCGGGTTCGAGGTCACCGCGATGCTCGGCGACATCGTCATGGCGATCGAGGACCCGGTCCGGCGGCGCTGGGCGGTGCAGTTCCATCCCGAGTCGATCCTCACCGCCACCGGCGAGACCGGGCACCGGATCATCACCAACGTGCTGGAGATGTGCCGCGCCGGGCGGACGTGAACGGCGGACCTCTCATGCCGTCCCGCAGCTGTTCCAGCAGCGGGCGCAGGTGGGCGGGTGAGAACCTCGGCACCGTACGGTCGAGGCGTTCCTCACCCGCCCCGGCCAGATAGACGTCGGTGCCGGCCGTCGCCACCTCACCCTGGACGATGATGGTGCCGGTGCCCTGCGCCTGGGACGCGGCGGTGTGCACGGTGCGGTGCGGCTGGTGGTAGAACTCCCCGGCGGGGACCTTCGTACGCCGCACCTCGCGCAGCCGGGCCGGGCCGACCCGCCGCAGGGAGTACTCCGCCCGGCCGCCGGGGGACTCATAGGCGTACCTGGTCACGGCCAGCGGGCCGCGCCGGTCCTCCTCGTAGTCGGTCAGCTCGAGCTCGCCGGCCGCGATGTAGGACACGAAGTCCCAGCGGTGGTTGTGCAGGTCGCTGTCCACCCAGGGCTCCTTCTGCCGCCACTGGTGCCACACGAGCTTCCGTCCCGCGGGGGAGACGCCGAGCACCACCTTGGTGAAGTCGTTGTGGTGCCGGTAGCCGTTCGCCGCGCACGAGGCGAGCCGGTGCTCGTCCGCCAGGATCGCGCGGACGAGCGACAGCGCGCCGCCGCGCTCGACGAAGGGCCGGAAGAAGGCGTCGACATAACCGGATGAGAGCGGGATCGCGTCGCCCAGATCCAGGTACGCCGCTTCGCGGGATGTCATCGTGCTCCGATCGACCGGTGGTCTCTACAGGCCAGTACCCCCCGTACACGGCCGGTACTAGATCGGTTCAGTAATGACGTCGCGCCGGCCCGCCCGCGGTCGCGGGCTGATCACCGGAAATATCAGGAAAGTTCAGGCGAAGGCAACCCCTGGCCCGGCCGTCACTTCCGTCACACCTCATCCTCGTAGCGATCGTCGAGGTAGGCCTCGATGTCCGGGCCCTCGGGCCGGGCCAGCACGTGTTCGAGCCACGCGCGTCGTTCGAAGTCGGTGACCGCCAGCTCCCAGACGCAGCCGATGGCGGGCGTCGGATGCGGGCGCATCGCGCCGAGCCGGCTGGGCAGCGAGGAGTAGACCCGCTGGTGCAGCTCGTTTTCGCCGGCCCACCAGCCGAACAGGGCGAAGGAGTAGTCCGTGGCCTCGTGGAGGGTGACGAAGCCGACACCGTACCGGTCCATGTCGTGCGGGTCGTCGGTGCCGTTGTGCACGGCGGGGCTCGGTAGGGCCGATGGCGCCAGCGCCTCCGCGACCGTCATCAGCTCCGGCCGGAGGGGGGTCCCGGACATGGTGATGCCGTAGATCTTCAGACGCCAGCCGGCCGCCTCGTGGAGCTTGAGGAAGCTGATGGCTCGTGGTTGGTACGCGCCGGTCCTGGTGATCGTGCTCTCAGTCACGGGTCCTCCTGAGGACAGGTACTCCCTTTATTTATACCTGTCAGGAATGTCAGCCCCAGACGGGCATTACACGCCCGGGAGTGGAGCCGTCTGCCGCCGGCCGTGGTCACGGCCTAGGCTTGTCCCCCATGAAGAGCGTTGAACCTGAGGTCTACCTGGTCGCACGTCCCGAGCTCGACTACGACGAGGTGGCGGGCTACCTCGCCGAGGTCGGCGGCGGCGGCTGGCTGGAGCGGCTCGACCGCGGAGATCTCGAGGGCGAGCTCAATGACCCGCAGAACCTCGCGGAGTTCGCCGGTCGGCTGTGCTACCGGTCGTGGGAGCCGGGGCTCAACCCGAACGTGACCAAGGTGCGCACCGACCAGACGCAGTACCTCGAGAACATCCTCCGCAGCCTGCACGGCTCGGTGCTGGAGCACGTCAGCTTCTCCTTCGTCCTGCACAACGTGAGCCGCGTGCTCACCCACGAGCTGGCCCGGCACCGCCCGGGCGTGGCGATCTCGCAGGAGTCGCTCCGCTTCGTCCGCCTGCAGGACATCCCGTTCTGGTTCCCCGAGTGGGCGCACGAGGACGCGGAGCTGATGAAGCGCGCGACGGCGCTCCTCACCCAGATGGAGGAGTTCCAGGAATGGATGGCCACGCACTTCGGGCTCGACGACGAGGGCGTCCCGTTCAAGGAGAAGAAGCACAAGACGAGCTTCATGCGCCGCTTCGCCCCTGAGGGCGTGGCGACCGGCTTGGTCTGGACGGCGAACGTCCGCACGCTCCGGCACGTCATCGAGGCCCGTACGGCCCCGGGCGCGGAGGAGGAGATCCGCCTGCTGTTCGGCAAGGTCGGCGAACTCGTGCGCCGCGAGGCCCCGGCGCTGTTCGGCGACTACGTGATCGAGGACGGCGCGTGGACGCCCCAGTGGCGCAAGGTGTGACGTACGGACCTGGGCCTGGCGAAAGCGGTCGTGGAACCGTGCCGTACGCCGGGCCCGGCGTCGGCTCGCCGTCTTCGTCCGCGCGGTAGCAGAGCGTCTCGGCCCACGTCGTCGCCACGACCTGATGCGTGACGCGTGACGTGTGACCTAGGCTCCGTGGGTTTGGAGCCAGAGTTCGAGCAGCGCCAGCTGCCACAGCGCGCTGGAGCCCAGGGTCGTCCGGTGCTCGTCCGGCGCGGCCAGCAGCTTCTCCACGTGGTCCGGCCGGAACAGCCCGCGTGCCTTCGCCGCCGGATCGTGCAGGGTCGCGCGCACCATCTCCAGATAAGGGCCGGACAGGTGGCGGATCGCGGGCACCGGGAAGTAGCCCTTGGTCCGGTCGATCACCTCGTCGGGGACCAGACCGCGCGCGGCGTCCTTCAGCACGCCCTTGCCGCCCGCGGCGAGCTTCAGGCCGGGCGGGCACGAGGCGGCCAGCTCCACCAGCTCGTGGTCGAGGAAGGGGGTGCGCGCCTCCAGGCCCCAGGCCATGGTCATGTTGTCGACGCGCTTGACCGGGTCGTCGACCAGCATGACCGTGGTGTCGAGCCGCAGGGCGGCGTCGAGGGCGGTGTCGGCGCCGGGCGCATCGAGACGCGCGCGGGCGAAGTCGCCGCTGACGTCGGCGTCCAGGAGGTACGCGGGGTTGAGCAGGTCCGCGAGCGCCTCGTGCGGCCGGTCGAAGAAGACCCCGGCGTACGCCTCCGCGACGCCCGTACGCGGCACGTCGCCCAGCGGCGGATACCAGTCATACCCGGCGAAGACCTCGTCCGCTCCCTGCCCGGACTGCACGACCTTGACGTGCCGCGACACCTCCTGCGACAGCAGGTAGAAGGCGACGGCGTCATGGCTGACCATCGGCTCGCTCATCGCCGCGACCGCGTCGCCCAGCGCGGGGAGCAGCCGCGCGTCATCGATCCGGATCTGGTGATGGTCGGTGCCGAACCGCTCGGCGACCAGGTCGGAGTAGCCGAACTCGTCGCCGGACTCACCGCCCGAGGCGGCGAACCCGATGCTGAACGTCTTCAGGTCCCGCTGCCCCGCCTCGGCCAGCAGCGCCACGATGAAGCTGGAGTCCAGCCCGCCGGACAGCAGCACCCCGACCGGCACGTCCGCCACCATCCGGCGGTCCACCGCCGTGCGGAGCCCGGCCAGCACCGCCTCGCTCCAGTCCTCGCGGGACAGGTGCCGGGTGAACCGGGGCCGCCAGTACGTCAGGTCCTCGGCGGTGCCGTCCGGGCGGATGGTCCGTACGGTGGCCGGAGGCAGCTTCCGTACCGAGGTGAGGATGGTCCGTGGCGGCGGCACGACCGAGTGGAAGGTCAGGTAGTGGTGGAGGGCCGCCAGGTCGATGTCGGTGGAGACGCCGCCGCCGGCCAGCAGCGCGGGCAGCGTGGAGGCGAACCTCAGCCGCCGCGCGTCCTCGGTGACGTACAGCGGCTTGATGCCGAGGCGGTCGCGGCCGAGCACGAGCCGCCCGGAGTCGCGCTCGACGATCGCGAAGGCGAACATGCCCATGAAGCGCTCAACGCACGAGGGACCCCACCGGTGGTACGCCTTGACCAGCACCTCGGTGTCGGAGGTGGAGAAGAAGCGGTAGCCCTCGGCGCGCAGGACCTCACGCAGCTCCCGGTAGTTGTAGAGGCAGCCGTTGAAGACCCCCGTCAGGCCCAGGTCGCTGTCGACCATCGGCTGGGCGGCGCGGTCCGACAGGTCGATGATCTTCAGCCGGCGGTGTCCGAGCGCCACCGCGCCCTGCGACCACAGGCCGGATCCGTCCGGGCCCCGAGAGCCCATCGCGCGGGTCATCGCCGCCACGGCCGCGACGTCGGCGAGGCCCCCGTCCAGCCGTAGTTCCCCGCTCAGCCCGCACATCGACCCGCCGTCCCTTCGTGAGGTGTCACCGCATCAGCCAGGTGTCCTTGGAGCCACCGCCCTGGGAGGAGTTGACGATCCGGCTGCCGGCCGGCGCGACGCGGGTCAGCGCCATCGGCAGCACCGCCGGGTCGTCGCCGCCGCACACGAACGCGCGCAGGTCGACCGCCCGCGGCTCCAGCCGGCCGTCCGCGATCGAGGGGTGGGTCGACAGGCGTACGGTCTCCTGGGCGACCCAGCGTTCGGGGTCGGCCTCGATCAGCGCGCGGACCTCGGCGATGTCGCGGGCCGAGGCGTCCGGGCCGATGACCACGCCCCGGCCGCCGTACCCGTCCACCGGCTTGACCACGAGCTCCTCCAGCCGGTCGAGCACCTCGGCCCGGTGGCCGTCGTCCCGGCACAGGTAGGTGGGCACGTTCGGCAGCAGTGGCCGTTCGCCGAGGTAGTACTCCACGAGCCGGGGCACGTACGCGTACAGGGCCTTGTCGTCGGCGACCCCGTTGCCGGGGCCGTTGGCGAGCTGGAGCGTCCCGCGCTCGATCGCCTCCAGCAGGCCGGGGCCCAGCGGGCGGCCGTCGGCTCCGACGGCGCCGAACAGCTCCGCCTCGTCGATGCGCCGGTACAGCACGCGCAGCCGCGCACCGTCGGCGGTGCGCACGCCGTCGTCGTCCACGGTCAGGTCCCCGGGCGTGACCAGCGGGATGTCCAGCTCGCCGGCGAGCAGCCGATGCTCGAAGAAGGCCGGGTCCTCAGGACCGAGGGTGATGAGGCCCGCCTCGGGCGAGGCCGCGGTCAGCGCCGCCTTGAGCATCGCGACCGCGCGTGCCGGTGAGGCGGTGTGCGCGGCGAGTACCAGCTCGGGCAGCACCCGCGCGGCCAGCCAGCGGTTGGCCATCGCGTACCCGATCCCGGACGGCACCCGGAGGTTGTCCTCCAGCACCATCCACCGGCCGGCGCCGTCACAGACCAGGTCGATGCCCGCGACGGCGCAGCGTACGACCCCGGGCGGCACCCGGTGCCCGGCCGGATGCGCGCTGGGCGCGTCGTCGACCGCCCAGGCCGGGACGACGCCGTCGTTCACCACGGACCGCTCGCCGTACGCGTCCCGCAGGAACGCCTCCAGCGCACGGACGCGCTGCGCCAGGCCGGGCTGAAGGTAGTTCCAGTCCTCCGCGGCGACGATCCGCGGCACGACGTCGAAGGGGAACAGCCGGTCGGCCTCGCCGTCGATGTGGAACGTCATGCCGAGCCCTCGCTGGACCTCGTCGCGCCGGCTCTCGCGGTCGCACAGCCCGGCGGCGCCGATCCGGTCGAGGACGTTCAGCACGAGGCCGTACGGCCCGCGGGCGCTGCCGTCGAAGACGATCGCCTCGTCGCAGGAGGTGTCGTAGCCGACCAGCATCGCGGTCACCGTCTTGCGCTGCGGGCCCGCGCCCGGCACCCAGTCGGTGTTGGCCCTGGTCTCGGCGACGAGCATGTCCACGACCTCGCTCAGGCCACCCCGCGCGAACGCCGCACGCTGGCGGGCGGCGGAGCTGCCGCGCTCGATGGCGGCCTCGGCCAGCTCGGTGACCAGGTCCCAGTCACCCGCGTCCTCCAGCCGGGGGCGCTGCCGTTCCAGGAGCGCGCGCAGCAGCCGCCGGGCCGGTACGGGCGTGCCGTCGGCCGGGTCGACCAGCTCGCCCTCCAGCCCGGAGCGTGCGGCCCGCCACGTCGCGGCGCGTACGATCTCGCCGCGGAACACGGGTGCGGGGCGGCCGTGGAGCACCGCGTCGATCTCCTCGACGACGATCGCGCGGAACAGCCCGGCGAGCAGGACGACGTCCTCCAGGCGCGGGCAGGCGTCGGCGATCCGCAGCTCCAGCGTGGGCAGGTGCGCGGACGGCCGGACGTCGTAATAGATCATGCCGGCGTCGCTGATCACGCCGGACCGGACGAGGCCGGCGATCGCGCCGTCGTAGTCGGCCGCGGAGCCGAACGTGCCGAGCGGCCCGCTGGTCGGCCAGCGGGACCACAGCAGCGTGCGGTAGCTCGCGTAGCCGGTGTCGAGGCCGAGCCAGTACGGCGAGCTGGCCGACAGCGCGAGTAGTACGGGCAGCCAGGGCGTCACCCGGTGCGCCACGGCCACCGCGAGGTCGCGGTCGCCGACGTCGACGTGCACCTGGGCGCCGCAGATCAGCTGCTCGCGGGCGAGCAGCTGATACTCGTCCAGCATGTTCTCATAGCGCGGGTCCGGGGTGACCTTGAGCGACTCCATGTCCGCGACGGGTACCGTGCCGGACGCCACGATGCCCATCCCGAGCCCCTCGGCGGCGGTCACGACGCCGCGGCGCAGCGCCGACAGGTCCTCGGCCAGGTCGATGAGGCGCACGTACGGCCGGCTGTTGGTCTCCACGACCGACCGCTGCAGCTCGGCGCCGAACCGTTCGCGGGGAAGCTGGGCGAGGAGGCTGTCCGCCCGCGGGATGAGTCGGCGGGTCTCCAGGTCGACGGTGTGGAACTCCTCTTCCACGCCGATCGCGACCAGCCCGGTCCGTTGCGCCATTGACGCAGCGTACGTTCAGTGTGTTACAGGCATGTATCGCGTGACCAGGCATAACTCGCCCTTGGGGGGACTTTTAACGCTATTTCGCCGAGCGGCAGGGGGCTGCGGACTCCCGGCCCGCAGGCGGACTCCGGGGGCTCGCCGGTCGCGGGCGGTGCCGGTGCGACGCCTGTGCCGGATCGGTGCCCGGGTTGCTAACTGGAGCCGACTCCGCTTAGGGTGGGTCATTACGGAGAAGCCTCCGGTTACCGTCGGCACAGCGCAGATGACACGGCTGAGAACGGGGTCGGCCGAACGTCCTGCCTTCAGGAGATCTCATGGCTTCCGCCAGGTCCACCGCCATAGCACTCCAGGTCAACGGCGAGACGCACGATCTCACCGTCGACAACCGCACCACCCTGCTCGACGCCTTGCGTGAACATCTCGATCTGACCGGTACGAAGAAGGGTTGCGACCAGGGGCAGTGCGGTGCGTGCACGGTGCTGATCGACGGCCGGAGGGCCAACGCCTGTCTCCAGCTCGCGGTCGCCGCCGAGGGACGCGCGGTCACCACCATCGAGGGCGTCGCGGACGGCGACCGGCTGCATCCGGTGCAGCAGGCGTTCCTCGACCTCGACGGGTACCAGTGCGGCTACTGCACGCCCGGCCAGATCTGCTCGGCGATCGCGGTGATCGAGGAGCACGCCGCGCGCTGGCCGAGCGCGGTCACGGCCGACGTCCGGCCCGAGGCCGGGCCGCCTCCGCTCGACGAGGAGGAGATCCGGGAACGGATGAGCGGCAACCTCTGCCGCTGCGGCGCGTACGTCTCGATCGTCCGCGCGGTCGCGGCCGCGGCGTCCGAGACGGCTCCGGCCGCGCGCGATGAGCGGGTGATGGCATGAGGGAGTTCGACTACCGCCGCGCGGCCGACGCGCACGAGGCCGTGACCCTGCTCGCCGAGAACCCCGAGGGCCGCCTCCTGGGCGGTGGCACCAACCTCGTCGACCTGATGAAGACCGGCGTGGAGAACCCCGCGCTGCTGGTCGACGTACGCGGGCTGCCGTTCGACCGGATCGAGGTCACCGGCGACGGCGCCCTCACGATCGGGGCGACCGTCACGAACAGCGACCTCGCCGCCGACCCCGAGGTCCGGCGCCGCTACCCCGCGCTGGCCCAGGCGGTCCTCGCCGGCGCGTCCGGCCAGCTCCGCAACATGGCCACCGTCGGCGGGAACCTCCTGCAGCGCACCCGCTGCGGGTACTTCGGCGACGTCACCCAGCCGTGCAACAAGCGGGTGCCCGGCAGCGGCTGCCCGGCGCTCGCGGGCGAGCACCACAACCACGCGATCCTCGGCTGGTCCGAGCACTGCGTGGCCACGAGTCCCTCCGACATGGCCGTGGCACTCGCCGCCTTCGACGCTGTCGTGTCCGCGCGCACGCCCGGCGGGCCGGTCGAGCTGCCGCTGTCGGAGTTCTACCTGCCGGTCGGCGACACCCCGCACCTGGAGACCACGCTGCCGCCCGGCGCGCTGATCACCGGGGTGACCCTTCCGGCCGCGCCGGTGGCGGCCCGCTCCCGGTACCGCAAGGTACGAGAGCGCGCGTCGTACGCGTTCGCCAACGGCTCGATCGCGGCCGCTCTGGACGTCCAGGACGGCACCGTACGCGACGTGCGCCTGGCGTTCGGAGCGGTCGCGTCCCGGCCGTGGCGCGCGCGAGAGGCCGAACGAGCGCTGGTCGGCGGACCGGCGACGGCCGAGGCGTTCGCCGCCGCGGCCGGTGCCGAGCTGGCCGCCGCCCGGCCGCTTCCGCACAACGAGTACAAGGTGCCGCTGATCGCGAATCTGGTCGTGGCGGTGCTGACCGAGCTCGCCGAGGAGGCCGCCCGATGACCCCGCCGCCCGTGTCCGCGCCGTCGCTCGCGCCGATCACCGCCCGTACGACGACGCCCGACGCCCCGCCCGCCCGTCCCCCCGGATCCTCCGGTGCGGTCGGCACCCCGCACACCCGGCTGGAGGGCCGCGCCAAGGTCACCGGCGCCGCCCGCTACACG
>Ga0193707_1000980_pt1 | contig 10357 bp, 9 predicted proteins | sample U3c2metaG_FD_143043 | JGI IMG/M metagenome (GOLD analysis project Ga0193707, IMG submission 143043) | Soil microbial communities from a riparian zone of the East river system, Colorado, United States - U3c2 | ecosystem: Environmental > Terrestrial > Soil > Riparian zone | place: USA: East River...
CACCGCGGCGGCGGCGTTGCCGGATGGCGACCCCCTCGGCCCAGGCCGCGTCGGCCAGGTCCGGCTCCGGGAGCCGACCGGCGGCCTGGGAGAGCAGCGGCTGGACATCTTCCCGCCTCACCGCGACTCATCCCTCTCCGCGTCACGCCGGGTCCCCGCACCGAGCGCCCGGTTGAACCGGCTGAAGGCCGTCAGGCCGTGCGTGTGCGCCGCGGTGTACGACATGCCGAGCACCTCGGCCACCTCGTACTCGGTGAGCTCCTCGAGGTGGAGCAGCACGAGCACGGTGCGCTGCACCGGCGTCAGCTCGGCGAGCGCGAGCTTGACCGGGTCGTCCTCGTCCGGGAACGCCTTTACCCGGTTCCACCGTGCCAGGGCCGGTTGGTAGAGCATCCGCTGGACGAAGGCATCCGGGTCGTCCACCCGGGTCCAGCGCAGCGACAACCGCGTGAAGGCGTGCAGAAGTGCCTCTTCGGCTCTCTCCAGATCGCCGTACACCAGGTACGCCGTCCGGAGCCATCTGCCCTGCCGCGCATCGACATACGAGGCGAAGTCCGGGTCGACCGTGTCGCGCATCCACCCTCCCGGCCCCTATTCAACTCCTCAACTACTCCGCGCTGCTACCGCCAGACGCGTCTCTTCGGTGATCAGGTCGAAGTTGATACCTGCGCCGGCCATCAGGCCCGCGGCCGCGGACGGCATCACCTGGGCCTTGGGGTCGGTCACATTGCCGGCCGCGAAGACGCCGGGCACCTGCGTGGCACCCATCGCGTCCACCTGGACGGCGGTGCCGATCACGATCCCGTTGGCCTCCAGGACCGTCGTCTCCAGGCCGAGGTCGACCAGGAAGTCCGCACGAGCGCGCATGATGGTCTGAACCGCAAGTGCTTGCCTCGGAATCACCGTGCCGCCCTCCAGCCGGACTCCGCCGAGCTTGCCGTCCTCCACCTCGAGCTTCTCGACTTTCCCCTGGACCACAGAGATTCCGCGGGCCGCGAGCTCCTCCCACTGCTCGTCGGTCAACTCCGGTGCCGTGTGCAGGAACAACGTGACGTCGTCGCTCAGCTGCCGGAACATCTGCACCTGATGCAGCGCCATCGCACTGGTCGCCAGTACGCCGATGGCCTGATCCCGCACCTCCCAGCCGTGGCAGTACGGGCAGTGCAGCACGTCCTTCCCCCACCGCTCGGCCAGCCCGGGTACGTCGGGCAGCACGTCGACCAGTCCGGTCGTCACGAGCAGTCGCCTGCCCTGGTACGTCGTACCGTCCGCAAGGCTGACGGTGAAGTCGTCGTCCCGGCGGACCGTGGTCACGGTGCCGGTGACGATCTCACCGCCGTACCCGATGACCTCCTGGCGGCCGAGCGTGGCCAGCTCGCTCGGCGGGATGCCGTCGCGGGTCAGAAAGTTGTGCACACCCTCGGCCGGCGCGTTGCGGGGCGTGGCGTCGTCGATCACCAGCACCGAACGGCGCGAGCGCGCCAGTGCCATCGCACCGCTCAGCCCCGCGGCTCCTCCACCGACCACAATCGCGTCGTACTTCGTCATCTCGGTCTCCTCTGTCCGGTACCTCTAGGATCCGCGACGACTTTCGTTTTCGACAAGTTTGTTTGCCACAATGGCAAACATGGACACTCTCGACGACGTTCTCGAAGCGGTCGGGCCGCGGCTGCGCGCGCTGCGGGTCGAGCGCGGCACGACGCTGGCCCAGCTGTCCGAGTCGACCGGGATCTCGGTCAGCACGCTGTCCCGGCTGGAGTCCGGGCAGCGGCGGCCGACGCTCGAGCTGCTGTTGCCGCTCGCCCGGGCCCATCAGGTGCAGCTGGACGAGCTGGTGGACGCACCGCCGACCGGCGACCCGCGGATCCACGCGAAGCCGATCAGGCACCGGGCCGGCTCGGTCGTCGTCCCGCTGACCCGGCGGCCGGGCGGCGTGCAGGCGTTCAAGCAGATCCTGCCGGAGGGCTACCCCGGCGGTGACGTGCAACAGAAGACGCACGAGGGCTACGACTGGATCTATGTGCTGTCCGGACGGATCCGGCTGAAGCTGGGCGACCAGGACTTCATCCTGGCCGAGGGCGAGGTGGCCGAGTTCGACACGCGGGTGCCGCACTGGTTCGGCAACCCGGGTCCGGGACCGGCTGAGGCGCTGTGCCTGTACGGGCCGCAGGGCGAGCGGATGCACGTCCGGGCGCGCACTCGGTAGCCAGTAGGCTGCGGCCGTCTGTCGGGCGGTCCGTGTGACTGAGGAGGAACTGGTAGTGGGCATCGCGTTGTTCACCTTGGGCGGCACCATCGCCATGGCCGGCGGCCACCGGCTGACCGGCGAGGACCTCGCCGCGGGCGTCCCCGGGCTGTCCGAGCTCGGCGGGTCGGTCGAGATCCAGGACATCCAAGCAGTGCCCAGCCCCAACCTGACCGCCGCGAAGATGGTCGAGGTCGTCGACGCCGCGTCGAAGGCCGTGGCCGCCGGCGCTACCGGTGTCGTCGTCACTCAAGGCACGGACACGCTGGAAGAGACCGCCTTCCTGGTCGACCAGATCTGGCCGCACAGGCAGCCGTTCGTGCTCACCGGTGCGATGCGCAATCCCACTCTGGCCGGTCCTGACGGCCCGGCGAATCTCCTGGCCGCCTTGCGTGTCGCCAACTCCCCCGCGGCCCGCGACCTCGGTGCCCTGGTCGTGTTCAAGGACGAGATCCACGCAGCCCGCTGGGTGCGCAAGACGCACAGCACCAGTACGGCGACCTTCGTCTCCCCCGACACCGGTCCGATCGGTCACGTGGTCGAGGACCGTGTCCGCGTCCTCACGCGCCCCCCGCGTCTTGACGGCGTACACGGCAGTGCTGAGCCGGCCGCGTTCGATGCGACTCGCGTGGCGCTCTACACCGTCACGATGGACGACGACGGCCTGCTGCTGAAGGGATTGGCGGACACCCACCAGGGTCTGGTCGTCGCCGCGTTCGGCGTCGGGCACGTGCCGGCCGCGCTCGCGCCGGTGGTCGGCGAGCTGGCCGCGGCCATGCCGGTCGTCCTCACCTCGCGGACCGGCGCCGGCTCGGTACTACGCACCACCTACCGGTCGGTCGGGTCGGAGTCCGACCTGTTGCGGCGCGGCCTGATCGACGGCGGCTTCCTGCATTTCTACAAGGCGCGCGTGCTGCTTCGGTTGCTCTTGGCAACAAATGAGGATCCGGACGAGATCACCGCCGCCTTCGCGCAGAACCGCTGACCATTGCCTTAGGCAACCTTTCTTGGAACGGGCGGAGCTGAGGGATCACCTCATACCCACGGATCCGGGTTGTCAACCGGTCGTCACGAACATCGGACAGATCGTGGCAATTCCGTCGCTTCACCTTGACCTGAACGCCGGACGGTGCTCGGATCGTCACCGCTCGGGGTTCGATTTCGAGGGTTTGGAGATGGTTGCGCCGTGGTCGAACAGACACAGGCCGGCACAACGGGGGACAGCGATTACCAAGCGGTCGGCGGTGGTCCGGCGATCGCCTCGGTGGTGGATGTCTTCTACCGCGACGTCCTCGCCGATCCGCAGTTGTCCGGCTACTTCGTGGACACCGATCTGGCCCGGCTGAAACGGCACCAGGTGCAACTCGTCTCCCAGGTGATGGGCGGCCCGGTGTCGTACGAGGGCCCGGCGCTGGCCGACGCGCACAAGGGCCGTGGCATCACCGGTAACGACTTCGGCAAGGTGGTCGTGCACCTGGTCTCCGCGCTGGAGGAGCATGACGTTCCGGCCGACATCGTCGGCCGGGTGGTGACGGCGCTGGGAGCCACCCAGGACGACATCGTCGGCACGCACTGACCCCGGGATGGACCCGGCCGCCCTGAAGAACAGCTGGGCCTTGGTCGCCAAGTCGGGCGACGAGGTGCCGTTGTTCTTCTACTCCCACCTGTTCCTGTCCCATCCAGAGGTCCGGGAGATGTTCCCGGTCTCGATGGCCGCCCAACGCGACAAGCTGGTCGGCGCCCTCGGCGCCGTGGTCAGCAACGCCGCACAACTCGACGAGGTGGTGCCGTTCCTGCAACAACTCGGCCGCGACCATCGACGGTTCTCCGTCGTGGCCGATCACTACTCGGCCGTCGGCGCCTCCCTGCTCGCGACCCTGCAGCACTTCCTGGGCGCGGCCTGGACGTCCGAGCTGGCCGCCGACTGGGCCGAGGCGTACGGCCTGGTCGCGACCGTGATGGTCCAGGCCGCCGAGGAGTCGGCGGACACCTCCCCCGCCTGGTGGGCCGGCGAGGTCCTCGGGGTCGATCGGCGCACGATGGACGTGACGATCGTGCAGATCCACCCCGAGCGGCCACTCGACTACCGCCCTGGTCAGTCCGTCGCGATGGAGATTCCGTACCGGCCACGGCGCTGGCGTTACTACAGCCCGGCCAACGCACCGCGCGCCGATGGGTCCATCGAGCTGCACATCGGCCTGGTCCCCGGTGGCCAGGTCAGTGGGCCCGCGGTCCGGTCGCTCAAACGCGGTGACCCGGTCCGTATCGGCGCTCCGGTCGGCGACTCGCTCAAGCTGCCGGCGGACGACGGCCGGAACGTCGTGATGGTCGCGGGCGGCACCGGACTGGCGCCGTTCCGCGCGATGCTCGAGCAGCTCGACCGGCGCACGCCACCGAGCGACGTCCCTCAGGTGCATCTGTTCCACGGTGCCCGGATGCCGTGGAACCTGTACGAGCACAAGCAGTTGACCAGCCTCACCCAGCGGCCGTGGTTCAGCTACACGCCCGTGGTGTCCGACGACACGTCGTACCCCGGGCTCCGTGGGCAGGTCGGCGCCGTCGCGGCCGCCCAGGGGCCGTGGCCGGACCGCACCGCTCTGGTCTGCGGCTCGGCCGCCATGGTCCGGTACACCGTCGCCGAACTCGCCGGAGCGGGCTTGCCGGCGACCGACATCCACACCGAATCCTTGGGGATCACGACCTCGGCAGGGAGTCCGCAGTGACGCGCGAAGACCCGTTCGCCCGCAGAGCGGCCCAGTCGCCGTACGCGATCCGGCACCAGACCTTCGGCACCCGCCGGAAGGGCCTGGACCAGAGCGAAGTGACGGCGTTCCTGGGCGAGCTGGCCGATCAGATCGAGTACACCGACGCGGACCGGGCGGAACTGCGCGCCGAAGTCGAGCGCTTGCGCGACGCCACGCCGGATGCGGACCAGCGTGCTCACATCACCGCGCACGCGGTCGGGTTGCTCAGCCAGGCGCAACAGATCGCGGACAACCTGGTGGCCGAGGCCGAGCAGTACGCCAAGGATCTGGTCGAGTCTGCTCGCTCGCAGCAGCGGGACGCGCTGGCACAAGCCCGGGACTCGGTGCAGTCAGCCGTCAAGCACATGCCGCCGAGTGATGCGCCGGTGGCCGACCTCGAGTACGTCCGGACCTTCACCCGGGTGGCTCACGTGCAGCTCCGGTCCGTCCTCGACGCGCTGGCGGAGCAGGTCGAACGGCTCGGCCAACTGCCGCAGGGGCCGGCCGAAGCGGGTGCCGACGACGAAGCGAGTGCCGGCAAGGAGGTCCTCTGGTGGACGGACCTGTCCGCCGCGGCCGATGACGCCGTACTGGACACTCGGTCCGCGGCCGGGCATCGCCGGCCTATCTGATCCGCGGGAGCGCGGCTGCCTTCCTGGTGAGGTAGTCGCGCTCCGGCACACTCGTCGTACGTCGGGCTGCCGCACGGAAATGCCGCGCCGCGGTCTCGTGGTCGCCCCGCATCTCGTAGAGGTGACCGGCGGACGGAGTCCAGGCGGTAGTGGCCGGCCAGCTCCTCGTCCAGCGATTCGAGGAGCTTCAACCCGGCGTCGGGGCCGTTCACCATGGCGGCCGCGATGGCGCGGTTGAGCCTCACCATGGGATTGCCGGACAGGTCCTCCAGCAGTCCGTACAGCGCGAGGATCTGCGGCCAGTCGGTGTCCTCCGCCCGGTCCACCTCGTCGTGCAGTGCGGCGATCGCGGCCTGGAGCTGGTACTCACCGAGTGGCGGCGTACCGAACGCTTCGACGGCGAGTGCGACGCCTTCGGTGATGTAGTCCTGGTTCCAGAGCGTGCGGTCCTGCTCCATGAGTGGAATGAGCTCTCCGGCAGTGCCGGTGCGTGCGGCACGACGGGCGTCGTTGAGGAGCATCAGTGCGAGCAGACCGGTGACCTGACCGTCGTCCGGCAGCAATGCGCGCACCGCGCGGGTCAGCCGGATCGCCTCGCTGGACAGGTCGCTGCGCTGCAGGTCCGGACCGCTGCTGGTCATGTAGCCCTCGTTGAACATCAGATAGAGCTCGTGCAGGACGCTGCGCAGCCGCTCCTCGCTCGCGTCGAACTCGAAGGCCGCACCCTTGAGCTTCTGCTTGGCCCGGCTGATCCGCTGCGCCATCGTTGCCTCAGGCACCAGATACGCGATGGCGATCTCGGCCGTGGTCAGCCCGCCGACGGCACGCAGCGTCAAGGCGATCGCCGACGCCGGGGTGAGCGCCGGGTGGCAGGACAGGAACAGCAGCTGGAGCGTGTCGTCCCGCTCCTCGACGTCCTCCGGCGGGAGCTCCCGCAGCGCCGCGCGCTCTTCCCGGCGCCGCCGCGGCGCCGCGCGCTCTTCCCGGCGCCGCCGCGCCTGCGCCTGCCGGACCTCGTCGATCAGCCGCCGGGAGGCGGCCTGGATCAACCATGCCTTCGGGTTGTCCGGCCATGTCATCTCCTCCTAGTAGAACGTTTGTTCGGAGGACGAAGCCGCCGCGGCTCGCTCTACATGCTTCGGCCGGGCAATCTCAGTCGAGCAGGGCGTCGACGAACTGCTCGGGATCGAAGGGTGCCATGTCGTCGGGTCCTTCGCCCAGGCCGACGAGCTTGACCGGTACGCCGAGCTCGCGCTGCACCGCGATCACGATGCCGCCCTTCGCCGTACCGTCCAGCTTGGTCAGGACCAGACCGGTGACATTGATGACCTCGGCGAACACGCGGGCCTGGGTGAGCCCGTTCTGGCCGGTGGTGGCGTCAATGACGAGGAGCACCTCGTCCACCTCGGCGGACTTCTCGATCACCCGCTTCACCTTGCCGAGCTCGTCCATCAGCCCGGTCTTGGTGTGCAGGCGTCCGGCGGTGTCGACCAGGACGACGTCCGCCCCCTCTTCGATGCCCTGCTTGACCGAGTCGAACGCGATGCTGGCCGGGTCGCCGCCCTCAGGCCCGCGCACGGTCCGCACACCGACCCGCTCGCCCCAGGTCTGCAGCTGATCCGCGGCCGCGGCCCGGAACGTGTCCGCCGCGCCCAGCACGACGTGCTTGTCCTCGGCGACCAGTACTCGCGCCAGCTTGCCGACCGTGGTCGTCTTACCGGTCCCGTTGACGCCCACCACCAGGACGACGGCCGGCTGCGACTCCTTGCGGCTGACCTTGAGGGTGCGGTCCAGCGACGGGTTGACCAGAGCGATCAGCTCCTCGCGCAGGATCTCCCGGGCCTGGTCGCCGCTCACACCTTCCACCCGCATCCGGGTCCGCAGCTTCTCCACCAGCTCCTGCGTGGGCGCCACACCGACGTCCGCGGTGATCAGCGTGGTCTCGATGTCCTCCCACGCCTCTTCGTCCAGTTTGTCCCGCGACAGCAGTGCGAGCAGCCCCTTGCCGAGCGAGCCCTGTGACCGTGCCAGCCGGGCGCGCAGCCGGACCAGCCGTCCCTGCGCGGACTCCGGCTTGTCGAGCGTCGCGACACCGGTCTCCGGCAGGTCGGTGTCCTCCAGCATCCGGGTCGGCGTGTCCCGCGGCTCCTCAGCGTCCTCGCCGACCTTCGGCTCCGCGGTGTCGAGCGGCGCCGGCTCGGTGGCCGGTCGCAGCTCCGCCTTCCGCAGACCATGCAGCCGGCGCCGGGTGACGACAAGTCCGGTGGTACCGGCGACCACGACGACCGCGATCACCACGATGACGGCGATCAGGGCCTGGTCGGTGAGCAGAGTGACGAGCAGAGGGTTCAACACGGTTCCCCATCTTGACAGACGCCCGGCCCGCCGCTCGCATTCGTTACCTCAGGCACACCAGCTGTCGCGATACGTGATCCGGTACCAGCTCTGGCCGGTGGGTGAGGAGAACGACCGTACGGCGATCAGCCGCGGCGAACACGTCCGCCAGGAGGGCGCGGCCGGTCTCCTCGTCCAGGTGCTCGGTCGGCTCGTCCAGCACGAGGACGTCACGGTCAGCCAGGAGAAGCCGAGCGAAGGCGAGCCGCTGCCGCTCACCGCCCGACAGCCGTGCGCCGTGCTCGCCGACCATCGTGTCGAGCCCGTCCGGCAGCTTCTCGACAAAGATCCCGAGCCGCGCCCGGTAGAGCGCCTTCCAGAGCTGCAGGTCGCTCACACCCGGCTTCGCGAGCAGCAGGTTCTCCCGGATGCTCGTGTCGAACACATGGCTCTCCTGCGTCAGCAGACCGACCACGGACCGCACCTGGTCGCCTTCGAGCCTCGCGAGGTCCACACCGTCCAGGAGCACCTCGCCAGCTCGCGGCTCGAGGAATCGCAGCAGCACCGCCGCCAGTGTGCTCTTGCCCGAACCACTCGGCCCGGTGATCACCACCCGGCTCCCGGCCGGCATGTCGAGGCTCAACCCGTCCAGTACGTCGTTCTCGTCGTAGCCGACCCGCAGGAGCCTCACCTCGAGGTTGCGCCCGGTTGGCATCGGCATCGGGTCTGTTGACTCGGTCACGGGCTCTGGACTGTCTACGAGCTCCTGCACTCTGCCAAGTGACGCCCGTACCCGGATGGCGAGCTGTGCCGCTGCCGGGATCCCTCCCAGTGCGTCGGCCAGTGCGAGGGGCGTGAGTACCAGTACGGCGAACACCGCGCCGGTGATGTTCGCCGTACTGCCGAGCACCAGGGCCGCCGCACTCGCACCGCCGACGCATAGGACCAGTAGTGCGCTACCCAAGCCGGCGCTCCACGCGGAACGACGCTCGGCCGCGGCCAGCCTGGCGTCGCTCCTGCTGAACGCGTCCAGAACGGTGTCGATCGCGTTGAACGCGACGATGTCGCCTGCGGTCTGCAGCGTCTCGGTAGCCACAGCAGCGACCTCGCCTCGTGCTCCGGCGATCTTCTGCTCGGCACGCTCTGCCGTCTTGGCCGTCAGCCAGGGGACGAGCGTGCAGGCGACCAGGACGGCCAGTGCCACGGCGGCGCCGGCTGCGGGGAGGAGGATGGTGAGCAGGGCGACGGTCGCGGCGGCTGTCACCGCGGCGACTGCTACTGGCAGCACGACGCGCAGCCAGAGGTCGAGCACCGCATCAACATCCAGTACGAGCCGGGCCAGCAAGTCACCCTTCCGCCGTGACGTCAGCCCACCCGGAGCCAGCCGCTCCAACCGCCCGGTGATCCGAGCCCGGGTCTCCCCCAGCACCCGGTACGCCGCGTCATGCCCTACCAACCGCTCCACGTACCTGAACACACCACGCCCGACGCCGAACGCCCGCACCGCCACGATCGGCACCATCAAGATCAGCACCGGCGGCTGAGCCGCGGCCGTGGTGATCAGCCAGGCCGAGGTAGCCAGCAAGGCCACCGCCGACCCCGCAGCAGCAACCCCCAAAAGCAACGCCAGCGCCAGCCGCCACCACACACTGCCCTCCGGCCGCACAAGCCCCCACCACGCCCAGCCCGGGCGCGCCATCACCTGTCCCTGCCGGTCCGCCGGGCCGAGCAGGTTCCGACCTGTCCGGCGGTCGGACTGCGCCGATGTCATGCGTCCACCAGCTCTCGTGCTCCTACGGTGACTGTTCGGTCGGCTGCGGCGATCAGCGCGGGGCGGTGGGCGATCATCAGGACCGTCCGCCCGCTCGCCCGCAGGCCCGCGATGACCGCGGCCTCCGAGTCCGCGTCGAGTCCGGCGGTCGGCTCATCCACCAACAGCACGGGCGAATCTGTGATCAGCGCACGAGCAAGAGCTACCCGGCGTTGCTGACCACCCGACAGCAACTGCCCCTCCTCCCCGACTGGCTTGTCCCGTTCCAGCTCACTCGCCCCAGCTGCGATGAGTGCCACCCGCACCTGGTCGTCCGACGCATCCGGTAGCCCGAGCCGCACGTTGTCCGCGACCGTGCCGAGCCGCAGACCCGGGCGCTGCGGTACCCAGGCGAACTGCCGCCTCCACACTGTCGGCTCGAACTCATCCGCCGCACTGCCACCAGCAACGACCACACCCCGCTCGGGCTCGACGAACCCCAGCAGAACGGACAACACAGTCGACTTCCCGGCACCACTGGGCCCTGTGAGCGCGACGACCTCACCCGGCCGGAGCTCCAGGTCGAAGCCCTCCAATGCCGGCGCCTCGCGACCCGGGTACCGCACTGTTACGTCGTACAGGTACAGCGGGA
>Ga0193707_1000981_pt1 | contig 10347 bp, 7 predicted proteins | sample U3c2metaG_FD_143043 | JGI IMG/M metagenome (GOLD analysis project Ga0193707, IMG submission 143043) | Soil microbial communities from a riparian zone of the East river system, Colorado, United States - U3c2 | ecosystem: Environmental > Terrestrial > Soil > Riparian zone | place: USA: East River...
TTGGAAATTCGAGTGGACTAAGCTGGCCGAAACCGGCACCGTGTATTCTTTCGTGGTCGTGCATTACGTGTCGATTCCTGCTTTTCAGGATGACGTACCCTACGTCGTCGCGCATATCACCCTCGATGGCACTGAAGATCAGATAACGATGATCAGCAACGTGATCCAATGTCGGTGGCAGGATGTGCGAATAGGGATGCCCGTGCGGTTGGTCTTCGAAGATGTCACACCGGAGGTGACACTGCCGAAGTTCCGCCCGCTGTAAAAGTGATCCCGACACTCCAATATTCCATCACTCCATTACTCCAACTGCTTCTAGGAGGTATCGAACCATGCCCGGCGCTCTCCAAGATTTACGTGTGATCGATTTTACCCACGCCCTCGCCGGACCTTTCTGCGTGATGTTGCTTGGCCATCTGGGCGCCGACATTATCAAGGTCGAGCCGCCCAACGGCGATGAGTTCCGCCGGATATGGATGCAACCCGGCGCCACCACGGATGCCTACGAATCCTTGTGGATAAACGTCAACAAGAAAAGCATCGTCCTTAATCTAAAGAATCAAAAAGGTGTGGAGATTGCGCGCAAGCTCATTGCGCGCTCCGACGTGCTCGTCGAGAACTACCAAAAAGGCGTGATGGAACGATTCGGTTTGGACTACGACTCGGTCAAAGCGCTCAACCCGCGGCTGATCTACGCCTGCTCGCGTGGTTACGGCGAGTGGGGGCCGTATGCGACCTACGGCAACACCGCGGCTAGCAATAACAGCATCGCCGGATGGACCCATAGCGCGTGGAAGAACAACGGCGCACCGGGGACCAAGACGCTCGGCATCGGCGACGAAGCCGCCGGTGTGAGCATCGCGCTGGGCATTCTCGCGGCTCTCCACGCGCGCGAGCGCACCGGGGAAGGCCAGAAGGTCGAAGTTTCGATGCAGGAAGCCGTTCTCGGTTTCATGACCAGCTCGCTGCACGAGCATTTCACAGGCAATAGCGTCGGCAACCGGCCCATGAAAGTCGCCGACGGTTATTTTACTTTGCGCGTGCCCGACATGAGTGATTCCATTTGGGCTCAGGTAGCGCATCTCGTCGGCCCGAATGATCTCCTTCGAGATCCCCGTTTTACGACCGTCGCTGCGCGTCGCCAGCACCGCGCCGAATTGGAGGAGATAGTTAGAACCTGGGCAAGCGGGAAAACTCGCCAGGAAATTTGGGACGGGTTGCGCGAGCTAGACTACTTTGGCGCACCGGTTCTGTCGATCGGCGAGGTGATGGAAGATCGGCATATCAAGGAGCGGCGTGCGTTCATCGAACGCGATCACCCGACTGCGGGTCCAACCACTTTGTTGGCTCCCTGGATCCATCTCTCCAAAACACCCACAAGCATCCATAACGACGCGCCCGGCATCGGCCAGCATACCGACGAAGTGCTCGCTGGTCTTGGCTTGACCACGGCAGACTTGGCTGATTTGCGAGCGCATGGTGTTATTAAGTAGCGCGATGAGAGCGTCGCCTCAGAAGCTAATCGATCGCCGCTTTCTTGAAGGGAGGGATGGAGAAGAACGAAGCGTTTGAGCGGTTGGGCTTGATAGCGGCCCGTTCAAGGTTCAACGTTCCAAGTTCAAGGTTGGGAACAGAGGGAACATTGAACTTTGAACCTGGAACCTTGAACGAGTTGCCTGCATCACTGCAAGGCAAGGCCGACCACCTTCGCCGGATTCCGCGTGCACACGGTGTAAAGCTCGTCCTGATTCAGTCCGAACGCTTCCATGTAACCGCGCACGAGGCGCATCGCTTCCACCGAATCTGGGAAAAGCGGTTCGCCGGCGTCGCTCGACAATGTGAAATGCTCCGGGCCGACTTCACGGATCGTGTTGTACATGATCTGTGGGTCGACGCCGAGCAGCGGTGACAGCTCGTCCCAGGTGAAGTTGAAGAAAATACCGACCGGAGCCAGTTTCTTCATCATCTCCGGCGAGACATTTAAGAACGGGCTGTAGGGGTGATCGATCACCGCGCGTTTCAAGCCGACTTTGTCGACTTCCTCGGCGAGCTTGTAAATCTCCGCGTGGGTCGCGTGGCCGAAAAACAGGGCGACGTTTCGATCCGCGCAAATGCGCACGATCTCTTTGACTTCCGATTTCAACTCACCGTTTTCGTTCAAATTGTAGTGTCCCAGCGCAACGGCTTTGTCCCAAGGCAGCGGCCCATGCCAACCATTCGCATTACCCCCTTCGATGGTGCGGCGGTAAGTTCCTACAGTGCTGAGGGTGATGGCGTGATTAAAAACCGGCAGCCAGATTGCGATGACGCCGCGGTCGATCATCTCGTGCACGGTTTTCGCTGACACCGGCGCCGTCGCCCTGCCGCACACGTAACCTGCCCAGCATTGAACCGGTTTGACGCCTTCCTTTTCGGCCCAGCGGTTCACGTCGTCCTGGACGTCGCGCGCCGCCTGCACCGGATCTTCGCCCGGAATGCTTTTGAACAGCAGCCCCTTCATTTCCGCCTGCGAGGCGCGGCGCGCGAGGTCATAAGGATCCTGCTGACCTTCGTGCGCGTGGCAGTGTATATCGATGGCGTCTTTGACTTTGATATGCGGCGGATGCACCGTGCCGGGCTTGTACTGCGTGCGCGCGGCGTAGGACGTGACGCAGCGCTCATGGGTCGGCGTGGAAACGGTATGCGTGCTCATGGATTTACCCTCCGTTTCAAGATCGCTGGGAACTCTCGCCGTAGGATGCCTTTCTATCAGCCGGGCGAAAAATTGCCAAGCAATTTCTTGCTTGACGCTTCCCAACTAACTGGCTTATTTTCCGCCCAGCTCGACGCGCGGTCAAGTAAGAAGAATTCAAGCTCCGAGCGGGAGGCGGTATGGCAAATTGCGGAACGGATGTTCATCGATATGCAATCCCCGCGGTAGTCGGCTTAGTGCTTTCGTTGGCCGGGTGCGCAACTTCCAATATTCAAAATTTTGGAGTTTCGCAGTCGGGTTCCATCGGTGGTTACGAGGCGAAGTTTATCGACGTGAATGGCGCGCGGACGCGCTACTATGACGTCGGCAGCGGCGAGGTCATTCTCCTCGTGCACGGCGCGCGACCGTCGGGTACTTCGAGCGCGAATACTTGGGTGCCGATTTTCAACGGCCTGAGCAAACGCTTTCGCGTCCTGGCGCCGGACCGTTTGGGAAATGGCATGACGGAAAATCCCAAAGGCGATTATAACGTCACCGCAGAAGTGGAGCATCTCTATGGCTTTCTCAAAGCCCTTGGCGTCGAAAGGTTTCACGTCATGGGTCAATCGACCGGCGCTTATCATGCCGCGCGGATCACGCTAGAACATCCCGAAATGGTGAAGACGATGGTGCTTTGCGACAGCGCGACGCTGTCGCCGCCGATCGGCAACGTCGAGGAGCGGCGCGCGGCGATCGGTCTCGGAACCGGCGCGGGCGCGACCCGTCCGGGCGATACGCTCAAAGAACAGATGCGTTTTTCGCAAAGCGCGCTGTCCAAGAACAAAGAGCATATTACCGACGAGTTTTTGGACGCGGCGGTGTTCATGGCGAGTCAGCCGAGCGGCAAGAAAACCGACGCGACCCTGCGCGGCGAAGCGGCGAAACGTTACGAAGCCGTGATTGCCAAGGGCGCTGAAGAGATGCGCGGTTGGATCAAGCAGGGAAGATTGCAGACTCCGACTCTGCTTTATTGGGGCAAGAACGATCCTTCGGCGATTCTCGCCGTCGGTCTGGCGCTCTTCGACATGATTTCAGAGAAAAATTCTCGCACGCGCATGCTCATCGTCAATAACGCCGGACACTTTCACTACCGCGAGCATCCGGATGAGTTTGATCGCAACGTGATTAATTTTATCACAGCGTGGTAACGGTGCTGGACGACGCGTATATAGGAGATCACCGATGAAATCGACAATAGTAAAGACTCATCTCGCGTTTGTCATTTTTATCTTATTCGGCACGCTTCATGATCGTGCCGCCGTCGCGGCTGACAAGCTCAACTTTATCTACACGGCGCGCGTGATGTCGCAGTCTTATCCGTATATCGCTCAGGAGGCGGGACTCTTTAAAAAATACGATTTAGATGTCCCGGTGGTTTTTGTCACTCCCGGCGCGCCGGCGGTGGCGGCGATTCTCTCCGGTGACAGCGAGGTGGCTCAGATCAGCGCCGCGAGTATCACCCGGCCCTTCGTGCAGGGAAACAAAGATCCGGTGTTTATCGCCGGAATCAAAAGCTTGTTGACCCATAGCTTCATCGCCAAGCCGGATCTCAAGCGGCCGGAGCAATTGAAAGGAAAAAGAATCGGTGTCTCGCGCATCGGCAGCAATCCGCATTACTTCGCGGTGCAGGCCCTGCGCCACTTCGGCATCGACTCGCGCGAAGTGAGTTACATTCAGACCGGCGGCGCGCCCGAGACCTTGGCCGCCCTCGTTGCCCAAGCGATCGACGTCGCGGTGCTGACCGTGCCGACGGATGCCCAAGCATTGAAGCTCGGCTATCACTATGTGATTTACGGTCCGGACTTGCGCATCGCTTATTTGGCTACGGGCTACAGCACGCGCCGCTCGATCATTGCCAAGCGTGGGCCGGTGATCGGACGTTTCGTAAGAGCTATGGCCGAAGCGGCGAAGATCATGCACACCGATAAAGAATTCACTTTCAAAGTGCTGCAAAAGTATTTGCGCGTCGATGATCGCGGTCTGCTCGAGTCGAGCTACAATGTCGAAATCAAAGCGCTCGAACCGCGCCTAGCGATCAAACTCGAAGGCATCCAATCGACGCTCGATGAAATCGCGCCCACCGAGCCGCGCGCCAAGACGGTCAAGCCACAAGAAATGGTCGACACGCGCTATCTCGACGAAATGGAGAAAAGCGGCTTCATGGAACAGCTTTGGAGCGGAAAGAAGTAAGAGAGGCAGAGGGGAATTCGGCATATGCGAGGGTTGACCATCCGTAATGTCTCTCTCGGGAATGGTTGAAATCCCTCCCATTCAGACGAAGTGTTCGTCATGCCGGGAAAACCGGCATCCAGGTTTGTTTTCAGTTTAAGCTCAAATCCCCCTTGGATTTCGCCGGAATGACGGAAATGAGAGTCGACTTTTCGAGTCGACAAATTCAGAATTCCCCGGTATTACTCGTACGCTGGGAAAGGAAGCTCAATAGGACTCGCTTCCACAAAGGAGCAATCTCCGCCTGTAGTTTAAGCATCGCATGGGCAACAAATGAGCATCAGCAGCGTGGGCTAAATTTGCACCGCTGAATTAACGTGAATGTGAGCACAGACGCCGGGGCATAAGCATTGCTGCCGCTGGTGGTATACCGGCGATGATGCCGTCTGTGGCGAGCACCTATCTATTTTAGTATTCAGGTTTTGCTGCTGCGGACATGACTTCCATAAAAGAGGCTTTGGGAACAATGAAAGGAGAAATGAAATGAGTCGTCAGCAACCTTTGTCGAACTCGATCCGAGTCGTAATCGTTCTTTGGGTTTTGTCCTTTGCTCTGGTGTTTTGCGAGACTTTTGCCGGCAGCGTTTCGTCGGCTGCGGATTCGCTCGATCAGCTTTATGAGAAAGCCAAGAAAGAAGGAAAGGTCACGCTCTATGCGCCGCTTTCTCCTCGAGCGATGACGGTGATTCCGGCCGCTTTCATGAAGCGATTTCCCGGCGTCACGCTCGACCATATCGACGGCACGACCGATGTTCTGATCACGCGAATCCTGGCCGAGCAGAGGGGAGGACGGATAATTGCCGATGCCATGAGCGGAGCACTGACGTATTTGCCTCAGATCCTTGAGATGAAAATTCTCGCGCCCGTAGAAGTGCCCGAGGCGGCGCCCTATTCGGCCCAGCTGAAAGGCGACCTTTGGGTCGCAACCGATACGCAATATTACATTGCCGGTTGGAACACCAACCTGGTCAAAAAAGGCGAGGAGCCGAAGAGTTACGAGGAGCTAGGGAATGCCAAATGGAAGGATAGCATAATGGGCGAGCCGCGCGATTTTCAAATACTGGTCGGATTCGCCAAGCGCAAATTCCACAGCGATGAAAAAGCGGTCGATTTGTTCAAGAAGATCGCAGCCACTCAGGTCGAGTTTCACAGGGGACATTCTCAGTTGGCCGAGTTTCTCGTGGCCGGCCAGCGCCCCGTTTGTTTTACTTGCTACGCGCACCATTTCCCCCCACGGATGAAGCAAGGCGCGCCGATTCAATCGCTGCTGACCGAAGGCGTCGGTGAAATCGGCGGCTCTGCGGGCGTGCTAAAGGGCGCGCCGCATCCCAACGCCGCTTTGCTCTGGGTTCGTTGGGCCGTCAGCGAAGAGGGGCAAAAGGTCTATGCTCAAGCTGGTGAGACCCCCGCCCATCCCAAAGTGGAACCCTTGGAAAAAATCCGCCCGGCAACAGCCCACATGCTGACCATCGACGACGTTAAGGAATTTCCAAGGTATGAAAAAATGTGGAAGGAGATCTTTCAAATTCGTTGACTGGATCTACGGGAATGCAGCCCGTTACCCGCAGGTGACGCACGCGTTTTGTGTCTACCTATAGGTGAAGTTTTATGGGTCTAAGGAAGGAATGAATCGATTGCGGCGCATCGGCGGAATTGTGAAAGCCGACGCGCCGCAAGATAACTATTAATTGGAAAACTACGCTTGTTGTACCGCAGACAACTTCCAAGCGTTGGGGCCGACCGGACGCGTGAACGTCCAGTACTCTTCGAACTCAATCGGGTCCGAGTTGTTGCCGCTGATGACCGCGCCGGTCTTTGCGTCCGCGATATAATCGAGCAGGTTGGCATGAAGACGGACGGTGATGAAATCTGCGCCGCCTTCCGTCCAGGCCTCGGTAATTTCACTCTCGCGAAGCGCGATATTCTCCATCAGGTTTTTCTGTCCCCGATTGCGAAGATTAGCTAATTCCTCTTGCCATGTCTGCATTAATTCAGAACCGCAGAGGGAACTCAGAGCTGCGGTATCTTGCTTGTTCCACGCGCCTTGAACTTTGAAGAAGAGGTCCTGCGCCGTTTTGAGGAAGCGATCGGGATCGAAGCTTCGATCCATCATTGTCAATGATCGATAGTCGACCGGGTCGTTTGCCGCCGGCGTTTCTTGGACCGGTACGCTCGCCGGAGTATACTGCGAGTACGGCTGGCTATTCTGATATTGCATTGCGCCGAATCCGGACGCGGCGGCCGGACTGCGAAACTTGCGATAGAGGAAATACCCCAAACCGCCGAGCAATAGAACTTCCATCATGCCGAATCCGCTGCCGCCAAGTCCCCCGAGACCACCGGCATTCGCGATCCCTGAGAAAAGCATCGAGCCGAGGAATCCGCCTAATATTGCCGTTCCCAAGCCGCGCATGAAACCGCCGGGCTGCGGCGCGAGCGGGGCGGGCTGCTGCGGTGGTGGAGTGGCTTCTCTTCGAGGTTGAGACGGCTGTGCAGGCCGGGTTGGTGACTGGTAACTTCGGGAACCGCGAAAACCGCCCGAGCTCCCACCGCCGGCACGGGCGTCGGCGTGACTCTCCAGAACAATCTGCGAGAGGCCGAGAACGGCAAAAACGCTGACCGCCAAAAGAATGATTCTGAGCTTCGAAATCGCCATGAGGGTTGCCTCCTTCATTCAACTGCCAGTCTAAGTGCAGGAAAGCTAATGTCAAGCTCGTCGAATAATTAAGCATTCCTAACCAATTTGACGGTGTGGCGTGCTTTTCGTATGTAGTGGTCTTAATTGTTCCAATGTCAGTCTGATTTTTAGCGCTCCCGCAGCTTTAACGGAAGGAGATTCAATATGCCCGGCAGATTTCGGCTGGTGTTTGGGTTCGTCGTCGTAGTGGCAATCGTTTGCCAGGACGCTTCGATCCTCGCGCAAACCAAGATCACCATCGGCGTCGCGGCAATGAGCCCGCGCACGATTCCTTTGTTGATTGCGCAAGAGCAGGGGCTGTTCGCCAAACAGGGAATCGATGCCCGCATCGTCTTGATCAAGGGCGCGCCGATCTTAGTTGCCAGTCTCATTTCCGGAGATCTTGAAGTCGGTTACACCGGCGGCACGTCGGTGCTGGGCGCGGCGGCGCAGGGGCCGTACCTAAAAATTCTCTCCTCGATTTCCAGCAAGCTCACGCATACGATGCTCGCCAATCCGAGTCTCAAGACCGCCGAACAATTACGCGGCAAGCGCTTCGGCATCCAGAGCATGGGCGGCACCACCTGGATGCACACCATCCTGGGTCTCGAGCATGTTGGCCTCGACGTTAAACGCGACCATATCAACATACTGATGATCGGCGACTCGGTGCTGATCGGCCAGGCGCTGGAGGCCGGCCGGGTCGATGCCGCCGTCCTCGATGGTGTGCTGGCGCGGCGGCTGATCAATAAAGGTTTCTCGGTTATTGTCGATCTCACGCCCGCCAATATTCCCATGGTCAATCAGGCCGTCGTCGTGGCGCCCGATTTTGTGCAAAAACGCCCGGAGCTCGCCGAAAGGATTCTTATGGTCTTGGTGGATAGCCTGGCGTTTACGCTTGCGCCTATGAACAGAAACGTCGTGGTCAAAACTATCATGCGCCGGCTCCAGATCGACGACCCCAAGGTTGCCGAGGAAGGATATCAGGATCTCATGACGAGCATCGAGCGCAAGCCGTTTCCTTCGCTCGAAGGGCTGCGCAATATTCGCCGTCTCATGGCGACGCAAAATCCCAAAGCCGCAAACGTCAAAGTCGAAGATCTGATCGACGCCCGCTTGATTCGCAAGCTCGATGAGAACGGATATATGGATAAAGTGGCGGCGGGTTATGGGCTGAAGTAGGGATCGAAGGGTTAGGAGAGCAGATTCTTAAATCTACGCTTCCATGCGGCGTGCGCGAATGCATAATGCAACTAACGCAAGTCTGTTCGAGCGATCGGAGTGAGCGGCAATATAGAGGTGGTCGCGAACCGCTGGTTGAATTCTCTTCTAGGCAGCCGAAACGCGAGCAGCAATCTTCACAACGGCATCCCGCGTGTGGCGGATGAGATCTAGCATGGTTCTGGCAACGTCTTCTGGGTTCTCACCAATAGCGTACTTTATCTTCAACCGACCGCGACGATTAATCGACTCAGGATCCCACTCCAAAGCCATTTTCTGCGGGCCTACTTTAGTTCCGCTGAAGCGCGCCAGCCCTGGACCAAGGCGAGCTGCTCTAGAGTTTTCGAGATGGAGTTCAGCACCGATACGACCGTGAACCTGAGTAAACTCATAGTGCATTTTGAAGCCATCTGGCCATTCCGGCGGCCGGACCTGTCGATAATTGGCCGCCGTGCCCGACGTTTTTAATTCGGCAGGGGCGATACAATCAAACGCAGCGACAACAGCGGCAAGTTCTTTCCGAATTGGGTTAGGAGTTTTCTTGTCCCGAGCCGGAGTTTTATCGTTTGCAAAAGTGCCCATACTTACCTCGGCGTCTTCGCGGGCACCGGTTTTAGAACTTCGGATCTCGTCCTTCGTTTCTGTCGTGTTAGTCCGCTGGGAAAAAAGCTCGTTGAACTGGTCTTCTTGAATCCCAAATAATTCCTCAGCCTTTTGTCGAATCCTTGTTCCACGTTTTTCAATCATTGATTCGAAGTGACCCGGTTCTAGGTCATCCCAGGTCAGCAATCTTTCCGCCAAGTCATTTTCTGAATAAGGAGGCACGTTTTTGCCAGGGTTTCGAAACCACTCCTGTGGAGGTTTGTCCAGTTTATTCAAATTGTCGGTCCCGCGAAGAAAATGGAAATTGGCGTAGTGGTTTACCACGTCATAGCTATAACCTGCTTTCTCAAGCTGTGATTTTGGGAAGATATGATCTCGCTGCAATTCCTCTGGATTTCTGTCTAGCGTGATTCCACCGTGGGCTATATTGAGGGTGAGGTCAAGATGTCGCCGGAGCATGTCGTCTAGCGATTTGATTCCATATTCGCGTGTAACCAGAGCCATTAGGTTCTCAAGAGGGAAGGAACTTGCTCCAGTGACTTTGTTCTTTGTAAAGGCTCCCATCCGGGCCTCGGCTCCACTGAAAACTCCACTCATGATGGACAGATAGATACCCAAGACAATCTTTTTTTTATCAGTATTCGATATGTTTTGATGGCTCGACAAGTACATGACAAAAGGCAAAAGTGCGTTGTGACCGCCTCTGAAGAACCTCTCTGAATGGATTTTACAATCATCGAGTAGGATACAGCCGAGTAGTTGCCATGCTTTCTTAATGGCAGGGACGTACGTAGGAAGTTTTTGGGCTAATTGCTCGATCTGCTTTCGGTTACTGACAAGTTTGTCAAATCTGGTTTCGGCACCTTCCGCTAGCAAGAGAGTTTTCA
>Ga0193707_1000982_pt1 | contig 10347 bp, 15 predicted proteins | sample U3c2metaG_FD_143043 | JGI IMG/M metagenome (GOLD analysis project Ga0193707, IMG submission 143043) | Soil microbial communities from a riparian zone of the East river system, Colorado, United States - U3c2 | ecosystem: Environmental > Terrestrial > Soil > Riparian zone | place: USA: East River...
CGAACCATGTCCCGAACGCCACGGCGGGCCAGTTTGGCCGGGATCGGGAGATAGCCGGCCTCGGGCATGCCGGCGCCGAGTGGACCGGCATTCTGCAGGACCAGGACGTCAGCGGGCTCCACCTCGAGGTCTGGATCGTCGATCCGGGCCGCCAGGTCTTCCAGGGAAGTGAAGACCACAGCACGGCCGGTCGTCTCGAAGAGGGCCGGGTCAGCAGCAGACCGCTTGATCAGCGCACCAGCCGGCGCCAAGGAACCGCTCAACCACACCAGACCGCCTTTCGGTCGACTCGGTGCGCTCAGCCGCCTTACGACCTCCCGGTCCACCCACACCGGCCCGTCACCGAGCCGCTCCCCCAGCGTCTCGCCGGTCACCGTCAGCACAGACAGGTCCAGCAGGTCATGAAGTACGGCGGGCAGTCCGCCAGACGCATGGAGATCCTCCATGTAGTGCGCACCGGTCGGCTTCAGCTCCACCAGCACCGGCGTGGTCTCGCTCAGCTCGTTCAACTCCGCTGGATCGACCTGGAGTCCAAGCCGCCCCGCCATCGCGGTGAGGTGGATCAGCGTTCGTGGATCCGCCGATGGCGAGTAGCACCCGGAGAGCATTGCGAATCGAGGCTGCCATGACGATCTGGTCCGGCGTACGACCAGCCGTGGCGATCGACACCGCAGCGGCGCCGGTCGCCTCTGCGATCCGCAGGCGGTCGGCGTGCACCGCCGGTGCGGACGCGCTGTCGGGTAGCGCCTCCACCAGGCACGCCATCGTCGAAGCGGTCCCCATGACCGCACAGGTCCCGGCTGTGGTCGCCAGGTTCCGCTCCACGCGACCGATCTCGTCCTCCGGCACTTCGCCGGGCCGATAGCGCGCCCAGAACCGTCGGCAGTCGGTGCACGCGCCCGACCGCTCGCCTTGATACCGACCTGTCGACATCGGACCCGTGACGAGTTGGATCGCCGGGCGACCGGCCGAGAACGCGCCCATCAGTTGCGCCGGCACGGTCTTGTCACACCCACCGACGAGCACGAACCCCGTCCATCGGCTGCGCCCGGACGAGTTCCTCGACGTCCATTGCCATCAGATTGCGGTAGACCATCGCGGTCGGTTCGAGAAAGCTCTCCCCCAGTGAGATCGTCGGGAACTCCATCGGGAGTCCGCCGGCCGCGATGATGCCGCGGGCAACGGACTTCAGCAGCTCCGGCTGTTGCCGCTGACAAGGGTTGAAGTCGCTGGCCGAGGTGGCGATCCCGATCACCGGCCGCTCCAGCGATCGCCCGCTCGCTCGCGTGCAGGAACGCACGCCGCAGATACCGCGAGAACTCCGGATCCCCGTAGCTCACCAACCCGCGGTAGATGCCGCTCATGAGACGCCAGGCGTGTTCCGAAGGTGCTCAGCCAGCAGTCGCAGCATGGTCTCCGGCGGTACGGGGGCCGGCGTCCGGACAGCGTCGTACGCGATCAAACCCCGCAGGACGAGGCTGTGTTTGCGCAGGCCGAGCGCGATCCCGGCCTGGAACTCGAAGTTGACCAGCGGAAGGTAGTCCCGCCACACCTCGCGAGCAGCTTCGAAGCCACCGACCCGGTACGTCGTCACACACGCGATCAGGCCCTCCGGGACGGAGAAGCCCGTCATCGCGCCGGCGGCGCCGACGGCGAGTTCGTCGAGCAAGCAGGTGCCGCCGAGGCCACCGAAGATCGGGACATCGAGTCCGGCCACCAGTTCGGCGACCGCGGGCGGGCTCGGGGACGACTCGGACTTCACCGCGACAGCGGACGGCACATCGCGTATGGCGGTGATCAGGTCGGCGGTCGCGATCCGGATGCCGGTGATCACCGGGTAATCCTGCACCACGACCGGGCGTTCGGTGCTCTCGGCAACGGCGTTCAGATGGTTGCTCAGGGCACTCGGATCGCCGGAGTTCACTTGAACCATCAGTGCGGCGAGACGGGAACCGGCCGCCGGCATGACGTTGGCCGCCTCCGCGCACACGTCGTCGAACTCCACCGCGCTGATCCCGACAACCAGAGGCAGCCGGGACGACGCCGAGACGACCGTCTCCACCACTGTGCGCCGCTCGGTGGGAGTCAGCCGGGCCGCTTCACCGAAGACGCCGAGCACGGTCAGCCCGGTCGCACCGATCGACTCGTAGTGCCGGACCTGTCGCGCGAGTGACTCCGTGTCGACCGCCGAACCGTCCGCTGTCAGCGGAGTCGCCAACACACCCCACACCCCAGGATCCAAAGTCATGCCGCTCCCTTCTTCAGCAGGACGAGACTAAGCGCGGGTAGTGGGAGGTCCAAGGGCACAGTGAACCCGCCGTCGATCTCGACCATCACATCGTCGGTGAATCGCTCGAGGCCTTGGCTGGCGGTGATGGCGGCGAGTTGTTCAGGCCTCAGGTCCTGGGGTGCACCGAGGTCCTGCCAGACCGTGTGGCTGTTGCTGTGGTTGTGGTCGATCCGGAAGTGCTCGACAGTCCACGTGCCGGAGTCCAGCCCGTTCACCTCGAGGTCGACGCGGGCCGTGGCCGTGTCAGCGGCGTACTGGTCGTCGGCGTGGCGCCAGATCAGGATCGCGATGTCGCCATCGTCCTCGCAGCTCGCAATGACGTCGACCTCCTCGGCGAGGCCGTTGCCCAGAGCACTGATGCCGGAGATGTCCGTGGAGTGGTCCGAGGTGGCGGCCAATCAGCGGTGGCCGAGGTGGGAGAAAGCGCGGTAGGCGTTCATCAGCGGCTTCTCGATGCCGGACGCGGTGACGAAACTTCGGGTGCCCTCGAAGTACCGCTCGCCTTCCATCGAGAAGCTCCAGGTGGTTGCCTCATGCACCTTCGCGGGTGCGCTGCGCGTTGAGGTCGAGCACCTTCTTCATCAGCTTCGCCTGGAACACCGGGTAGTACTCGTTGTAGCGGTAGGCGAAATTCGCGTTGTCGTAGATCCCCCAGAGCGCCGGGACCGACGCGTCGCATTCGTCCACGATCACCGGCTTCCCGGCGTACTGGGGGACTCCTCGATGACGCCGAGCGCGCGGTCGATCTCGCGGAGCATCTTCGGGGTCGACGGCGACTGCGGCTCCGGTGCCGGCGCGCCGATCGGGCCGTAGGTGCGCCACGGGGTGAAGTGCGAGCCCTTGGTGTGGAACGAGACGAAGTCGACGGGCAGGTCGCGGTCGGCGCAGGTACGGCCTGCCGTCCGCATCCTCGTGGTAGACGTTGCCGCTGCCCCAGTGCGGCAGGCCGAGCCCGGTGCCGCTGTTGAAGATGTTGTGTGGCCTGACGTGGTACGGCGTCTCCGCGAAGTCACCGATAGTCCGCAGCGTCCGGCCGCCCTGGGGCGTGTAGGTCCAGTTGATCTCGTCGTACCCGAGGCTTGCCCACGGGCGATCCAGTACGCCGAGGTCGTGCGCGGCGTCGACGGTGACGCGGGCCTGGCGGAGTGGCATGGCGTCGGGGTCGGACGGGGCGTGATCGAGTCGCTGGACCGCGCTGGGGGTGAGGCGTTCTGAGTCATAGCGGCCTTTCGGTCCGGTGCTGCTCATGGCGCTAGCGCTGTATCGATAAACAGCTCCGAGCCAGCCTACAAGCGCGGCGCGATCACTTCGAAGGTCGTCTCGACCGTCGAGCCGGCGACAGTCGCGGTCACCGTGTGTGTCCCGATCGCCAGCATCGCCGTGTCGATCGCCGCACCGTTGCCGACCGGTGCGCCGTCGAGCGAGATCGCGACCGGTTCGGGCGAATTGTTGCCCACGGCAACTCGCAGACGCTGACCCGGCTCGGTCCGCTCCCCCGCCGCCGGACTCAGGATCGTCGCAGCCGGCGTGACCCGCTGGGCGAACGCAGCGTTCCAGCCGGCCAGCTCCGCCGGACGGTTGGTGATGATGCCGTCGACGCCGGCCCGCTCCAGCGCGTTCCAGCCGGCCGGATTGTCGACAGTCCAAATGTTGACCGCGACGCCGGCCGCGTGCAGTTCGGCGACGATGCCCGGACGGGTCTGGAACGCGGGCTCCGACGGGTTGTACGCCGACAGCTCCAGGTCCTTCGCGATCGCGACCGGATCCGGGTCGAGCGCGACGCGCAGCAGACCCAGCGGCAACTCGGGAGCGAACTCTCGGACCCAGCGCAGATATTCCGGCTCGAAGCTCTGAACGAACACTCGGCCACTCATCCCGCGGTCATGGATCTGGTCGACAATCCGCGCCACCGACTCGCGCGTGTGCGCACCCTTGATCTCGAGCAGCAGGTTGCCACCGCGCGCCCTCAACCCGTCGAGCTGCGACGCCAGGGTCGGCACCCGCTGACCGGCGTACGCGGGCGCGAACCACGACCCCGCATCCAGCTCGGCCACCTGAGCCGCCGTCAGCGACCGGATCGCGCCGGTCCCGTTCGTGGTCCGGTCGACGGTCTCGTCGTGCAGAACCACCGGCACGCCGTCCTTCGTCGCCCGTACGTCGTTCTCGATCCAGTCGACGCCGGCGCGGAGAGCGACCTCGTCGGACGCGGCCGTGTTCTCCGGCGCGGCCGAGGAGCCACCTCGGTGTGCCCACACGCGCAACGGCCCGCCGGGCCGACGGACGAACGAGACTTTCGCGGGTGCCGCGACGGTCAGGGTCACAGACATCGACCGTAGGAAAGCGACGCGAACACCACCCGAGCCGGTGGTGAACTGACCGCCAACTCCGGATGTAACCCCGGCATGCGTGAGGATGGCGGCATGAAGCCGGTGATTCTCGATGTCGACACAGGGCTGGACGACGCCTGTGCCCTGCTGCTGGCCGCTCGGCACCCCGAGCTCGACCTGAAGGCCGTACCTGCGTCGGCGGCAACGTCGGACTGGACGACGTGGTGATCAACACGCTGACCGTGCTGGAGGCTGCCGGCCGGTCCGATGTTCCGGTCGCTCGCGGCGCGGCACTGCCGCTCCTCCAGCCGGTGCGGGCCGCTCCGCATGTCCACGGGGTCGACGGGCTCGGCAATCTCGACTGGCCACGCTCCGCACGGACGACGGACCCCCGGCACGCGGTCGAGCTACTTCGCGACGTACTGCGGGATGCCGCAGCGACCGGCGAGCCGGTGTCGCTCATCCCGTTGGCACCGATGACCAATATCGCACTGCTGCTGCGGACGTACCCCGAGGCAGCCGCGGGACTGCGCGAGATCGTGTTCATGGGCGGCGCGGCGGGGATCGGGAACGCGACCGCGTCGGCGGAGTTCAACATTTGGACCGATCCGGAGGCGGCCGCGATCGTGCTCAGTGCCGCCGGAGAACTCGGCGTGCCGATGACGATGTACGGGCTGGATGTGTTCTACGACGTCGGGATCACACTCGAGCAGGCCCGTGGACTGGGCGGCTCGCCGTCGGCGGACCTGGCACGGAAGCTGATCGAGAAGCGGAGCGAGCTCTACAAGTCCGACGGGGCGAGCATCGGTGACGGCGGCGCGGTCTGTGCGGTGATCGATCCGTCGGGGCTGACGACGCGGCCCTTCCCGCTGCGGGTGGAGCTGTCCGGGAGCTGGTCCCGGGGTCGCACGATCGTCGACACGCGGGAATGGTCCGGGGATCTCACCAGCGAGCCGCATGGGCCGTCGTTGACCGTCGTACAGGTCGCGGCTGCTGTCGACGGTGCTCGCTATGCCGGACTCTGGTTGGACACGGTCAAGTAGCCAGGTCCTGCAGGCGGGCGCGAACGCCCTCCATGAAGAGGTCGAGGCCGTCGCTGAAGAGGTCCGTGGTGTCCGAGGACTCGGCGACCACGGCAGCCACCGTCCAGCGAGCGCTGACCTCGAACAGGTGGCGCGCCTGAGGTTCAGGGACGCCGAGGTCGACGAGAGACTGGATCTGCGCGCACACCAACCCGGCGCGCGAACCGTCACCTTGATCACGGTCGGGCGCGGCCTTCGACTGGATCAAGCCGGCCAGGCCAGGGTGTTCCGCGTAGAACGCTCGCAGCTCCAGGGCCCCGGACTTGGTGACGGCGATCCACTCGTCAACGCTGCGAACCTTCTCGTACGTCGTGATGTCCGCAGTGAACTGGTCGAACGCGTTCCGGGCGACCAGTTCGAGCAGCTCGACCTTGTTGGGGACGTGGTGATACAGCGAGGGGGCGCGGACCTGCAGGCGCTCGGCCACAGAGCGCATGGTGAGTCCGTCGACGCCGCCGGCGCGGATGACTGCCAGCGCGGCATCGGTCATCGCGGTGATGGAGATCCCGGCCGCCGCATGGGAGGACGGGTCGCGTCTGGTCACGAAAACCTCGTTGTCGACTCTCGGGGTGAACGACTACTGTCTAACGACATTAGACAGCCTAACCCCCGAGGACGGCGCCGTGCCTGGCTTGCACCCCACCTATCCGCTGCGAACCGAGCGACTCGACCTGCGGCCGCATCAGATGGAGGACCTGGACGATCGCAACACCGCGTCCGCTCGCCTGCTGGAGCGTCTCGGGATGCGGCAGGAGGCGAGCCACATCCACGCGCTCGACTTCAAGAACGAGTGGGCCAACGAGTACGTCTACGCCCTCCTCGAGGACGACTGGCGCGCAGCCCAGGTGTGAGCTGCCCACTCCAGGCGGGGTTGTTTACTTGGATCGGGGGTGGCCGCGATGGGGATCGACAACCAGATCTACGACCGGTTGGGTGGCGGCTGGTGGGATGAGGCCAACCCACTGAATGCGCTGAACGGCAGCTTCACGCCCGGGCGATTCGCGTACTTCCGCGGCGTACTCGATCGCACCGGGCGTGATCCAGCCGGCCTGCGAGCGGTCGACATCGGGTGCGGAGGCGGATTCCTGGCAGAGGAGTTCGCACAGCTCGGATGCAGGGTTGTCGGTATCGATCCCTCCGAGGTCTCCGTCAGAACCGCACAGCGGCACGCGGAGTCGCTTGGATTGCGGGTCGGGTACGCCGTGGCCGCGGGCGAGCGGCTGCCAGTGGCCGGCGGGAGCGTTGACCTCGCGTACTGCTGTGACGTGCTCGAACACGTGTCGAACCTGGATCGGGTCATCCAGGAGACTGCGCGCGTACTCAAACCCGGTGGGCTCTACCTGTTCGACACCATCAACCGAACCCGCGCGTCGAAACTGCTGGCCGTCAAACTGCTGCAGGACTGGCGGCTCACGCGAGTCGTCGACACCGACCTGCACTCCTGGGCGATGTTCATCAAGCCGACGGAACTCGAGGAGAGCCTGCGCCGGCACGGCCTACGCCTCGACCAGATCACCGGGCTCGGGCCGCGCGCGAACAAGGCGTCACTATTGTGGAACTTCAGTCGTGCGCGTCGCGGTCGCATCACCTTCGGCCGGCTCAGCCGGCTGATGGACGTCGGCCAGGTGACGAGCACCGCCGTGTCCTACATCGGCTACGCCACCATGACCGTCTGATCAGCGAGCGATCGGAATCTGCAAGGTCTGGCCAGGAACGACGTCGGCCGGGCTGGAGAGATTGTTCAGGTCGGCAATCTTCTCGACGACTGTGCCGGCGTCCTGGGACGGATTGGTGTCCTGGGCGATCGACCAGAGCGTCTGACCCGGTGCCACCTGCACGGGCAGCGTGTGGGAGAAGTCCGGGCCGGGCTCGAGGACGCCGGCAACCCGGAGGCCGAGGACGGCAACCGCCGAGCCGAAGACGATCACGGAGATGGCGGTCAGAACCATCCGGCCGCGACGGGTGAGCCGCAGAACCGGCGCCTCGACCTCCGACACCGCCTGGCGCCGGACCCAGTGGGATTCAGGCCTGGAGCGGCCGAGGGCCGCACCGGAGCAGGCGCGGACCGGCAGCGGCTCGGTGGTGGTGCCGGCGATCCTGAGTCGCCGGCGCGGGGTCCCACTCGGGGATGGCGCAGCCTCGGGGGCCTGGCGGCCCACCAGTGCATCTGCCGCGAGAGCCGTTGTGCTCATCGGATCCTCCAGACCTCGTTCAGACCACTTTGTGCGGTGTCGATCTCTGTCTACCGGCCGCCTCCGACAGTTTCCTTGCGGACCCGCCCCACCGCCCCGGTCAACCGTGAAAGCTTCCGGCGGCCCCGACCACTCCGAACACCTGTTCGATCGAACGCCTGTACGAATGATTAACCGACAGACCCCCATCGCGCAACCACTTCCAACCACGACACGCCCGGTAAATTCCCACCGCCCCGTCGGCTCGCGCGCGTTCTATAACCCGACACACGAACAGACGTACGAACCGACACGCCTTCGAACAGATGTTTGAAGAATCTCAGGATTCGGTCTACGGTCGTGTCAGTTGAGCAAGCTGTGGCCGGTGCACGACCGCCGGCCCGACCAGAGGAGCAACCACCGATGGCCAGGACGCCGAGCGGTTCCAGCAAGGACGCGCGCCGCCGCGCCGCGGATGCCGGCGCGCCGGCGGACCCGACCGTGACCGAACTGCCGGACGGCCCGACCGACGCGACCGGCCTGACGCCGCGCCAGCGCCGGGTGCTGGACGTCATCCGCGATTCGGTCGACCGCCGCGGCTACCCGCCGTCGATGCGCGAGATCGGTGAGCGGGTCGGCCTGACCAGCTCGTCGTCGGTGTCCCACCAGCTCCGCGTGCTGGAGCAGAAGGGCCTGCTCCGCCGCGATCCCAACCGCCCACGGGCGATCGAGGTCCGCTACCCGGGCGAGATCGACGCCGCCGCCCGCCGGTCAGCGCTCGGTTCGGTGCGGCAGACGACGTACGACGAGACCGGTGCGGGCGACGTGCACGCGGCCGCGGCGTACGTGCCGGTGGTCGGCCGGATCGCCGCCGGTGGACCGATCCTGGCCGAGCAGGAGATCGAAGAGGTCTTCCCGTTGCCCAAGGCAATGGTCGGCGAGGGCACGCTGTTCATGCTGCGGGTCAAGGGTGAGTCGATGATCGACGCGGCGATCTGCGACGGCGACTGGGTGGTCGTCCGGCAGCAGCCGACCGCGGAGAACGGCGACATCGTGGCCGCGATGATCGACGGCGAGGCGACGGTGAAGACGTTCAAGAAGACCAAGACCGAGATCCTGCTGCTACCACACAACCCGGCCTTCGAGCCGATCGACGGCAAGGACGCGACCATTCTCGGAAAGGTCGTAACAGTTCTGCGCCGAGTCTGACATCGCAGACGGCGAGCGAAGTCGGGCGTGTCGTGTCAGCATTGAGTCATGACGACTGTCTATGACTTCAGCGCCCGGCGGATCGAAGGCAATGAACAGTCTCTTGCCGATTTCCGCGACCAGGTGCTCCTGGTGGTGAACACGGCGTCGCAGTGCAGCCAGACCCCGCAGTACTCCGGCCTTCAGAAGCTCCACAGGAGCTATCGCAGACAAGGCTTCTCGGTGCTTGGCTTCCCCTGCGACCAGTTCGGCCACCAGGAGCCAGGTGACGAGATCGAGATCGCGAACTTCTGCTCGACGATCTATCACGTCACGTTCCCGATGTTCGCCAAGATCGATGTGAACGGGTCGAAGACGCTTCCGCTGTACAACTGGCTGAAGCGTGAGCAAGGCGGCCTGCTCGGCGGACGGATCAAGTGGAACTTCACCAAGTTCCTGATCGGCCGCGACGGCGGGGTGATCGCGCGCTACGCGCCCACCCACTCGCCGGAGAAGCTGGCCGACAAGATCGAGGCCGCGCTGGCGATGCCGGCGCCGTCCCGGGAAGCGAACGACTGACCCACCGGGCGGCGTCGGTGGAATCGGGGCCGCGCGCAACAGTCGTTCACGTGAAGAGCACCGGAGTTCTTGCCGGCAGTGCCAGAAATCCCGGCGTTTCTGAGACACCTGAACATCGGCCGTCGCAGCGCTGCACCGCATTCCGAACGTTTGCTCCGCTGCCCGCATGTTTCCGGATCTGCCGGTCCTTTCCACGCCGCACGTGAACATTCCCCTGCAATAGCACAGTCGCCACTTCCTCCTGCTCGCTATCCCGGGCGTCGCCGCGCGCGATCAAGTCGTGGACAGTGGTTGGCGAGAGCGCCTGGGTGCAGCCGCAGTCAACGACTCGCGGATCAGTCTGGTTCGTGGGCGTGGAGACGGGTGGGGGGCGACGGGTCAGGCGGAGGGGGTCAGACGATGACTGATTCGGGGTTGATGTCCAGGCGCAGACCTCGCCAGACGGGGTGACGGAGGCGGGCGTCGGCGGCCCAGCCGGAGTAGGTGACCTCGGCGACGAGGGCGGGGTCGAGCCAGTGGGCGCGGCGGCGATCGGGTCCGGGGATGGTGGCGGCGTCGAAGGGCGGGTGGTCGATCTCCAGGCCGGCCAGCTCGGCGCTGAGGAGGTCGAGGGTGGCGAAGTCCAGGCCGGAGCCAACCTTGCCGATCAGGACCAGGTCGCCGTCTGGGTCCGCGTAGGCACCGCAGTCGGACGAGCCGATCTTGCCCTC
>Ga0193707_1000984_pt1 | contig 10332 bp, 9 predicted proteins | sample U3c2metaG_FD_143043 | JGI IMG/M metagenome (GOLD analysis project Ga0193707, IMG submission 143043) | Soil microbial communities from a riparian zone of the East river system, Colorado, United States - U3c2 | ecosystem: Environmental > Terrestrial > Soil > Riparian zone | place: USA: East River...
CGCACCAGCGAAGCGGCGAGATCGATTCGCCCAGAAAAATCCAACAACCGAGCGGAACCAGAATGTCCACGACTCGCGAAAGAGGAAACGCGATCGTCAATGGGATGTATCGCAGGACGTAGAGCCAGCTAATAAAGCTGGCGATGATCAGAAGAATTGCCCACCACACCAGGGGCGAAGCCAGACCGTTGATCCCAGTCCAGGAAAAAGCGCTGTCAGGTTCCGCAACCTGCGTAGCCCCGCGTTTCAGAAGAAACTCGGACACCAGCACACAGGCCACACTCAAGCCGAGTTGCAGCCATGGATTGCGAAAACCGGAAGGGCGATCGCGTATTGGTTTATTTCTCGTGCAATTTGTCATGTCGAGCGAAGTCGAGACATCTCTTACTTTCAGCGCGCAAAGCGAGGAAGCGAAAACAAGAACCAGAGATTCCTCCACTTCGGTCGGAATGACAAGAAACCGGCCTAAAGGCGAACAACCAGTCGCCCCTAAAGCTGATCCGCGTTAGGAAATCGCTGGAGAACAGGGTCATGCCGCGTCAGATATTTGATTACGCGACGAAATGCCGGATTCAGCACAGCGCTGGTATGCCGCACATAGAGGTCGAGTGGCACCAATTCGCAATCCAGATGCAGCTTCGGCTCGTAGTTTAGCGGATTGCTGTAGTAAAATTTCAATCCTTGTTGCAGCGCCCATGAAATTATGTCGCGCAGTGTGTAAAAATAAAGATGCAGATCTAGCGCCACGCTGTAATCGAGCCCGATACACTCATCGTAGATTGCGTCACCACAGACGAAACAAAAACTGAATGCGATAATCTTGGCGTTCTGTCGCCAGATGAAGAACCGCGCGCGTTCCCGCATCCGCTGCGCAATGGCGCGAAAGTAATCCTTGGTCAGCGTTTCAAATTTCAATGGCGACCGTTCATGGACCGCCAGATACAGCGGGTAAATTTCGTCGATGAAAGGCGCAATCTCGATCACGACCTCCATCTCGATTTTTGGCGCGCGGTCAGCCTTGCGAAATTTTCGGCGCAAATCTTTCCGGGTCGCCTTGCTTAACGTGCCAAAATATTCATCCCAGTTCTCATAACACAGCGCCAGCCGCGTCATTGGCATGCTCGGAATCCGGGCATAACCATTTAAGGCAAACGTTTCAAGCGCCGAGCGATAGTTCGCCGGAAAATCCTTTAAGACGATCAGCGAAGCCTTATTTTGGCGGGCATACGTCCCGAGACTCGCGAGCAGCGCGTTCGCCATCCAGCCTTCATCTTTCTCGTTGCACGTGCCCAGGTCGCCCGTGCCGGCCGCGCAGCCTACCATTAAAACCCGCATTGTCAGAAAACGCGGAAAAATTTTGCGAACGGCGTCGACGACAGAGCGAATCTTACCAGGCACACCTTCGACAAGATTTTGCCGGACAAAGAACACCGGCTGGACTGCACGCACGTGATTCGAACTGTCTTCAACCACCAGGTAGTGATGTTCGAACCCCTCCAGCGTTTCTTCGACGATCTCATAGTAACGATGATCCTTGCACTTATTCCGAAACGCGCGCGGCCATGCGTCACAATTCTGGAGATCGGCCAGTGACGTGATCTTCGCAAATCCGTGCGGGATTGGAATGGTGTTGCCAACTAACATGGAGAAAAAGCCGGCTCAATAAATCCACGGCTCGACGGCCCAATCAATTAACAGGAAGTTCGGTTTTCTCAAGCCGGTCATGGCACTGGGTGGACGCTGGGAAATCCGTGCGGGATTGGAATGGTGTTGCCAACTGACATGGAGAAAAAGCCGGCTCAATAAATCCACGGCTCGACGGCCCAATCAATTAACAGGAAGTTCGGTTTTCTCAAGCCGGTCATGGCACTGGGTGGACGCCGGTTCCGCTACAAATAAGAACGGCGAATGAGCGGATTCGCGGACTACTTTGTCAAAGACTTTGCGGCATCGGGATTTCACACCTTATGAAGGCTGGGGAAGATTTTTCTTTGCGAGGGAAGATTGCTGCAACAGCTGCCGCTGTCGCGCTAACAATTGCTCTGGGCGCGGTCGACTATCTCACAGGGCGCGAGTGGGCAATAACGGCTTTTTACCTGTTGCCGACGGGCCTCGCGTCGTGGGTGGCGGGCCGTTGGTCGGGATTGGTTGTGGGAGCGTTGTGCACAGGTGCATGGTTCCTCAGTGACATGCTCGATGGAGCAACGTATCAGCATCCGCTGATTCCTTTTTGGAACGGGATCATGCTGTTTATGTTCTTCGTCGTTGTCGTCTGGCTACTGAACGCGTTCCGCACCTCTCAATATCATTTGGAGCAAATGGTTGCCCGCCGAACTGCTGCTCTGCGGGCGGAAATCGAAGAGCGAAAACGGCTCGAATATTCACGGCGCATCTTAGGTGTGCACGTTGGCCACAAGGTGGCCGAGCAGATTCTAGCGCGCGATCCCGGAGTCGGCGGCATGGAACAGGAAATCTCCGTGATGTTTGTAGATATCCGATCCTTTACGGCACGCGCAGCAAATCTTAAGCCGGACGAAGCGATGAACCTGCTCAACAAGTTCCTGCACGCAATGGTGGAAGTGGTGGAAGGTGAACACGGCGGAATGATCAACAAGTTCCTGGGGGACGGTTTCATGGCGCTTTTTGGAGTGGACAGCGATGAATTTAATCATGCTTTAATCATGCCGACAAGGCGCTGGCGGCAGGGTGTGATTTAGAACGCAGAGTGGAACGTCTCAATCTGGATCTGGCCACCCGCGGCGAAGAACCGATACGAATCGGCATCGGCATCAACAGCGGACGCGCCATTGTCGGAAGCATTGGTTCGTCGGAACGGATGGAGTTTACGGTGATCGGCAACACGGTGAACGTCGCCTCCCGGATCGAAGCTTTGAACAAAACGGTGAACACCACTCTGCTCATCAGCAAAGCGACGCGAGACGCATTGCGACGCCGGATTTCATTGCGCGCGTTACCGCTTCAAGCGGTAGAAGGAATCGCGCAACCGCTGGAAATCTTTACGCTCGATTACGCGTGGACGTGAATACGGTACCAGAACCATCCGGGATGTCGAAGGTCCTTGCGACGCTTGCCGCTGTGGTGCTTATAATGGGCCTTGGGGTCGTCGATTATGTCACGGGTCGCGAGTGGGCAATATCGGCCTTTTACTTGTTGCCCACGTGCCTCGCTGCATGGAAAGTCGGGCGCTCGGCGGGATTGGTAGTGGGAGCGCTCCATCATGCTTTTTGTGTTCTTTTTCGTCGTCGTCTGGTTATTGACGGCATTTCGCAGCTCTCACTACCATCTGGAGCAAACAGTGGAGTGCCGAACCGCTGCGCTACGGGCGGAGATGGAGGAACGCAAGCGGCTAGAGCAGGCTAAGCTCCAGGGGGAGCGACTCGCAGTGGTCGGCTCCATGGCTGCTCAGGTGGCCCATGAAATTCGTAACCCGCTCGGCTCAATTTTCCTCAACCTTGACCTCGTCGAGCGGGAACTAAACGTTTTCGCAAATTCGAACGGTTCTTCGGCAAACGAATGCCGAGTGCTTCTGCATGAGATGCATTCCCAGGTATCGCGAATCCGCCAAGTACTGCAGGAATATCTCCGATTCGCCCGAATGCCGAAGTCTGAACGCGCAGCGGTTTCGCTCAAGGGCTTTCTCGAAGAAAAACTTAATTTCGTGCAACCGTTGCTGGATCAAAAGCATGTGGACTTGAGAAGGATTCTTGATCCAAACTTACCACCGGTTTGCGTCGACGCTGAGCAACTCTGAATTTCGTGCAGCCGTTGCTGGATCAAAAGCATGTGGACTTGAGAAGGATTCTTGATCCAAACTTACCACCGGTTTGCGTCGACGCTGAGCAACTCTGGGAAGCGGTTTTGAATCTGATCCGTAATGCATTGGATGCAATGCCCGATGGAGGAAACCTGACGGTGACCGCGCAAAGGCATGGGGCAGAAGCCTTGATATCCATCAGCGATAACGGTCGTGGCATGACCGAGGAAGAAGCTCGACATCTTTTCGTTCCGTTCTTCACCACGAAGAGCGATGGCACCGGTCTCGGTCTCGCATATACGCAGAGGGTCATCAATGAACATGGCGGCAGGATTGATTGCGCTACCGCGCGGGGGAAAGGGAGCACTTTTAGTATTCAACTTCCGCTGGCTGTTGCTGCATGACATGACGATTTTCTTCTTCCAAGTACCGGCTTTACACGGGCCGCTAATCATTGCAGTACGGCTGAATCGGTTTATGCCGCAGAACATTGCATCTGCGCGATTTGCCCCTTGGCGGGGCACTATCTTTTGAAAAGATTATGGACGAGTTGCACAACAAATCGGTTTTGGTAGTAGATGACGATCCGGCAATGCTCCGTGCGATGACTAAAGTGCTTGCCAGTGAAGGTATGCAAGTCACTGGTGTGTCTGATCCAGTTGTGGTTCTGAAGGAACTTGCGGACTCTGAAAAGCGATTCGATTTGGTGATTACCGACCTGCGGATGCCAATGTTCAGTGGGCGCGGGGTTTTGGCGCTTGCCAGTGCCCTGCCGGAATTGCCGGTTATAATTATCACGGCATTCGGCGGCCCTGATGTCCAAGCTCAGGCGCTGCGCCTGGGTGCCTTCGCCTTTCTCGAGAAGCCCGTCGCTGCCCCTCAATTGATTGACGTGGTGAAGCGTGCCTTGGTACGATCACCCATCCGAGAATCATAGGCCTTCAAAAGCGCGGCGATTCAATCTAGTCCACGCTCCGCCAGTCGGAAGAAACGTCCGCTGATTCCCGGCGTTTGGCTGTTTCTGTCTCTGTGGCATTTTCCACCCTGAGCACTCCGCTTCGAATGTGGAGGTCGCGCTGAGGAAACGGCATTTCTATCCCGGCTTCACGGAATTTCTCAGCAATGGCAAAATTTATGTCGCTGCGGTAACGACTGGGACGCGCGCTCATTTCACTGCTCCAGACTACGAGCTTAAAGTCGATCGCGTTCTCGCCAAAATTCTCGAGAAACACACTCGGTCCTGGTTCCTTGAGAGTATGCGGATCTTCGCCGGCGACGGCCAGTAAGGTGTCCCTCACTTTCGCGATGTCGCTGCCATAGGCAACACTTACGGGAATGCGGAAACGCACACGGCGGTCGCCGTAGGTCCAGTTGGTCACGGGCGAATCGATAAACTTCGTATTCGGCACGATCATCATGATGTTGTCGTTGGTGCGGATGACTGTGCTGCGCGCGCGAATGTGCTCCACCTGTCCCGCAATGCCCGCCACTTCTACGCGGTCGCCGATTGTGATCGGCCGTTCAGTCAGGATGACCAGGCCACTGATGAAATTGCTGGCGATGTTTTGCAGACCGAATCCGATACCTACGCCCACGGCGCCGGCGAAAACTGCTAACGCAGCGAGGTGAATCCCAGTGTTCTCCAGGACAATAAAAATGCCGACCACCAGGACGATGTTGCTGACAATCTGGGCAATGGCGTATTGCAGCGAACGCTCGAGCCCACTGTCGGCGAGCAGCCGGTTGAAAAGAAAACGCTTTGTCCTGGATGAGATCCAAAACACCCCGATCAGGAGCGCAACCAGCAGAAAGATCTGAACCAGGCTCAGCTTGATGCCAGGAAGAGCCGCGTTCCAAGCCAGTGGAATTCCCGCTGCATTGACCGCCGTAACGGTGAAAAAGACGATCGCCGCCAGACTCAAGGTAGTTGTGACGATTGCGATGAAATTCGTGTCGATTTTGAAACGGCTGAAGGAACGCCGTACGATCTGACTTTGTAAAAATCGCGCGATGAGGAGTCCGGCTGCAAAGAACCCGGCGAACGCAATCAGGCCGAGGATAGTTACGTAGTGGTCGCCCACTTGGAATAGGGGCTTTTCCAACAGCGGGAAATTCATCGAAAGTTAGTCTGAGCCGCGTGTTTCGCTTTCGCAACCGATAAGCAAAAATCACGGCAGAAGGTCTCTTTAGCGCCGAAGGCGCGGCATAGTCACCGGCAGCCTGGGGCGCCGCCCCAGGATTGATTACCACACCCAAAAAGCGCCAGCGCTAAAAGCGCAATTCACCGCGCGCACGAGTTCGATTGGTCCGCCGGATTGAAGCGCGCTTTCAGCGCTTGTTACCACGGCGATTTGAATTCCTGGGGCGATGCCCCAGGCTTGCATGAGACTGCGCCGTTGGCGCTAAACGATACGTGCCGTGTTTATTGCTCTCGAAGGGCCCAAGCCCCGGCGGCCTTCGAGAAAAGCGCTACTGCTTGGACGATTTCTCTTCGATATATTTGGTGACGTCGCCGACCGTCTGCAGTTTCTCTGCGTCTTCGTCCGGCACTTCGACCCCAATGCTACTGCTTGGACGATTTCTCTTCGATATATTTGATGACGTCGCCGACCGTCTGCAGTTTCTCTGCGTCTTCGTCCGGCACTTCGACCCCAAACTCTTCTTCAAAGGCCATCACGAGTTCGACGATATCCAGTGAATCTGCGCCCAAATCCTCTATGAAAGACGCCTGTGGCGTGACCTGCTCTGGGTTCACGCCGAGTTGCTCGACGATGATGTCCTTGACCTTCTCTTCGATCGATTTTTCCGCCATAAAATTTGTTCAGTTGGTATTAGTCGCGCGTGGAAAAGTCCGGCGGCTGCCGGACAGTCCGGGCACAGCATGGCAAGTAAATGAATTAAATAGGTTGTCAATCATTTTCGGGAAAGACAACGGTCCGTAATGTATTCTGAAAGGTTTAGGGATCGTAGCCGTGCCATCTCTACTGAGATTCTTAAGATTTGCTTCCGTTGCCATCCGAGTTACATGCAAGCAATGTCCCAGTCTACCGTTGAGACTGTCGATCTTCTCGATCTGAAGCTGCTGCCTGCATGGTTAAAAGAGCCTGCTGAGCCGAGAAGCTATGCGGGTTACACAGGCGAGGAAAGCAGGTGGCAAAAAACAGGCCATGGTCCGCCACGCGATAGGCCAAAACGCCGACGTCCCAGCAGTAGCCAGCATCCAGGACCCAAGACAGACCGGCGTCATCCCAAGGCACGGCGAAATAAGGGCGCCATTCCCCGTGTTTCGCACGGCGCCAAAGATCGCCGCCCGCTGAATCGGCCTCTTCCTCCGGCGCTAACGCCGCCGGTGACAGTTCGTTTCATACCATACTCACCAGCATTGGAAAATGTCGCCACGCAGATCAAGTCCGGCTCAGTTGCTTATTCGCTGTTTGCGCTGGCCCGTTTGTTCCTGGAAAAACCGGTGGGCTACGCTGTTTGCCTCACGGCAAAGGAGGAATCGCCGCTTTATCAGCTTGGCGAGAACGGCACTATGTCGACCAACCGAGAATTCCTCGAGCGAAATGCATTCCGATTCGCTAATCGCGACTTTTACCAGATCGATATTGTGGAGACGGATCCGATTAACAGCCTTTATGAGCAACGTTTCAGCCGTCGAATGAGTTTCGCCGATTACCAGCGGCAAATCGAGATCGTAAGCGATTCCGCCTTAATCGAACGCTGGAAAGAAGAAGCACGCAAAGTCACCACCTATACGACGTTACGCGACGAAACTCCCCGGACATTTTCTTCTGTGGTGGAAGCGGAACGGCATTTTAGGTCGCATTATTTGCCCGGATTGATCCGTAGCGTAACCGAATCGATGATCGGCGGCGCGTTGAGCCGACGTTTGCCCGATCGGACACTGCATCGGGTGATCGAGGAGGCGTGGGCGCGAGAGACCCGCTCACCTTCAAATATGATGCAGGAGCTAGCCGGCCGGTTCCGAGAAAACGGGTTGCAAGTTTTTCGCCATCGCCGCGGCATGTTGTTTGTCTCACCAATCCGTGTTCGCGCATTTGTTCACGAACAGGCCGGCGTGTCGCTTTCTGTGAATGCGATTCTCCAAGGGCTGGCAGGAACGCCTGGAATCAATCGTAAACAACTTTCCGAAAAATTGATTGGCGATGGTGCGATGGAAACTGCAGAGCCACGCAGGCTGGCGCTCGCGTCGGACCTGCGTTGGTTGATCAACGAGGGTTACGTCATCGAGTTCAACGATGGCTCGCTCGATCTGCCCCGGGCGAAAGTCAGCCCGCAGGATCCTGTAGCAGCGGTGGAGTCTGCTCCGAAGTTGTCGAATGGGTCAACCGCCGCGCCGGCGGAGCATCCGATCGCCACGACCACCTAGACGGTGTTAATCGCCAACGCCCTTCCTAGATGGCACCAGCTTTTTTAAGCGCCTTGTAAGCGCCGTGTTTGTTGATCGTCTTGAGACCGCGCGCCGTGACGCGGACTCGCACAAATTTCTTCAGTTCCGGCACCCAAATGCGCTGGTAACGCAAATTTGGCGCGAAAATGCGCGGTACCATTTTCGTCACGTGCCGACCGACGCCGCCTTTTTTCTTGGCCAAACCACGCCGGTGAATGACGCTGCCACGCATGGCTTTGGATCCTGTGATATCGCAAATTCTTGACATAATTGAGCCCGATAAGGCCGCGTAAGCTGCCGTGTTGAGGCTAGCGCGTCAAGTGGATCGCAAGCGCGACGCAGCGTCAGTCAACGCCGATTGGTGATTGGTTGAACGCTTCAGCGTTGCTCGCAGTCAAACCTAGCTCGCACAAGAGGCTATGTAATTTGCACGACCGAAATCGCACAGAGCCAATGCACAAAAATAATCATAAGCTGCGGATCGGGATCGTCGGAGCAGGCAACATCGTTCGCACCCGCCATTTATCTGCCCTGAAAGCGAAGCCGGATGTGGAAATCGTAGCGGTTTCCAATTCCACATACGAAAGCTCCGAGAAGTTTTGCAGCGAAAATCTGCCGGAAGCGACACCGATAAAAAACTGGCCGGAGTTGGTGGCGTTGCCCGGCATCGACATTGTGTGGATCGGCACGCCGCCTTACATGCATTCGGCGGTGACAATTTCCGCGCTTGAAGCGGGCAAACACGTGTTTTGTCAGGCGCGCATGTCGATGGATTTGGCTGAAGCGGAAGAAATGCTTGCGGCATCAAAACGTTATCCCGAGCTGGTGACCATGCTTTGCCCGCCGCCGTTTGGAATGCAGGCGGATTTGATGGTGAAAAAGATCCTGGCGGAAAATTACATTGGCCGACCACATCTAGTGCGGCTGCAAAGTTTCACCGGCAATTATTTGGATCCTGAGACTCCGGCGCACTGGCGACAAAAGATCGAGATCAGCGGACTTAACACACTGACCCTCGGAATTTACGTGGAGGTATTGCAACGCTGGCTTGGCGATATCACCGGGGTGTTCGCGCGTGGAAAAATTATTTATCCGATTCGCGAAGGTTACGACGTGGTCGTTCCGGACATGCTGACCGTTCTCTGCAGTTTCGAAAATGGCGCGGAAGGCGTTCTGGAGTTTAGTGGTGTCAACGCAACAGCGTCGGGCGATCGGCTGGAAATTTACGGCAGCGCCGGCACACTCACGTACGATTTCACTTCCGATGTCGTGCACGCGGGAAAGCTCGGAGATCGAGCGCTGCACGTGGTCGATATTCCTCCGGAATTGGAGGGTGAATGGCAGGTGGAAGAAGATTTCCTGGCGGCGATCAAGTCAAAGGGCCGTGGCCGTGTGCATCCCCATCCGAATTTCGAAGACGGCCTGCGATACATGCGCGTCGTCCAAGCTGTGGCTGATTCTCGTGCGCGGAATGAATGGGTAGCGATTGCAGGCTGAAGCCAAGTCTAAGCGACCGTCGATTGAAGAAGCCGCCATTCAAGGTGTCATCGCGTTTCCTACGAGAAATCTTCTGACCACCAATGCCCACACTAGCAGCGTGACAAGTTGGTACCACGCGAAGAACCGATCATAACCGCGCCGGCCGGCAATGAGACCGCCGCCGGCAAGTAGCGCGTATTGCCCGACGAACGGCACGTACCATATCGGCTGGAAAAGTTCGCCATGAACTGCCGTTTGCGCGATGTCGAGGAAACACATCGCGATGAAAATGGAGTAATAACCCGCTCGGTTTCGTTCGAAGCGGCCCTGGTGTTCTTCCTCCTCCGACAGGTCGGGCGGGTAAAGAAAAACTGTAAGCAGGTACAGCGCGACGGTCCAGGCGGTCAGCACCAGGAATTTGTCGAACGTCCAGTTGACTTCAGTATTCCATCTAAATGTTACCCACCACTGCAAAACCAGCAGCAGCAAGGTCGCGACGGTAAGGACAATGTGGACCTCATCGAGCGGGTTTTCTTTGCGTCGGTAAAACGCGCGGCCAGCTCCCGCGAGCAGATTGGTCACACCGAGACCGATGATTATCGACATCAATGCCGCAATGAATTCGAAACTGCTCATCAGGTTCTGTGCGTTCTGCATGGCGCGC
>Ga0193707_1000986_pt1 | contig 10324 bp, 9 predicted proteins | sample U3c2metaG_FD_143043 | JGI IMG/M metagenome (GOLD analysis project Ga0193707, IMG submission 143043) | Soil microbial communities from a riparian zone of the East river system, Colorado, United States - U3c2 | ecosystem: Environmental > Terrestrial > Soil > Riparian zone | place: USA: East River...
TCGCCGTACCCAACGCCGAAGCAGCGAAGACGACCTGACCAGCGGTGAACCGGCGCGTGCTCTTGCGATCCGAGGTACGCCGGGTGTCCACGGCGTACCCGCCGTCCCGCAGCGGCTCCACCGAGGTCACCGTGGTCATCGGGTACACGTCGGCGCCGGCCTTCTCGGCCAGGTAGAGGTAGTTCTTGGTCAGCGTGTTCTTCGCGTTGTGCCGGCAGCCGGTCATGCACTCGCCGCAGTCGATACAGCCGGTACGCCGAGGGCCCGTGCCACCGAAGTACGGGTCCTCGACCTCGATACCGGGCTCACCGACGAAGACGCCGACCGGGGTCGGGTGGAACGTCTCACCCACACCCATGTCGTCGGCGACCTGCTTCATCACCTTGTCCGCCGGCGTGAAGCCCGGGTAGGTGGTGACGCCGAGCATCCGCTTGGCCTGGTCGTAGTACGGCGAGAGTTCGTCTTTCCAGTCGGTGATGTGCGCCCACTGGCCGTCGGTGTAGAAGGCGGGCAGCGGCTCGTAGAGGGTGTTCGCGTAGACCAGGCTGCCGCCACCGACTCCGGCGCCGGACAGGATGATCACATCGCGGAGCGCGCTGATCCGCTGGATGCCGTACCAGCCGAGCTTCGGCGCGAACAGGAACCGCTTCGTGTCCCAGGAGTTCTTCGCGAATCCTTTGTCCTCGAACCGCGCGCCCGCCTCCAGGACCGCGACCTTGTAGCCCTTCTCCGTCAGCCGCAGCGCGCTGACGCTGCCACCGAACCCCGATCCGACGATCAGGACGTCATAGTCGTAGCTCATGCACGTCCTCGCTTCGCTCCGGCCGCGCACGAGGCACAAATCGCACTGTGTTGAATGATGACTTCGCTTCGCTCAGTCATGCACGTCCTCGCTTCGCTCAGTCATGCGCGACCCAGCTTCTTGAGGATCCGCAGTGCTCCGGTCATCAGTTCGGCGTACGTCTCGTCGGAGATCCCGTGTGAGGCCGCGATCGGGAGGACCCGCTGGGTGGCGATCGCCTGCGGATCGACGTACCGGCGGATGCCCTCGGCGCCCTGGCGACGGCCGAGGCCGGACGACCGCATGCCCCCCATCGGGGTGTCGATCGAGCCAAAGGTCGCCGCGTACGCCTCGTTCACGTTGACCGTGCCGGCCACCAGCTGCGCGGCGATCGCGCGACCGCGCCGGCCGTCGCGCGTCCAGACGCTGGCGTTCAGCCCGTACTCGCCCTCGTTCGCGCGCTGGATCGCCTCGGACTCGTCGGAGAACCGGTAGATCGACACGACCGGCCCGAACGTCTCGTTGTCGAAGCACTCCATCGCCGGCGTCACCCCGGACAGGACAGTCGGCTCGTAGAACAGCGGACCGATATCCGGCCGGGCCCTGCCGCCGACGAGGACCGTCGCGCCGTTCGCCCGCGCGTCGTCGACATGCCGGGTCACGGTCTCCAGCTGAGCCTTCGAGATCAGCGAGCCCATGTCCACGTCCCAGCCGGTCCCGGCCGACAGCCGGATCTTCTTCACCCGGTCCACGAACGCGGTGACGAACGCGTCGTACACCTGGTCGGCGACGTACAACCGCTCCATCGAGACGCACAGCTGACCGGCACTCGCGAAGCACGCCCGGACGGCGCCTTCCGCGGCCCGGTGGACGTCGGCGTCACGCAGGACGAGCATCGGGTTCTTGCCGCCGAGCTCGAGGCTGCAGCCGATCAGCCGCTCACCTGCCTGCTTCGCGACCAGCCGACCGGTCTTGGTCGAGCCGGTGAAGCAGATGTAGTCGGCGTTCTGGATCAGTGCGCCGCCGACGGTCGGGCCGTCGCCGTTCACCGGCTGCCAGGCGTCCCGCGGCAGGCCCGCGTCGTACAGCAGCTCGATCGCCCGGAGCGCGGTCAGCGGGGTCTGGCTGTCCGGCTTGTGCACGATCGTGTTGCCGGCCAGGACCGCGGGCAGTCCGTCGGCCATCGCCATGCTGAGCGGGTAGTTCCACGGCGAGATGACGCCGACGACACCCTTCGCCACGTTCCGCTGCTCGGCCCGGGTCAGGATCGGGAACATGCCCAGCTTGCGCTGCGGCTCGAGGAACTCGGCAGCCTTGCGGCCGTAGTAACGGGCGGTCAGCGCGACGTGCGCGACCTCCTCGAACGCCTGTTTGCGGGCCTTGCCCGACTCCCGGATGACCAGGTCGACCAGCTCGTGGCGGTGATCCAGAACGAGATCGTGGTAGCGCAGCAGGATCGCGGCGCGCTCGGCCAGCGGCACCCGGTGCCACGTCTGCTGGGTCTTGCGGGCCGACCGCACCGCGGCGATCACGTCGTCCGGGCTGGACACCGGCAGGTCCGCGATCGGCTGACCGGTCGCCGGCGCATACGACGTCCGCGCGCCGGCCGTCGCCCGCAGCAGCCCCGAGAGCCGCCGGATGACCGACTGATCGGTCGCGTACGACGCGGTCGGATCGAGCTCGGGGTCCGCGGGAATCGAGGTCTGCTCGCTCATTGACCCAGGCTACCTGCCGGTAATAGCCATGTCAGTACCGGAACTCGGTCGTGTCCGGACTGAAGGTTCCGGGGTAATCACGACTAAGCTGACCGGCTGAACCTGCGAAGGGGTGGAACGTCGAGATGGTGGACAGCGGGGGGCTTTGGACGCCTCCTGAGGACGAGCTCGGTGAGGCGCTGCAGACAGCCCAGGTGCTGATCGAGGAGGGCCGTGCCGACGAGGCCGGGCCGTACCAGCAACGCGTCATCGAACTGGCCAGGGAACGGGCCGAAGGGCACCCGAACCACTACGAGGCCAAGCACCTGATGGCCGCGACGCAGTACGAGCTGGCCGGCTCGCTGAACGCGTCCGGGCGGCACGAGGAAGCGCTGGCCGCGCTGCACGAGGCCCAGCTCGGCTACACCGAGCTCAGCGACGCCGGCGTCCTCGACGCGACGTCTTTCCTGGCCGACGTGCGAGCCCGGCGGGCGATGACCCAGGCGCATCGCGGTCACGGCGCGACCGCCGTACTGGAGATGGACGGCGCGGTGATCGCGTACGGCCAGCTGGTCGGTGGCGAGGAAGGCCTGAAGCACCAACCGGACTTCGCCCGCGTGCTCGCGATGAACGCGCTCATCCTGCGGCGGTACGGCGATCCAGCGTTGGCGGTGGCGTCCGCGGACGCGGCGACCCAGCTGTTCCTGCAGCTGGCCGACCAGATCAACGAGAGCCCCCAGTCGCTTTCGTACGCGCGTTATCTGTGTACGGCGACCGCCGTGTCGGCCGATGTCCATGCCGCCGCGGGCCGGCTCGACCTGGCGCTGGAAGCCGACGAGATCGGGCTGACCACGGCCGACACCCTGGCCGACTCGGACTCGGTGACGGACATGCGGACGCTGGTCGCCGCGCTGACCAGGAAGGGCAAGCACCTCGGCGTCGTCGGCCGGCTCATGGAGGGCGAGACCTGCCTGCAGACGGCGTACGACACGGACAAGGACACGGCGACCCGGGTGACCGAGGAGCTGGACCGGGGTCTGCCACCCACGCTGGTCTCGGCGCTGGAGAACGCGGAGATCAAGCTCGGTCCGTTCGAGCAGTTCCACCGCCTCCTGGTTTTGAGTGAGCCCGCGCCGGGGATGACGCTGGCGACGGTGTCCGGCCGGACCGACCCCGAGTCGGCGGCCGTCCGGGCGACAGAGCTGGCCGAGCTGATCCGGCCGTTGCTGCTGCAGGACGTGGACACCGCGCTGACGCTCGGTCTGGAGTCGCACTACCTGTTCGCCATCTCGTCCGAGCGTGAGTCGCACCGGATGCGGTACGAGACGAGCACCTACGCGCCGATCTGGGCGCAGCTGCTGCTCGATCTCTCGGAGGCGTACTACCAGGCCGGGCGGACCGACATCGCGCTCGACCTGGCCGGCTGGTGCGCGGAGGTCGCCACCGCGCTGATCCCGTTCACCGACGATGACACGGTGATGAAGGACCTGGCCGGCTCCTGCTACCGCCACCATGGCGACCTCCTCGCCGCGACCGGTGACGTGACCGCCTCGCAGCACGCCCACGAAGCCGCGCAACAACTCCAGCTCGGCCGTTGACGCATCGCCCCCTCGGGTGGACGCTGACGCTGAGGGGGCAGGTCATGGACGCGGTGGAACTTCACAACCGGACCGTCGGCAACTTCGCCCGGCTGGTGGGTGAGGTCGGCCCGAGCCAGTGGCCGGCCCGGACGCCGTGCTCGGACTGGGATGTCCGCGCGCTGGTGAACCACGTGGTCGGCGAGGAGCGCTGGACCGTACCGCTGATGACGGGCAAGACGATCGCGGAGGTCGGCGAATCCCTGGACGGGGATCTGCTCGGCGACGATCCCGTCGGCGCCGCCGCCGATGCCGCGCGGGCCGCACAGGTCGCGGCCGCGGAGCCGATCGCCACGGTGCACCTGTCGTACGGCGACGAGGACGCGAGCGAGTACCTTCGGCAACTGTCCGCCGATCATCTCGTCCACGGCTGGGACCTGGCGGCCGCGATCGGCGCCGAGCCCCGGATGGACGCGGACCTGGTCGCCGAGGTGACCGGTTGGTTCGCGGACCGGGAGGAGACCTACCGATCGTTCGGCATGATCGGCGACCGCCGCGTTGGGTTCACCGATCCCGCCGACGCGCTCCTCGGGGCCTTCGGCCGGGACCCGGCCTGGAAGCCTTAGCCTCGATCCGTGGACGGTCCGCTCTCCCTGATCTGGCAGCGCGTTCGGCGCTACAGGCGAGGCTCCACGGATCCAGGGTCAGGAGTCCTGCAGGTCCGTCCTCAGGGCACCGACGAACAGGCCGGCCTCGGCCTCGGTCATGCCGGTCTCGGAGACGACCAGGGCGGTCGCCTGGTGCAGTTCGCCCGCGGCCTTGAGGGAGCGAGTGCGCTCGGCGAGGTTGGTGCCGGGCCTGCGGACGAGCCGCGTACCCGTCGTCGGCGGGACGTAGCGACCCAGCCGGATGTCGTCGACGAGTTCTTTGGACGGTTTGAGGGCGAGACCGGTCCGCTCGCGGATGAGCTTCACCGCGTGCACGGTCTTCTTCGTGGTGATCAGGAACCGTACCTGGTCCACGTCATCGGAGGACAGTCTGGCCCGCGCCGCGGCGAGGGCAACATTGTCCGTGTCCTGGCTGCTCTGTCGGCTGAACAATCCCATGCCGCAATCCTTCCAGAATCTCTCGACCAGTGAGGACTCTACGCACATCGGCCTCGGTCAGCCTGCCAGCACCCGAAGGATCTCCGGCCAGGCCAGCTCACGGTCCGCCGCGTCCGTCCGACCCCGGGCCATCCGCTGCCCGGCAGTCTTCGGCTGCTCGCCCGGAAGCACGACGCGGTGCCCGGCCGCCGGCAGCGTCACCACGCGGGTCTCACGAGCGCCACGCGAGGCGACGATCCGCTCGGCGAACTCCGTCGCCGGCCAGACATTGTCGTCACCGCCCGCCACCAGCGGCACCTCGCGGATGCGCTCCACCGGGATCCGGCCGGCTCGGCATACGCGTCGTACACCTTGAGGCTTTCCCGGGTACCACCCGCGTAGCTCGGCGGGTCGTCGTCCGCCTGCCAGTCCAGATCGAACGGCACGAACGGCAACGGTTCGCCCTGCCACGTCCACGCGGACCGCTGGAGCCCGTCCTCGACGAACCGGCCCCACACGAAGGCGCTCGGAGCGAAGGCGACCACCCGCGTCCACGCGCTGGTCGAGCGCACCCAGCAGCAGCGCGGCCTCGGCGCCCCACGAGCTGCCATCTCCACCGGCCGATCGTCGCGCTGCGCGAGCTCGTCCACTGGATCCGTGCAGGAGCAGGACGCCGGTGGTCATGGGGCTGTCACCCGACGACGACCTCGACCCGCTGGAACTCCTTGAGCTCCGTGTAGCCGGTGGTGGCCATCGCGCGCTTGAGGGCGCCGACCAGGTTCATCGTGCCGTCCGGGACCCAGGACGGACCGAACAGGATCTGCTCGAGGGTCCCGGTGACGCCGACCTCGACCCGCTCACCGCGCGGCAGGTCCGCGTGCCAGGCCTCGGCCCCCCAGTGGTACCCACCACCGGGCGCGTCGCTCGCCCGGGCCAGCGGCGAACCGACCATCACCGCGTCGGCACCACACGCGACCGCCTTCGCCACGTCGCCGGACCGCCCGACCGAGCCGTCCGCGATCACGTGCACGTAGCGGCCGCCGGACTCATCCATGTAGTCCCGGCGCGCCGCCGCCACATCGGCCACCGCCGACGCCATCGGTACGGCGACGCCGAGCACCTTCCGCGTGGTGTGCGCCGCCCCACCGCCGAACCCGACGAGCACGCCGGCCGCACCGGTCCGCATCAGGTGCAGCGCGGCCTGGTGCGTCGCGCACCCCCCGACGATCACCGGTACGTCGAGGTCGTAGATGAACTGCTTCAGGTTGAGCGGCTCCGCCTGACCGGACACGTGCTCGGCGGAGACCGTCGTACCGCGGATGACGAACAGGTCGACGCCCGCGTCCACGACGTGCTTGGCGAACTGCTTGGTCCGCTGCGGCGACAGCGCGCCGGCCACCGTGACACCGGAATCGCGGATCTCCTGCACCCGCTGCGAGATCAGCTCGGGCTTGATCGGCGCCGAGTAGATCTCCTGCAGCCGGTGGGTCGCCTGCTCCCGGGTGATCGTCGTGATCTCCTCGAGCAGGCTGGTCGGGTCCTCGTACCGGGTCCAGAGACCTTCGAGGTTGAGCACGCCGAGACCGCCGGCCTTGCCGATCGCGATCGCGGTCGCCGGTGACATCACCGAGTCCATCGGCGCGGCCAGGATCGGCAGCTCGAACCGGTACGCGTCGATCTGCCAGGCGACCGAGACCTCCTCGGGGTCGCGCGTCCGCCGCGACGGCACGATCGCGATGTCGTCGAACGCGTACGCCTGCCGGCCCCGCTTGGCCCGGCCGATCTCGATCTCGGTCATGATGTCAGCCTACCGATCGTCGATCAGCGGTCGAGAAGCTGGCCCACCCACGACTCGAGACCGGGACAGCGGTCGATCACAACCTGCAGTTCCGCGTCGCGAATCACGTAGTGACTCGCGGCCAGGAGTTTCCGAAGGTCGCGCTCGTAGTGCTTCCAGACCATCCCGCCACCCTTGAACGAAGTTCCGTCGGCGAGTCGGGCGGTTTTGACGATCACTGGTGTGACATAGGCGCCGAAGGACTGCAGATAGGGGGCCAGGATCTCGTGGACGAACGCCGCTTCCGTCTGCCCTTCGACCAGAATGGCGATCTGACGAAACTCCATCAGCCGTGAACCACCCGAGGTGAATCGTCCGGCCGGGGTCGTCCTCCCAGGAGATTCTTCTCCCAGAGCTCGCCCAGCGAGTACTCCGACAGCCATTGCTCCAGTTCGCCCGGATCGGGCCGCTGGATCTTCGTTCCGTTCGGCGTACGTTCCACGATCGCGACCTCCTCAACGCTGAACTGCTCCAGGAGAGTGACCGACTGGGTCGCCGCAACCACGCGACGGTCCCTCGCTGCCCGCCGGAGAAGAGCTGCAAGCTGGTGGATCGCGAAGGGATGCAGGCCGAGTTCAGGCTCGTCGAGGACGATCGTCCCGGGAGCGTTGTCTTGAAGGAGAAGCACCGCCAGGCAGACGAAACGCAACGTTCCGTCGCTGAGACTGTCCGCCGAGAACACCGAATCCAGGCCACGCTCACGCCAGCGAAGCCGAATCGCACCGCCTTCTTGCTCCAGCACGAAGTCGTCGAAGTACGGCGCGACTGTGCGAACCGCCCGGACGATGCGCTGATATCGCGACGGATCGTCGGACTGGAGCCGCAGCACGACCGCAGCGATGTTCTGAGCATCGGGAGCGAGTGTGAGATTGTCGGCCGGATCGATGCGCCGCTTCGGAGGGGCGTCGGCGCTGGTGTCGTCGAAATGAAACACACGGCATCCGGTGACGACGCGAAGCACATACGCGGCCTTCGCGTCGTCCGCGGCCTCGACCCGGAGGCGACTCTCCCGTTGCCGTGGCCAGAGAGGTCTGGTGTGGACGCGGGTACTTCGACCGATCGTGGAACATGGTGGTCTCACGAACAAGGGCGATGTCATCGGGCGCGGGCTCGATCGTCACCTTGTACCCATTGGACGAATCCTCCTGCCAATCGCCCCAGACGTCCAGCTCGATCACCTCTGGAGTCATTGCCGGGTCCGAGGGCCGATGCAAGATCGCGGCGAACCCGTCCTGATCAGATGATCGTTGAGCTGGCGATCGATGACCCGGCCCAGCATTTCAAATGCGTCCACCACGTTGCTCTTACCGGCACCGTTCGGGCCAACCAGCAGGGTCAGCGGCCGGAGTAGTTCGGGGCTTCGACCGTCATCTGGATGTCGTGCGGGTGGGACTCCTGCAGGCCGGCAGAGGTGATCCGGACGAAGCGGCCCTTGTCCTGGAGCTCGGGCACGGTCCGCGAGCCGCAGTACCACATCGACTGGCGCAGGCCGCCGATCAGCTGGTGGGCTACCGCGGAGAGCGGTCCGCGGTACGGCACCTGCCCCTCGATGCCCTCGGCGATCAGCTTCTCGTCGCTGCCGACGTCGCTCTGGAAGTACCGGTCCTTGGAGTACGACTTACGCAGGCCGCCGGACTGCATCGCGCCGAGCGAGCCCATCCCACGGTACGCCTTGAACTGCTTGCCGTTGATGAAGACCAGGTCGCCCGGAGATTCCTCGCAGCCCGCCAGCAGCGAACCGAGCATCACGGTGTCCGCGCCGGCCACGAGGGCCTTGGCGATGTCACCGGAGTACTGCAGGCCGCCGTCGCCGATCACCGGGACACCGGCCGGCTTGCAGGCCAGCGAGGCCTCGTAGATCGCCGTGACCTGCGGTACGCCGACGCCCGACACGACCCGCGTCGTACAGATCGAGCCTGGTCCGACGCCGACCTTGACGCCGTCAGCGCCGGCCTCGACCAGGGCCTGGGCGCCCTCGCGGGTGCCGACGTTGCCGCCGACGATGTCGACGCCACGGGTGGCCGGGTCGGCCTTGAGTTTGCGGATGATCTCCAGCTGCGCCTGGGAGTGACCGTGCGCGGTGTCCACGACCAGGACGTCGACGCCGGCCTCGACCAGGCTCATGGCGCGCTTGTACGCCTCGCCGAAGAAGCCGATCGCGGCGCCGACCATCAACCGGCCGGAGCCGTCCTTGGTGGACAGCGGGAACTGGTCTCGCTTGACGAAGTCCTTCAGCGTGATCAGACCGGTCAGCCGGCCGGCGTCGTCGACCAGCGGCAGCTTCTCCACCTTGTGCTTGCTGAGCAGCGCCATCGCGTCATCGGCGGAGATGCCCTGCTGGCCGGTGATCAGCGGCTGCTTGGTCATCACCTCGTGGACCGGGCGGGACATGTCGTTCTCGAACCGCATGTCGCGGTTGGTCACGATGCCGACCAGGACGCCGGCGTTGTCGACCACCGGGACGCCGGAGATCCGGTACTGCGCGCAGAGTGCTTCGGCCTCGCCGATGCTGGCGTCCGGGCCGATGGTGATCGGCCGCGCGATCATGCCGGACTCGGAGCGCTTGACCAGGTCGACCTGCTGGGCCTGGTCCTCGATCGAGAGGTTGCGGTGGAGGACGCCGAGGCCGCCCTGGCGGGCCATCGCGATCGCCATCCGGGCCTCGGTGACGGTGTCCATCGCGCTGGACAGCAGCGGGATGTTGACCTCGACGTTGCGGCTGACCCGGGACCGGGTGCTGGCCTCGGACGGGATGACGTCGGACTCGTTCGGCTGCAGGAGTACGTCGTCGAAGGTGAGCCCGAGGGCGGCGAACTTGTCGGGAACTCCAGCGGGTGTGATGTCCATGGGCAAAACAAGCACCTTTACACGGCGAGAACGGGACCCCATCCTAATCCGCGCCCGCGCGGGCCCCCGAACCGCCCGTCCACAGGGCCGGTCCGGCCGGGTTCAGCCCCCCGCCAGGCCTCGGCGCGCCGGCTGGTGGGCCGGCGCGGCGAGGTCACTTGGTCGGCTTGTTGACGACGCCGAGGATCTTCAGCACGGGAGCGTCGGCCGTCGAGCCGTGGGCGCGGGCGATCGCCGCGTGCTTGCCCTCGGCGTACTGCCCGGTGGAGTGCTTGCCCGCGGGGTAGACCTTCCGGACCGAGCCGGTGGCGGCCTTCCCGCTCGAGTGCTTCGCGGCCGATTGCACAGCCTTGCCGAAGAACTCCCGGGCGCTCTCGTTCTCGACCACGGCCCCGGTCGGCGTCGGCAGGATCGGCGAGAGGACCTTGTCGACCAGTCCGGCCAGCGAGTCCGCCGGCGGCGTCTCGGTGCTGGTGTCACCACTCGGCTGGTCCGCACTGGGC
>Ga0193707_1000987_pt1 | contig 10321 bp, 11 predicted proteins | sample U3c2metaG_FD_143043 | JGI IMG/M metagenome (GOLD analysis project Ga0193707, IMG submission 143043) | Soil microbial communities from a riparian zone of the East river system, Colorado, United States - U3c2 | ecosystem: Environmental > Terrestrial > Soil > Riparian zone | place: USA: East River...
GCAGCGTGAGGTTCATCACTTGTAGCTCCGCTGCGACAATTTCACGTTCTCGAAGACGAGCGGCTCCTTGTTGAGAACGGGAACCTTTCCGTCTCCGGCGAACTGCCAGGCGGCGACGTAGGCGAAATTCTCGTCGTCGCGCAGTGCTTCGCCATCCGGAGTCTGACTCTCTTCCCGGAAGTGTCCGCCGCACGATTCAGTTCGATGCAGCGCGTCGAGGCACATCAGCTCGCCCAACTCGAAAAAATCAGCGACGCGTCCGGCCTTCTCGAGGGCCTGGTTCAGCTCGACGTCGCTACCCGGCACGTTGACGTCGCGCCAGAACTCCTCTCGCAGCTCCGGGATTTTCCTGAGCGCGGTCCTGAGCCCGGCCTCGTTGCGCGACATTCCGCAGTTGTGCCACATGATCTGGCCGAGCTCGCGGTAAAACGACGCTACCGTGCGCTTCCCCTTGATCGAGAGAAATCTCTTCGTTCTCTCCTCCACTTCGCCCTCTGCCGCCTTGAACGCCGCGTGCGCTGTGTCGACTTTTTCCGGCTTGCTGCTCGCCAGATAGTCCCCGATCGTGTTGGGAATTATGAAATATCCATCGGCGAGTCCCTGCATCAGCGCGCTGGCACCGAGTCTGTTGGCGCCGTGATCGGAGAAGTTCGCCTCACCGGTGACGTGAAGGCCGTCGATGTTGCTCATCAGATTGTAGTCGACCCAGAGCCCGCCCATCGTATAGTGAACCGCCGGGTATATCCGCATCGGAATCTGATACGGATTCTCGTCCGTGATCCGCTCATACATCTCGAAGAGGTTTCCGTAGCGTTCCCTGATCACGTCGATGCCGAGCCGCTTGATTGCGTCGGCGAAGTCGAGATAGACCCCGAGTCCTGATTCCCCGACTCCCCTCCCCTCGTCGCAGACCTCCTTCACGGCACGCGATGCGATGTCGCGCGGCGCAAGGTTGCCGAAGCTTGGATATTTCCTCTCGAGAAAGTAGTCGCGCTCGTTCTCGGGAATCTGCCGCGGGTCGCGTTTGTCCCCGGGCTTCTTCGAAACCCAGACCCGTCCATCGTTTCGAAGCGACTCGCTCATCAGCGTCAGCTTCGATTGATGTTCGCCGCTGACCGGAATGCAAGTCGGATGAATCTGCGTGAAGCACGGATTCGCGAACGCCGCTCCGCGCTTGTACGCGCGCCAGATCGCCGTCGCGTTGCATCCCTGCGCGTTGGTCGAAAGGAAGAAGACGTTGCTGTACCCGCCCGTCGCGAGAACCACCGCGTCCGCGGCGTGGGACTCGATGGCGCCAGTCACGAGATTGCGGACGACGATGCCGCGCGCCTTGCCGTCGATGACGACGAGATCGAGCATCTCCGTGCGTGGGTACATGGTCACGCCGCCTCGCGCGATCTGGCACTCGAGAGCCTGGTATGCGCCGAGCAGAAGCTGCTGCCCGGTCTGGCCGCGCGCGTAGAACGTTCGCGAAACCTGGGCACCGCCGAACGATCGGTTGGTGAGCAGCCCGCCGTACTCGCGCGCGAACGGAACCCCCTGTGCCACGCACTGGTCGATGATGTTCACGCTCAGCTCCGCGAGCCGATAGACGTTGCTCTCGCGGGAGCGGAAATCACCGCCCTTGATCGTGTCGTAAAAGAGTCGATAGACGCTGTCGCCATCGTTCTGATAATTCTTGGCGGCGTTTATTCCGCCCTGCGCCGCGATGCTGTGCGCACGCCGCGGCGAATCCTGGAAGCAGAAGCATTTCACGTTGTAGCCCAGCTCGCTCATCGTTGCAGCCGCAGCGCCACCGGCCAACCCCGAGCCGACGACGATGATCGTATGCTTCCGCTTGTTCGCGGGGTTCACGAGCTTCATCTCGAAGCGGTGCCGATTCCACTTCTGGGCAAGCGGTCCGCCGGGGATTCTCGCCTCCAGACGTATGGTCATCGTACGATTCCGGCGACGACCGCCAGCGGCACCGCGGTGAATGCGGCCCACACGAGAAGCGCGATCGCGAGCGAGATCCGGTGGTGCAAAGGTTCTGGAGAGGACGGGCTCACGCCAATGCTCCTCACCGAGCTCCACGCGCCGTGGAAGAGGTGCAGCCCCAAGGCCAGCATGGCGACGACGTAGAAGAGCGCCACCCACCAGATTCTGAAGCTCGTCACCACATTCGCGTACACGTCGTCTGGACTGAAGACGCCAGCCGGTCTGATCGTACCGGTCGTGAAATGCAGAATGTGCAGTACGATGAAAACGAGCAGGAGCGCCCCACCCCATCGCATGGTACGGGATGCGACCGTCGCGACTTGACGCTCTTGCTTCGTGTACGCGATCGGCCGCGCTGCCCTGCTCTGTCTCGTCAGCTGAACCGCCGCGATGACGTGGAGAATGACCGCGACAATGAGAACGATGCGCAGTGCCCAGAGCAGCTCGCCCGTGCTCTTGAGGAAATGCGAGTACGAATTGATGGCTTCGGGCCCGCGGAAAACCAGCAGGTTGCCGAGCGAGTGGAGAATGACGAAGCCGATACCAATGAGCCCGGTGACGCCCATGACGACTTTTTTGCCGACCATGGAGCCGTAGAAGGCGCGAAGGCTGCCCATCGGCGTCTTACAGTTTTACCGCGCCCATCGGCTCGCGGACAGCGTCCGCGCTCTTCGCCAGGGCATCGCGCTCCTCTCGGGTAAGCTCCACTTCGATGATCTTCTCGATCCCGCCGCGACCGATCTTGCACGGAACGCCGAGGAAGAGGCCCGACATCCCGTATTCGCCCTCGAGCCAGGCGGCGCATGGGAGAATTCGCTTCTGATCGAAAACGATCGACTCGCACATCTGAACCGCCGCCGCCGACGGAGCGTAGTAGGCCGACCCGGTTTTCAGGTGCTTCACGATCTCAGCTCCGCCACCGCGCGTGCGCTCGACGATCGCGTTGAGCTTGGCTTGCGGCATCAGTTGCGTGACCGGGATTCCGCTCACCGACGTGTAGGAAATCAGGGGCACCATGGTGTCACCGTGCCCGCCCAGAACCATCGCCTGGATGTCGCGGACCGAGACGTCGAGCGCCTCGGCGATGAACGCGCGGTAGCGAGCAGTGTCGAGAACGCCCGCCATACCGAGCACGCGCTTGCGGGGAAACCCTGTCACCTTCATCGCGACGTAGGACATTACGTCGAGCGGATTGGAGACGACGATCAGGATCGCGTCGGGAGAGGTCGTCTTGATCTGCTCGGAGACCTGCTTGACGATCCCGGCGTTGGTGTTGAGGAGATCGTCGCGCGACATGCCAGGCTTCCGCGCAATTCCGGCGGTGATGACGACGATCTCGGAGTCGTGGGTCTCGTCGTAGGTGTTGGTGCCGGTGACACGCGAGTCGAAGCCTTCAATCGGAGCCGACTGCCACTGATCGAGCGCCTTGCCCTGTGGGATTCCTTCCATCACGTCGACCATCACGACGGTGCGGGCGAGCTCTTTTTCGGCTATGCGCTGCGCGGTGGTCGCGCCGACGTTGCCAGCGCCGACCACCGTAATCTTGTTGACCATTTTCTCGTTCTAGGTGTGGAGAGACGTGCGCGAAAGTTACCCGGGCGACGCTCGGATGGCGAGTCTCTCAGCCGCCGATTTGGGACAGCGCGCGAAGTCCGCCGACCTGCATTTGGAGGAGATTGTGCTCTTTCGGTTTGGAGGAAAGCGCGCTGCGAAAAAATGGCTCGAGGGGCAATCCTTCCCGCAGCGGCGAGCGAAGATCGACCTCATCATCACCGAAAAGGCAGGTGCGGAGGCGTCCGTCCGCCGTGAGCCTCACGCGATTGCAGGTGCCGCAGTAGGTGTGCGACATCGGCGTGATGACGCCAACCGTCCCGCGCGCATTGGCAAAGCGATAATAGCGAGCGGGCCCATTTCCGCGCGCCGGCCCGATTGCGGGCTCGAGTGGCGCGATCTCCTCCAGCTGGCGCAGGACTTCCTCGCTAGGTAAAACGTGATCCCACGTCAGCTCCCGCATTTCTCCCACCGGCATCAGCTCGATGAATCTCACGTGCCATTCGCGGTCGATCGTCAGGCGCGCGAAATCGCGGAGCTCATCGTCGTTGATGCCACGCATGACGACGACGTTGATCTTGATGGGCGAGAGCCCCGCTTCCTCTGCCGCTGTAGCGGCCGCGATTGGATCGAAATCGATGCTTCTCCGCGAAATCGCTCTGATGCGATCGAGCCGGAGCGAATCAGCGCTCATGTTGACGCGATCGAGCCCCGCCTTTCTCAGTGATCGAGCGAGGTCGGGCAATCGCAGTCCATTGGTTGACAGCGAGATGTCCTCGATTTCCGGGATCGAGCGGAGCATCCCCACCAGAAGCTCGAGTTGCGGACGCAGTGTCGGCTCGCCACCGGTGATCCGGAGACGCCTCAACCCGAGCGGTGCCAGCTCGCGGACAACCTGAGCAATCTCTTCGTAGGAGAGGATATCGGACTTGGGAAGCCATTCGAGCCCGGCGGCGGGCATGCAGTACACGCAGCGGAAATTGCACTTGTCCGTGACGGAGATGCGGAGATACTCGATGCTCCGGCCGAAGCCATCTCGCAACGTGATACTCACTTCGCGGTTACTCCGCTCGCCTTGGTGGGGTCCACCCACTCTCGCGTCCCATCGATATAGTGCTCCATCTTCCAAATGGGGACACGCTTCTTGATCTCTTCGATCACGTAGCGGGTGCAATCGAGTGCGGGCCCACGATGCGCATGCGCCGCGACGATCGCCACGCTGGTCTCTCCGAGGGAGAGCACCCCTATTCTGTGCTCGACGATCAGCGACGTGACACCAAAGCGGTCCGCTGCCTCCGCGACGATCTGCTCGAGCTCGGCCTCGGCCATGGAGGTGTAAGCGGAGTAATCGATGGCACTTACAGCGCGGCCGTCGCTCGTGTCGCGCACCGTTCCCGCAAAAAGCGAGATCGCTCCGTAGCCGGTGGATGCGATGCTGGCGATGAGCGCCGCCGGATCGATCGCGCGAGTGACGAGTGCGACGCGTATCATCCGCTCACCCACCCGCTACAGGCGGGATCAGCGCGATCTCGTCGCCGGGACCAACAACCTGGTCCGCTGTCGCAAACTTTCGATTGACGGCGACGCGGGGAGAGTCCGGAAGGATCGAAGCGCCCGGGAGCACACGCAGATGGTCGAGGAGATCCGCGACTGTGCTACCAGATTTGAGAGGGAGTTCGAGGGTGGGACCGCCGAAGCTCTCGGCGTATGACGCAAACAGTTGCACCGTCACCGTGGACATGTGCGCACTCCCCTCGCCTGCTGTGAAGCTAAGTCCTTATGCTTCCGACATCTGCGACATGTCCACGCCAGCGACGAGTGCTCGCAGCTCTTTCGACGGCTTGAAGACGGGGACGGGTCGGGCGGAAACCTCAACTGGAGAGCCGGTGCGTGGATTGCGCGCCATCCGGGTTTTCCGATTTCGAATCTTGAAGGTGCCGAATCCCCTGACTTCGATGTTTTCCTGGGTCTGGAGGGATTCCTTGATCGCCTCGAGGAAAGCGTCCACGACGCGAGCGCAATCTTTCTTTGAGATCATCGGCCCAGCGGTTCGTGAAATCTGGGTCGTGACGCGCTCGACGAGGTCGGCTTTAGTCATTGAAAAACTCCGTATGGACGCGCGCGAGAGCGCGTAAGTGCTTTGAAACTATGGCTTTACTAATATGGTGTCAAGGCGATTTTAACGCTACTTGGCGGCTCCTTTGAGGGCACTAAGGAACTCCTGGAACAGGGGCCGCGCGTCATGGGGGCCCGGCGCAGCCTCCGGATGGTACTGGACTCCGAAAACCGGGAGGGTCCGGTGCCGAAGGCCTTCGATGGTCCGATCGTTCAGATTGACGTGCGTTACTTCCAGATCCGGCGCACCCGTAACCGACTGCTCGTCCCCTACGACCGCAAAGCCATGGTTTTGCGACGTGATCAGGACTCGGCCCGTCTCGACTTCCTTTACCGGGTGATTTCCGCCGCGGTGCCCGTAAGGCATCTTCGACGTCGAGCCACCGAAGGTAAGTCCCAACAGCTGATGCCCCAGGCAAATCCCGAAGATCGGCACTCCTTTGGAGGCGATTGTTCGAATGATCTCGGGAGCGTACGACACCGCGTCCGGGTCGCCGGGCCCATTCGACAGAAAGATTCCGTCGGGGTCGTCCACTAGCGCCGCATCCGCGGATGTGTCGGCGGGGACTACGGTTACGCGGCAATCGTTTTCATCGAACAGTCTCAGGATGTTGCGCTTGATTCCGTAGTCGTAGGCGACGATGTGGTGACGGGCCCGCGGATCTCCCCAGCTATAACGCTCCCGTGTAGACACGCGGGACGCGAGATCCAGCCCCTCCATCGACGGGCACGCGTCGAGCGCCAACCTGCTCGCTTCGTCGGGCTCATTGCCGGCTCCGATGACGCCGCGCATCACGCCAACTGACCTCAAGTGTCGAGTGAGGCGGCGAGTGTCAACATCTTGAATGATCGGGACTTGAGATGCGGCAAGCCAAGCTCCAAGTCCGGCGGTGGCGCGCCAGTTCGAGTACGTCTCGGAGAGCTCGCGAACGACTACTCCAGCGACCTGCGGGGCGCTGGATTCCGGGTCTTCGGCGTTGACGCCATAGTTGCCGATCTGTGGCGCCGTCATCACGACGATCTGTCCGCGATACGAGGGATCGGTGAAGACCTCCTGGTAGCCGGTCATGTTTGTCGTGAAAACGACCTCGGCAACCGCGGGCAGCAGGGTACTGTCCGACCCAGCCAGCCGGCCACGAAAAAGGGTTCCGTCCTCAAGGAGGAGGAACCCCGGCTCAGTGATGCGAGACTCGGCTGCCAACTTTACCGCTTCGGAGTGGTAGCTGGAGGTTTTGCCGTCTTCGTTCCCGCGGGAGCGGTCGCCGCCGGAGCTGGCTCGAGCGGAACCGCTGGAGCTGATGTCGGCGGAGGCGCCACGTTCTGGGGTTGACCGCCCAGTCCTTTCTCGAGCACCGACCGCGGCGCCGAGGTGTGCGTCGACATGATTTGCAGGATGAAGCAGAGACCAAGGAAGATGCCGCCGCCCCACCAGCTGATCTGGGTGAGGATATTTCCGGCCTGGCGGATTCCGATGAGTGCGTCGGGCGCGGAGCTCGCGCCACCGAAGCTCGCGGCCATACCGCCGCCCTTTCCGCTCTGAAGCAGAATGGCCAGCATCACCACGAAGCAGTCGATAACGAGCAGTACGAGAAGAAACGTGTAAAGCATTGATAGAATTAAGGTTCAGTCCAGCCTTTCAATATCGGCGGCGATAGGAATTCAGTCAAGTCTGCGCCCGTCTAGATCCCCGCGATCGAGAGCCACGAAGACGCCTCGACGCTGGCGCCTCCAACAAGGAGCCCGTCGACTTCCGGTGAGCCGAGGAGGCTGGCCGCGTTCGTCGAGTTGACGCTTCCTCCATAGAGGATCGGAATCTCGTCGCCCCGGGTTCCGATCATCTGGCAGAGCTCCGAGCGAAGCACCGTGTGGATCGCGGACGCGTCGCCGGCTGAGGCGGTGAGGCCAGTACCGATTGCCCACACCGGCTCATAGGCGAGCATGAAATCCACGGAGATGAGATTCGGCGTCTGCGACAACCCCTCGCGCAGCTGGCGGGTCACGAGGCTTTCGGTTTCTCCCGCCTCGCGCTGCTGAATGGTCTCCCCGACGCAGAGCATGAAGGAGAGTTTTACGCGCGCTGCCGCGAGACATTTCTTCGCGCACTGGGCGTCCGTTTCGCCGAAGACGTGCCTTCGTTCCGAGTGCCCCACCAGCACGACGCGGGCGCCGGCATCAGCCGCCATCGGCGCCGAGATCTCGCCGGTGAAGGCCCCCTTCTCCGCCCAGTGAATGTTTTGAATCCCGGCGACAACATCGCTTCGGCCGGACGTGGCTGCCGCGACGACGGGGAGGGAAACCGCGGGAGGAAAGATGATTACCGTGCGTTCGGTCCGCGGCTTGTAGCTCGCGAGAAACGCGTCCATGAAAGTCTTTGCCGCCGTCGGGCCGTTGTTCATCTTCCAGTTGGCGGCGAGAACCGGACGCTTCACTAGTCGGCCTCGTCGAGGATTTCCACGCCGGGAAGTTTCTTTCCTTCGAGGAATTCGAGCGACGCGCCGCCGCCTGTGGAGACGTGGCTCATCTTGTTCTCGAGTCCTGCTTCAGCCACGGCTGCCGCGGAGTCCCCGCCGCCGACGATCGTGGTCGCGCCCTTCCCCGTCGCGTTCGCCATCGCGTCCGCTACCGCGCGTGTGCCGGCGTCGAACGGCGGCGTCTCGAAGACGCCCATCGGCCCATTCCAGATTATCGTCTTGGCTGAGGCGATTGCGCGCGAGTACGACGCGGCCGATTGCGGGCCGATGTCGAACATCGCCTGATCTTTTGGAATCGCATTGCGCGGGACGGCCTTTGCTTCCGTTGATCTCTCGAGCGACGGGGCGACCATTGCATCGTGTGGGAGGGTGAGGCGCATGCCGCCGCGCTCAAGCAGATCCTTCGCCATATCAACGCGGTCTTCCTCGACCAGCGACTTGCCCGTTTCCAGACCCATTGCGCGATAAAACGTACATGCCATCGCGCCGCCGATCAGCAATCCATCGACTTTGGGAAGCAGTTGCTCGATGACGTCGATCTTTCCCGAGATCTTCGCTCCGCCGAGTATCGCAATGAACGGGTGCTTCGGATTTGCGAGCGCGCCACCGAGGTACTCGAGCTCCTTCTCCATCAGCAGACCCGCGACGGCCGGACGCAGGTGTTCCGCGACGCCGACGGTCGATGCGTGCGCCCGGTGCGCCGCGCCAAAGGCATCATTCACGAAAAAGTCGCCTAGCTCCGAAAGGGCTCGTGCGAGGCGCTCGTCATTCTTCTCTTCGCCGCCGAGGAAGCGCGTGTTCTCGAGGAGGAGAATTTCGCCCGGCTTGAGATTCTGGCACGCCTGGAGCGCTTCGTCCGAATCGGTCGACTCGACGAAGTTCACGATGCAGCCGGCCAGCTCCTGAAGCCGATTTGACACCGGCTGAAGCGAGTACTTGGGATTGGGTTTCCCCTTTGGCCGTCCCAGGTGCGAGAGAATTACGGGGCGCGCGCCGCGATCGAGCAACAACTTGATCGTCGGCAGCGAGGCACGAATCCGCGTGTCGTCCGTGATGTTGCCATCGTCGTCGAGCGGGACGTTGAAGTCGACGCGAACGAGAGCTCGCTTGCCCCGCACCTGCGCATCGCTTAGGTCGCGGACGGATTTCTTTTTCATTCTCAGGGCTCGATCTAGAGTCGCGACCCCATAAAGCGGAGCATGTCGACGCACCGCGAGGCGTAGCCCCATTCGTTGTCGTACCAGCCGTGGACTACAACGAGATTTCCGTCGATCACGTTGGTGGTCTTCGCGTCGAGAATGCACGACGCGGGATCACCGATGTAGTCGCTCGACACGAGCTCCTCCTCGGTGTAACGGAGGATTCCCACGAGCGGTCCCTCGGCCGCAGCCTTCTTGAATGCGGCGTTTACCGATTCCTTGGTGGCGCCTGCTTTCTCGATCTCGACCGTAAGGATCGTGAACGACACGTCGGGGGTCGGAACACGAATGGAGGTGCCGTCGATTTTCCCTTTCACTTCGGGGATGACGAGCGACGTTGCTTTCGCCGCTCCGGTCGTCGTCGGGATCATGGACAGCGCTGCTGCGCGGGCGCGCCGCAGATCCTTGTGCGGGAGATCGAGGATCTGTTGATCGTTTGTGTAGCTGTGGATCGTCGTCATCGCCCCGTGCTTGAAGCCGAAGGTGTCGCGAATGACTTTGACCATCGGCACCAGGCAGTTGGTCGTGCACGAAGCGTTCGAGACGATTGTATGCTTCGCGGAATCGTACTTGTCGCTGTTCACGCCCATGACGATAGTGATGTCCTCGCCTTTTGCGGGCGCGGAGATCAGAACCTTCTTAGCACCCTGCGTGACGTGCTTGCGGGCATCATTAGCCTCGGTGAAGCGTCCCGTTGATTCGAGGACGATGTCGACGCCGAGTTCCTTCCATGGGAGCGCGCCCGGATCCTTCTGAGAGAGAATCTTGATCTCGTCGCCGTCGATGATGATAGAATCCTTTCCTGCCTCAACGTCGCCCTGATAGGTGCCGTGCACCGAGTCGTATTTGAAGAGGTGCGCGAGAGTCTTCGTGTCGGTCAGATCGTTCACCGCGACGAAGTCGAGATCCGCGACGCCCTGGATCTTTGCCGCGCGCACGACCTGCCGGCCAATGCGTCCAAATCCGTTGATGCCAATCCTTGTTGCCATTCCGTAAGCTCCCTTCGGT
>Ga0193707_1000988_pt1 | contig 10315 bp, 10 predicted proteins | sample U3c2metaG_FD_143043 | JGI IMG/M metagenome (GOLD analysis project Ga0193707, IMG submission 143043) | Soil microbial communities from a riparian zone of the East river system, Colorado, United States - U3c2 | ecosystem: Environmental > Terrestrial > Soil > Riparian zone | place: USA: East River...
TCTCATAGTTCTCGAAGGTGAGCTGGACGCGTTCGCGTGACGGCTCGTAGTAGATCCGCCAGGTTCCCTGGTCAGCGGCCTGTCCGACCGCAGCCGACGAACCAGCCGCCAGGAGCAGCATGCACAGCGCCAGCGAAAATCGCCGAGTGAGATGTCCGGAACGAAATCGGGTTGGTTGCGGCATTGGAGCTCCAGAGCAGGGTGGTGGGCAGCAGAAGGCCCTACAATTGGATCAACCAGACCCGGGAAAGGTTTGAACGGTCAGCCGTGGACTGGAGCCGAGTCGCGACCCGGGGTGGCCCGATCGAATTGGCAAGCAGGCAAATCGCGACCTTCGAATCAACGCTCCGTCAGCGCTTGTCGTGGGTTTTTGTTTCGCGGACCGGTGCGTCGATCGCTTGCCGCACCAGACGCTTGAGTTCTTCATCGGTGATGTTTGGCCAATTGGCCTGGCGATAAGGCAACCGCCGGCGCGCGGGTCTGTCCACTCCCTCGAAGCAAATCCAGCCATTTTGAAAATCGCCGAGGAACTGTCGGCCGTTCGAGCTGGCTTTGGTCAGACCCGGCACCACCAACCAGGCGCGCCATGGCCGGGCCACATCGTCGGTGAATTCGCGAACGCCCATCGCAGCCTTCTCAGCCGTCTCACCGCGTTCGTCCACTTTCGATTCCGGGGTCCCCTTGCGGGGCGCAGGTGCCTGCGTATCACGGTCAGGCGCAACATCGATTTTGATCGGCCGCTCACTTTTCGCATGCCTACGACGCTTTATCTGACTGCGTACGGCGATCGTTTGTTTTGCCGCTGATGCAGCGGCTAGCAGGCTGTCCTCGAGTTTGCGAACCTCCTCGGTGGATTCAGTCGATACCCCGTCCGCCTCTGCCTCACACGCCTCTTCGAGTCTGCGCCGGAGCTCGTTTTCGGCGTCGTCGAGCTGCTTCTGGAGCGGATCGCGATCGGATGTTTCGGAAGGACTGGACGACATGGCTAACTCGCGATGGGGTAAAGCGAGCGTTGCAAAACTTTTACCACATTCCAATGCGCCCAGTGTGCTGTCGGCGCTCCTCCTGCGATAGCCGCGAGCCCTCTTACGTCTGTTTCTTGGGCATGCCGCTGAAGACTTCGAGGATCACGTGCGGCGCTTCGACTAATTCCAAATGCAGAGCAAGCACGTCCAGCGTTTCCATCGGGTCTGGAACAAAAGTAGCGTCTAATCCGAGTCAAAGGAGCCCGGGTGAGCGCGGATCGAGGTGCGGTGAGAATTCCCGCTTAACGCACATCAATTGAGAGGAATATCATGAAAATCGTAATTATCGGCGGAAGCGGGCTGATCGGGTCGAAAGTCGTCCGCAAGCTGAGTGACCAGGGCAATGAAGCCGTGCCTGCGTCCCCGAACACCGGCGTCAACACTCTCACCGGCGAGGGGTTAGCCGAAGTCCTGAAGGGCGCTGCCGTGGTCGTCGACGTCTCGAACTCTCCGTCGTTCGAGGACACGGCCGTGCTGAACTTCTTCCGGACGTCGACCAGCAACCTCCTCGAGGCCGAAGCAGCAGCAGGCGTGCGACATCACGTCGCGCTTTCCGTCGTCGGCACTGACCGCCTCTCCGAAAGTGGCTATATGCGGGCGAAGATCGCCCAGGAAAAACTGATCGAGCAATCGTCGATCCCGTACTCGATCGTCCATGCGACGCAGTTCTTCGAGTTCATGAAGGGCATCGCCGACGCGGCCACTGACGGCAACGCGGTGCGACTCGCGCCTGTGCTGATTCAACCGATGGCGGCCGAGGATGTCGCCACCGAGGTCGCCAAGGTTGCTGTCGGAGCACCACTGAACGGCATTGTCGAGGTGGGAGGGCCTGAGCAGTTTCGCCTGGACGAGATCGTTCGCCGATACCTTACCGCACGTGAGGATCCACGTTCAGTGATCGCAGATCCGCACGCGCGCTACTACGGGGCGGAACTTGGAGAGCGTACGCTCGTGCCCGCGAAGAACGCCACCATCGGCGAGACCAGATTCGAAGACTGGCTCAGTCAGCAGTTCGTGAGCGCGACTGGCTCATGACACGAGTGCCTCGCCTCCCGCTTCCGGTGGTCGCAGAACCGAGTAGGCTCTCTCGAGGGAACGACCTAACCAATCTTCGAAGCGTGTCTCGGCCAGGCGCGCGTCAGCGCCGGGCAGAAGCGAGCGCTCGTCGACTTCAGCGCCGAAGAACCGAGCCCGCGGGTCGCTCACAACTTCACGTGGATCGTGGCGTGCCATCAACCGGCGTCGCGCCAATTCATCCGCGCGGAACTGTTCGGGGCCGGCCACTTCAATAGTACTGTTTAGGGGAGCGCCGACGCTGACGTTGCACAGCATGTTGGCAACGTCGTCGCCGGCGATTGGCTGAACCAACACCGGTGGCACGCGTACTGTCGTCCCATCAGTGGCTAACCCGGCCAGCTTCTGAATGGTCTCAAAGAACTGTGTCGCGTGGACAATCGAGTAAGGAATCGAACTGCCCTTGATCAGCTTCTCCTGGGCGAACTTCGCCCGCATGTAGCCGCTTTCGGGGAGGCGTTCTGTGCCCACGACCGACAGCGCGACGTGGTGTTGCACGCCCGCTGCCGCCTCGGCGGTCAGGAGGTTGTGGGTCGACGTCTCGAAAAACTCCAGTGCAGCAGCGCCATCAAATGTGGGAGGGTTGGAGAGGTCTATGACCACCGACGCTGTTGCCAGAACGTCGGCGAGTCCGCGGCCGCTCATTGTATCGACACCCGAGCTGCGTGAGGCTGCAACTACTTCGAACCCGGAGTTCCGCAGCTTCGTCACGACTTTCGATCCGATAAGTCCCGTGCCGCCGATAACGATGATCTTCACAGCACCTCCTTTGATTTGTGGCGGGCCGCATCGGCGGAGTGTTGATGACTGCGGCTCCGCCGATGTTTGATCAGCACCGCTGTGCTCGTTGTGTGAATACTGTGTAAAATCGTCCCGGGATTGAAACCCTGGTCGTGCTTTTCTGTCTAATCTTAGTCAATGGAGCCCGCGTGATCATGCAACGACGTCCGTTTCAATGGCTGCCTCTTCTCCTCGCCGCGCTGGCAGCCATCGCTTGCCGACCCGCCGGACCGGAGCAACGCTACGGATTCATCACACGACTCGGCAACGACACGATTTCCGTGGAGAGTGTCACTCGCCGCGGAGACAAGGTCGTCGTCCACAGTGTGGATCGCTTCCCGCGCGTGAGCCGGCGACACACCGAGATCGAGCTCGGCCCAGGAAGTACCATCCGCCACCTGGTGATGGACATCAATACACCGTCGGAACCCGCAAGTCAGCGCAAGCGGCACGTCACAGCCGATGTGACTCCCGACTCCGTTCACCTCGTCAAGACCGACGACGCGGGCACGTTGCGATACAAGTTCGGGACGAACGGCGCTGTTGCCATGGCCCACGTGCCACAGATGTACAGTCTCTACGAGCTCTATTTCGACGCGGCCTTCGCTCGTGCCGCGGCGGAGAAACGAGGGGCGGGCGACACAGTGCAGCTGCGGCAGTTCTACATCGACCGCGAATTCGATCGGTTTCCTCTGCACCACGGAGTCGTACGCCTTCTATCGGGTGACCGGGCAGAAATTCAGCACGACTGGCTCGCCGGAACAGGCCAGGCCACGTTCGATTCCGCCGGCCGCATGCTGACCTATTCAGGAGCCAGAACAACCTATTTGGTAAGCGTTGCGCGCGTAGCTTCGCAGCCCGACATAAAGCCCATCGCCGACAAGTGGCAGGCGCTCGAGACTGCGAACGGCGGCTTCAAGCAGCTCAGCCCTCGAGACACCGTGAGGGCGAGTATCGGCAACGTCTCGATTACGATCGACTACAGCCGGCCGCACGCGCGAGGACGCGTTCTGCTCGGCAACATCATTCCGTATGAGCGGGTGTGGAGGACCGGCGCGAACGCCGCGACACAATTCACTACGTCGGCGCCTGTGAGGTTAGCTGGCATCCAGCTCGCCGCGGGAACCTACACGTTGTGGACGGTTCCCCACCAAAACGGAGTGGATCTCATCGTGAACGGACAGGCCGGGCAATGGGGGACGCAGTACGACCACTCTCGCGACGTGGGAACAGCACGCATGCAGTCGGCCGCGCTTTCGACGCCAGTCGACCAATTCACGATATCCGTCTCCGGCAATGACGCGCGGCACGGGACGCTTACACTTGAGTGGGGATCGTTCCGCTGGACGGCGCCCATCGAGGTGCGCTGAAACCTTAACTGCAACTTATGACTACCGGCCGGGGGCTTCGGGCGGGTCGGCCGGGGGCTACGCGCGGGCTGTTTGGTATGCGCGAGCCTGCGCAGGGGGCGTGCGAACAGTGACAGGAACCCCAACCACTTTAATGGTGTCCCCTTGAATGGTGTCGCAGTGAGGGACAGCCCGCACGCAGCCCCGAGCCGGCTCGGCCCGCAGCCCCCGGCCGGTAGTCATAAGTTGCTGTTAAAGACCCGCCGACAGTCCCCGGCCGGTAGTCATACTTTGCAGCAGAATCATTCAAAAACTAACAGCGCCCCCGTTCAATACTTTCGCCGCGAATCGACCCAACTTTCAAGCGAGTTCAGTATGTACTGGAAAGCAGGGGTCGATACAATGTCACGCAAAATCACAGTCACCGGCGCCGAGGCACTGCTCGCGATCGCAGCGTGCGAGCGGACCACGAGCCTGATCGGCCACGCTGAAACGAAGCCCGGCCAGAACATCACCTTCGCGTACGGCGCGGTTGGCCGCTTGTTCCCACCAGATATGGAAGACTCCTGGAGCGAAGCCTCCGACGCCAACCTGAGCGTCGAGGTGCAGCGGGTTATGACGAGGCCGGGGGTTTACCGCTACCAGTGCACGATTCAGCCGGACGGGAAAGGAGTCCTCAGCTGATGATCACGCTCGAGCCCGCGCCCTCCATTCGGCCGTCGTCCATGCCGAGGTCCATCAGGATCACCGCGCTTTCAACCGGAACACTTCAGCTCAAGCCCACATTTCTCGAGGGCAGCCCGTCGCACGGCGGACCACTGGGATTGATCCGCGATATCTGGCGCGACCCGCGTTGGACCCGGCCGTTGCCGATGTGGTCCTGGATCATCGAGACCGGGACCGAGCTGATTCTGGTGGACGCCGGCGCGCGTCCCGGTGCGACCGGTGGCGTGACGAAAACCAGGTTTGACATCTCGCCCGATCAGGCGCTCGTTCCGGAGTTGGCTCGCCGGGGGTTCAGACCGGCCGACTTCGACCGTGTGCTGCTCACGCATCTGCATGGGGATCACGTTGGAGCGCTCGCGGAATTCGACCCGCAGCGCGTGTGGGTAGCGAAATCGGAGTGGCAGCCCGTGGCTCATTTCCCCGGCAGTCTGCTACGCTTCATGACCGCGCCGGTGCACCGGGGCTTCGTTCCTCGAGTCTTTGAATTCGACGGATCACCCATGCTGGGATTCCCCGCCAGCTGGCGCGTAACATGGGATGGCTCGATTGTCGCCCTGCCGACACCAGGTCATTCTCCAGGGCACACGAGTTTTCTGGTGCGCACGGGCAAAGGCGCCGTGCTGCTCGCGGGTGACGTCACTTACGACCTGCCTGCCCTCGAACTGCAGCGCGACCAGGGCTTCATTGCCGACGTCGACAAGCATCACGACACTCTCCGCCGAGTGCTGTCGCTTGTAAAGAATGGCGTCGCGTATCTGCCGAGCCACGATCCGGAGTCGCCTGATCGACTCTGACGAGGAGTCAGGGCGAACCCTGCGCAGGCTCGCGCCTACCAAACAGCTCGCACGTAGCCCCCGGCCGGCTCGCTCGCGGCCCCTGGCCGGTAGTCATATTTGCAGTTGTCCCTAACTGCTGCGCCGGTGTCGCAACCTGAACGAGCTAACCTCCGGGCGTCTCGCAGTTGATCATCCAGGGAATACCGAAGCGATCGACGACCATGCCGAATCGCTCTGACCAGAATGTCTTTGCGATCGGGTACAGCACCTGACCACCCTTCCCCAGCTTCTCGAACACCCTCTCGGCTTCATCCGCGTTTGGGATGTTCAGCGAGAGCGAGATCCCCCGCGGTTTCTCATACCGCTCAGGAGGGACATCGGCGCCCTCCAACAGCTTTCCGCCAATCGTCACGCTGCCATGCATGATCTTGCGATCCCACCCCTCGGGAACGACGTCTGCCATCGGCGAATCAGCGTAACGGAAAAGGAGGCCAGGTTTGGCACCGAGCCCTTCCTCATAGAATTTGAACGCAGCTTCGCAATCGCCCTTGAAGCTGACGTAGGCCGATACTTCCAAGTGTGACTCTTCAGACGGGGTGAGGTTTGCAGCGCGCGTACGCTTTTCCGCTGTCGCTTTCAGCGTCGCGCCATGATCTCTGCTCATCCCTACGATTGAGCGGCCCTCCTTGTTGTGTCCTAACTGCAACTTATGACTAATGAGCGGCCTTCCTTGTTGTGCCCTAACTGCAACTTATGACTACCGGCCGAGGGCCGTGGGCGAGCCGGCCGGGGGCTACGTGCGAGGTGTTTGGTAAGCGCGAGCCGGCGCAGGGGGCATGCGAACAGTGACAGGAACCCCAACCACTTGAATGGTGTCCCCTTGAACAGTGTCCTACCGAGTGACGGCCCGCACGTAGCCCCAGGCTGACACGCCCAAGGCCCCCGGCCGGTAGTCATACGTTGCAGTTAAAGACCCGGCCGGTAGTCATACGTTGCAGTTATCGACCGGATTTCTCACGCGCTAGCGCGGGTTGCTTAGCCCGCGCGCGATTCGTCTTACTGGATGCGAGTTGCCCTTGTGGCCCTTCTGGTTTTCTTCGCCGCGCTAGTCCACAGCAGCGGCGCCCAGGTCAGCCCCATCCCCGTGAAAGCTCCGTTCTGGGACGACACCACCGCCGAATCACCCATTTATCCCGTCGGTGACGCGGCGCCCGTCTATCGCGCCGTCCTCGATCTGCTTTACCTCGACGGCGACAAACGGCCGCCCGTGATCATCATGCACGACTCCGCCGAGGGGAAAATGGGCGGACCTTGCCCGTTCGCGAAGTGTGTGGGGCAGGTATGGAATCATAAATCGAAGATGGACACCTCCACGGTTCTCTCTTACGCGAGACTCACACGCAGGCGGCCGCTACTCACCCAGTTCGGCTACCCCATCCCCATCGTCTTCATCTCGTACGACGACGTCCGACGCATGGAGGCCGACGGGCGCGAGGTCCTCGCAGCCCATCCTATGCCGCCCGATCTTCCCAAACGCAGTTGGGGATTCTGGGTCGAGCTGCAGCGGAAATATCCGGGGGCGTGGGGAGTGACGACTCTGTCGAAGGTCGGATTCAACAAGCGGCATACCGAGGCGCTCGTCCAGGCACATCAGTGGTGCGGTGACGACTGTCGCGTCCACGAGACGTTTTTTCTCAAGCAGACCAAGGGGCGGTGGCGCGTCGTCGAACGAATTCCGGAGGAAGTCGATCCCGGCACCTTACCATATGGTCGATACCTCGGACCCGTCGGCACCACCTCGAAGGAATCGGAAATCATTCCCATCGACCGACCCGGCGGTCCATCAGAGGCGACTGCGCGCGCCGACGTCTACCGCATCGTTCTCGACAGTCTTTACTCGGTGAACGGCGAGCGACCGAAGCGCATCGTGCTCACCAACTGGTTCTGGACGGGGGGTCAGATCCCCGCGCACACCAGCGCTATCGATCCCGCGCTCGTCAAGAGATTCTCGTTCCTCGGCGGCATTCGCGCACCCTTCGACGCGATAGCCAGGTCTCGCTTCGCGATCTCGACTCTGCCGCTTGATTCGGTTCCGGCGCTGCGCGAGCGGGGTGTATCGCTCGACGTCGAGGCAACGGGCAATCCCTTCTATGTCGCCCTCGCCACGAAATATCCCGGCGCGTGGGGCATGCTCGGCGTCAGCAGGATCGCGTTCAATCCAAATCGGTCGCAGGCGCTGGTGAACACGTATCACGCCTGCGGGAACTCCTGCACCAGCCGCGACACCTGGTTCCTCACTCGATCAGGAAAGACCTGGCAGATCGCCGAGCGGATTTCCGGAGACAAACAGAACTACGTGGAAGTCGAACCGCTGCGATACGTCGGCTCTGACGTAAGTCCGATCGCCTATCGGCCGCGGCGTGTGCAAGGGGTTGTAACTGACGAGGTCACTGGGAAGCCGCTTCCCTTCCTCGAAATTGTCATCCGCCGCGCACTCAATTCAGGGGTCAACGTCACAGACCCGCCGGTTCGCACTGACACGGCGGGACACTACACACTTGCAAAGCTGCCGCTCAACGCAGCGATGACCATGGTCGTGCCCTGTCCCGGTCAGCAGCATGCGGCGCAGGTTCAGCCGATTGGCGTGACGCCGGGCATGGACACAACCATCAACATCTCGGTGAATTTTGGGATTTGTGATACGACGGCAGTGAAAGCGCCGCTGGCAGCCCTGAACCCGCTCTCGGGAGCGCAGACGTTCATCAGCAGTGATTCAGCGCGCTTCGCTCAGTGTGACTTATCAACTCCGGATTCAGTGGGATGCGTCTCGGGCGTGAGCTCGATCCCCCAGGGTCCGTCATCTGCCCATCGATTCACGTGGATGTATTTGACGCCGGGCGCGAATCCGGGTTTCCGCACGCGGATGACGACGTGCCTGAACCTGATTCCATTGAACGAGAAGTACCCGCCTGGCGATGTCGTCGTTCGCGCGATGACGTCATCCGGCGTGGCACCGTCGCTGATTGCTACTTCGGCGCCCGCCACCGCGCGCGGGTTCGGGCCGGGCCCGGTGACGATGCCACCGATCGTCCTGGCCGAAGTCGAGGGCGGCGGACCGAGCGGGAGTTTCGCCGTCAGCGAGGCGTCGAAAATATCTTGTGCTGCTGGACGCGCAGTCGGGTCGACGTAGACGATTCGGAACCGATCGTCGAAAGTCGAGACGGTGACGATCGCTTTACCGTCGGCGGTGAACCAGGCGCTTGACAGCGGGCCGGGAAAGTTGTGGAACGCTCTGATCGGTGCGCCCGTTCGCGTATCCCATAGGTATAAGCTGAACATTCCGCCGGCGGTCGCGATGGTATTTCCATCGGGACTGAAAACGATCACTCCGGTCACGAACCCTGGAACTGGCAGCACCGGTCCCGGACCTTTGGCAAGTGACCAGAGAAATACCGAGTCACCCCAGCCATTCACCGCGAACAAGCGACCGTCGGGACTCATCGTCATGCGCTCCGTCGCGCGCGCGCGTGTGCCCGCGCGTGTCACCGGCTCGGCGTCCAGATACGAGCGAAGCTTGAAGCGCCCGCTATCTGCAGTGGATAACAGACCTTCATCGCCAACGAAAAAGATCTTGCCCATGAAGTCGTTGCCGCGATCGAATTCAGCGAGCTTCTTTCCGGTTTTCATCGACCAGACTATGGTCGAAAACAGGTTCGTCGTCGCCAGCATGGTTCCGCGTCTGTTGAAGGCGACCTGACTCGTCGCCGAGTATGAGTTGGGCGGTAACGGCTGGGTCCAGCCCGGAGTGTCTGTGCGTGGCGGAATCCTGGCCCGTTCTTTGGCGACGTCAGCGCTGTCCTTGAGCTTGAGTGAGAAAACTCTTTTCCCATCCCGGGGCTGCCACACACGAACGACTCCGTCCTTGCCGCCGACCCCGAGCAGAGTGCCGTCGTCAGAGAAAGTCATTGGGCCGTAAGTGGCCGCGTTCACGTCGCCCTTGGCGACGGACCCCAACCTCCTGACCGACTTTCCTGTTTCAGTTGACCAGATAGTGATGCGCCCGTCTATATCCATCAACGCGGCGAAGTGCCGGTCGGTACTCAACGCCATTCCCTTCAGGTTGCGAAGTCTTGCCGACATTCGGCTCCACGCGGCGGGAGTGCCAAACCCGGCGCACGGCTCGAGTGATTCCTTGACCTCGAGCACGCTGTCCACCGCCAGCTCTCGCGTCTGAAATCCGATGTTATAGCTGCCAGGGGGCCCAAGCCTGCCGCGAACTCGAATGAAGTGGGTGAGCGGCGCGTAGCCGCGGAGGGCTGTGACTTTCTTCAGGAACGGGGCTTGGTTCTCGTTCTCGCGAAAGCGTAGCGACCAGCTATCGCCCGCGCCGTCGATCCCGCACGGAGTGAAATAGTCTTCGTCGGGAGTGCTGATGTAGACCCCCGCATACTCGCGTGATGGGATCGGTGTTATTGCGGGAGCGGCGGTTTTCGGGGTCGGCCCGGAGGTGCAGGAAACGAGGCAGGCGCCAAGGAAGAGAATACGGGTGCGCATACCATTAAGACTGGATTTGGCGGGAATGTGT
>Ga0193707_1000989_pt1 | contig 10305 bp, 6 predicted proteins | sample U3c2metaG_FD_143043 | JGI IMG/M metagenome (GOLD analysis project Ga0193707, IMG submission 143043) | Soil microbial communities from a riparian zone of the East river system, Colorado, United States - U3c2 | ecosystem: Environmental > Terrestrial > Soil > Riparian zone | place: USA: East River...
GGTCTGGGCCGCTGTAACAGGACGGTACTCCTGGCCGTGTACGCCTGCACCGGGCTTGAGTGGGGCTGCGGTCGCGGCGAGGAGACGTCCGCCCCCGCAGGCCGGGTCGAAAACGCTGTGGACGCGCGCGCCTCCGGTCGCTGCCAACCCGGCCATCAGGTCGGCGAGCGCGTCCGGCGTCGGATGCATCCCGCGGACGCCGATCGGTGTTTCGGCAAGTTCTTCGAGCACGTCGAAGACGGCGAGGGGACCTTCCTGGCGGCTCACGTTCGCTGCCGCTCGCAGGAGAGTCACGGGGACGTCCGCATGGCCTGATCCGCTGGCACTGGTGGAGGACGAGACCGCTTCCGCGTGCAGCGCGATCAGCTCCTCGTCGTCCAGCGTCGCGACATGAGCGCGTTTCTTGGTATCCACCCCGGACACGTGCGCCGTGAACAGTGCTACCGCCTCGGCCTCGTGAGGCGCGCGCCCGCGCAGGTGGGCTCGCAAGTCGTCTCTTGACGAACGCGCGGGAAGCCGGCCACGCGCGTCGAGCCACGCCTCGACCTGCCGCCGGTCGTAGCTGGGGCTGGCCTCCGTCCCCCCGCTGTGCTGCGGAAAGTCGGGGTGACGTCGACGCCAGTTGCTCACGGTCGCCCGCGTCACGCCAGTAAGCCGAGAGATCTCGGCAGCGGTCAGTTGATCGCTCTGCGATGCCATCCGAACTTCCTCATCAGCTTTCAGGGGCACCGTCACTATACATCAATCAATTCTGGATAGATATTTGACAGTGCTTTCACGTCATGCTCTCATGGTCGTGCTTTCAACGGCTCGGCGATAGGAGCGACGGATGACAGGTTGGGTGGCGATCGACTTCGAGACGGCGAACGCCCTGCGGGGAAGCCCGTGCTCGGTCGGACTGGTCAGGGTGAAGGAAGGGCAGATCGTCGAGGAGTGGTCATCGTTCATCAAGCCCCCGGACGGCCACGACCACTTCGACGCCTTCAACGTCCGCATTCACGGCATCACGGCGAACCACGTCAGAGACGCCCCCGGCTGGCCGGAGACGCTGGAGCGTATCGTCCAGTTCGCCGGCGACGCCCCCTTCGTGGCGCACAACGCGGCCTTCGGCATTGGGGTTCTCGTCGGCGCGTGCGAAGCGAGCGGCCTCTCCGTTCCAGACCTTCGGTTCGCCTGCACGCACGTGGTCGTCACGACATCACGGTCATCGACGCCGAAGAGTTCTACGAACTCATTGCGGTGGCTCAGGGCTGACCCGTTGCAGGCGCAGGGCCCTGCCCTCTGCGCTCCACTTCGATGCGTACCACCGCCCCGGTACCCCTCAGCGCCAGCAGGCGGCGGTGTCCCTTTCCACTTTGACCCCATCCGGTGACGCGTCATGCATGACGCGCCCCTCGGCACCAGGAGCACTCATGCGAAAGATCATCATCACCCTTGGCGCGGTCGCCATCCTCACTGCCGGTTGCAACCTCAACCAGGACCCGGTCACCGTCCAGCCGGCCGACCCCGGCAAGCCGGCGGGCAAGAGCGGCGGCGCGGTCGGGAAGAAGGCCGTCCCGATCAAGCTCACCGTCAGGCGGGCGCACGCCAGCAAAAGCGTGCTGAGCGACGGTGGTGCTCTGTCCTGTGTCAAGGTCACCGTCACCAACCAGACCAAGAAGCAGCTCGAGGTCAACCCGCTGTACTTCTCGATCACCGACACCCACAACACCAAGCACGACAGCAGCTCCGCCCTTGGCGATTACGAGGGACCGATCGACACGACGAGCCTCGCGCCGGACGAGAAGGCAACAGGCCTGGTGTGCGCGAAGGGCAGCTTCCGGCCAAAGGTCGTCGCGATGACCAATCCGTTGTTCTCCGAGGCGGCGCGAGCCCAGGTCGCCTCCTGAGATCCGGCTGTCAACGACGCCCGGCGTGTTGCTGACACGGGGCACCGAGACCGCGGCACCAACTTATCTCTGGTGGCGATTGCCGACCGCCGAAGGAAGGCGGCCTGTGACGCCAGAGCCGCTTATAGATCATCTCGCTCGCCCCATAGCACGGTTTCAGTCACTCTGAGCACATGAATCACAACAGGCGACTAGCGTTGTTCTGGTCACTGCAGTTCAAAATTGACCGGGCGTCGGTCGTCGGTTTCACCATAAAAAGGGAGAGCATGAAGATTTTGCATGCCGCCGACCTTCACATCGATAGCCCGCTACGGGGACTGTCGCGCTACGAGGGCGCCCCGGAGGAGGATTTGCGGCTGGCCACGCGAAGAGCTCTGGAAAACCTCGTCCGGCTCGCGATCGAGCTGCCCGTGGACGCCGTCCTGCTGGCTGGCGATGTGTACGACGGAGACTGGAAGGACTACCAGACCGGGCTCTACTTCAGTCGGCAGATGGGCATCCTTGGGAGAGCCGGCATCCCCGTCTACATGGTCTCGGGTAATCACGACGCACAAAACCGTACGATGCGCACTCTCAAACTTCCCGACAATGTGCGCGTTCTCACGACGGGAAACCCCGAGACCGTCCGGAACGAAAAGATCGGGCTCGCCGTTCATGGCCAAGGCTTCGCTCAATGGGACCTCACCGAAAACCTCGCCGCCGGATATCCGGCGCGAGATGGCGGCCTGTTCAACGTCGGGTTGCTGCACACCGGACTGGAGGGCGGTCACTCCGATCACAAGCGGTACGCGCCCTGCACCGTCGCGGATCTCGAAGCGCGGGATTACGACTACTGGGCGCTTGGCCACATCCACACCCAGCAGATCGTCAGAGAGGAGCCCTGGATCGTCTACCCGGGCAACATCCAGGGGCGCCATGCCCGCGAATCAGGTCCGAAGGGGTGCATCGTCGTCACCGTCGACGGGGATCTGCGAGTCCGGTCTGTCGACCACCACGACCTGGACACCGCTCGCTGGGAGCGCGTCGACGTCGACGTCACGGGCCTCGACGACACCGATCAGGTGCTCAGCCTGGTCCAGCAACGGTTCCAAGAGATTCCGGAGGAGCGGCTGACCGCCGTCCGCGTCACGCTCCGGGGCCGGACGGCGGCGCACACCGTGCTGTGGCGGGAACGGGAGCAGATGCTGAACGAGCTCCGGGCAGCAGCGGGGTACCACCCGAGCCTTTGGCTGGAGAAGCTCAAGCTCCGTACGTCCAGTGAGGACACTGCCGGCACCGGCACCACCGGACTGCTGACCGATCTCCGCCGTACCTTGTCGGCGCTGGGCGCCGACCCGGACGGGCTCACAACCAAGCTTTCCCGCCACCCGCTCATCGGCGTGATCCCTCGGAGATCAAGGAGATCAAGGGGGCGTACGGCATCGATCCGAACGACCCGACATGGCTCGAACGCACGGCCGACGAGGCTTTCCAACTCGTGGAATCCCTCCTCCAGGAAGCACGGTGACCGGAATGCGCATCGAACGCCTGGACCTTCTCGCCTACGGCGCCTTCGATGACCACAGTCTGGACCTGAAAGGACCAGGCGTTCACCTCGTTCACGGTCCCAACGAGGCCGGTAAGTCCACCACGCTCAGCGCTCTCGACCAGCTGCTGTACGGCATCGACCACAACACCCGCTACGCCTTCCGACACGGCAACAGGACGCGGCTGGGCGCCCGACTCTCGGCAGCCGATGGCGTGGCACTGGAGATCATCCGTCAGAAAAGGCGCAAGGACGCCCTGGTAGACGCCGACGGGACGCCGCTCACCGAGGAGGCCCTCGTTCCCTTCCTCGGCGGCGTCGACCGCAAGACCTTCACCACGGAGTTCGCCCTCAACAGCGAGGAACTCCGTAGCGGCGGTGAACTGCTCGCCGCTGGCGAAGGCGACATGGCGCAGCTGCTGGCGGCCGCCAGGTCGGGCATGCGGCTGAACGCCGTTCTGAAAAAGATCGAGGAGCGTCAACGCGCCCTTTACCTGAGACAGGGGAGGAATCCCCGCATCAACGCCGGCCTGGGGCGGCTGAAGGCCGTCAGGCAGGACCTCCGCGACGCGACCCTCCGGCCTGAGCAGTACCAGGACGCGGAACAGGCCGTCGCCGAAGCCGAACAGCGCCTCGAGGCGGTCACTGTTGAGCTGAAGGGCAGGCAGCGGCTCCGAGACAACAAGCGGGAACTCCGGGAGAAGCTGCCCGCGCTGGCTCGGTACCACGCTCTGGAGCAGCAGATCGAAGAGATTCGCGCTCAAGGGCCGATCGCCACTGACGACATCCGCGAAGAGCTACCCAACTTGATCAAACTGCATGGCGAGCACGAGGCAGTGCGGTCGAGGGACACGCAGGCCCTCAAGAGAGTCGACGAGCAGCTCACCGAGGCCAGGAAGGACGATTCCCTTCTCCAGTACGCCGCTGTCATTGAACAGTTGACCCGAGACGTTACGGCGATTCTCGACGTGGCGAGGCAGCACGAGGACTCGTCCGCCGAAGCAACCCGTACACGCGCCCGGGCCGAGGCGCGGCTGCGCACTGTCCATACGCACGCGACCCTTACCGACGAAAATCTCTACCGGGTCCCGCCCACTCTTCTCAAGCGGGGGCAGGAGCTTCGCGACCAGGGCCGGAAGCGTCATGACGACCTGGACCATGCTCGGGACGCGGTGAAGCGGTGGCGGGACAAGCGCGAACAGGCTGACAAGAAGCTCAGTGCGCTCCCAGTACTTGAGGACGTTTCGCAGCTCCGAAACGCGCACTCCGCGGTGCCGGCCGATCTGCTGACGAAGCTGGTCGATACCGAAACCAAAGAGAAGAAGCTGGACCGGCGGTTCCGTCAAGCGCGCAATCGGCTCGACTTCCCGGAGATGGAGCCTGCCGAGGTCCTGAATCTCCGGCTTCCCGAACGAGAGGAGGTGTCTGAAGCCGAGAACGCCTTCCGCAGTCTCGACCAGCGCGAGCATGAGCGCGCTGCGGAACTCGATCGCGATCAGCGGCAGATGGCGGCGCATCGCAGGGAGCTCGCGCGACTCGTTTCGGACGACGCTCCGCCGACCCACGGAGAGCTTCACGCGCTGCGCGCCCAGCGTGACGAACTTTTGACCAAATTCCTTGGTGACCCGAGTGGCGACGTTCCGCTTCAGGAGGCCGTCAAGCGGGCCGACAACACGGTCGACCTGATGCTGCGGCATGCGGAACAGGTCAACCAACGGGCCAACCTCGAACGGGAGATCGCCGATCTGGAAGCCGTGATCCCCGACCACCAGGCGGCGATAGAGATACTGCTTGCTGAGCGGGAGACGGCCCGACGGTCCTGGGAGGAGCTGTGGGAGGCATGGCCTACAGCGACGCCCGAGAGTGCCCAAGCCTCCAGAGTTCTGGTCGACTTCGACAAGCTCAAGTCCGACGCACACGAACTCCAGGACATCCGCATCGACCTCGATGAGCAGCGCGAACGCCTGGATGCGCACACTGCCAGGCTCCGGCAGCTACTGCGGCTCAACGACGACGACCCCCAGATCACCGCCAGCACGGCCCATGCCTCCGCACGGCTCGCGGAAATGATGGAGATGGTCGGTGGCCGTCTCCGCGAACATGAGGCGGTCGCGACAGATCGGACGGCTGCGCAGCATGACCTGGCCACTGCCGAGTCCGAACTCGCGGAGGCGGAGTCCATCGTGGCTCGCGTCCAAGAAGCCGTCACCGTCCACGACGAGAGATGGCAGCGCTTCTTGGGCGACGCCGGCCTCCCCGCCGACCGCGACCTCGACACCGCACTCGCCGACCTGGAGAGCCTTCTGGGGGTAGCGGCAGACGTTGAGTCGGCGGCCGAGGCTGAGAACATCGTCAATAGGAGCGGCCAGCGGATGTCCGAGTTCAGCCAGCTGATGGAGAACACGCTTCGTACATGCGACCGAAGCGTTCCAGCGTCGATCTCAGGCTGGCAGCAGGCTGTCGACACGTTGGCGCAGGATCTGCAGGACCAGCGGGAAGACGCGCAGCAACGCGCGGGCTTGCTGAAGAACAAGTCCGAGCTTGCCGCGGCGGTCGCCGAGGCGGACGCCGAACTAACCGGACTGCGAAGCCGTCTGGAGGGCTTCTACGCACGGCTAGGTGTCTCCTCGCTCGCAGAGTTGGAAGCCACCGCCGCGCGAGCTACGGAGCTGAGGGAGAAGTACACCGCCCTCGCGAACGTCCGACAGACGCTTCCCGAAGGGCAGGAGCTGGCCTTGATCCGCCAGCAGGCCGAGCAGACGTCCGTGCAGGAGCTGGGTGCCAAGCTGGACGACCTTGATGAGGAGATTTGCGAGCTGGAAGCGAGCAAAGCCGACTGGCTGGAACGGCGAACGGAACGACGGCAGATGCTCGAAGGCCTCGACGGGGGCGGCGACGCCGCCAGTGCCGCGGCCGACGTCGCACAGATCTGCGCTGAGCTGGCCGAAGACGCCGAGGAATACCTGCGTCTGGAAACCGCGAGGATCGCCATCCTGGCCTGCATGGAGGAGTACCGGACCAGTGACCAGGAACCCGTCCTGGCCCGAGCATCCGAGGTGTTCGGGGAGCTGAGCCGCGGCCGTTACGTGGGGCTTGAACTATCCGACGACGAACGCCCGAGTATTCGCGCCAAGTCGTCCACGGGAGCGCTTCTGGCACCCCAGGACCTCAGTGAGGGCACCAGTGACCAGCTTTACCTGGCACTGCGCTTGGCGACCCTCGAACGCCATGCGGTCGCCGGCGATGGCCTCCCTATCGCGGTCGACGACATCTTCATGACGTTCGACGAGCAGCGCACAGAAGCGGCGCTGCGCGTCCTGGACGGCATGGCGGACCGATTCCAGGTCATCGTCTTCACACATCACGAGTACGTCATCCGCAGCGCCGCCAAGGAACTGCCCGAAGGGCGTTGCCATGTCCACCAGCTACCAGATTGAGCATTGTCTGGAAGACCACTAAAGCCACTTTAGGAGCCGACAATGGATAGCGAGATTCAGTTGATCAGCGAAGGCGACGGCCTGGCGGTCATCGGGGATCCGAAGGCTGTCAAAGAATTCCTCCTCTCGGAAGGCCTGTGGTCGTCGTCGAAGGACATCGGACAGCGGCTCAAGTCCGTTCTCGGTACAGGGGCCGTCGTAGCGCAGGCAGGTTCCGAGATTGCCGCCAACTCAGTGCGCTGGCTGAAGTTGACGAAGGAGTCGGCACACCTAGTCAGCAAGAACGGGTTGAGGGAAGCCACGAAGACGGGGCGCCCCACAGGTGTGGTCCTGGGGAAGAAGGGCGGCCAGATCGGGACATTCGTCGAATTCGTGAAGGGGCCCCGCTCGCGTTTGAACCCGGCGATGCTTTCTGGTGTCGCGGGGATCATGGCGCAGGCTGCGTTGCAGCAGTCCATGGCCGAGATCACCGCCTATCTCGCCAGGATCGACGAGAAGGTCGACGACGTGATCCGCGCCCAGATGAACCAGGTGTTGGCGCGCATGGACGGAGCGGACCTCATAATCGGGCGGGCCATGACCGTCCGAGACCATCAGGTGGGCCGGATAGACGAGGTCACGTGGTCGACGGTGCAGGACACCGCAGGGAAGATTGGAGACACCCAGTCGTACGCGTTGCGTGAACTCGACGGCCTCGCGAAGAAGATGGAGCGCAAGAGCATCGGTGATCTCGCCAAGACGGCCAAGGAAGCAGAGTCCAAGGTTCAGATGTGGCTCTTCGTTCTGGCTCGTTGCTTCCAACTGCAGGACGCGTTCGACGTGCTCGAACTGGACCGAGTGCTGGACGTGTCTCCAGACGATCTGGACGGGCACCGCCGTGGACTGAAGGCTGACCGACAGGAGCGGCTGGACGCCATCTCACAGGTCACCGAGTATCTGATAGGCCGCATGGATGCGGCTGCCCACAGGGCCAACACGAAACTGCTGTGGCACCCGACCACGTCCCCGACTGTGGTGCATTCGAGTAACAACGTCGGGACCGACGTCCATGATTTCCACGGGCTGCTCGGGATCGATTCCGGCCGCCAGTCATGGGAGGCGAGACGATGGATGGACGCTGCCGCGGAGGCGAGGGACAAGGCACTCGAGAATGCGGGGCCTGCGGCGGCCGGCATCGCCGTCGTGAGCGTCGCGACCGTCCTCAAGGTATTGCAGGATCGGGAGAGGAAGGCTGAGTGAGGGATCCCTCCTTCTTTACGACCTGGTTGTAGCTCATACGGTCCGCCGTGACCCACTCGTCGGCGCCGTTCACCGAGTGGCCCTGTAGCACGTCGGCCGCCTGGGAAGGCGACGCGAACAGCGCGTCGCGGGTCAGGCGCAGATAACCGTTGTCCGGAACAAAGCCGAGCGAGTCGCGGAGGTTGCGTCGGTGCAGAATCTGGGGTGTGGTCAGCGATTTCCTGTCCTTGCCGGAAGCCGCGGAACCAGCATAGACGAGGAAACCGCCGTCGCATCGCCTGCCCTTCGCCCGTAGGTCATCCTTTATGGCTAGCCAGAACTCCGGCACCGACGGCCACGCCACAGCGGATACGCTCTCCCGGTCGGGCGCAACCCGCTCGTAGTAATCCACGATCAGCGGAATCTCCAAGGCCAGCCACTTCTGGTCTTGCAGGAGCGAAGACACGCGCCTGAATCCCTTCCCGGGCGCTGGCGGCCTGGACGCCAGCTTGGCATCGACCTCCTTTAGGAGGGCATAGCGAGCCGCGCGTGTGTACTGGGAGACCATACAAAGCTGGCCTTCCCAATTCGCGGCGACGTCGCCAATTCCTTCGTTCCCTAGCCACCGGAAAACGATGTGCGCGATGACCAGGTCCCCAAGTACGCTGACTGCCTTCTCACGCTGCGTGGTACACGCAGAATCCCGGAGCTCGTCCATTACGAGCCGCAGCGCCCGCACCCGATTCCAGACCTCGACCACGGTTGTACTGTCGTTGAAGAGCTTCCCGTAGCTTTCGCGGTTGCTAGGCCACAGGGATGCGATGTCGTTCTTGGCCTCCGCGAGCGTGCCAATGTCATGCCGACCCACTGCCACCGCGATCACTGCCTCTAGGACCGAGCATCCCTGGGCCGCCGGAGGCAAGTCGTCGTTCGCCCGGATGGCGTAGGTGAGTCCCCACGTGAGTTTGAACTCATCGCGCAGGCGTTGCTGCACATAATCCATGGCGAGCAGGTCTCGCGGGAGCATCGGGTTGGACCGGTTCGTCGCGTACGTGATCCGCGCGCCGAATTCGGGCCCCGTTGTCTTCAGCTTGATGAACCGAATCGGTACCTGCGCCCTCTCGACCGTGTTTGGATCTCCCATAGCGGCACTAATGCTGCTCACCGTCTGCGCTCCGTTGACGATCCGTAGGCCATCGAAGCGGAACGGCACCTCTCGGATGTTCGCCGGTGCCCGTTCCCAGTCCTCGCACAATGCGGTGACGCCGTTGTTGAAGTACCAGAAGTGCTCTGGCTCTTCCTGAAGACAACGAACTATTTCCTTGTTGACTTCACTATTCATTTCGACACGCACGTTGTCGTCGAAGAGACGTCGGCCATGTTCGCCGTGCCACTTGCCAAGCTCCGCCGCACTGATGGTGCCCTGCAGCGACTCATGCTGCTCGTCCACCGTCCGGCTTCTGAGCAGCCCGCCGGAAACAGTAACGCCAGTACGGGCGACATCGGCTTCCAATTCCTGGATGAAATCCTCGAGCAGCAGGAATCTGGGCACAACATGGATCTGGTCTCGGTTGAACCCGTCGGTCTTTTTTTCGACCATACGGATAATATCCGGGGAGGGCTTATTGAGCCCGCTCGTCGCCCACACCAGCACGAAACGTGCTCCAACGCTATTGACTTTAGGGTGGAGTTCCCCGAGATGGCTTCGCAAAAGATTGTTCGGGTGAAGCCCGTCTGGCAGAAGAAGCTTTATGAGTCCCTCGAAAAGGGCGGTCACATCGCGTTCCTTGAAATTATATCTGCCCTCGGCTGACCACTTGGCCTGGATCAGATAGATCGTCGGCCGCCCCGGTTCGGTCGCCTTCACGGCGAAGCCATCGATTCCATCGTCGTGGAAGTAATCGGTGACCCGGTGCGAGGCCTCATCATCCGGAACCCCGGCAACCATGTGGGCGGCCATCGCGACCAGCGCACGTGACCGAAGCATCTTCTGGTCGGGATTCTCTTCGACCACGCCCAGGCGGTGAACATCGGGCACGAACCGCTCGTCAAGCGCCCGGGCGAGTTGATGGAGCCGTAGCGACAGCTGGCGCATGGGGACAAGTTACCGAGAAAATCTTCTTAACGGGCTCGTCGCGGAGCTACCTGCGTCCCCGTCGGGTTGGGGCTTGCCCGTGGCCGGTGACGCAGAGTCGTCGACCTGGTGGGTGGGACGGGACGCCTTCGGGTTCCTGCC